>Ga0209083_1000140_pt1 | contig 110058 bp, 77 predicted proteins | sample AM7aDNAmetaG_FD_184132 | JGI IMG/M metagenome (GOLD analysis project Ga0209083, IMG submission 184132) | Freshwater microbial communities from Finland to study Microbial Dark Matter (Phase II) - AM7a DNA metaG (SPAdes) (version 3) | ecosystem: Environmental > Aquatic > Freshwater > Lake ...
AGCTGTCGGTTGTGAAACTTCCAACCGCCAAGCGTGGATTCGTATTGCTGCCCAGGCGCTGGGTGGTGGAACGCTCGTTTGCCTGGCTGGCGCGGTTCCGTCGTCTGGCAAAGGACTATGAGCGTCTGGCATCCACCGTTGCCGGGCTGCACCTGGTCGCGTTCGCCTGTGTGCTCTTGAGCCGACTCCTCGGAGACATCACGTGAAGTGCATAACACGCTCTAGGCTATGTCCAAAAACACCGCAATGGCTCCATCGTGGAGCCATTGCGTTTTCAGGCACAGCTTGCGCTGGACTGCGTTACTTGGAACTCTCCTCGATCAGGCTCAGCATCTGCCCGCGAAGATCCTCCAGCGCCGACCATTCCATGCGGGCACGATTATAGGGACGATCCTCGATCGTCTTGAACAGGGCCAGTATCTTGGCACTGGCCGGATGATCCGGCTTGGCCTTGGCCCGCTTCTCCAACTCAAAGAGCAGTCGGGCGTCAACACCACCTTCAATAGCGCCCAGGAACAGCGGAGACACCAGAACGCCCTGCGTCTTGTGGAAGTAGAAACAGGACAGATCCGGCTCGCGGCTGTCCAGGGCATCGTACTGGAAGCCCTGGATGATCGAACCAATCCAGTCAATGCGCCCGCTGGCGCCATAACGATGGTTCCGCCACAGATGGGTGCCGATCCCGTTGCGATCCAGACCGTTGTTGTAGACCCACGGATCATTGCCCAGGTCATGCACGTACTTCAGTGTTGCTGCCGAATGGCCGCCGTACGCCGGGTTCGTCGTCTCCTTCGCCAGCATCTTGTGGTGGGCATCTGCCCCTTCGGGAGATCCCATCGACGTGTAGCCGATGGTCTTAAAGCCGGCCGCCCGCAATGCCGTCAGGCTCACCTCCAGCGGGGCAAACTCGCTGTCCGTTCCGGGCTCGTCATAGGAATAAACCAGGTAATCGGGCAGACCATTTTTCACCCGGAACGCCTCCCACGCCTTGTGGATGGCCGAAAGCGCATCCGCCTGGCTCATGCCCGACACCGTCGGCGCGCCTCGCCCCTCCCAGAGGTACAGGCCGCCGTAGTTGGTCATGATTCGAGCCAGGTCATATTGCTTCGCCATCGCGAGGAACTTCACCGCATCATCCCCGCTGATCACCGGCGTCTTGCCTTCCCACTTGATCTGGAAGCTCGGGCCACCGGTCACCATCGTGAAGCTGCCGCGATGAAGCTGCTGCAACAGACTCTCGCTCAGTTGCCAGTATGCCTGCTCGCCAAGCACGCTCTTGGGGATGGTCACTCCGCTGAAGAACAATCCGATCGCCATATCCGCCAGTGGAACCGTACCCGCTGACACCTTCAGGCTGACTGGAACGCTCTTGACCGAATTGCCCTGCCGCATCAACTCCAGCGTTCCAGTGTATGTCCCCGGCTTCGCATCGGCCGGCACATCAATCATAACCAATAGTGCCCGCGCCAGATCCGGCCGGACATCCAGGTCCCGGCTCCGATAGTCGTGCGTCTCCACCCAGCATGCGGTCTGGTCGTATCCATGCACCGGCATGTATTGATTCACCAGCAGTCGAACCGACGCCGCGGGAATAGCTGCCCCGTCGCTCTTCAGATCCGACAGAACCGGTTTCAGACCGGCAAAGTTCTCCTTCGCGTACAACCCCAGCACCCGGCAGGCCGTCAGACCGGCCATCGACTGCATCGGCGGCACCGGCTGACTTACCGTTGCTGCGGGCCAGTCACCAGGATGCATCTTGGCATCCGACGGCAGCGGGATCACCAGCAGCGGCTCGGTCGCCTGCGCTGGATCACCCTGACGCACCCGGCGGTCAATCAGCCGATGCGTTGCGAGAATCGTGTCCTCCTGCAGTTTCTTATGGGCGGCGATAAACGCCCTTCCCTCGGCCGTGTCCGGCGCCAGGACCAGCCCGGCCAGGCGGGGCGGATATTCTCCGCTGCCTTCAACATCCAACGTGAAGGCGTTGCGCCCCGACAACGCGGTAAAGGCGAAATCGCCGGTCATCTGCCTGTCCATCACCATCGCCAGCACGCCCTGCTGATCCATGACCTCGCGATCCTGCAGCATGAAGAACGGATCCTCCTGCTTGCCCTCACGGCTGTAGACTGCCTGGTTGTTTGCCTTGACTGTAAGTTTGGTGAACAGCCCCTGGTAGTTCTCCCAGAAGCCGGAGCGCTCGAAGATCGCCCAACCGATGTACTTGCCCTCCTTGAGTTTCACCTGAAGGCTGGCGTTGTTCATGATCAGCCCGCCACCCATCACCGGTGTCGGGTACGGCGTGGTCTTATCCAGGAATCCCGCGCCGCTGCTGATGCCGTACCCCTTGGCCTCATCCCAGGCGGTGCTGTCTTTGATGCCGATCCACTGGCTTTGGAGGATCTTGCTGCTTCCGCCCAGGCTCAGCGCATACGCACCCTCGGCGGCAATCTGCTTGACCTTGACCAGCTCGACCTGGTCCACATAGATATCGCCACTCTGCGCGGTAATGGCAAAACGGGCGATGGCCTTCTTATCCAACGGTGTCTTTACAAGCCGGTACGGCTTGTTGATCTCTCCCCGCCACAGGTCACCGGCAATGTCCACATCAACCACCGAATCGCCCGGCGGGGCGCTAGCGGTGCCCTGCATCCGATTGAGGTTTCCGGGCTCCTTGTCCGCCAGTTCAACTCCCAGCGCCACGCCTTCCGTGCCCGGCACGCGAACATGGAAGCGCCACACCTGATAAGCGCTCCAGTCGTGCGTCGCCATCTCGCTGACGGCGATCATCGTCCCTCTTTTCAGAAGCAAAGACTGCTTGCCCTCAGTCACCCAGTCCGTGCGTGCTTCCGCCTTGGCGCTTTCAGGAGGCCAGACATCGAACTGTGCCTGTCCTTCAAATCCCTGGATCAGCTTCACTTCGAGGTCCTCGCCGCGAACGAATCCGCCCGCCGCCAGCAGCACCGCCAACATCCATGAAAATCGTTGTTTCATAATCCATCCTTCTGATCACAAAAGACTCTTGAGGAACGCGATGTTCCCCTTCAACCGCCGATCCAGTGGAACCGTGGTGGAAAAATCCTCGCCCATGATCCATCCGTCATAGCGAGCCTTCTTCAGTTCCACGATGAGCGCTGGCCAGTTCACAATGCCTTCGTGCAGTGGGCACGTCTCCGTCTTCCACAACTGCTGCCCCTTGACCACATCGCCAGGAAGATAGCGGATGTTCTTGGCGTGCACCTCGGCGAGGTACTCACCGGCCGCCGAGATCGCGATGGGATACGTCTGGCCACCCTCAAACACCTCGTTGGCCGGATCGTACATGATGCCCACATCCTTCGGATCCAGTCCCTCCAGGACATACCGCGCCGTATAGGTATCCGGTGTCACCAGCCCCATATGGGTCTCGATGAGGGCGCGCACGCCATTCTTACGAGCCAGCTCGGCCACGCGGGCGTAAAGCTCGCGAGCGGTTTTCAACTGCTGGAGATAGGATCCGCCATCGGGCAGGTATGCCCCCGGACCGATGCGGGCGCTCTTGGCCCCGATCGCGGCGGCCGCCTTCAGATGAAGGTCGACGGCCGCCAGATCATCGCTTTGGATGTAGGTGGCGATCGAAGGCATCGCCAGGCCCATCGCCCGGGCCTTCTCCTTCAGTTTCGCGGCACGTTCGATGAGCTGCTTCGCGCTCATCGAACTGCGGTTGCCGGACCAGAAGCCCGGCTTTGAGGTGTCGCCCTTATCCTCGACAACCCGCCACTCAACGCCGTCGTAGCCGAACTCCTTGAGCTTCGCGAAGCACTGGTCCGGATCGTAATCGGGCATGCAGACAGTAAATACGCCAATTTTCATAAGCTGATCCTGATGTAAATGGTTGATGGTTGAACCCAGAAACTTCAGTACCTCTTGCCGTTGTACATTGCCTTGTCGCCAACGGGGTTGGGGTATTGGTTATACGGTTTGATCTTCTCGCGCAGGACAGCATCTCCAATGGCATTCAGCGCTTCGCCCAGGCGAATACGCGACTGATCCCACTTGTTGCCGTCCAGGTCGTAATTGTAGCGAATTTCACCTGACTGCCCATCGGCCGAGGTTCCGCCGATGCGTGCCTGCCCGGTCAGCAGCGCCATGGCCTCCTTCTTTGCCAGTTCTCCCTGTCCCATCTTGTCCAGCAGGTACATGTACTCAAAATCCTGCCCGCCCTGGCGGATGTTCTTCATGCGGAAATCAGCGATCGGCCCGTCGATCCCAACCTCGTTGCCAGCGTACAGCAGCAAGCCGTCGCCGTTGATCCGGATCGCATCGGCCTCGCCGTAGAGCTTTCCGCCGCGCTGGGGCTTGAGCGACTCATCAAAGTTCAACATGTTGTTCCAGACATCCGTCCGATACGGCTTGGGATTATCCATCCACGGCCGCCCCCGCGGATTGGCGCTGTAGCGCTGGCTGAACTTGTTCTGCCGATCCACAATGTAGACGGCATCCCAGAAGAACCAGACTCGCGAACCAGACACAAACCCCGCCCATGCCTGTGTGCGCGACGCCGCTCCCGGCGCATCCACCGCACAAGCCCCCGCATACCCGCTGTTGTATGTCCAGACCACCTTCCCCTTCGTCTCGATCGCCGGAATCGTATCTGGCGGCGTGCCCCCCGAGCAGAAGATGTCTATCCCCGCATCCAGACGCGGCCAGCTCTTGTCGCTGGGCTCATATTGCTCAGTAATAAAGGTCTTAATCGCCCCACCGCCGGCCTGTTTGGCAGCCTGTCCAATCTTGATCACCGCTTCATACGCATCCTTGTCGTTTGGCTCATCGCCAGTCATGACGAAGGCGCGGTTAAGCCAACCCTCTTTCTTGATCAAATCCACCAGCCCACTGGCCTGATCTGAAGCGATCGGAATCAGCTCCTGTCCGAACCCCGCCCCGAAGGGCCCGGTAAACAGACTTCCCTTGGCTGCCTCATAGAACGGCATCTCCTTGAGCGTGTGATCGTTGCCGTACCACTCCTCATCGAGAATCAACCGATGATCGTGAGCAATCTGCACGAACTTGCCCACCATATCTCGCATCGCCAGCAGATCCCGCTGCGGCCGGCCAAAGCTGGTGGGTATGAATTCCGGGCTGATCATCGCCCACTGCGGGAAATGGTTGACCGAGGGCAGGGCAAAATTCCATACCGTCAGCTTCACATTCAACGTCGTCCCGCCGGCCGTCACCGTGCCGGTATAGTCGCCGGGCGTCTGCCCCTCCGGAACGAAGATGTCCACCCACACCACCTCGTTCTTCCCGGCCTTCACCGCGAATGGAGCGCCATACTTGCTGGCGCCCAGCGGCACCATCTGCACCGGGAATTCCCTCGGAGCATTGGCCTTCTTGATCTGCTGATCCAGCTTGCCGCAGTCCCACAGGCTCTGAGCAGCGGAAAAGCGAGACACCAGCGGCGCTGCCACATAATGCTCACGGAACATATCCACCAGCGTGATATCCTTGCCCGGCCCCTTCAGCGTCAGCTTGCCGACATTCACATCCGCCATGTCGCCGCTAAAGACCATCTGGAACGACACGAACTCATTCCCCGCCGCATGCAGCACCACCGTCTTACTCGAGTCCTCAAAGAGAACACTGGGAGCGGCCGCCTCATTCCGCAGCACCTTCTTACTCGGACCGGCCACCCAGACCCCCGCCATTGCCTCGCCACAGCACATTACACCCACGACGATCCAAGTCAGTAAGCGCATCGGTACTCTCCTTGAGCCGGATGTTTGCGGATCCAGCGCACGGTCCGTCAATCTACCGGTTTTTCCTATCCTTTGACAACAAAGGAACTCTCACCATCGCGGCGCGTGGGGGGTGGGGGCGCTACCGCCCCGCCGGCACAAACTCCATCTTGCACAAGAACGTGTAGGGGATATGAATATCGTCACAGAACACCACGAGCTTATGTCGCCCCGCGGGCAGATGCACCCTCTGTTTGCCCAGCGATTTCTGCGGTGCTCGCCAACCCGCCCCGGAATCCCATCCCGTCGAGATCTCCCATTGCGCCAGCGTCGTCCCGGCCGCGCCGCTTTTCCCCAGATTCAGGCGAATCATCTCATTCTTAATGGCCAGACCCGGGCTTTGTTTCTTCCAGTAGTCCGGCCGATTCGCATATAGCTCAACGTCGTAATCCCCCTCCGCACCCACATCGACCTCATAGGTAATCCACTGAGCATAGCTGCCGCCGACTTCGACAGCCTCCGGCAGTGCGCCCAATTCCGTTTTCCGAAAGTCGAGCTTCGGATCACTCGACCCGACGCTGGCACTATCGTACGCCACACCGTTCCCACCCTCGTCATACCAGCCGCCTTTGATGGTCCCAGGGATGCTCTGCGGATTGCCCTGGTACGGCGTGCCGGTAAACTCCTTGCCGGTGAGAAGTTGTATCGTCACCGGCGCGGATTGCCCCACCAGCCCGCTATCATCCCGCGCCATAGCGATGACAGTATTGGGAACCGCCGGAAACAGACTACTTAGCGTGAAACTGGTCTTGACCGTGGCCTCATTCACCGCCTTTTCCGCCCGCAACCGTCCCATCGAAAACAACATCACCGAGGCTATTCTTCCATCCGCATCCACAGCGCTCACGTCAAACGTAACTGGCTCCCCCTCCTTATATGGGCCCGGCCGCGCGGCAAGCGTTACCTGCGGCGCCTGGCGCCCGCTCAAATCCTCCACCCAAACCCGCGCCCAGTCCACTCGCATCACATCGGGCAGGCTTGCAGCCTCCAGCCGTCCATAGAAAGGCGATTTATCCTTCTCTGCCGGGGTACGATACTCCCCGGTGATCCACACATGTTGCGGCACATTCGTCACCGGCACCTCACGATAGCTCTGCCGCAACGTCTCCTGTCCATCGACGTACCAGATATGCTCCAGCGGCGTCCATTCGAAGCCAACCACGTGCCAGCCATCGTACTGCTCCAGCACCGCCGTCCCCCCGCTGGAAGTTCTGCCCAGCTTATCCCGGCCGATCATGGTCCCCTCGCCCACCTGCTTGGCCGCGCCCTGATCACCGGAAAGAATCGCCAGTTTCACGCTGCAGTGATAACAGTGACTGATGTCATTCCGCTTCTTCGGCTTATAGAAATCCTCCTGGATATCAAACTCCTGGGCATGCAGGAAGGCATCCACCCCGCAGTCGTACGGCACCCCCGCCAGCCAGAATCCCGTCCACCATCCCGGCTGCCGCGAGAACTGCAGCCGCGCCTCAAAGTAACCGTACGCCTGGGAGAACTTGCTGATCATCCCCTTCGCATACCGCACCGTGCCATCCGGGTCCTTGGTCAGTTGCAGCACCAGCGCCCCCTTGCCATCCTGAAACAGATTCTCCTTCGCCTCCTTCGTCTTCACGCCCGGCCATTCCCACTTCTCCTGCGACTGGATATTCCACTTCCCCGCATCAATCGCCGTCCCCTCAAACTCATCATTCCAGACCATCTTCCATCTCTTCCCCGCCGGCGGACCCTCCCGATACCCGGCTGTAGTAACCTTGGCAGGTGGAGGCGTAGCGCCCTCCACGGCCACGACACCTGTCACAACAATCACCATGGACATACAGAAGGCGCATGCGAACCGGTTCATGAGGGTTCTCTCCTTAACGGATCACCTAAGGCCAACTGCTCTTGGCCAATCATCGCCAGGTGCGATTCTACCAGTTCACTTCATATACGACGGCACATATTCCCGCGCCCGCGCGAACATGGCGCGGATGTTGTCGGTCGGCACATCCGGCTGGATATTGTGACACGCCGCAAGGATGTACCCGCCCCCCTCGCCCATCTCCTCGATCCGCTGCTCCACCATTTTCTCCACATCCCGCACGCTGCCCCGGGGCAAGACATTCTGCGTATCCATCGCCCCCCAGAACAGCATCCGCCCGCGATATTTGCGCTTGAGTTCTGCCGGATCCATTCCCGCGGCCGTCACCTGCACCGGGTTAATCCCCTCGATCCCAATCTCGATCAGATCATCAATGATGCTCGCGACGCTCCCGCAGGAATGCAACGCCAGCGGCGCCCTCGACATCTCATGAATCTGTCGAAAATACTTCTCCAGCCGCGGCCGGAAGAACCGTGCAAAATGTTCATGACTGACCTGCAGACCATTCTGTGCCCCCATGTCATCCGAGCAGATGACAACATCCACCTCGGCCCCGACCGCCTCCAGCCCCAGCCGCGCCCACACCATGGTGATCTCCATGATGCGGTCAAACAGCGCCTCCAGCAGGCCGGGATTGAGGTGAAAGTCCATGTACCAATCCTCAAAACCCCGCAGATATTGGCTGAAGTGGACAAACGGCGCCGGCAGCATCAGCACCGCGGCGCTATCCGTATTCTCTCGCACCCACGCCAGCCGCTCCCGCAGTCCATCCGCCATCCCCGGATCATTCGCCTCCGGCCATGGATAAGTGTCCAGGTCCTGAATCGATATATCCCCGGCCAGCGGAAATGTCTCCTGCTCGTAGTAGTACGTCCCGGGCTTGTGCACACGCTCCACACCCCACGAGTCGCGATATCGATTCGGACCCACCTCCACCACCGGCGAGCGCATCGGGCCTGTCGGCATGACCAGTCTGGTATCAATATCCAGATGAGCCAGCAAACGCTCATCCACGTGAACTGAACGCATCATCCGATCGCTCAGGACCGGCCCCGACGTGGCCGCGATCCCGCATGCGGCGAGAAGCTTTGTATATCCCTCAGCCACGATGCTGGAGACCCGCGTGCCTCCAAGATCGATGGGTACGCGATCAGGCTGACGATGGGCAAAGGCGGCCAGTACTCGCTCTCGATGGGTCATGTTCTTATCCTTGCACCCTAAAAGAGAGATTCCAGAAACTCGATGCGCACATCTCTAATGAATGGCCGCTGCTGTACCGCCAGCGCCTCATGATGTGGATTTCCCGCGAAGAACTTCAGTGCCGCATGAGCTGCATCGAGGTCGGAAAAATCACATTCCCAGATCAGGGTGTTGCTCGGCAACGCTGAGGAAACAGGGCAAAATCGCCTGCCCCGGGGGAAATCCTTGTGCATGAGTTCAAGTTTCTCAAACTCTCGCTCGAGCTTCATGAACTCCGCTTCTCTTCCCGCATCAAACGTCTGCAGAATCCGCATCCGTATCATTGCTTCCTCCTATACATCCGTTCCACAGCGCCTTGCACGCCATTCTCCTTAGCCAGCGCCACGGCGCGATTCACCATCCCCTGCTCATAGCTCTCTTCCACCTGGCTGGGATAGTTCTTCATCACCAGAGCAACCTTGGTCTTGAGATCAATCGCATAATCCAGAACTTCCAACTCCTGCGACTTTAGAAACGCGTTCACCGTCTCCCAGTTCTGCTCGTCAGCAAGCCCGGTATACGGCTGCTCCTCGCCGAAATAGATCACCGCCTTGCACCTGTTCCCCAACTCGCCGGCCGCGTCCACAATCGCCTCGCGCTGAATCACATGGTCCACATGCTCCTTCATTCCCATCAGGCAAAGGATCGCCGTGTCCTCCTGCAGCAGCCGCCGCCGGGCATCCTCCTTCAGTCTCGCGAAGATCTCCTTTTCCTCAGGCTCAAACGATTCCCGATTCCCCCACGGGAATTCAAACGCCTCGCCCGGCTTCCACCCCTTCTGCCGCGTCGTGCACTCGCGCTCACCCAGCAGCTCATAGGCGTATTGCCCCCGGCCGATCATCTCATCCAGGCAGTTCAAATCCTCTAGCAGCCTGATGCCAGTGGCAAACTGAATGCGCTTCAGCGAGCTGTCCCGATTGCCCTGCGTATCGCGCGCCTGATACACCGTCCGCGTAAAGCCGTTGACGATCGTGATCTTCTTCTTCGCGAGCAAACCGCTCTTCTTCATCGCCAACAGATAGCCGCCATACGTCAGCGGCACATCATCAAAATGCGGCGAGAGAATGACGATGCTCGTCTCCCGGATAACCCGTGCAATCTCAACCATATCGCTTCCTCACTTTCCCAGCAGATCCGCCCCCATCTTCCTCGCAAACGCCCGCAGCGTGTCAGCACTGATCTCAAAGTTGATCGTGTCGGCCGACAACACCGACATCGCCGACAGCGCTCTGCCAAAGCCCAGAGCCGATGGCCCGCTAGCGGCCACGAACCTCTGGCCCAGAATCGTCCCCAGCATCAGCCCGGCCATACACGCATCGCCGGCCCCTGCAGTATTGGCCACCTTCACCTTCAACCCCGGCAGGAGCTGTGTAATCCCCTGGTGATATCCGTATAGCCCCTGAGCGCCACTGGTCATGCACAGCCTGATCTCCGGATTCATCGCCACGGCCGCCCCAGTCACCTTCTTCACAATCCGCTGCGACTCTCGGCTCGCCCGAACGCCAGCCAATGCCGCCGCCTCATCCGTATTGATCGACAGCAGATCCACGTTCCTCAGCAGGCACTCTTTGCGGACCATCCCCATCTCTTCCGAGGTGAACGAAGCCGCCGTGAAGCATCCGCTGCGCCTTCCTACCTCCAGTAGCCGTGCCCGCACACTCATCGGCACCTCCGGCGCCGCCAGCACCATCGCCCGCTCCCCGGTTCCCTTCAGCATCCTCTCCACCTGCGTCAAGTGTCCTGGCTTGAGCAAGCTCCCAGCGCTTTTGTTTTCGGTAATGTTCCCACCCGAGCTGTCCGGGTACTGGAAGCACACCGAGTGCAATGTCGGCGCGCCTGCCATCCGCAGTACCTGCCCGACATCCATCCCCTCATCGCGCATCAGCTCCAGCAGCGAATCGCCCGCCGCATCCCGCCCCACCGCGCCAAATGGCACAACCCGGACCCTCTGTCTCAACCCTCGCAGGATCCGGCTGACATAGTGCAGGATGATGTGTTGCTTACAGAAATCCTTCTGCGGCAGCAAACGTCCCGCCCGGCTCTCGTTTCGCCCCAAGTCATGCATCCCTTCCAGGCGATACACAACTCCGGTCCCGATCCCGCCGGTTCCCACGACCAGGCTATAGCGGCACTTCTCCTTCATTCATTCCTCAAAGTAGCCCGAAGCGCCCGTAAAGTCCCACTCCGGATGATCTTCCAGCGGATGATGGGCAGTGCTCGCCGTCGCGGTAATCAGTGCATCGGGATGCGCCGCCAGCAACGTCATCGGATACTCCGTCGTCGGATGCGGGGCAAACAGCGCCACCCGCAGAGCTGTCTGTTTCCAGGCCCCCGTGTCACTGAATATCCGCACTTTCTTCGCCGACATGCACTGCCGTATCCCCACCGTAACCGACATCGGCGGCACAAGCTGATACGCCGACCCAAAGCTCCGATTCCCCAATGCCATGATCGTGTCGAGGTTGTTATCCTGAACCCGCACCGTCGAGTTTCGCAGATCATCCAGCGTTATCCGGCTGAACGGGTGCCGGCGTGTCTGGTTGTACGCCACATGCCCATCCTGGCCCCACCCGCCCAGGCAGTAGTCGATCGGGGCGGCATCGATCGCCTTCTCAATCTCCCTGACTCTGAGCGGAGTAACCCAGTTGCGCTGCGATACCGGAACCGCCAGTTCGCTACGTATCCCCCCATAAAAATACTTTTCCATGAAGCCGCGAAAGTTGTACGGATGATCCTTGGGAAGAAGCCGCCCCTGCCAGTCCAGGCATTCATCCATGTGGAACACCACCAGGCTCTTCAGGCTCACACTCTCGCGGTTCACCAAGTCAGTAAACGGCTGATACCACGCCGCCGGGCCACACGGGATAATCGCGCGCGTCTGCTCGCCGCGCTTGCTGTTCGCCTGAATCTCCTCAACCAGTTCCTTTGCCATGAGCTGGCCCATGGCCGCCGAATCCGCCACCATACGAAACGGAATGCGCCGATCAGGATGCTTTTCCAACTGCCCCGATGGTATCCGGCACCACTTCACCAACTCCTGCGGCGTAATCTGATACTCCACTGCTCTCTCCTTGAAGGTCGACAAAGTTTAACGGGCCGCGTCTGGACAGTACACTGCATCTAAGCCCGCGCCGCCAGCACCGTGCGCCACAACTGGGCGACCCCCTTGTCGGTCACATCCAGCTTGTTCTCCAGGCCCGCGTGATCAACTCCCTCCGGCGTCACCAGCCGCGCAAACACAAAATCGTTGCGAATATCGATCAGGCAGAAGTTGCCGCATGCGCCCAGGAACGCATAACACCCGTAATCAACACCCTCCCAGATTCCATTCACATTCGTAAACAGCATCCACCCCCAGTTGCGCCGGCGGTAATCCGCCTGACGCGAATCATTCTCCGCCCACTCGATGATCGGGTCATGCATCCGCGCCTGCATGATGAAGCTCTCGCTCAAGAGCCGCTTGCCCTCCCACACGCCCTTCTGTAGCCAGAGCTGCCCAAACCGGCACAAGTCCCTCGCGCTGGTGTACACGCTGCGCCAGGTCGTGCAGTGCCCCCCGCGCATCATCCACATCGTTTCCGTGGCTCCGATCGGCGTTAAGATCTTCTGCTGCACAAAATCCAGCGCCTGATTTCCCGTCACCCGCTCGATAATCACCCCCAGCGCCTGCGCTGTCGCCTGCTCGTAGCAATACACCGTGCCCGGCTTGTGCTCCAGCGGCCACCTCAACGTCGCCGCCGTCGGATCCTCTTCCGCACCAAATGCCGCATAGTCCAGGTGCAGCCCCGAGGTCATCGTCAGCAGATGCCGAACCGTGATCTCCCGCCGGCCGTCTTTTCCCCATTCTGGGATCAGCTCGCAAGCTCTTTGGTCGATCCCCAGCTTCCCCTGGTCCACCAGCACGCCGATCCCCGCCGCCGCATAGGCCTTGCCCGCCGAGTACGTGTCAAACCGCGTCGTCGGTGTATGCCCGCGCCAATAGCGCTCCCAGACCAGCTTCCCACCCACCACCAGGGCGGCCGCGCCGGTCTTGTCTCCCCCCAGCAGTTCCGCCAATTCGCCGTCCAGCGCCGCCCCTCGGAATCCCGCTTCCTCCGGCGTTGCTGTCGCCCACGGCTTCGATGGGCTTGGCTTGTATGATGTCTTCTTCACCTTCCGTACCGTCTTCTGATCGCTCGTTGCCGCATCACTCATGGTTTTGATTTCCTTTGTCGCTACAGGATAAACCTGTCCTCACCATTCTGCTACCATCCCAACCACTCGCGATCCCCTCATCCCCCTTCTGGCCCTTCGCCTCGCCTCACAGTAACTTCCCCGCCAAGGAGCAACCCATGCCCACAACCTGGCGCGATGCATATGGCAAAGATGAAGTCCTTCAGCGGATTCGTCCCGAGCACACCACCGATTTCCTCAACAACCCCCACAAAGGCACCGCCACCTTCCAGCGCTTCAACGGTGATCCGCTCAATGAAGTCCTCCGCTGGGACCTCGTGGGCAAAGATCAGCCCTGGGTCGCCCCGCCCGACGCCGATAAGATGGAATCCGAAGGCGTCCAGGACTGGGACATGCCCCATCACGCCGACCTGCACAACGACCGCTATCCGCCCACGCGCATTGCCTACTGCCGCTGGGCCTGGTGCCTGCTGGAACCGCAGCAGGGCAAACTCCGCTTCGACATCATCGACCGCGCCCTCGACCGCGCTGCCCAGCGCGGCCAGACCCTCGCCCTGCGCACGCAGCCCCAGGTCGCCCATTACGAATGTCCCAGGTGGTATTGGGATCTTGGCGCCAAGCACGACCCGGCCGCCTCCAATCCCCTCTGGCGCGTCGCCGACCACAACGACCCGCTCTACCTGGAACATTGGGGCAACCATATCCGCGCTTTGGGCGACCACTACGATGGCCACCCAAACCTCGAAAGCTTTGATGTCGCCTATGGCGGCGGCTGCGGCGAGACCGGCGGCAACGCCGATTGCCTCACCGCCCGGCGTCTCGTGCAGATCTATATCGACAGTTTCCCCACCACCCAGCTCCTCACCATGCTCGGCACCGAAGGTTGCTCCTATGCTGCCCGCCAGCCCGACCTCAAAGCCGGCTGGCGCGCCGACTGCTTTGGAGATGTTCACACCGACGGCGGCTCGGCCGTCCCCAATGGCCTGAACTGGAACCACATGAACGACATGTACCCCACCGCCCTGGCCGAATGCGGCGTCACCGACGCCTGGAGAACCGCCCCCACCGTCTTTGAAAGCTGCTGGACCGTCGACTACTGGCACAAGCACGGCTGGGACATCGACTGGATCATCGAGCAGGGCCTCAAATACCACATCTCCTCATTCATGCCCAAGAGCGCTTACATGCCGGATGAGTGGATGGACAAGATCATGTCCTTCAGCCAGCGCATGGGCTACTGGCTGCACCTGCAGCAGATGATCCTCCCCCTCCAGGCCCGCGCTGGCGATCTGTGCACCATGACCGCCGTCATCGACAACAAAGGCGTCGCCCCCATCTACCGCCCCTACGCATTTGCCCTGCACTTCTCACAAGGCAAAACGCACAAGGTGGTCCGCATGCGCGAAGACATCCGGCACTGGATGCCCGGCCTCTCCTACATTAGCGAAGCCTACCGCTTCCCCGCCGGCCTCTCTCCCGGCGAAGCCAAGGTCTCCTGCGCCATCGTCGATAACGCCGACAAGCCCATCGTCCGCCTGGCCATCAAGGCCCGCGACACCGACGGCTGGCACCCGCTGACCAGCATGGATGTCCTAAGCTAGATCAACCGACTTACCCGTCGCCGCCGACTGGTAAATGGCATCGGTAATCCGCTGGATCAGCATCGCCTGCTTCAGCGATGTCTTGGGAGGATGCCCCTGCGCAATTGCCGAGGCGAAATCGTGCAGCGGCCCGCTGCTGGTCGGCTCGTGGGGATCTTCACCATCCCAGAACGCCCGCGTCAGCATCCCAAACTCGCTGTCCGTGTGGTCGTGATACACGGTCTTCTTGCCGCCGACCATCACCGTGCGAATCGTTCCCGTCTCGCCGATGAACTGGTGCACATGCTCGGGGGCACTCGATGTAAACTCGCCGCGCTCAAACGATATCGTCACCCCGCCCGCACAGCGGATCAGCGTGATGAAGTGCGTCTCCGCCTCCGATCCCGGCGTTGCCCGCGTTGACAGGTGCGGCGCCAATCCCCATGTCTGGGCAAAGATCGACTGCGGAACCAGGTTCCAGCCGGTGGTGCCCAGGATGAAATCCAGGTCATAGCAGCCCCAGTTCACCAGGTATCCGCCTCCGTTTTGCGCCCGCTTCAGCCGCCAATCCGGCAGCGCCCAAGTTGGCCGCGGCCCGGCCCCAAACACCCCACGAGCCCGGATAATCCTCAGGTTCCCCAACTGCTTCGCCGCCAGAAATTGCGCAATCGCCGCATTCGATGGCAGGAAGCGGAATCGCGATGAACAGCACGCCGCCACCTTGTCCTTCTGTGCGGTGATGATCCCCTCCAGATCCTTCACATTCATCGCCACCGGCTTCTCGATCAGCACGTGTTTGCCCTTCGCGAACGAAGCCAACGCCAGTGGACTTCGCTGATACGTCGGCATCGCCAGCACGACCGCATCAATGTCGCGATCCTCCAGCAACTCCGCTCCGGTGGCATACGTGCGCACGCCCGGCGCCATCTTTTTCGCCTCTTCCAACTTCGCCGGAACCAGGTCCGCCACCGCCACCAGCTCCCCATGCGGGCACTTCACCCCCGCCGCCACATGCCTTTTGCCGATCACTCCGCACCCAATCACGCCGATCTTGACTGTTTTGCTCATAGGTCCTGCTCTTGCTCTAAGAATACAACTACGCAGTTCGATTTACCTTCCGGGAATATACATTGAATAGACCCACGGACAAACGCGGCTGGCCCTACCTCCGCGGAGTCCACCAGTACGGGTCATGCACCGCATCCAGGTCCGCCTCCTCCTGCGCCATAAAGTCGCGCGCCAAGTCCTCGGCATCGTTTAGCGACATGACCAGCGGGTCGGCCGCCACTGCTCTTACGACCGTCCTGAAATTCCCCGTGCGCGAAGCTTCCAGCGCCAGTTCCTGCGACTCAATCGACGGCTGGATAAGCCCCGCCAACCCGGCCGGCAGCGGCCCCACGCTCTTCACTTCCACCCCGCTCTTCCCGATCGTCCCCAGCGTCTCCACCAGGATATCGCCCGGCAGATTCGGAATGATCCCCTTATTCAGCACATTCACGGGGAACTCGGCCCTGGTATCGCCCTCGATCGAATCAATGATCGCCGCGACCATGTCCGAACTATGGTCGGTCATCGCCTGCTGCACGGTGATCTTCCCGTCATTGCAGTCCTTGATCGACTTCCACACCTGCCGATACCAGCGAATGCGGTCATTCAGGCTCCACTTGTTGCAGAAATGGTCCCGCCCCGGCCGGCTCCCCCGCCCCTGGTAATACCGCATGTACTCGATCGCATGATAAAACTGCGTCGGCCAGACATCGTACACCCGGAAAAAGTCCCATTCGCCCTGCAGTTCGCCGCCCGCTCCCCCTTCCTTCGCCAGCCGGGCCAGCCCCGCGCCAAGCGCCTCGTGTAACGACTTGCCGCCCTGCTCTAATCCCCACATGAACGTAAAGTGGTTGATTCCCCCAAACGTAAACTTAAAGTCCCTGGCCAGTTCCGCCCACGTCTTCGGATTCGTCTGCCCCAGTATCCGCGCAATCTGCTTCGGGTTCTCCTCATACATCCCATCGCAGAACGCATACGCCCGCACCTTGGTAAACCGCTGCAGCGCCAAACCCACCACATTGGTCGGGTTCACGTAGTTGATCACGATCGCATTCGGACACAGCCGCTCGATATCCGCCGCCACCTTCAGCACCGGCGGCACCGAACGCAATATGCGGAACACCGCGCTGGGCCCTGCGGTCTCGCCCGAGATCAGGTGAATGCCATACGTCTTGGCCAGATTGGTCCCCGTCTCCCGATAGTGGTAATTGCGAATCGCAAAAGACAGCACCACATAGTCCGCCCCGGGCAGCGCCTCTAACCGGTCCGTAGTCCAACTGACCTTGATCTGAGCCTTGTGAGCCTCGGCGATCTTCTGGCAGAACAGCCCCATCTGCTCGCATTTAAGAGGATCAATATCCACCAGCACAATCTCGCACGACCGCAACCGCGGCGACTGTGCTGCCCCCGTGACCATGCGACGAGTGAAGAAAATACTCCCAGCGCCAATCACCACGATCTTCATACGATTCTCCTTACATCGCCCTCAGTTCTTCGCCTGGCCTTTTATGAACGGGCTGAAGAGGTCAATCGGGACGGGGAGGAACGTCGTGGTGTTGTGTTCACTGGAGATCTCGCGCATCGTTTGCAGAAAGCGCAGTTGCAGGGCTATGGGTTCCTTGCTGATCATGGCGGCCGCCTGCACCATTTTCTCGGCGGCCTGGAATTCGCCCTCGGCGTTGACGATTTTCGCTCGGCGCTCGCGCTCGGCCTCGGCCTGCTTGGCCATCGCCCGTTTCATGCTGTCGGGAAGCGCGACATCCTTGACCTCCACCGCGGTGACCTTGACGCCCCAAGGCTCGGTCTGGCGATCGATGATCTCCTGCAGCTTTAGGTTGATGACCTCGCGCTGCGAAAGCAGGTCGTCAAGCGGAGCCTGACCAAGGACGCTGCGGAGCGTTGTCTGCGCGATCAGCGAAGTGGCTTTCAGGTAGTTCTCCACTTTTACCACGGCGATGTTCGGATCCACGACACGGAAATAAAGCACGGCATCAACGGTGGCAGGGACGTTGTCGCGCGTCATGATCTCCTGCTTGGGCACGTCGATGGTGATGACGCGCAGATCCATCTTGACCATGCGGTCGACGACGGGGATGAGGAATATGACCCCCGGGCCTTTAGCGCCCAGAAGTTTGCCCAGGCGGAAGATGACGCCGCGTTCGTACTCGCGCAAGATGCGCAGAGCCTGCGGCACGATGATCGCGATCAGGAAGAGAATCGGGATGATCCAGGCGGCAAGGCTGGACAGACTGTGTTGAAGGTCATCGGACATGGGTTTTCTCCGGTCAGGGTTGTTTTGGCTTAACCTTCAGGCTAAGGCCGGTCATGCTGACAATCTCGACCATCTGCCCCGCTTCGATCGGCACATCGCTGGTGGCATTCCAGTATTCGCCCTCCACGAAGACTTTGCCGCCGGCGCTGTCGATCCGTGCCAGCGCGGGAACGGTCTTGCCCAGCATGGTCTCGTGGCCGCTGCGCACCGGCAGAAACTGCGCCCGCACACCCGCGGCCACCACGAACACGAAGAAACCGGCCGTGAGCACGGTTCCGGGGATGATGTAAGCCAGCGAAAGGCCAAAGGCCGGATCGTTACGGTCAAAAAGCATCAGCGCCCCCAGAAAAAACGCGATGATCCCGCCAAAGGTCAGCACTCCGTGCGTGGGCGCGTAAACATCCGCCAGGAAAAACAGCACCGCCAGGCTGATCAGCGCCAGCCCCGCCGCGTTAATCGGCAAAGTCGTCGACATGTACAGCACGAGCACCAGTGCGATCACCCCCGCCACGCCCGGCAGGATCGCCCCTGGGCTGCTCAACTCGCCGATGATCCCGTAAATCACCACAAGCATCAGGATGAACATCATTTCGGGGCGCAGGAACAACTGCAGAAACATCTCCCGCGCGTTCATCGGGATCTCCACCGCGGCGGCTCCGGCCGTGTGCAGCGTCTGCTCACCAACTTTCCGGCCGTCGATCTGCTTCAGCAGATCGGGCAGGTCCTTCGCGATCAGGTCAATGACCTTAAGTTCCAGTGCCTTTTCAGCAGTGATCGATGCGCTCTCGATCACCGCCGACCTGGCCCATTCCGCGTTGCGCCCCCGCTTCCTGGCAATGGATTCAGCAAGGCTGGCCGTGTCGTTCTCCATCTTCTTCTTCATCACATCATCGGTCTTCTCCGCCTCGCCGCTGGCGCCGATCTCCACCGGATGGGCAGCCCCAATCCGCGTAAAGGGCGCCATCGCCGCGATATCGGCCGCCATCGTGATGAACGCGCCTGCACTGGCCGCCCGGGCCGGCGCGGGCGCAACATAAACAACGATCGGTACTTTCGACTCGTAGAACCTGTGAACGATGTCTTCGGTTGAGGTGACCAAGCCCCCGGGCGTATCCAGCTCAACAACCAGGCAGGCATTCTTCCGCTCGGCCGCCGCATCAATGGCGCGGGAGATATAGGTAGCCGTGGCCGGGCCGATCGCCCCATCAATCTTGATCAGCCCGACATCCGCAGCCTGCAGGCTTGCCGCAAGCCCAAAGATGATTACACCCACCAGGATTGCCAATCGATGCCACATGACATCCTCGATAACAATCACAGTACCAGATAACCCATCCACCGTAAAACTGATAATCCTATTCCGCGGGCCATCCCCATTCCCATCTCAAGCTCAGATTCCCAGGCAATCCGCGCGAACTATGTTCGCGCCCGCGCCCCATTCTCGCTTTACGACTGCTTTCTGGTGCAGAAGATCAGCGCCCCGATCACGCCCGGCACCCAGCCGCACAACGTCAACAGAGTAACCAACACGATACTCCCGCAACCCTTATCCAGCACCGCCAGCGGCGGGAACACAATGCACAGTATGACGCGAAAGAATCCCATCGCACCCTCTCCTTCCGTTGTGGTCGGCCATCCTCGCACAACCCACCCCATCTACGCAACAGAAAAGATTAGGGGCGACAATCCTGTCGCCCGTGCGGGTCTCGCCAGGAAACTCCGTGGCTGGCACGTTCAACCCCGGTTATCCTGATGACAATGGCTAAAGATGTGTCTGTGAAACAGTCGCCGATCGACATCGCCAGGCTATTCGTCCATGACCGGTGCGTTGCCCTTTGAAGAACCAGGGAGCTGACTATGTGGCCCAGAGTTTTGATGGTCGGACTGGTGGCGTGGTTCGCTTGCGGCTGCGCGGGACAGAACTCCGCGGCATCGGCGGCCCGGGCCCGCGGATTCGACAAGAAGATCATCTGGGTCTGGGGACCAACCCGAAAGACCCCGGCCGACGCGGTGAGAGAGACGGACCTGTGCCGGTCGCTCGGCTACAACGTGATGGTGATCGACGGGCCGCCCCAATACATCAAGGACATTCTGCCTATCGCGCATGAGCGGAAGATGCAGGTGTGGGTCCTGGTCTCGTGGTATGGCGAGTGGGGTTTCCCCAAGCTCGTTCCCAACGTGCCCAAGGACATGGTTCAGCAGTTCCCGCCCGACGAGTTAGCCGGGCTCGCCAAGCAGACCAATCCGGACAAGCCGGTGCACCCCGGCCCGTTCCTCTGCTTTGACCGGCCGGAAGTGCGGAAATATGCCGCCGAACTGGCCATAGCCACCGTCCAGACCTATCACCCCGACGGCCTCGCCGTAGACTGGGTTGGCTATCGCAACTACCGGGCCTGTCACTGCGCCTACTCCAATCAGCAGCGCGCCAGGTATGCATCCGAGCATCCCGACCTCTCACCGGAACAGGCCCAGCGCGACTATTCGCTCACCAGCATGGCCGCCGTCTACGAGGTCGTGCGCCAGGCCGCCAAGGCCGCCGACCCGAACATCACCATCGGCTGCCACGTCTATCCCCAATTCGACCCCGAGCCATTGTGCGGCAACCGCTTCGCGGTGGACTACCCCGCCCAGACAACCGCCTGGTTCTTCCAGCCGTTCTGGCCCATGGAGAAGGTCGCCGAAAACGCCCGCACCACCAAGGCCACGGAGCACAAGTACCACGACTACGTCACCGGGACCGGCTTCATCGGCATGACCATGGAGAAGCCCAACATAAAATCCCCCGAGCGTCTGCGCCAGGAGATCCGCACCATTAAGGCCGCCGGACTCAAAGCCATCTGCTTCGCCGGCGACGGCTTTTACGCCGATCCCGCACTGGCCCAGGTAATCTCCGAAGAAATCGGCGGCACCTACCGCGCCCCCGCGGCAAAGTAGCACGTGCCGTCTTCGGCCGTAGCACCTCCCGCCACGGCGCAAGCTGTGTCCTCATCGGCACATCGCATTCTATACTCAGCCGCGACGTCGACCTGCTCGTCGCTGCTTCATGACACATCGAGCGGTGCACGATAGCATGGGAGCATGAGGCGCCTTCTGCGCATCGCGATGTGGACGACGTACCCCTTCCTCGTGCTCTCGGTACTTCTATTCTTCGGAATGATGTTCGGTGCCACCTTTGTAACCGGTTTCACGATCGAGAATCGCTCCGGGCAGTTCATTTCTGTAACGCCGATTGGCTGCGTCGGCCCTTCAGGCGAGAGAGCAGCCCTACCGATTGTGATGTTCAGCTTCGTACCACTTCCCGCGCTGCGAGCAGGCGGCTTTCCTCTGGCTGATGGTGAAACCGTCACCATCCGCTACGACATGGACGACATCAATTTCTCCGAAATCGTGGTCGAAGATGGCCGCGGCCAGCAGTTCCAACTCGTCACCGACCCGACACCGACTGCCAACCAGTACCATAGCCCGCAGCAACGACTCTTCGTGATCGGCCGCCTCAAAGACCTGGATCCGGTCGCACCTGAGGTGGCAGTGGCTGCCAAGCGAGCCCAAGGTTGGCACCGCGGGTCAATCTTGTTGAACGCGATTCTGTTTGCGCCGTGGTTGTTCTACGTGGGATTACGCTGGACCCTCTATCGAGTGGTGATCGGAAACACCGCAAAAGGGGTATCCACGGGCGCGCATCCACCTGATTGACCCGGACCGCAAACGAGAACGCGGACGGATACCCTTGTCCTGAAGAGGCGTCAAAAGCCATTGTTTGATATTGGCTCATGACCCCTGATGCCCTCGGGGCGGGAACAAGGAACTCACTGGCAAGAAGGCGCGACCTCTTTGTCCATGTGCAGTGCCTGGTCATGCACTGATACCAGCTTCAGACAAAGCCCTTAGGCTAATCGGCATGTGTGCTTTGCCCATTAATCCAAGTGCCTCTGACCTCGAAAACAGACCTCGTCCAGCAATCTCATGCATAGGGTTCCACTCAAGCAAATCTACGCTGGCTTTCCAGACGGCTCGAACAACCACATCGCCACTTACTTGCCTTGTTCGTAGATACCCCAACAGTCTGGCATCGATAACTCGCGCGCAAGCTTCTTCCTGAACTTCTCTCTCCAATGTTTCCAACCAGGTTTCTTCGCCCTCTGGTCGACCGGCAGGAAACTCCCAATAGTTAACCTCTTTGATCCTGATAAGGATGAATCGTGAGCTGTCTTGTTCCGTAACGCACAACCCAGCAGAACCATGTTTCTTTCCAGCTGGTACTACACTTGGAGGGTACCAACTGATACTCCATGCTCCAGAGTCTCTTTCTATTTCCTCAAAATCCTTGGCAATCATGATGTCTTCACCCATCAAAACCCACCATATCACACGCCCCATCCCCGCCCAAGCAAAAACCACATCCCTCTCACTCCCGGCCACAATCCGGCCTTCGGCTTGCTGACGCTATAGCGCGCTTCGGGCTACACGCTGGCACGCCCATCGCAGTCTGTATCCAGCCGCCGCAGTTTACCCGCTCGTCCTGAGTCGCCGTGGCGATCCGCGGCGGGGCGGCGCCGTGGGTCCGCCTGTCGGCCGGGAGGGCCGTCCTGGCGGACGGCCGGTGGCGAATTCCTGCCTCCCAAAAATCTTGGTATTTTTTGGAGGTTGGGTTTTTCCGCTCTTTCCATACAAAACTCCTCCCAAACACCCCATATAGTAGGGGGACCTGTTTTCCCCCTCACGGCCGTCACCCCGGCCGTGCTATTTGACAACCGAATACGACTACTCCTGCCGGACAAGTAGGCAATGCCGCCCAAAGAGCTGCGCATCGATCCTGAGCATCTTCCTCGCGTGCCTTCTGACTCCTGACTTCTGGCTTCCGATTCATCCTTCATCCTTGGCCTGAGTTATCCACAATCGCCCCGAACCTGCGCATCTCCTCCCCCAATCTCAACCTAACTCATTGCCTCCACATCACTTGCCACACACCACCCCTCCCTGCCAAGAACCTGCGCACCTGTCACTTATCCACACCTGGCACCTTTTTACCTCTGCTCGCCTGCCGCCGGCCGCCCGCCCATCCCCTTCGCCAACTCGCCCCAAGCTGCTATACTCCCACTCATGGCACTCAGCCTCATCATCGCCCAGCACTTCTAGCGGCCGTTCCACCGCCCGCGCCTTCGTTTCCCGACTTTCCCGTTCGCCGTTTCCACATTAGAAGAGCATTGCCATGAGCCAGACAGCTACCAGCATCCCCCAGGCCCTCATCGCCCGCCTCCAGCAGATGGCCGACCGCCAGGCCGACCTGCAGCAGATGATGAACGACCCGGCCATCCTCGCCAATTCCCAACGCATCGTCGCCATCGCCCGCGAGGCCGGTCAACTTACCCCCGTCGTCAGCGTCTTCGAGCAATACAAGAAGGCCCAGGCCGAGGTCGATGACCTGCGAAACCTCCTCGACGGCACCGACAAGGAAATGGCCGAACTCGCCCAGGCCGACCTGCCCGCCGCCGAAGCCCGCGCCCAGGACCTGATCGAACAGCTCAAGGACCAGTTCCTCGCCGCCGAGGACAACGCCGTGGACTCCTTCTTCCTGGAAATCCGTGCCGGCACCGGCGGCGAGGAGGCCGCCCTGTTTGCCCGCAACCTCTACGAGATGTACCGCCGCTACTGCGAGAAGAGCGGCTGGCGCTTTGAGGTGCAGGACCTCTCCACCGCCGACATGGGAGGCTTCAAGGAAGTCATCATCAACGTCCGCGGCCAAGGCGCCTACCGAAGGCTCCAGTACGAATCCGGCGGCCACCGCGTCCAGCGCGTTCCCGAAACCGAGGCCCAAGGACGCATCCACACCTCCGCCGCCACCGTTGCCGTGCTGCCTGAATTGCCCGATGTCAGCATCAACATCGACCCGAAGGACATCGAAGAATCCGGCTGCCGCGGCGGCGGCCCCGGCGGGCAGAACGTTAACAAGGTCGAGACCGGCTGGTTCATCCGTTACAAGCCCACCGGCCTGACCTTCAAGATCACCGAGCTGCGCTCCCAGGGCCAGAACAAGGAACGCGCCTGGTCGCTACTTCGTGCCAAGCTCTTCGAGCTGGAACAACAAAAGCAGCACGCCGCCGTTTCGGCGTCCCGCAAATCGATGATGGGTTCCGGCGACCGCTCCCAGCGCATCCGCACCTACAACTTCCCCCAGAACCGCTGCACCGACCACCGCCTTGGCGGCCAGAACGCCGAGGCCGAAAGCGGCGGCAAGAACTTCAGCCTGGAAAAAATCATGGCCGGCGAACTGGGCGATCTGCTGGACGCCTTGATCGAGCTGGACAAGCAGCAGCGCCTGGCAGCGCTGTGATCAGTGCCCGAACCAGAAGAGGTTCGACGGCGCTGACTCCAACGCAACGATCCGTACATAGGCGGGAACCTTCTCCGGCGGCAGACGATCGCGGGCAGACTCCAGGATCGGATGCGCCCGCGGCGCTTCGATCGCGCGATGCAACTGCACCAAGAGAACTCCACGTGGCAGCACCGGGGTAAGCCCGCCAATCCGGCGATCGACAACGCCCAGCGGGGTGAGAATCCGGTACCAGGCGAGGAATGGCCGGGTAAGAATCGCATACTGATTGGCGGCCATCCCGCCGAAGATGATGACCATCGCACTGACCAAGGCCGCCCGGCGGAGCCGTTCGCGACCATCGCGAAGCTCATCGAGCAGCAGGACAACCGGCAGCGAAAGCACCGGCAGGGCAAACAGCAGGTAGCGCGGCCCTTCGGACCATTCGCCGCGCCAGTTGGGCGTCAGCAGATAGGCGCCGCCGACCACAATGAAACTGACCATGGCCGTGGTACCGGCAAACGGGGAAATGCTTAGGAACTTGCGCCAACGCATCAAGGCGAACAGGAGGACCGGGAACATGATCAACAGCGAGAACTGCGGATCAACCATTGCCTCGAAAAGGTTCCAGCCGTTACCGATGGCCGGCACATTCTCCCCCGGCCGCCATTGCCCATACCCCACGTCAGACCAGCTTCCAAACTTCACCTGGTTGACGATGCCCAGCAGCAGAACCACCAGCACGCCCGGCATCACCACGCGCAGCAGCCGGCCGACCGGCCGATGCCATGGCATCCGCGAGCGGATGAGCAGCCCGGCACTCGTAACCGGCACCAGCAGGACAAACACCGGCCGGCTCAGAACCAGCATCGCCAGCGCACACCACAGCAGAACCTCCATCGCGATACCACGCCGATCCTCGGTAAGCGCGAGGAACCACAGGCTAAAGTACAGGCACAGCGGCAGTTCCATGGTGTGAGCGCGGAGGTATTGGCAGAAGAACGTGCTGTACAAGCACAGGAGCACGAAAATGCCCGCTACAACATTGCTCGTGGTCAGCCGCGAAGCCAGGGCAATCAGCGCTGCCGCCATGGCGGCGGCCATCAACGCATACTGCAGGTTCAGTATGGCCAGCAGCGGCCGACCGGAGTCGATTCCCATCGCCCTTGCCACGGCAAATGCCGGCAGCACAGTGATGCTGCTGCCCAGTCCGTACTTGGAGTACAGCAATCCGTTCTGCGGATTGCGGGCGAAGAACTGTCCCGACTCGCCATAGGCGGCCTTGTCTTCCGGTACAGAGAGCCGGCCATCATGCACAATGCTGCGCGCTTCGAGAAACCACGCATAGGGGTCGCCCGGATACAGTTCAGCAGGAGCCAACAGCATGCCCAGCGCGAACACCATCAGCGCCAGCAGCCCGGCCGCGCGATACCGCGCATGGGGCTGTGACAAGCTTGCCGTCGGCTGTGTGCTCTGGCTCACGCCCGCCGATGATAGCCGCTGGACATGCACGAACGAAACAGTTTATGCGCTGCCGTTGGTGATATGCTGCATCAGTTGTTCAAAGCTAGTGTCGGGCTTGATCACCTCATTGGCTCCCGCCGTGATGAGCTGGTTCACCTGGGCGGCCGTCCGCCTGCCCATCAGCAGAATATTGGTCTGCTCCATCGCCGGCACCCGGCGAACGATCCGGCAGATGGCTTGCGCTTCCGCTTCGGATTCCAGTTTGCCCAACAGGATCACTTCAGGTGAGAACTCCTGCACCTGCAGCCCGGCCTCAAAGCCGCCCGAGGCGTGCTTCACCTCAAGCCGCGGATCGCGCCGGACAGCCTCCGCCGTCGCCTGCAGATCCGGCCCAATGAGTTGCACCCGGTGCTTGCCCATATCGAGCCTGTCCATGGGAATGTCGTGGGCCTTCATGAAACTGATCAGCGATTCCCGCGGAATCCTGCGAAACTTGCTGCCCGGAACTTTGAAGCCCTTGAGTCTGCCACTGTCGAAGCATCGGATGATCGTCTGCTGCGAAACAGTGCAGATCTCCGCGGCCTCTCCAGTCGTGAACATCGTCTTCATACTCGCCTCCCTCCGCGATGCCACACCCTCATGCGGGATCGTCGGCCGGTCGCGGCATGCACGGATTGCTCGGGTGCCCGATACATAGAGGGAAAGCACCCTCGCGCTGTGCAGAGAAATTCAAACGAAGCAAGAACCCGCCGTGAGCACGAATGCCTCACCGGTCAGGCGCCATGCCTGCTTACCCTCCGCTTGCCACTCCATTACCCAGTTTACCGTACTTAGCCGGCCAAACAACACACTCGACCAGGTATTTTTGCGATTTTGTGCAGATGCCATGGCGGGGATGCGCGATGTGAGAAGCACGTCATCTTTACAAAGCCGCCGCTGCTGGGTATCTATTTCGCATGCAGCACAAGGAAGTCATTCCGATCCTCGATTTCGGCTCTCAGTACGCCCAACTCATCGCCAGAAGAGTCCGTGAGAAAGGGGTTTACAGCGAGTTGGTTCGCCCGGACATCTCCGCTGAAAAGCTCAAAGCCCTGAACCCCAAGGGCATCATCCTCTCGGGCGGGCCTTCCAGCGTCTACGAGCGCAACGCCCCCAAGTGCGACCCGGCCATCTTCGATCTGGGCGTCCCGATCCTGGGCATCTGCTACGGCATGCAGATTGGCGTGCAGGTCCTCGGCGGCGCCGTCAATCCGGGCAAAGCGCGCGAGTTCGGGCGGACGCGGCTGCATGTCATCTCCACCGATCCGCTGGTCCGCGGCCTGCTTGGCGAGACCACCGTCTGGATGAGCCACGGTGATCAGGTGCAGCAGCTCCCCGACGATTTCGAGCCCCTGGCAATCACCACGACCTGCCCGTACGCGGCCGCGCGGCACAAGACCCGGCCGTTCTGGGGTGTGCAGTTCCACCCTGAAGTCACCCACACCCCGCGCGGCGAACAGATCTTCGAGAACTTCCTCTATGAGATCTGCAAGTGCTCCGGCGACTGGAACATGGGCAATTTCATCGAGCAGTCGATCCGCCGCATTCGTGAAGTCGTGGGCGATGGCCGGGTGATCTGCGGCCTGTCCGGCGGCGTGGATTCCTCGGTTGTGGCCGCCATGCTGCACAAGGCGATCGGGCATCAGCTATCCTGCATTTTCGTTGATAATGGCCTGCTGCGGAAAAACGAGCGTCAGCTCGTCGAGGCGACATTCCGCGATCACTTCAAGATCGACCTGCGCATTTGCGATGCATCCTCGCAGTTCCTGTCGGCACTCTCGGGTGTCGCCGATCCGCAGCAGAAGCGCAAGATCATCGGCAAAGAGTTCATCGACGCCTTCAAGCGCGAAGCCAAGGAGATCCAGAACGTCCAGTTCCTGGCCCAGGGCACGCTGTATCCCGACGTCATCGAGTCCGGCCATGGTTATGCCGGGACGGCGGCCAACATCAAGCTGCATCACAACGTCGGCGGTCTGCCTGCCGAACTGGGGTTTGAGCTGGTCGAGCCGCTGCGCGATCTCTTTAAGGATGAGGTCCGCAAGGTCGGCGAAGTGCTGGGATTGCCCGAAAGCATCGTCTGGCGACACCCGTTCCCAGGCCCGGGACTCGCAGTTCGGATCATCGGCGATGTCACGCCGCAGCGGCTGGCATTGCTGCGTGAGGCCGATGCCATTGTGCTGGAAGAACTGGTCACGGCAAGCCTCTATCGCAAGACCAGCCAGGTCTTCGCCGTGCTGCTGCCGATCGGCACAGTTGGCGTGATGGGCGACGCCCGAAGCTACGACAGCGTGATTGCGATCCGCGCAGTGGAAACAAGCGACTTCATGACCGCCGACTGGTCGAAGATCCCCTATGAGGTTCTGGCGCAGATGAGTAGCCGCATCGTCAACGAGGTAAAAGGCATCAGCCGCGTCGTCTACGACATCAGCACCAAGCCGCCCGCAACGATCGAGTGGGAATAGTCAATCCAACTTCGGCTGCGGGTCGCGGCCGTACTTCTGGCGGAACAGGTCCAGGATATTCCACTTCGGCTCCCAACCGAAGTGGGCATGAGCTTTGTCCCACAGATACGGACTCTTGTACTTGGGCCAATCCGCCGGAAGCCTCGGTAGTTCCGGGCAGAACTTCTCAATCCCCTCGCGCAGCGGGATGCCGCAGCTCACTTCTTTGGCCGAGATGTTGTAGATCTCGAAGCCAGGCTTTTGGCGTTCCAGGGCCTGGGCAAAGCACTCCCCGATGTCACTGCTGCGAATATAGATCGACAGGTGGGCCGGGAAATGCTTCTGCGCATCCAGCCCGTCCAGCCAGTGCTCATGCACATCGCCGACACTGACGCCTGGAAGCCGAAACGCCGCAATCGAGCAGCCTTTGCGTTCGCAGAGTAGCCGGCCGTAGTTTTCCAGCGCAACCTTTGCCGCACCGTAGCTATTGGACGAAGCTACCGGATAGCTCTCGTCCACCGGCAGGATCGACCACTTGCGGTAGCCATCGCCCAACCCGTACACGTGAATCGAACTGGTATAGAGGATCCGCTTGTACTTCAGTTCGGCCGCCAACTGAAACACGAGCGAAGTACTGGTGCAGTTGCTCCCGAAGACTTCTTCATCGGTATAGTGGCCGACGCCGACATCGGGAATCTCGCCCATGTGCACGATCGCCTCGGCCTGTTCCATGATCGGCTGCAGGCGGGCGCGATCGCGCAGATCGATGTAGATAAACTTCGCCGGGCGATCGTATGCCGGCCGGCGGTCCAGGTTCAGCACCTCGTGCCCGCGTCCCGCGAGCACTTCGATGACCGCCTTGCCCACTTTCCCCGATCCACCCGTAACGATCACTTTCATAGTGCACCCAGTTCATTCGAAGACGTTCTATCCACAGATTTGCACAGATTCACACAGATCATGCGTGCAATCATCTGTGGAAATGTGACTTCGGCGAGCTCAGTCGAGTCGTGTTGATCTGTGGATCAGTACTCTTCATTTCCCAAACCCCTTTGGATCCCGCCCCATCTTCTTCCGGAAGAGCTCAAGAAAGTTCCACTTCGGCTCCCAGCCGAAATGCGCGCGGGCCTTGTCGTACCGGTACACCGTATCGTACTTGCCCCAACCTTCGGGCAGTTGCGGATAGGAAGGGAAATCCCGGGCAATCCCCTCACGCAGCGGCACGCTCGTCATCGCCTCGCGGGCAGACAGGTTATAGGCCTCAAATACCGGCCGCTGCTGCTCCAGTGCCAGCGCAAAACACTCGGCCACATCGGTGTCCTTCACATAGATCCCCAAATCAGAATCGAGCTTCTTCTCATTGTCGACACGCTCAAAGCGATGATCGCTCATCTGATCACTCATGACCCAGGGAAGGCGGAACGCGGCCACCGACAATCCCTTCTTCTCGGCACAGTAGCGAGCATAATTCTCCACCGCGACCTTAGCCAAAGAATAAGTGTTCTGCGGGCGCAGCGGATGATTCTCATCCACCGGCAGCCTGGCCGGCGGAATCATCCCATAATCCTGAAACCCGTAGGTTTGGATCGTACTGGTATAGATCACTCGCTTGTATTTCAGCTCCGCGGCAAGCTGCATGACCAAAGAACCCACCGCACAGTTGCTGGCGTAGACCTCCTCTTCTGTATGGACGCCGGAGCGGGCACCGGGAATCTCGCCCATGTGGATCATCATCTCGGCCTGCTCCATCACCCCCTGCAACAGGTCGCGCCGGCGCAGGTCCATATAAATGAACTTGCCCGGCCGGTCGACCGGCGGCCGGCGGTCGAGGTTGATCACCTCATATCCGCGCTCAACAAGAGTTGTCAAAACGGCCTTGGCAACCCGCCCGCTCCCGCCTGTAACGATTACTTTCATGGTGTTTCCTGATTAACCTTTTCCTAAAAGGGATGGCATTCTACTTGGCTCTATCTGGAATGGAACGCCGCTCTCACCGGCATCCCCAACGGGCGTGCCCGCTTTTCGGGAAGGCGGAGGCGAGGCGGAGAGCGAGAGGGGACGAGGGAGTGAGGGCGAGAGCGACTGTGGATAAGTAGGAGGTGCGCAGGTTCTCGGCGAGGGTACCCCCTATACGCTAAGTACTGTGGCCGCATGCGGTTAGGTGGAGATTGGGGAGGAGGTGCGCGAATTCGAGGTAATTGTGGATAACTGGCCCTACTGTCATTGGTCCCTTGTCATTGGTCATTGGTCGGAAGAGACAAAGGTGCGCAGGTTCGGTGATCGTCATTCGTCCCTGGTCATTGGGCGAAGACGGAAGACAAAGATGCTCAGGTTCGCGTGCGCAATCCGGAGCATTTGGCAAGATAACTCACAGAACATGGAAGGTGCTCAAGATCGTTGTGCATCTTGGGAAGCAACTCCTACCTGTCTGGCCGGCGTTCTGGGTATTCACTTGCCAAATAGCCGAAGGGCACGAAGGTCCTCCATAATATAGGGTCGATTTGGAGGGAGGCGATCTTGGAAGATGAGGAATGACAGGGACTTAGGAGCGGCCAGAATTCTTTCCATATTTTGGGGTAAATGGGAAACATAGGTAACGCGTTTGGAAGAGTGGCGGACACAGCTATTCGGTTCCTGACCAGGTCCTGACCCCTTTCCGAACCCCTCAATGCTTCCTCCAGCAGTACAGTAGCAAGAATACACCAGACATGACGACTCCGCTCAAAACTGTCCCAAGTTCTTGGTAATCGAGCGCGGCGCTTGCTGTTGCAGAACTTGAGCCGTGGAAGTGAATCCATAGGTCAATGCCAAAGCGGGCAAGGCCGATAACTGTCACTACCAGCGAAGCTAGCATCAAGAACGCGAAAAGTGATTTGAGATTCATCATGCTTCACTTGGGGCGGGAATCCAAGGGCGATGTATTTACTTCTTCGCCGATCCACGATCTTTCGTCCGCTCCTTTCCGCCTGTCGTCGGCCGCCATGGGTCGCGGATAGTATACTCCAAACCCAGTTTCCCGGCCGTGCGGCCTGTCCAGGCATCATCGCCATAGGGGCGGCTGCGGTTCTCGCTGGTGGTCAGCCGGGCCAGTTCCTTTGCCGTGAGGGCCTGGTTCACGTAGTTTACCCACCCCCGCGGCCGGCCGCCCGGCCACTCGGCCAGCAGCTCCCGCAAGGGCTTGGGACCCTCTTGCCGGACCCACAGGCTGCCCCAACGCCAGTCCTGGGCGCGTTTTGTCAGATCGGCCGAGAGGGCATTGCGTTCCACGTAACGCAGGACCTCCAGCAGATGTCCCCCGGTCTGCACCGGGAACGCCTTGAAGCGGCCACGGTACAGGTGCCCGGCACCGACGTTGCGATGGGCCACCCGCCAGCGCATGGCATGGGTCAACGTCAGCCAACGGAAGAACCGGCTCATCTGGCCCTCTTTCGTTGGACGGACGACGAAGTGCCAGTGGTTGCCCATCAGGCACCAGGCGAGGATGGGCAGGGGTTCACGCTCGTAGGCCTGAAGCATGATCCGCTCGAAGGCTGCGAAGTCCTCATCTTCTCGCAGCATGATGTGCTTTCCCGCAGTGCGGTTGATGACGTGATACACATAGCCCGGCGGCGCTACTCGTGCTTGTCTTGGCATGGTGTGCAGTATACTTGTCTGAAGCCATCGAAGCTATAAGTAGTTACGTCCCTCTTGGATTCCCCCGCCAGCATCGGCACACAGTGATCGGCAAACAAGCGCAGGCTCATCATGCCACCACTTGATACTCAGCCAAATCCCTGGCGAAATCCAGGCACGCCAGGACATCTTCTCGGGTCAGGTCGGGGAATTGCTCAATGACCTGCTGATCCGTCGCCCCGGCGGCCAAGTAGCCCAGCACGAGGCTGGCCGGAATCCGCGTTCCCTTGATTCGCGGCTTGCCGCCAAGGACCTCAGGGCTGCTCTCAATGCGTTCTCGCCATTTTGTGGGCATATCGTCGCTCCAGAACGTGCCGCACTATCCTATGCTCAGTGCGAACAGGACGAAAGGGCATTCCTGGCAAACTGAACTGATATCTGGCAGGCTCTCATCGGGTTTCCACTCGGTGCGGTCTTTGAGTTCTTTGTGGTGGATGACGGTTTACGTTGACGGGCGGGGTCGCCCGTCCTACGGAAGAGCATCGGCCGCGGGGGAGAGGGCGAGGGGGAACGCCGAAAGGATGGGGTGGAGCCTGCTGGGCGGGCAGTAAACCTACAGCGGCTCCGATTCCGGCGCCGCCTGCGCCAGATCGAGAGGGGTGACGGCTTGCGGGCGCCCGAGTCGCGAAAGTAGCCGCGTGGCCGTCGCGCCGAACATCATGAGCAGTGCGAGGACAGCGAAGACAGGGATGTATGAGCCGGGCTCATTCGAGCGCGCTCCCAGACGATCGGTCCAGAACCCGATGATCCAGGGCGCGACCGCTCCCATGGTTCCAGCCAGCGTGAGGTAAAGGCCCATTACTCTCCCGCGCACATCGGGCCCGACGCGCTCGATCACCGAGACCTCGCTGATGGAATAACTGCCCAAATGGAAGATCGAAAACACGGTGAGCACCACCAGGAGCCATGCGAGCGGAATGATCGGAATCGTGGCGAGAATCAGGCCTGCGACGATCATACACGTCGCCAGCCCGGGGAGCCGCCGCCGACCTGATGTCGCCCATACGCCCAGCGGCGTCGCGATGATGCTGAGGAGCCCCATCGCGCCGATGATCCAGCCGGTCTGCCGGGGGTCGTAGGCGTGGGCCTTCTGGAGATAGATGCTCAGCAGCGACATCATCCCAACGCCGGCGAAGTCGCGGCAGCCGGAGAGCAGTGCGATGCCGAGCGTCAATCGTCGGGTGCCACGCGGCATGGGGACGGCGTCGCGTCGAATCGTCGTAACGTGCGGGGCCTCACGAGCAACCAGCAGAAAGAGGACGCCAAAGACGATCCCCGCCAGGCCCATCTCCACGCATGGGACCTGCCAGCGCGAGAGGCCACCGATGGTGTGGCCAAGCGTCTGCGCCCGCCAGCCGGAATACTGCGCGCCGACAAAGAACCCGACCCCTGAGCCGATCCCCAGGATACCCAGAGCCATTCCCGGCGCGTTGGGGTAATGCGCGGGCGCCAGCGCGTTGGCCGCGGGATGGAAGAGCGTCCCGAACAATCCGGCCATGATCCCCAGGCCCAGCAGAGGCCAATACTGATGCGTGAGCCCCATGAGCAGGATGCAGCAGGCGTTTCCGATCAGCCCAACGCCCAGGAGCATCTTGCGGTTGAAGCGGTCGGCCAGCATTCCGGCCGGATAGCTGGCCAGGAAATAGACCATGCCATATACGGACACGATCAGGGCCACGGGTTTGACGCCCGCCAGGTGAAGGTCGTCGCGGATGAGCAGGTAAAGCGGGATCAGCGCCGCCACGAACGCATGGGTGAAGGCGTGCAGGAGCATGCACAGGGCGAGTGTCAGATGGCTTCGGAAAGTCGGGCGGCCGCTGGTCATGAGGGGCGGATTATACGGGAGGGCCGCGCTGTGGCGAGGGATGTACAAGGAGCACATCCCACCCTCCCACCGTAGTCGTCATGCTGTCTCTATTCCGCATAGACCGCACAGAACACAGAGACGAAGACCGGGCAAAGCCACATGAAGATGGACCACAAGAATAGAGTTTGACTCCTTGTCTGAACTCCGACCTGGATCTGCTCGATGTTCTTCTTGATGGGATTGCCCTACTGGTCATACCCCCCCGCTGGTCCAGGGATTAGCGGCGAGGCCTATTGGTTACAGGAGCTTGCTATAATGTGGAATGTCCCCTTTTTTCGCCCTTCTTCGCCGAACAGGGAAATCTACCTCACCCTAAGGTAATCCACGCGGATCGCCGCACTCTCTTTCCCGGGGTGTCCGGGGCCGATCTCCCCCGAGACAATCCTCGCATCACCGCTGTTCAGGTCGAGCCATAGTGGGCGCGCGATAGCGGTACGCCAGAGGGTATCCTGCTTCCTCACCAGCTTACCCGTTGGATCCCACTCTCCGACGAACAAGCTGCCACGCCCGTTCCCGATCGCCACGATATTGCCGTTGGCTCGAGCCGCTAGGCGCAGAGGGAAGATGAGCGATGCCATGGGAACAGGCATCTCCGCCAGTGCACGACTGTCGAGTTCCTTCAGATCACCATTCAGCCGCGTCAGGACAAACCGGTCAGGTTTTTCCATGCTCTCCCTGTCCATCGGTCGCGCTATGTCGCGAAACAACAGATAATCTCCGCCCGCCATTGCAAGTCGAATTGCCAGGCCGGGAAGTGTCGCCTCCTTAACCAATCGCCCTTTGCCATCGATCGCCCGCATGCGCACGTGCCAACCGTCCGTAAGTTTGTCGGTAATCTTCTCGCCCATATACGCGACGACAAACTGCTTCCGTTCCGAGTCGTACAGTCCAGCCAGGGCTGCGTTGTAGCTCTCCGGAAGCCGCCATTTCTCTTTTAGATCTCTTCCGTAAAGGATCGTGTCCTGCGCAATAGTCAGGAATTCATCGTCCCCGTTCATTACCATACCCCTGATCACCGGCGACACCATCTTCGCAGTTGCCTCATCGGTATAAGGCACCTCGCGCAGCACCTCTCCGTTCATCCCAACCTTGCGAATCGTCGAGTAGCCCACCGTGAACCTCCCCGCCAGGAACAGCTCACCATGGGAGTTGACCACCATCGAACTCAACTCGCCGGGGGCAAAGCCGAAAGGCCTCTGGCCTTTGGGAACCGGCGTCTGGAAGAGCTGCGTCGTCTTCCCCGCCGCATCGACCGCATACACCTGGTACGCCTCCAGTCCCTGCTCGGGATCGGATTGGGCAACCGCGATCAGCAGTCCTTTGCCATCCGCTGAAGGAACAACGCCGATGCACTCCAGTACCTTCCCGGCCTCGCTGATCCGTGCGATCGGCTCAACCGCAAACGTTGCCGGCAGCCCCGTCACCGTCGACTGCGTGGATGCGGGCGAAGGCGTAGATACCGCGTGAGTTCCGTCAGTCGGTACAGTCACCTCCGCAGCCGCCAACCCACCAGCGCCCGCCAATAATCCCACCATCACACTCGCCGCTCTGCGCTTTGCCCACGCCATTATCTTCACCGCGCCTTCCACGATGATTTCCGCTGATTCCGCGACGACCTCGCAACCGATGGCACCAGCGCCTATTTGTCTGTCTTGCCCTTAAGGATGATCTCGACAAGAGCCTTCCTCGCCGCGGCATAACGCTCGCTGTCGGTGACGAGACCCGTGCTTGTGCCCTCGTTAGGCAGACCCTGGTTGAGCTTGGCGCCCGACGCGATGCTCGAGGCGATCTTCAGCGTTGCTGCGGGGTCGATCTTATAGGCGGCCGCGAGGTACTCGTAGTCGATGAAGCCTTGGCGCCAGTTGAAGAACCGGACGCCGGGAACCGGGCCGTCGAGGCCGGGGCTGCGTTTCTTGATGAAGACGTCGGTGCCGGGGTAGACGAACATGCCGACGCCGGCGCCGACCTCGCCGTATTGATTGGAGAAGTTGTACGCATCGCGGTACTCGTCAAAGGCGGGCTGATAGTCGCTCCATGCCCACATCCACCAAATGCTCGTGTCCTCGTTGAAGGCCTGCCAGCCGACGATGCGAAGGGCGGCGGAAGGATACGCCAGGCCCTGCGGGCCGTTATAGTGGACGTTGATATCGCCCTCCTTCTTCATCTCGGCGGCCTGCGCGCGGGTGCCCTGGTACATGTCGAGGGCGGGAACGTCCTTCGCGACCTGGTAGTTGGTGGTGGAGTATACCTTCACGTTGGCATGGTACTTATCGTTGAACGAGTGCACCCACGGCGCGACGATATTCATCCACTTCTTGAAGGCCTCGATTCCGCCGAAGAAGGCGTGGCTGGGCTCATCCCATGCGTACCACGCGATCATCGCGCCCGGCGCGTACTTCTCGACGATCTGCTGATACTTGAGCAGGCCCTTGTGCCAGCTCGCCTCATCACCGTAGGGGTCGGGACCGCCAAAGGGTTTGAGGCCGCCGCCGTACATCGTGATGAAGATGACAGAGGCGGGAAGGTCGGAGCCGGGGCCCTCGTAGCCCTCCTTGCGGGTATAGATCTCGCCGCTGCTCAGACGCCACTCGCCAGCGTCGGCAAGCTGCTCGTCGGTGACGCCCGCGCCGATGCCCTTGAACATCTCGGTGTAGTTATGACGGAAGAAGCGCCGATAGGTGGCCTCCAGGTTCTGGTAGGCCGGGGTGCCCTCCTTCAGGCCGTGTTTGGCGGCCGATGGCGCGCCCCACATCATCGCGTTCGTGGAGGGCTTGTTGGGCAGGGCGAAGTCATAGACCGTGAGCTCGACGGGAAGAGACTTTATGGTTTTACCCGCCACGGTAACGTCCACCTGGCCGCTGTAGAGACCGGGCTTCGCTTCCTTGGGGATGTAGGTGTCGATCCAGACGCTCTGGGTCTGGTTGGGGAAGATGGAAAAGCGTGCGCCGCCCCACTTCGCCTCGAACGGGAGCTGGATCTCTGGGATCCACTTGCCCACCATTTCCTTCGGGCCAGGTTCCATGGATGCATTCTTATCGTACTGGATGTAGCGCGAGCGGTAGAGCTGGATGTACCTGCCGACGTAGTCGTAGGGGTCGGAGGGGCGCTCGGCTTTGGAATTGTCGATCGCGACATCGCCGTTTTTCACGCCGGTGAAGACGACATTGACGTCGTTTACGCCGTCGGTGCCATCGGCTGTCTGCATGACGATCTGGAAAGGGATGATCTCATTGCGTGCGCCCGAGATAACAACCTTGCCATCCTTCCAGACAGAGTTGCCGGCCTTAAGCGGGCTTTGCGTCTCCTGGAGGCATACGCGGTCGGAGCCGGAGATGGCGAAGATGTCTTGGATTTTGCCGCTGCTCCACTTGGGGTCGGGCGCGGGGTCGTCGGGGTAGCGGTCGGCCATCGTCTTGTCGATGTTTACCTCCATCTGGGTGATGTGCATGCCCTTGGGAGCGCTCGTCGCGATGGCGAAACCGGTGATTTTCCCGTAGTGGCTGCCATCGGGATGTTCGGCGAAGACGGCCGAGCGGGCGCAGGACTCGGTCATGTACTTCGGGCCGTTCTTGTCGTAGGCGCGGAAGGGGAACCACTCGATCGGAATGGTGATGCCAGAGGTGGTGAAGACCTGCACGTTGGCGTAGCCCGGCTGGTACTCGTTGCCACCGGTGGCCACGATCTTGAACCACACCTGCGCGAGGTCCTTGCTGGCGATGTCGATATCAAGGCCCTTGACGGTGAACGTCGACTGCCCGGTGATGGGGTCGGTAACGACCATCCCATCCTTTATCTGCCCGCGCTCGATCGTGATGCCAGGGGCGAGCTTTCCGTCGGAGAAGACCTTAATCGTATCGCGGTCGGCGCCATATGCGGCCGCCGAGAGGAAAAGGAACGCTGCGACAACACACAGCACGATTCTTGCGAGCGTAGATCCTGTCTTCATCTGTCACCTTCCGCGAAAAGAGAAAGAGGCAAACTCCCGAATCATCGCCAACCGCCTCGGCGAAATCTGCGATCTTTTCCGGGTTCGGCGGCTCTGAGCCGCCAAGGGTCGCGAACAGTATACTCCAAAACCAGTTTCCCTGCCGTGCGGCCTATCCAGGCATCATCGCCATAGGGTCGGCTGCGGTTCTCGCTTGTGGTCAGCCGGGTGAGTTCCTTAGAATATGCAGCAGGAAGGAAGGATCATGTTCAGGTTATCAACTCTCGCCGTTCTGATTGCCTTTGCATCCGCCGCACTGTGCTTCGCCCAAAGTAAACCGGCCGAGCCGCAAGCATTGCCGGGCGCCAAAGCCATCAACCTGCAACTGGAAGCCGCTTCGCCGGAAGAAGCATTTGCGGAACTGGCCAGGCAGGCCGAGGTGCAGTTCAAGCCGATGGGTCAGAATCTCTGGACCAAGGCCGATCCGGTGGAGTTGAAGATTGTTAATGGCCGGTTCTGGCCGGTTTGCATCGACATGTGTCAGCAGGCCAATGTTCGCTTCAATCCAAACTTCTTCTCAGGCATCCCCAGGACAGTAGAGCTCTTTAGCGCTGATCAGGGAATGGAGCCGATCACCAAGTGCCCGTATGCAGAGACCCAGGGGTGCATCCTTGCCTTGATGAGTGCGAACCGGAGCTATTCGATCAGCTTCGCCAATCCGAATCAGACCGCAAACACCTTCGGGATTCAGGCGATGTTGCTGGCCGACCCGGGCGTGGATCTGGGCGGCAATCTTCAGGCGCTGGCCACAGAAGCGGTTGACGAGAACGGAGCTTCTTTCCTTCCACCAAACAACCAGCAGATGTTTGGAGGCGGCGGCGGTCAACCGCGATCGCTGGCCCGCCACCTCTTTCTGAATCTGGCTTACCCGGCCAACGCCGGAAAGAAGCTGGTGCGGTTGAAGGTCGACATGCGAGCCAGCATCGTCACGAAATCGGATACCCTGAGCATCGATTCGCCCATTGATGCCGCACCGCAGAAGAAAGACCTGCCTGCCATGTCCGTGGAGGTCAAGTCCGTCAAGACCGTCGGGAACACGGTCGAGGTTCAAGTGGCGATAAACTCGAAGCGGCCGATGCAGGGCATGGAACGTCAGGACATGTGGAACTGCATATCGGCCATTGAGCTCATCGACAGCCAGGGCAACCGCTACACTCAAATGGGATTTGGTGGATCAGGTGGCACAGCAAACTCCCTGACCTTCACGCTTCACTTTGGCAGCCCCAGCCAGACGCCAGGCAAACCGGCAAAACTCATCTGGACACTGCCGGTTGAGACCAAGGAAATCCACCTGCCATTTGAGTTCAAAGATGTGCCAATCCCTTAGGCCCGGTACCCGAAACGAAAAACCGGATCGGCATAGCGCCGATCCGGTTCTTTTGATCGTGATTCTGATGGCCGATACTACAGTACTGCCTAGGCAGGCCGACGGCGGAGGAGCAGACCTCCCAAGACCACACTCACCATCCCGAAGGAAACCGGTTCAGGCACCACCGTAACGTCATAGGTCGTCGTGCCAATGTCGACGGTATCGAAGGCCTCGTTCGTATAGACGGCATTGGCCACGGTAATGTGGTATGTTCCCTGCGGAGCGTTTGCAGCTATAGCCAGCGTCAGCGTGTACAAGGGGTACGTTGCCGCAGGCTGATTAAGGGCATCAGGCGTAGACCCGCCCAGATCCGCTCCGTTTGTCGGGTTCAACTGCGGGGTGTTGGCAAATACCACCGCATTCGTGCTGCTCAGGTCCGTGAATGGGTTCGCACCGTCCACGGTTCGACCCGTGATGGTGAAAATATTGTTCTGGGAGGAGTGCAGGAGAAAGCCGATGCCCGATGCATCCTGCCCGGCATCCAGCGTCAGAACAGCATCAATGGTGATGGAGGTCCCGGGAGCAGCACTGACAGATGCCGGATCGCCAGTTGTGTCCGTAAGCGCGATGATGGCACCCGGGGAGGTACTCGCCAACGCGGCTAAGACAGCTACACCAAGCAATCCAAGAACTCTACGCATAGGTACACCTCTTCTGTTGAAGGTAGCCTAACAAAGATACAGCCGAGGTCAACGGTAAACTTCCCGAGATTAGCGGTGCGCCAAAGACCGGCAGCACCGGCGGATCCACCGGCAACGAGGAGATCGCGGACCTCGATTTGGCATAAGTGATGTCGGCAACATTGACCAGGTTGTTCCCATCGAAATCAGACCGGTAGCTGCTTGTCGTCTCCGGCAGGCTGCTGCGGCTCTTGGTCTGATTGATATCCGCCACATTCACCTTGCCCAGGCTCCCGCCGGTGGAATCCCCCGGCAGAACATCGAAGCGGAAGGCGAAATCGCCCCCGGCCACCCCATCGCCGGAGGGGAATGTATCCGTAGCACCTGCCTGGCTGTAGCTGGTCGGGTTGGCCCATTCCCCATCCAGGATATTCCCCGCCGTATCCCTCACCGGCGATGTGCCAGTGCCGGGAAGGGCAATATAGAGCTTATCAGCACCGATGACGGCCGAGAGCGACCAAGTCGCAACATGATCGGTCGAGCTATAGGAGAAGCCCGAAACGCTGTAAGTGCCTACTGAACCTGCAATTACGAATTGGGCCTGGGCAACCGAGACATCCTCACTAAAGGCAATGGAAATCTGATTGAGATTGCGCCAGGGCAGCGTCTGCAGTTGGGTGTCTCCCGACCCCACCGGGATGGCAAAGCCATAGGTGGAACTGGAACCACTCAGATTACCTGCCAGGAACGAGAGGAAGCCGGTAGTCCAGGCGGAGCCCTTTACATACACCCCCGTCACAGTCGGGGCGGTATCATCAACATTCGTCACACTGATCGTGAACACCTTCTCAAACCAAAGGCCGCCCTGATCCGTACTCCGCACACGGATGCTGTAGCTGCTCTTGGTCTCATAGTCGAAGATCGCCGCCGTCTGTAGCGTGCCGCTGGAGATCGTGAACGAAGCGTTGTCGGTACTGCCGGTGCCGCCTACCAGGCTGTAGGTGAACGTGTTGCCCACATCGGGATCGGCCGTGCTGAAGCTACCCACCGCCGTCCCTGAGGGCTGATTCTCGGCAATGCTGCTGGGCGACAAGGTGATGTCGGTCGGGGTCTGGTTGGCGGACAAGGTTGTGGCGCTGGCCGAACTGCTGTTGGCCGACTTGTCAGCTCTATTGGTGGCGCGGATGCGGAAGTAGTATGGCGTCGACGGGTTAAGCCCGGTGATCGAGGCGCTGGTCGCGTTCTGAGCGGCCGTGGTGGTCACCAGATTCTGGGTAAAGCCCGAGTCCGTCGCCCGGTCGATGGCAAAACCGGTCTCATTGGATGAATTGTCCGCCCACGTCAGGTTGATCTGCGTCGAACTGGTTGCAGTGGCCGTGAGCGTATCGGGCGCTACTCCACCCCGAATGATGCCCCCGCCAAATGTTGCCACCCAGATATCCTGAGAGTTGTACGGGTTTGTGAATACTCGCTCGGTCTGGCCAAACGGGAATGAGGGCACATCCACGATGTTGGCCGCCGAGAATCCCGGCACCGTGACATCCGGGGCATAGCGAATGCCGCCACCCTCACTGGTCAGGTACATCGCCTTGGTAGCTGCGTCGATGGTGATGGAGTCGATGGATATCGAAGCCCTTCCGGGGCTGCCGGGTAGTCCCATCTTGGTCCAGTTGACTCCGCGGTTGGTGGTGCGGTAAAGGTCGCCCAGGCCGTTGCCGGTTCCACTCCAGCCATCGTGCACCCCGGCATACCAGGTATTCTGCGTCGGGTCGGTGGGATCGATGGCCATCTCCATCGTGTACCAGTGCATGTTGGCATGTGAGCGGTCGATCCAGGTTGTCCCGCCGTCGGTGCTCACGAATACGCCACTGCTGTCGGTGAATACCTCTGGCGAGCCGGCGCGCCGGCCGGAGTAGGTGGCGACGAGCGTTCCATCATTCAGAACCTGCAGGTCGTACGGATGCCCCTGCGTTCGCGGCGGATTGGCCAGCTTGGTCCACGTGGAGGAAGCACCCAGGTTCAGGTTGCTGGTCACCCAGATGCCGCCCTTCGCGCCCGCATCGCCCGAGCCAATGCCATCCACTGCGCATGCATACATGCGATTGGCATTGTTGGGATCGAGCTGAATCCAGATGATCGGCACGCCGAAACTGTGGACATTCGCCCACGTTGCCCCCTGGTCGGCAGAAACCACCACCGCGCCGGTTTGCCAGCTCGGATTGCAGCTGGCATCGAGAAGGTGAGTGGATTGGTACATGTCATGCACGTTGCTGGTCGCACCATAGAGCTGGCCGCCGGAATAGATGGTCTTGTACAACGTGTTCACCACGACGCCGTTGTAGGTGGGATAGGACCAGGATGCCCCGCCATCCGTGCTGCGCCAGCCATCGATGTCCGTATAGCTGGCCATGATGTTGCTGGAGCTCGTCCAGGTGATGTAGTGAACACTGGTGACATTGATTCCCGAACCGTGATAGGCCTTGTGCGTCGGCGTGAACTGGCCGATCGGGTTGGAGTCCGCCTGTTGCTCATAGGTCTGATGCCAGGTGACGCCGCCATCGCTGGTCACGTGGATCCAGCCCTCCGACATGATCGCCTTGTTGGCATCGGTCTGACACACCGAGAATCCCCAGGCCGCTCCACCATAGCTCCAGTCAAAATCGCCCTGTTGCCCCTCGTAGCCCGTGGCGACGTTGGCATTAGGAACATTGGGCGTGACATCCCATTGCCGGGTGAAGAACGTGTCCGCCCACGTATCACCACCATTGCTGCTCTTGAGCACCTGCGGCCGGCCATTGGGATCGCCGCCACCGGTATAGACGATGTTGATATTGTTCTGCGCCATCGAGACAAAGTTGGGATCCTGATTCGGCGCCACCGCCGTGATGGCAGCGGTCTTGTCAACCCAGCTCCCCCCCACATCCAGGCGATAGAGCCCGTTGTAGTTCAGGTCCGCGGGGCTGTACTCATCCCAGGAGGAATTGCTGGTCGTCAGTGCCAGCAGGCGCACCGTGCTGCCCTGTTTGGCGCCGGTGAAGGACATCATGTTCGTATTGGCAGGCTGTTGGGCGGCCAGAGTGAAGGTGCTCCCCCCGTTGCTGGAGATCAGGAAACCCTTATTGCTGCCGACATAGACATTGCTGCCATCGAAGAATGCTCCGACGACAAAGAGACTGCTGGAGGAATAGGCCGTGCTGAAACTCGTGCCGCCGTTGCTGGAGTAGTACAGATTGGTCCCATTGGAGACCAGGATCTTCGTCGTGGTGGACAGATCCGCCGCCATCCAAATGGCGCTTCCGGCCGACCAGCCGCTCAATGACGCCCAGGTAACGCCGCCATCGGTGCTTTTCACCGGCCCGCTGTTGGTGCTGGCGATGTAGAGGGTATTGGGATCGCTGGTGAAGCGCACCTGCGAGAATGTGCCACCGTTCACGCCGCCAGTGCTGGCGTGGAAGTTCTGCATCTGCCAGCTATTGCCAAAGTCGCTGGAGTGATAGATGCCGCTCATGTCACAAGAGGCCCAGAGATCCTGGCCGTTGGGAGCAATAACGGGGTTTAGGGTGGCGCCGCCCCCGCCGGGACCCTCCGCCGTCCACAGCGTGGGCATGGCAAGCAGGACTCGCGGCTCCATCGGCTCAATCTGCGGCCGCGCCGTGGCGAGCCTCAAAGCCGTGGACCGGCGCCGGGATGGATTGGGAGCCAAATGACCGATAACGGTGCGAAATGACAGCATCGACGTCTCCTCAACGATGACACCTGCGCCTCTACTCCCCTATCAGCGAATTACCACGTTTTGTGCGACAAGTCTAGGTGAATACTTAAGATGCACCAACGAAGAACCGGATCGACATAGCGTCGATCCGGTTCTCTTTATCGTGATTCAATTCGCGGTTACTCCAGCTCTGCCTCGGCGGTCCGGCGGCGAAGCAGCAGCCCTCCCGAGATCACACCCATCATTCCGAAGAAGACAGGCTCAGGAACGGCGGCCGTGAAAACCGCCGATGCTGGCGGTGTTGGATCGTCCAGCATCACGCCACCCCCCAGGCGGGAGATGATGTTGCCCGCATCGTTGTTATAGGGCAAGACCGTGAATGTCGTCAGCCCCACTCCCAGATCATTTCCCAGCGTGATGCTGCCCAGAAAAACTCGGGCATCGGCGTTCAGGCCCACACCATTGGAGGTGAAACCCGTGCTCTCCGTCAGAGAGGCCACCGTAGAGGTCACCGACTTGGAATTGAACGGCACGCCGGCGTCGAAGGCGGGGTTGAAAGCCAGGTCAAGCAGTTTCGCACTGTTGCCGCTGTCCAGTTGAACCTTGAAGGCCGCTCCATCCAGCCCGCTGGACGCTCCAGAGGCCCCGATCTGAGTAACGCTTGCGCCGGTAAGGGTTTCCTGCAGGTAGACATTGACGGTCGCCGATCCACCAGACACGTTGTAGCTGGCGAAGTCGGTCACATAGCTGTAACTCACCGCAGCCAATCCGGTGCTCCCGAAATACGCCACGCACGCGCCTGCCAGAAGACCCATCGCCTTACTTCGCATTGCAGACTCCTATTTTAGTACGTGTAAATGACGCCGACTCGCTTCTTGAACTGGAAGTAGTCGCCGTTGTTGACCGTTCCGTTACCATCATAATCAAACAGATCGAGGAATCCAGTCTCGCCAAGGCTTTTGTTGAACGTCTGCTTGAACCAGAAGTAGTCGGCATTGTTTACGGTCTTGTTGCCGTCGTAGTCGCCATAGAGACGATGGAATCGCTGGCTGAAGCTGCCGACCAGTCCATTACCCGCCAGATCCTGCACCCCCGCGGCCGCAACCGAAAGGTCATAGATTCCATCTGGCAGGGAGCCGCCCACCACACCGGTGCCCGAGAAGCTCAGGACATAGTTCCTCTGATCTCCCGTGGGGTTGCTCACCAGCAGCGTGGTGTCCGCTACCGCCGAGCCATCGCTATTCGTTACCGTCACCGCGCCAGTTCCCAGCACCACCTTCTCGCCGAAGCTCAACGTGAGCTTCCTCACCATCGACCGCTGCGCGGCCCCATCATTGATCGATGCGGTGGGCAATGCCGGTGCCGTTCCATCGATCGTCACGGCATAGGGCGCTGACGCCGCCGTAGTGTGGCCCAGTGTGTCGCTGGCCGTAGCCGTGAAGTTGTAGCTTCCGTCGCCCAGGCTGGTGCCGGTGTAGTCAAAGATCCAGTTGCCAGATCCATTGGCCGACGTCGTACCGGCCAGTACGCCGCCGCGATAGATGGTGATGGTCATTCCCGGCTCTGAGGTGCCATTGATCAGCAGCGTCGGGTCACTGGTGATGCCATCGCTGGCACTGCTGCCGGTGTCGGTGCTGATCCCCGTGATGGTCGGCACGACCTCGGCCACATTGAGCACCCCGATGATGAAGGTCTTTTCGAACCACAACCCGCCCTGGTCGGTCGTCCGCAGGCGGATGCTGTAACTGCTCTTGGCTTCAAAGTTGAAGATCGCCGCCGTCTGTAGCGTGCTGCCGGAGATGGTGAATGAGGTGTTGTCGGTGCTGCCGGTCCCACTTACCAGGCTGTAGGTAAACGTGTTGCCGGCATCCGGATCAACTGTGCCCAACGTGCCCACCGCCGTACCCACCGACTGATTCTCAGCGACACTGCTTGCCGACAAGGTAATGTCCGTCGGGGTCTGGTTGGCAGACAAGGTTGTGGCGCTTGCCGAACTGCTATTGGCCGACTTGTTGAAGCCATTGGTGGCGCGGATACGGAAGTAGTATGGGGTCGACGGATTAAGTCCGGTGATCGATGCACTGGTGGCGTTCATGGCCGCCGTGGTCGTTACCAGATTCAGCGTAAAGCCCGAATCCGTCGCCCGGTCAATGGCGAAACCGGTCTCATTCGTGGAATTGTCCGACCACGTCAGGTTGACCTGTGTCGCGCTCGTGGCCGTTGCCGCAAGAGAACTGGGCGCAACGCCGCCACGGACGATGCCGCCGCCAAACGATGCCACCCACACATCCTGCGAGTTGTAGGGATTGATGAACACCCGCTCCGTCGTGCCGAAGGGGAAGGAAGCAATATCGGAGAAGTTAGAAGCAGAGAATCCCGTAACCGTGACGTCCGGAGCGTAAAGCATACCGCGACCTTCAGTGGTCACGTACATCTCTTTGGTGGCCGCATTGATCGTGACTGACTGGACGGACATGGAATAAACGCCGATGACGTTCTGAAGGTTCATCTTCGTCCAGGTCACGCCGCGGTTGGTGGTGCGGTAGAGATCTCCCAAATCATTGCCAGTTCCGCCCCAGCCGTTGAAGACGCCGACGTACCAGGTGTTCTGGGTTGGATCTGTCGGGTCGATCGTGATCTCTTTGGTATACCAATGCATGTTGGCGGCGGAGCGGTCCGTCCAGGTCGTCCCGCCATCCGTGCTGATAAACACACCGCTGCTGTCGGTGAACACGGTGGTTCGCCGACCCGAGTAGGTTGCGACCAGCGTCCCATCGTTCAGAACCTGAAGGTTATAGGGATGACCCTGCGTCCGCGCAGGTGCGCTCAGCTTCGACCACGTTGAGGATGACCCCAGATTCAGATTGTTCGTGACCCAGATACCGCCGTTGGAGCCCACGCCATCCACCGCACATGCGTACATGCGATTGGCATTGTTCGGATCGACCTGTATCCAGACGATGGGCACGCCAAAGCTGTGGATGTTCGACCACGTGGCCCCCTGGTCGGCAGAGACCACCACGGCTCCGTATTGCCAGCTCGGATTGCAGCTGGCATCAGTCAGGTGCGTGGAGACGTACATATCATGCACGTTGCTGGTCGCTCCATACAATAGCCCCCCGGAATACTGGGTCTTGTACAGGGTATTCTGCACGACCCCGTTGTAAGTCGGGTACGACCACGACGCCCCGCCATCCGTGCTGCGCCAGCCCAGAATATCCGTGTAGCTGGCCATGATGTTGCTGGAACTCATCCATGTGATGTAGTGGACACTGGTCTCAGTCAACCCCACACCGTGATACGCCTTGTGCTGTGGCGTGTATTGCCCCATCGCATTGTTATCGGCCTGACTCTCGTAGGCTTGCTGCCAGCTAACTCCACCGTCGCTCGTCACTTGGATAAAGTTCTGGGCGATAATCGCCTTGTTGGCATCTGTCGGGCAAACCGCGAAGCCCGACGCGTCCCCGCCCCAGCTCCAGTCCAGGTCACCGCCCTGCCCCTCATAGCCTGTGGCGATGTTCTTGTTCGGAACCTGTGGCGACACATCCTGCGGCCTGGTATAGAAAACATCACTGAACGTGCCGCCCCCATCCGTGCTCTTAAGCACCTCGGGCCGGCCATTCGCGTCAACGCCTCCGGCGAACACGGCGTTAATGTTGTTCTGGGCCATCGAGATATAGTGCGGACTCTTCCCCGATGGAATTCCACTGCTGACACTGGCCCAGGTTCCCCCGACATCCAGGCGATATGCTCCACCATAGGCGAGGCCCTCAGGATTCGAACTCGCCGATGGACTGCTGCTGGTTGTCAGCGCCAGCAGACGCACCGTGCTCCCCTGCTTGGCCCCCGTGAACGACATGATCGTCTGACCCGGCTGCTGGGCGGCCAGGCTAAAACTCGTTCCCCCATTGCTTGAGCTCAGCAGTCCCTTATTCGTACCGACGTAAACATTGCTCCCGTCGAAAAACGCGCCGGCCACATAAAGACTGCTCGACGTATAGGCCGTGGTGAAACTCGTGCCGCCATTGGTGGATAGATACAGATTGGTCCCATTGGAAACCAGGATCTTCGTCGTCGTGGTGAGATCGCTGCCAACCCAATAGGCCGTCCCATTCGTCCATCCGCTCAGCGCGGTCCATGTTGCCCCGTTATCGGTACTTTTCCCAAGGCTAATGCTCGCGTTGGCGATATAGAGAATATTCGGATCGCTAGTGAACTGTATCTGCGTACTTGAGCCTCCGTTCACGCCACCGACGCTGCTGTGGTAGTTCAACATCTGCCAGCTTTGGCCAAAGTCGCGGGAGTGATAGATGCCGCTCATATCACTGGTGACCCACAGATCCTGGCCATTGGGAGCAATAACCGACCCATACAACGCCCCGCCCCCGCCGGGCCCGTCCGTCGTCCACAGAGTTGGCATGGCCAGGAGAATTCGCTGCTCCATCGCTTCGATCCGTGGCCGGGCCGTAGCAAGCCTTAAAGCCGTGGAACGAGCGCGCAAATGATTTGAAGAGGAATGACCAAAATAGCCAAACAATGACATCAAGGCCTCCAAGATGAGGACGACAACAACACCCCCGAATTACCACGTTTTCTGCGTCAAGTCCAGGTAAATCCTTACGATGCAGGGGCTATTCGTACCTTGGACCTTGATGGCCGTCCAAGAGCCGGCGAATCTTGACCAGGCCTTACCACAGGTTCAATGAACGGTCCCTCAGCAGCAGCCGCACTTGCGAGAACGTCGGGCCAAAGGTCGGCAGCACCGGCGGATCCACCGGCAACGAGGAAATTGCGGACCTCGATTTGGCGTACGTGATGTCGGCAACATTGACCAGGTCATTCCCATCGAAATCGGACCGGTAGCTACTTGTCGTCTCCGGCAGGCTGCTGCGACTCTTGGTCTGATTGATGTCCGCCACATTCACCTTCCCCAGACTCCCGCCAGTCGAATCCCCGGGCAGAACATCCAACCGGAAGGCGAAATCGCCCCCCGCCACCCCGTTCCCCGAGGGGAAGGTGCTGGTAGCACCCACCTGGCTGTAACTGGTCGGGTTCGTCCATTCACCATCCAACGCATTGCCCGCCACATCGGTCACCGGTGTCGCCCCACTGCCGGGAAGAGCAACATAAAGCTTGTCCGCACCGATTACCGCCGACAGCGACCACGTCGCCACATGATCCGTCGCGTTATAGCTAAAACCCGACACGCTGTAGCTGCCCACCGACCCCACTATGGCAAACTGCGCCTGAGAGATCGAAACATTCTCACTAAAGGCAATCGAGATCTGATTGAGATTGCGCCAGGGGAGCGTCTGCAGTTGCGTGTCTCCCGTGCCCACCGGAATGGCAAAGCCATACGTGGAACTGGACCCGCTCAAATTGCCCGCCAGGAAGGAGAGGAAGCTCGTATTCCAGGCAGAACCCTTCACATACACCGCCGTCACGGTTGGGGCGATCTCATCCACATCGGTCACGCTGATCGTGAAGGCCTTTTCAAACCAGAGGCCGCCCTGATCCGTCGTCCGCACACGAATGCTGTAACTGTTCTTGGCTTCAAAGTTGAAACTGGCGGCCGTCAGAAGCTGATTGCCGCTAACGGTGAAACTCGCGTTATCGTTACTGCCCGTCCCGCTCACCAGGGAATAGGTGAACGTGTTGCCCACATCCGGGTCCGTCGTGGCAAACGTTCCAACGATACTGCCGGCCGGCTGGTTCTCCGCAATGGCCGCCTGCGAGAGCGAGATATCCGTCGGCGGTGCATCGTACTCGTAGGCTCCCACATCCCATTGGGGGCCTTGTGGGCGGGACATATTGATGATGTCGTAAGCCGGCGCTGATTTGCTGTTGAATGTACTCACACCCTTGTCGATGGCAGCGCTGCCGGCCGCCAGCGAAAAATCGTTTCCCGAGTAATTGCCAAATAGCGCCTGCATTTGCACGCTGGTGAGGCTCGTGGAGTGCGTGTCCTGCCCCGTGTTCGTGCGCCAACTCGCCAGATTCATGGTCAACACATCGGTCAGAAACCGCGGATCGACGAAATTCCAATCGCTGACCATGCCCGGAAGACTGTCGGTCGAAATGTTGATGCTGCCGCGCGTATTGGCCGGGTTGTTGTCGTAGAGAATATTGTTGAAGATCGTTGTGCCGGTGCTGGCGTTTTGGATATTCAAAGCCGACTTCGCATCGCTGGCCATGATGATCGTATTGTTGATCACCCTATCATTGATCGCCCCGGCGGCCGCGTCGATCGCGTAGAGCGATATCCCCGATGCATGGTTGTTATAAAGGAGGTTGTTCTGGATCACCGAGGACTGCACACCATCGCAGTTGATCGCCGATCCGCCTCCGGTGGAAAACGCCGATCCGCCACCGTTGTTATAGAGGGTGTTGTTCTCAACGATGGCGCCGGTTATCAGCCCGGTGCCGCCCGAGCTAAGGTCCCCGTTCATGTGGATGCCGCAGGCGGCATTGCTGTAACTGATGTTATGGCGGATGATCGGCGACACGCTGGCGTTGGAGACGTAGATCCCGTGCTGTTGCGCTGAACCCGAACACTGGTTATTCTCGATGTCGACGTTGTCGGCGTGCGAAGTGAAGATTCCCCACACGCCCCAGTTCCTCGCCACATTGTTCGTGATGATGGCGCCCTTGTTGTACAAGGCCGTGTTATTGGGGTCGGACCCCACCACGCGGATCCCCGCCCGCGTCGCGGCCGGGTCTGGCGTGCCCACCAGAGTGAACCCGTCAATGGTAACGTAATCGGCGCCCTCGAGATTGATTCCATCGGCCGTGGTGGCGTTACGCTGGTTGATGGTGGCGCCAGGATCAGCCAGGAAGCTGATGCGCGAGCTGGCCGTCCCGCTGTGCGTGCTGGTCAGGTTGAACCCTCTGTAAGTTCCGGCCGCCACGTGAACGGTGTCGCCCGCCAGCACCGTGTTTGCCGCCTTTTGCAGCGTCGCCCATGCGCTCCCCGCACTCGTCCCGCCGTTGCCGTCGCTGCCGGAAGTTGAGACGTAGTAGGTGCTCAGCAGCACCCGATCCTCAAGCAGCTCAATTGCATCGGCCGATCTTCTTCGCCGAGCTGCCAAACTCTTCTGCCGACGTGGGCCCAGCTTCCCGATTCCGCGAGTGTAGAAACCAAACGCCATGTTACACATCTCCATCTGCGCCGCCGCGTGAGGCGCCAGCCATCATAACAGGCCAGGTGAACGTTTGCCCAGCAAAGAATCCGCCCCGCGCCACAGTAAACTCACCGAGAAGAACGTCGGTCCAAAGGTCGGCAGCACCGGCGGATCCACCGGCAATGAAGAGATGCTGGACCTCGATTTGACGTAATTGATATCGGCAACATTGACCAGGTCATTCCCATCGAAATCGGACCGGTAGCTGCTCGTCGTCTCCGGCAGGCTGCTGCGACTCTTGGTCTGATTGATATCCGCCACATTCACCTTCCCCAGACTGCCACCGGTGGAATCCCCCGGCAGAACATCCAACCGGAAGGCGAAATCGCCCCCGGCCACGCCGTTGCCGGAGGGGAAGATGCTGGTAGGACCCGCATCGTTGTAACCGGTCGGGTTCGTCCATTCGCCATCCAACGCATTGCCGGCTGTGTCAGTCACCGGTGTTGTTCCGCTGCCGGGAAGGGCAACATACAGCTTATCCGCACCGATCACCGCCGAGATCGACCAGGTCGCAACATGATCGGTCGAGTTATAGGCAAAGCCCGACACGCTGTAGCTGCCCACCGACCCCACAATGGCAAACTGCGCCTGGGCAACCGAGACATCCTCACTGAAGGCAACCGAGATCTGGTTGAGATTGCGCCAGGGGAGCGTCTGTAGTTGCGTGTCTCCCGAACCCACCGGAATGGCAAAGCCATAGGTCGAGCTGGAACCGCTCAGATTGCCCGCCAGGAAGGAGAGGAAGTTCGCGTTCCAGGTCGAGCCCTTCACGTACACCGCCGTCACCGTCGGTGCCGCGGTGTCGATGGTCACGGCATAGGGTGCTGACGCTGCCGTAGTGTGGCCCAGTGTGTCGCTGGCGGTAGCCGTGAAGCTGTAGCTTCCATCGCTCAGGCTGGTGCCGGTATAGTCAAAGACCCAGTTGCCAGATCCATTTGCCGACGTCGTCCCGGCCAATACGCCGCCGCGGTAGACCGTGATAGTCATTCCCGGCTCCGAGGTGCCATTGATCAGCAGCGTCGAGTCACTGGTGATGCCATCGCTAGAACTGCTGCCGGTGTCGGTGCTGATGCCTGTGATGGTCGGCACAACCTCGGCCACATTGAGCACGCTGACCGTGAACGTCTTCTCGTACCACAAGCCACCCTGGTCGGTGCTCCGCACCCGGATGCTGTAGCTGTTCTTCGTCTCGTAGTCGAAGATGGCCGCCGTCTGCAGCGTATTGCCGGAGATGGTGAACGAGGCGTTGTCGGTGCTGCCGGTACCGCTCACCAAGCTATACGTGAAGGTGTTGCCGGTGTCCGGATCCGTCGTACTGAGGCTACCCACCGCCGTCCCGGAGGGCTCGTTCTCGGGGATAGTGCTGGAAGACAGCGCGATGTCCGTCGGGGTCTCGTTGACGTTGGTCACCCCGATCGTGAAGGTCTTTTCAAACCACAACCCGCCCTGGTCAGTCGTCCGCAGGCGGATGCTGTAACTGCTTTTGACCTCAGAATCGAAGATCGCTGCCGTTTGCAGCGTATTGCCGGAGATGGTAAACGAGGTGTTGTCCGTGCTGCCAATACCGCTCACCAGACTGTATGTGAAGGTGTTGCCAGCATCGGGATCAACGGTGCTCAATGTACCAACGGCTGCACCCACTGGCTGGTTCTCGGGGATAGTGCTGGAAGACAGCGCGATGTCGGTCGGAGTCTCGTTGACGTTGGTCACGCTGATCGTGAACGCCTTTTCAAACCACAACCCGCCCTGGTCGGTCGTTCGCAGGCGGATGCTGTAACTGTTCTTGGCCTCAAAATCGAAGATGGCCGCGGTCTGCAGCGTATTGCCGGAGACCGCGAACGAGGTGTTATCCGTGCTGCCGGTGCCGCTCACCAAACTATACGTGAAGGTATTGCCGGCATCGGGGTCAACGGTGCCTAGCGTGCCCACCGCCGTGCCGGAGGGCTGGTTCTCGGGAATACTACTGGCCGAAAGTGTGATGTCCGTCGGGGTCTGGTTAACGTTGGCCGGCGTGATCGTGAAGTTTGTGTTGGAGATATCGAAGAAGATGTTCCCGACCGCCTCGACCCTCACCCGCGCTGTAGCGGTTGTGATGTTCGGCAGAGTGATCAGTTGCGAGCCATCGTTGGCGGTGCTGGAACTGAGCACGATTGGATAGGTCAACCCCCCGTCGGTCGAGAGAAGGATCCTGACGTTGGCGGTGTTGATGCCGTTGACCGTTGTCCCGGCAACGTTCCAAGTGACCGCCTGGGACGATCCGGCAGGCCAGCTCACCGCGGTGTTGGGAGTGGTGACCGCAAAGGCCGCCCCTGTGTCGACAACTGAGAGCGAGACGTCGCTGGTGCTCACGCCCCCGCCTCCAGCGCGATTGTCGCGGGCGATCACCCGCCAGTTGAATGCCGCTCGAGATACCCCAGGCAGCATCTCGCCGGGAGCCAGGGTGTTATTGACCAGATCACTGAGACGGGGGATCGTTCGGCTGGGATTGGTGCTAGGCACCCAGTCGCGAAGGATGGGGCTGGAGCCGTTGTCGGGCGTGGTGAGGAAGGTGGCAACGCCCAGATCGCGTTCCTGCCAATCATACGTGACCACATCACCATTAGGGTCGGATCCGGTAGCCGTGAGCACGAAGGGTGTGCGAGCGGGAATGATATAGGCCGAGCCGGCGCTGACAGTCGGAGCGCTGTTGCCGGTGGAGCTAGATGTCCCGACCGAGGGGATGGTGGCAAGATAGTTGCGGATCTCGTCGATGCTGGCGGAGTGGAAATAAGGATCACTGTGAGGCTGCAGATCATCGCTTCCCTCGATGCCGGCATAGGCCATGATGGTCGAGCCGCTGCCAGGTTCATAGGCGGTGGAGGCGTTGCGGTTGGCAGTGTCGTTGGCGGTATTGAAGGTGTGATTGGCGCCAAACTGATGGCCCATCTCGTGGGCAACGTAATCGATGTAGTACGCATCACCGACGGGATTCGGCAGGCCGGTCTCAGCCTGCGCTTTCAATCCCGACCTGCCGACCACTCCCAAAGCTGCCAATCCGCCCCCGCCGGTGGTGAAGACATGGCCAATGTCGTAGTTGGCGTCGCCAATGACCGCGTCGAGATTGTTCTGATTCTGTCTTAGCAGTTTGCTGGCGTTGGTATTGGAGTAGGGGTCGGTAGCGGCGTTGGTGTAGATGATGGAGCTGTTATTGGCCACGAGCACCAGACGCACATCCAGTTCCGTCTCATAAACACCCGTGACGCGGTTCATCGCCGTCACCACGGCCGCCTGCCCGCCGGAAACCGTGCCCCCGCCGACGGCGGCAACATACTCGCCATCGGCCGCCACCGCAGTCCGGAACGTGCGCAGAGTTGAGCCGTAGGCGATGGACGGGGCCAGCGCATTCGCCGGCAGAGCGTCGGCGAAGATGCCATCCAGCGCCGGATCGGATGCATCGTCGCACTGCCAGGTGTCGGCGCTGGTCAAATCGCGTTTGTAATAGCTCACGTAGGTGCCGCTGGCATCGTTGAGGTAGTACGGATCAATGTAATACGAGCCTAGCGCGGAGAGTACCTGGGCGTGGAAGCCCAGGGATGTGTAGTCCATCCTCAGGCTCGCCGTTGGGTCATCGATCCCCTGCCCGCGATAGGTCTTGATATCAGGGAACTGGGCGGCCAACCCCGGCTCCATGACCGGGGCTTCGGCGATCTGGAACTCGGCCATGGTGCCATCGGGCCGGGGAAGACTCAGGACCAGAGGATTGGAGGCAGCATCCGGCGTGAATTCCATCGCCGCGCCCAGCAGATTGGCCTTGAGTTCGTCCAAGGCAATGCCAAAAGGTGTGTACGCGGACGCCAGGACGGCCGGAATCTCCGTACTGACAGATCGTAACGATGCCAGCGGCAGGAAGAACGGCGAGTTGCTCGCAAGGGTATGGACCGTGATATCGGTGCTGGCCACTTGCCCGCTGAGCAGCACCCGCCCCTCCAGCATCTCGCACCGCGATCCTTCCGAAAGCGGCATCAGCCTGCCGCTGAGCGTGTTGCAAATACGGTCAATGATCCGCCGCCCAGAGATGCCGTTGGTCATAGATGTGGCCTCGCAGTGAACCAACAGTCCTGCTCCCCCTCACTCGCCACGTCGGCGACTCGCATCAAGACTGCGGTCTCTCCGGATGTCTACCCCAGCCCTGCGTTCGATGTCAAGGATATCCACTCATCCTCGGACAAATGACCAATGACGACTGACAAATGACGATCACTTAACATGAGTATCTTCGGTCTGCCCTTCGTGCCTCCGTGCCTTCGGAAACAACTTGATCACCCCCTCCCCCACCAAACCGCTAACCACTTTCCCCACAACACCTTACAACGCCAAACGATCTTCTCCCCTCTGCTATCTTCCTCCCCTGCCTGCCTTCGTTTCCGCTATCCGCTCTCCCTCCGGACTTCTGACGTCCGACTTCTGACTCCTGATCCGGCGTTACAAATCGGCCCGGATTACGTAATTGATCCTACATATTGTCTCGGTAACATACTGTTCGCGTTCGCAATGTCTTGCGCGCGGCTTGATGCGGGGAGCCGCAGATCTTTGGGCGGCTTCATCTTGGAGAAGGAGAATATATGCGCCCCGTTCTCGGTTTGGCGTCGGCTGCGGCCGGCTTGCTTGTTCTCGCCGGACAAACCGTCCTGGCTCAATCGCTTACCAGTGTGCCCGACAACGCCATCGTCATGGTCAAGGTCAACAACCTCGACCAGACGAGCAAAAAACTTGGCGATCTGCTTCAGCAGTGGGGCCTGGCGGCGTTCAACCCCGCGCTCTCTGATCCGCTGGTGGCCTTGGAAGGCATGGCCAACCTGCAGCAGGGCGTGAACCGCACTGGCGAAGGCGCGGTCATCCTGGTTAACCCCACGACGGTGCCCGATGCCCAAGGCGCAACCCCGCTGATCATCATGCTGCCGGTCAGCGACTACGATGCCTTCATCAAGAACTTCCCCGATGCCCAGGCCGATGGGGAACTGACGATGATCACATTGCCCATCCACAACGAAACGGGATATGTCGCCAAATGGGGAACCTTTGCGGCGATCTCGCCGAATCGCGCCCTGGTTGCCCAGAAACCCAAGGCAACCAAGGTCGCGGGCCTTGCCGCCAAGGAAATGCAGGAACGCGACGTCGTCGCCTATGTCAACTTCCCCGGCTTCCGCAACCAGGCGGCCAGCGGGCTGACGATGGTGCGCGGCCTTGCCATTCCATCGATCGAGCAGGCAATGCAGAAGAAGCCGGATCAGGCGAAGTATGCCCCAGTCGCTTCGGCCGGCATGACCCAGATTTTCAATGGCCTGGATCATGTAGTGAATGAGACCCAGGCGATGACCTTGGGCATTGATCTATCCAAGGGGGGGCTGCAATTCAGCTATATGGCGGATTTCGTCCCTGAGTCCTATCTCGCGACGAAGGTAGCCGGCTGGAAGACCCCGCAGACGAAGATGGTCTCCGGCCTGCCGGATGGCAAATATGTCTTCGCCGGCGGCGCTGCGATCGACAACAACACGATGTCGCAACTTGTCGAGGATATGGCCGGCCCAGTTCGCGCAGCGGCCCTGACCATCGGTGATCCCGGCAAGCCGATCGTCGGCTACATCGACGCCATCAAACAGGCCGTGTCATCGACGTCCGGCCAGTCGTTCGGATTCAACGTCGGCGAAGGTGAAGTGGGCAAGACGCCTCTGTTTGAGACGGTGGTCGTCAGTCGCGGCGATGCCGACAAGCTTGTGGCGGCTCAGAAAGATGTCGCTTTGTACCAGGAACAGTTCATGAAATTGTTCCAGATGACGGGCCAGCCCGCGACCAGCACCAAGATCGTACCCGCCGTAAAGTCGATCGGCGGCATCAGCTTTGACCAGGTGACCACAACCATCGAAGGTGGCCGACCCAATGATCCCGGCCAGAAGATGATGGAAATGCTCTATGGACCCAACGGTTTCAGCATGCTGATCGGCAAGGTGGACGCCAAGACACTGCTGGGCGTCAGCAACAAGCAGGATGCCCAGATCCAGGCCGCCATCACCGCCGCCAAAGCCGGCGCCGAGCCCCTGGCGGGCGACGCTCAGGTGAAGGAAGCGTCGGCCAAGCTGCCGCCGAACTCCTTCTTCACCATGTTCGTGTTCCCCGAGCAGTTGATGCGCCTCGCTTCACGCGCTTCACAGGCGATCAGCGGAACCGCACTGCAGACGAAGTTGCCGCCAAACGTGCAGCCGATCGCCATCAGCGGCAGCACCGATGCCACGGCCTTGAGATTCAGTGTCTACGTGCCGTCGAGTGTCGTGCAGTCCGGCGTTTCGGTGGTGATGCAGGAAGCCATGCGGCGGAACCAGCAGCCACGGCGGGCCAATCCGCAGGGACAGCCTCAACCCGCACAACCGGGACAGGGCTTGTAAGCCAGGTCACCCGCATGCGGCGATAAGTCAAAGCCCGGCCAGATTCTGGCCGGGCTTCTTGCTGATATCCGAGCCGCTACTGACCCAGCTCCTGTAGGGCCGGTGACCTCACCGGCCGAACAGTGAGAGTGGCACGTCGGTTTGAAATGCAAGTGTCACCGTAAACCCACCAGTGTGAGCATGATCCGCCGGATGATGGGATTCCGCCGGTGGGGTCACCGGCTCTACTGACCCAGCGTGCAGATGAGGGTCGCGCCGCCGGTTGAAAGCCTGGCCGACTGGGTGGCCGTGATCTTCCCATCGGTGGCCGTGACCTCGTAATCGCCCTTGAAGCCGCGGACGCGGACAACGCCATTGGCATCCGTCGCCAGCTCGACATCGGTCTTCCACTGCCTGTGCACAAGATCCACCCACACCTTGCCATGCGGGCGGAGGTTCCAGTTCTTGTCGATGATCGCCGATTCGGGGATCCAGTGCGAGCGCTCCCAGAAACCCCACTGGAGTACACCAGCCACTGCCGGGTGGCTGAACAACACGGTCGTCAGATCGCGCATGTAGTCAGCCCGCGCATCCTCATCATCCATCTTCATATCCAGTTCGGTGACCTTGATCGGCAGCTTGAATGCGGCAAAGCGGTCGAGGATCTGGATCAGGTGATCGGGTGAAGTGATGTTGGTGCCGAAGTGCCCCTGCATGCCGATGCCCTCGAGCGGGGCGCCGTTGTCGAGAAGGTACTTGATCGTCTCGTAGTAGCTGTTCTGGTGCGGTGTATCGATGCGATCGTCCGAGGCGAGGATCGCGTAGTCGTTGATATACAGGCGGGCAACCGGGTCGGCCGCCTTGGCAAGCTTGAACCAGCGGACCATCTCTGCATTGCCCAGCACATCCTGCACGGCATGGTTGGCGTAAGCCTCGTTGATGACATCCCAATCGACAAGTTTGCCGGTATAACGAGCGGCGGTCTCGGTGATGTGGGCATCGCACGCAGCGCGGAGATCGGCCGGTTTGTCGAGCATGTCGGCGACGTTCTTCGGGAGATACTCCTTGGCCGGCCAGATGAGATTGTGCCCGCGAACGCTGATGTTGTTGTCGCGCAGCCAGGCGATTTCCTTGTCAGGACTGGCGTAGCCACGCCGGTCGATATTCTGCCACTTCAGATCGTTCTCTATCACCGCATGGTTGAAGTACTTCTTGAGTGTCTCGCGATAGCGGATGTCGTCAGCGCTCTCGCCCAGCATCGGCCGACCGGAGATGCATGTGCCCCACAGGAACTCATGCCGCAGCATCTGCACATGCACTTTGGCATTGGGCACAGGCTTGCCTACGGCATCCTTGACCGTTACCTGCAGGTCGGCCTTGCGGATCTGGTCGATGCGTTGCTCGGCTGCTTTGCGCCAGGGGGCGTCGGCTTCCCGGCCGGCGTAACTGATATGAGTGACCGGCAACTTCGACTTGTCGAAGCCCTGCCCATAGTTGAGCACGCGAATGCCGGCGATCTGAAAGATCTGGCCAGGATAGCCCAGGCGGATGGTGATTATCGACTCGCCGGCCGCGTAATCGCGCTTGGCGATGAACGGGAAATCAAGAACGGTCCATTCGGTCCCGACGGTGGACTGGCCATCGAGACTCTTGGACCAGGGATCGTGATTCAGTTCAAAGACCACACCCACCTGGGCGGTTCCAGTCATGCTCTTGATGCAGCGGCTGTAGAGCCGCACATGCATGACATCGCCCTTCTGGATGGGCTGCTGCGCTATGGCGGCGTACTGGGCCGCGTAAGTTGTCTCCAGGCCCTTTTGCGGCGCAGCCTCCAGCGCCTTGGTGAAGCCGGGGCCCTGCACATCAACAATCTTGGTCGGGATCAATGCGGGATCGCCGGTCACCTTATACACGGCGATGGGATCGCCCGGAAAGACATCCTTTCCGCCCGCAGGAAGGTCAGCATCCGCCGCGATGGCCAGACCTGCCGTGCACAACGCCGCCAGACCCAGGAGCACTTTGAACATGCAGGTGATACGAGCCATGACTCTCCAACGTTGATCGATAATGACCTGTCATTCCGACTCGGCAACACTGCCGGCGAGCTGGCCAGTCGCCTTCATGTGCGCCAGCACGATGCGGATGACCTCATAGGGCACTTCCTGATTCATCGCCTCAAAGATCGGCGTAAGACGGAAATCCGATGCTTTGGCGACCTCGCGCTGCACGCGCTTATAGACCTGCGGCGGCACCCACGGATCGACGTTCGCCGGCTTGGTGTCATAGATGAACTGGACGAGATACTGGCAGGTCGTCGAGAGAGCGCGGTCAATGGTGGCGGCGACATCGGGCACGGTTCGGCCCTCACGGAAGAGGTCATAGACCCGGTCGAGCACCTGCGACTTGCTCTCCCGCGCGGGCCGCACGGGCGCGGGCCGCGTCGGCCTGGCCGGCTCAGGCGCGTTGGCGATGACATCGCTTTGCAGCGAGCGATCGCGACAGTAGGCAGCGATCTCGCGGCAGAGGGCATCACCAAACTGCCCGGCTTTGCGCTCGCCGACGCCACTGACCAGGCGCAAGGATCGCTGGTTGGTCGGGCGGATCCGCGCCAGGGCATTGAGCGTGGTATCGGGAAAGATCACATACGGGGGCACGCCACGCGCCAGCGCCAGGTCGCGCCGCCATTTCCGCAGCACGGCGGCAAGTCCGGCATCGACGCCCTGCAGATCCGTCTCGCCACGGGCGGTACGTTTGCCCGCCTTGGCCGCAACTTTCGCCAGCTTCACCTCGCGCTGACCCTTGAGTATCTCGACCGACGCGGCGTTGAGCTTCAGGATCGGGTAGTCCCCTTCCTCGCGGGCGAGGAGTTTCTGATCGACCAGTTGATACACCAGTGCTGTGATCTGCTTCTTGTCCAACTCTTTCAGCAGCCCGTAGGTGCTGAGCTCTCCGTGGCGATATCTGCGAATGTTCTCGGTCTGCGCCCCGGAGAGGATATCGACGATCTGACCGACGCCGAAGCGCTGCTGCGCCCGTACCACGCACGAGATGATCTTCTGCGCCAGCACCGTCGAATCAGGAACCGCATCCACCTCATCGAGACAAACATCGCACGCTTCGCAGGTGGCTTTGGGATAGGTCTGCCCGAAGTATTCACTGAGCGCCCGATGCCGGCATAGCGGCGCTGAAGCAAAGTGCGACATCCCGTGAATCAGGTCCATCGACGCCCGCAGCCACTGCCCGGGATCGGCCGCCTCGCCGGCCGACTGGGTGATGATCCGCTCCCACTTGATGGCATCGCCGGCCGAGTAGAGCAGCACACACTCGGCTTCCAGGCCATCTCTGCCCGCGCGGCCGGTCTCCTGCTGATAGTGTTCGATACTCTTGGGCATACCCGTATGGATCACGCAGCGGACATTGGAGCGGTCGATGCCCATGCCGAAGGCAACCGTGGCGACCACGACATCGAGCTTCTCATTGGCGAAATCCTCCTGGATGCGGTGACGGTCGGCCGCATCCATGCCGGCGTTGTACGCCTTAGCGACGACCTTGTGCTCAGTCAGCCACTTGGCCAGCGACTCGGTCTCTTTCCGCGAGATGCAGTAAACAATGGCCGCTTCATCGACGTGCCGACTCAGCACTTCCAGCGTCTGCCGCTCGGCATCCACCTTGGGCAGGATGCGATAGACCAGGTTGGCGCGATCGACATCGCCGACCAGGACGAGTGGGTCATTGAGCTGCAGTTGCTCGGCGATGTCCTGGCGCACGCGCGGCGTCGCGGTAGCGGTAAACGCGTGCAGCGTACAGCCCGGGATGTGCTGGCGCAAGGTGGCAAGCTGCCGGTATTCAGGCCGGAAGTCGTGCCCCCACTGGCTGATGCAGTGCGCTTCGTCAATTGCGAAGCGGCAGACTTTCTGTCCCTTGAGCATGTCGAGAAAGCCATCCATCAGCAGCCGCTCGGGCGAGGTAAACAGCAGGCGCAGTTCGCCGGCGGCGATGCGCTGATGGATCTCGCGCCGCTCGGACGCAGTGAGGGCGGAATGCAGGGCCCTGGCCGGCACTCCCGCCTCCTTCAGCCCATCCACCTGATCCTTCATCAGCGAGATCAGCGGCGAGACCACGATATCGACATAGCCATCCACCAGCGGCGGAACCTGATAGCACAGGGACTTGCCCCCGCCGGTGGGCATCACCAGCAGCGAGTCGCGATGCGCCAGTGCCGCCGAGATCGCCTGCTCCTGCAGGGGGCGCAGCGAATCAAAGCCCCAGAACTCGCGCAACACCGACGCGATGCGCTGTGCCTGGGTCTTGCTCAGATTGGCGGACATCGCTTCATGCACGGTTACATGCCTGTGACAAACTGATACACGCGGTCGCTCCATCCAGGCAGGCCCTCGTGGCCGAAGTCGGGATAGATGACCATGTCCTTCTTCGCCGTGATCTTGTTATACGCGGCGAACTGCGTGCTCGGCGGGCAGACGGTGTCCATCATGCCAGTCGCCATCAACACTTCAGCGCGGATGCGCGGCGCCAGGTGCTGGCAGTCGATATACCCCAGCCGGCGGAACCACTCATCCATGTTGCCATGGTTCGGATCGAACTGGCGCAGGAACGTTCGCATTTCGGCATAGGCATCCTTCGCCAGGTCCATCTCCCAAACGCGCAGGTAATCGCATAGGAACGGATAGGTCGGTGCGGCCCGGCGGATTCGCGGTTCCAGCGATGCGCAGGCGAGCGTCAGGCCGCCACCTTGCGAGCCACCCTCGGCGGCAACACGCGAAGGATCGACCTCGGGCATGTTGATGACCAGGCCGGCCAGTTGTGCGGTATCCAGGAAGATATCGCGGAAGAGCAGCTTCTGGGCACTGTCGTGCAGGCCGCGAATGATATGGCCGTTATGCGTGTTGCCGCGGACGCCGCCAACATCCTCAGAGGAACCGCCCTGGCCACGGCAATCCATGCCGGCAACAACAAAACCAGCGGCGACATACTGAAGGTAGCCGGCCCAGTCGCCGGCGTTGCCGGTATAGCCGTGGAAGCGGCAAACGGCCGGGGCCTTGCCGGAGAGTTTCTTTGGGCGCAGGAGCTTGGCGTGAATCCGTGCTCCGCGCACGCCCGTGAAGTACATGTCAAAGCACTCGGCGAAGCTGGTCTGGAACGGCGCCTTTACCAGTTCCACCTTGGCATCGAGGCTGTGCATTTCGGAGAGCGCTTTGTCCCAGTAGGCGTCGAAATCGGCCGGGCGGGGGTTCCGGCCGGCGTACGTGCGAAGCTGCTCCAACGGCATGTCAACTAACGGCATCTATGTTCTCCTTGTTGAAGGAGACATTGTCTCCAAGGAAGAATCGGTTTCCAGTCTCTGGTCACCCTGTTCCGCCGTTTGGCATCGCCCTTGCGACGATGCTCCGTTACAATCCCCAGCGCGTGCAGGATGCGATGCTTGAACAAACCGATGCACTGCGGCGAAGTCCCGCCACACATTGGCGTTGGGTTGCATTGCTCACACTGATCATCGCCGGCGGATGCTTCCTTCGCTTCTGGCGCTTGGGCGCGCAAAGCCTGTGGTTTGATGAGGGCTACAGCGCCTGGATGGCTACCAACCTGCCCAGGCAGATCGTCTATCTCATCCGCTTTGATGTCTCGCCGCCGCTGTATTACCTGCTGCTGCACCTCTGGAGGGAGAGCTTCGGTGACTCGGAGTTTGCCCTGCGCAGCATGTCGGCCGTCGCGGGATGCCTTGCCCTGCCGCTGATGGCTCTGACTGCCAGGCGGATGACGGGCTCGTGGTTTGCCTCGCTGGTGGCGACGGTGGTCTTCTCTCTGTCCGTCCTCCAGGTGCAATACGCCCAGGAAGCCCGTTCGTATGGGTTAGCGAGCATGCTGGCGCTGGTGGCGTTCTATGCCATGGTCCGCCGGACCAATGGCCTGTGGTGGTGGATGGTCCTGGCCGGCTTTGCGGTTGCGGTGTCGGTCTGGCTTCACAACATGATGTGGTTCTATGTTGTGGGGCTAGCGCTGGCCTACCTCATCGCACCCGGACGAACGCGCTTGCGGCAACGGGTTATCGACCTGGCGTGGATGAACGGCCTGGTTGTCGCGGCGTTTATCCCATGGATCCCGGCCTTACGCGGACAAATGCAGTGGCTTTCGGGCAATTTCTGGGCCTCGATCCCCACGGGTTGGGATCTGACTCAGGTGCTGCTTGCCGTCGGTGGGATCAAGGTGATGCACCTGGCGGCCATCGGTCCGGCGGCGCTGGCGTGGATCGCCGCCGCTGTGCTTGCGGTCATCGCGCTGCTGGCCTCAATTGGCGGCCGGCCCGGCTATGCCCGATGGACATTGGCGCTGCTGGTTTACGCGACGATTCCGATCCTCGCCGTCTTCACCTACGCCCATTTCCAGCAGAGCTTCTTCCTGGAAAAGGTGTTCACGGCATCCACACTGGCGATCCCGCTGCTGGCAGCGCTGGCCGCCACCGGCCGCGGTCGAGTCATCAGCATCGCCGCACTGGTGGTGCTGCTGGCGGGCAGTTGTCTGTCTCTGTGGGGCTACTTCCAGTGGGAACAGAAAGAGGACTGGCGTTCGGCCGTGGCGTATGTGAATGGGTTTCCTCGCGATGACACCCTTGTCATTTTCGTCGCCAATGAAGGTGAGCTGCTTTACGATTACTACAGACGTCAGTCCGAGCAGTTCGGCCACAACACCACTGGCGCTCCGCAAGGGTTCCTCGACCTCAACCCGCCGCGCACCATCCAGCGCGTGTTGCGCCCGCAAGACACCGGGCGTCTGCAGCAGCAGTTGGAGCAGAACCAGCCGCAGCGCATCATCCTGGTGCTCTCGCACACTCACTTTTCCGATCCGGATATGCTCACGCGGCAACTGATCGAATCGCGCGCGACCCAGATCTCCGAAAAGCACTTTCACTGGATCGATGTGCTGGAATTCCGAGTTCACCAGCGATAAAGGGGTCGGGAGTCTTTTTAAAAGACTCCCGACCCCTTTTTCCCCGGCTAAGCCAGGAATCGCTCCGCACCGATACTCAGATATGCCGAAATACTGCGGATCGCGTTCTCCTTCCACTGCTGATCCAAGAACGTTGGCCTGAGAGCGTGCGTTTCTGTAGACTCTAGCCGGCGACCGGCCGTTTGCCATTTCGGCGATCCCGCTTCCTGTTTAAGCGGATGCGCCAAAGTTGTTCAGCGCCGCGCAGGAGCAGATTCGACATGATTAGCCCTGGCAAGCCCTCCGAACCTGTCACCCCACTGAGCAACTCGGGGGAGACCAAGGTCTATCATTGCGGCCCGCTCACCTACACGAAGATGGGCCTGGCCATCCTGTTTGCCTGGTTGCTCTGGGGCGACTTCTGCTTCGTCCTGATGGAAGCCGTGGCGCCGCCGGCGCTGCAGCTCAAGCTCAAGGCGCTGGGCGCATCCAACACAACGATGGCGGTCATCCTGAGCGTCCTGCCGGGAATTCTGAACATGACCGTCTGCCCCTGGGTGAGTTTTTCCAGTGACCGTCACCGTGGCCGCTGGGGGAGGCGCATCCCCTACATTCTCTGGACGCTGCCGTTTCTGACGCTGTCACTGATTCTGCTGGGGTGGAGTCAGCAGCTCTCTAACATGCTCCAGCGGGCGATCCCCCTGTTCGCCAACATCGCCCCGGCCACGATGACGATCAGTCTGATCCTCGTGCTCTATGTGACGTTCCAGTTCTTCAACATGTTCGTCGGCTCGGTGTTCTGGTACCTGTTCAACGATGTCGTGCCGCCGCAATTCCTCGGGCGCTTCATGGGCATGTTCCGCATCGTCAGCAGCGGAGCAGGGGCACTGTACAACTACTACCTCCTGCAATACTCCGAGAGCTACATGGGCTGGATCCTGACCGGAGGAGCCCTGCTGTATTTCGTCGGATTTGGCATTGTGTGCCTGCGAGTGAAGGAAGGGCCCTATCCGCCGCCCAGCGAAGCCGAGACACACGGCGGCATGATCGAGGCGTTCAAGGCATTCGGCAAGCAATCTTTTTCCGCCAGGTTTTACTGGTACTTCTACCTGGCACAGACAGCGCAGTTCGCGGGCAATGCCTATCTGATCTACGTCCTTTTTTTCAACCGCCAGATGGGCCTGTCCGTCGATCAGTATGGAAAGCTGACGGCATACAGTCTGGTAGCAACGCTCGTGGCAACCTATCTGACCGCCATCTTTGTGGATCGCTGGCATCCGCTGCGCGTGCGTGCATACCTGTCGGTCTTCACTGCGACGACGGGATTTGGCGGATGGATCTGGTTGGCCATGACATTGCCGCCCGATGTCTTCTTCTGGATCAGCCTTGGCGGTCTGCTGGTGTACAACTTCGGGCAGACGCTATTCGATGCCTGCTCGATTCCGATGTTCATGCGGCTGATGCCCAAATCCCTCTATGGTCAATTCAGCGCTGCCAACAACATGATCAGGACGATCGGCGCCATTGTCGCGGGATACCTGATCGGCATCTGCCTTGATGGGATCACGCATTTGTATGGCGGATCGGATTTCGCCTACCGATGGATATTCGCCTGGCCATGGCTCTTCAGCATTGCCGGCTCGGTTTTCCTTTGCCTGGGCTATCGCGAGTGGAAGCGTCTGGGCGGAGATGAGAACTATCGCCCGCCTGCACCATGGAAACCTGAAGGATTTGAGGAGGTGGCGGACAAGGTCAAATCGGTTGCGCAGAATCCGCGCATCGTGATGATGGCGATGTGGCTGGCGGTCGGCGGCGTGGCCGTCAACGTGCTGCTCGTGCTGGTGTTCATGCACTACATGCGCGAGCATGAGCTATTGCGGTCGGCGCTCTGGTACGCCAAGGTATTCATCCCCATCAAGCTGGGACTGGGCGTGCTAGCCTGGCTGCAACTACGCCATGTCCGGCGCGACATCGCCGCTCAGCAGCGCGGCCAGAGCACGCGCATGGGCATTCCCCACCACGGCGTGCTGATGGTCAATGCCATCCAGGGCCTGGCCTTCTATCTGGTCTATTGGTACCAGATGATCAAGATGATCGAGCTGAACCTTGATCACGAACTGATCCTGTTTGGCATCGCCAACCTGATGAGTACGACCGGGGTCATCGTCGGAGTGCAGATCCTCCGCTGGGTCGAACGACCCGTGGGGAGCGCTGCCGAAACACGTGCACCGCAAATGGACGATCTTGATGCTTCTCCAATCGCGACCCGCTAAGGTGTGTGTCACACTTTCGCAAACGCCTGATCCAGATCGGCAATCAGATCATCAACGTGCTCGATGCCAACCGAGATGCGGACCAGGTTCTCGGTGATGCCCATCTTCCGCCGGGCTTCTTCGGGTACCGACACGTGCGTCATCGTCCAGGGGTGCTCGATCAGCGATTCCACGCCGCCAAGCGACTCGGCCAGGGTGTGCAGTTTGACGTTCGACAACAGCGCGAAGGTTTCCTTCTGACCGCCCTTGACGCGGAACGAGAACGTCCCGCCAAATCCGGTCATCTGCCGTTTCGCCAACTCGTGCTGAGGGTGCGTCTCCAGGCCGGGATGCAGGACATCCTGCACCTTGGGGTGTTTGCTCAACCAGCGCGCGATGGCCAGAGCATTGCGGTTGTGCGCATCCATGCGGATCGCCAGCGTCTTGATTCCGCGCAGCACCAGGAACGCATCCTGCGGGCCGCAACAGGTGCCCAGCGCGTTCTGATGAAAGTAAATGCGCTCGGCCAGTTTGGCATCCTTGACGATGATCGCCCCACCGACGACATCCGAATGCCCATTGATGTACTTGGTCGTCGAATGCAGCACGATGTCCACGCCCAGATCCAGCGGCCGCTGAAAATAGGGAGACAGGAATGTATTGTCAGTGATTGTCAGCGCGCCCTTCGCGCGAGCGATCTCGGCAATGGCCTGCAGGTCCAGCAGGTTCATCAGCGGGTTGGTCGGCGTCTCGGTCCAGAGAGCCTTAGTGTTCGCCTTGAAGGCCTTGCGCAGCGCCTCAAGATCGCGCATGTTGACGAAGTCGACCTGCAAGCCATGTTTCACGAAGACGCTGGTAATCAGACGATACGTGCCACCGTAGAGGTCGTCGTGCACCAGGAGATGATCGCCGGCGGAAAAACTCGACAGGAGCGTCGCCTCGGCCGCCATGCCGGTGCCAAAAGCATACCCGTGCGTGCCCCCCTCCAAGGCAGCAAGCACATCCTCCAGCGCCTTACGGGTGGGATTGCCGGAGCGCGAATAGTCGAACTTGCCCGGCTGCAGGATGCCCTTAAAGGCGAAGGTCGAGGTCTGGTAAATGGGGGTCATTACCGCCCCATACGCCGGATCAGGCCCGCCATGGCCATGGATGGCAATCGTCTCAAATCGCATACGGAGCATCCCTTTTAACTCTTGTTAGAACTATTCCTATCTGATAGATAGGTTTTAGGGTTGGGCAGGTGGGATGTCAAATGTTTCCAATCGCCCTCGCATTCTGTTTCGGATTGTGCTACCATACCTTCGGTTGGTTTGCCGAACGAGTCAGGCTACGAGACAGTATTTCCTGCCCCGCGCCCTTTGTTCTCACTCGCCTCGCCTGCCTTTTGGGCCGAAATGTCGGCCTCTTTCATGAAGACCTGGAAAGTAAAACCTGGGTTTCACGCCCAACATTTAAGGAATCCTTATGGGCAAGAAGTTATATGTCGGTAATCTGAGCTACGACGTCGAGAGCTCAACGCTTCAGGAACTCTTTTCGGCGCATGGCACCGTTGAGAGTGCCGAAGTCATCCAGGACCGGGAAACCGGCCGCAGCAAAGGTTTCGGATTTGTCCAGATGGGCACCGATGCCGAGGCCCAGGCGGCCATTGCCGCTCTGAACGGCAAGGACCACGGCGGCCGCGCCCTGACTGTCAATGAAGCCAAGCCCAAGGAAAACCGCACGGGCGGTTCCGGTGGCGGCAGCCGCGGTGGATACGGCGGCGGTGGTGGCGGCCGCAGCGGCGGTGGCTACGGCGGCGGTGGCGGTGGCGGCGGTGGTCGCAGCCGCTTCTAACCTGCTCTGCTTAATAGCACATGAGAGGGCCGCTCCAAAAGGGCGGCCCTCTTTGTTTGGCTGTGTCATCCAGCAAGGCGTCAAGCTCTTTGTATTCATGCGAAGTCGGCTTTGCCTCTTTTCACGGCATCCCCGTCTCTCGCCTGCTTTCACCTCCCGGCACCTTGCCATATACTCCATTGTCTTTGCTCTGAAGCGAGCTGAAGCAGACGAAAGTAAAAGTAGGAGTTGAATATGGCCGGCATGACGATGACAGAGAAGATCATGGCGAAGCACTCGGGCAAGGGCCGTGTTGTGCCCGGCGAGAACATCTGGGTGGACGTGGATGTCCTGATGACGCACGACGTCTGCGGGCCAGGGACCATCGGCATTTTCTATGAGCAGTTCGGCAAAGCCGCCAAGGTCTGGGATAGCACCCGCGTGGTAATCATCCCCGATCACTACATCTTCACGGCCGATGAGAAGTGCCATCGCAACGTGCAGATTCTGCGCGACTTCGCGAAGCAGCAGAACATCAAGTATTTCTATGATGCCGAGTTCGTGAAGAACGAATCGACGATGCCCAACCCATACCGCGACCCCACCAAGACGAACTATAAAGGCGTCTGCCACAAGGCTCTGCCCGAAGAAGGCCATATCCGCCCCGGCGAGATCCTCATCGGCACCGACAGTCATACCTGCACGGCCGGCGCTTTTGGCCAGTTCGCCACCGGCGTGGGCAATACCGATGCCGGCTTCGTCCTGGGCACCGGCAAGACCTGGCTGAAGGTTCCGCCGACGATGAAGTTCACCTTCCACGGGCAGATCCCACCCTATCTGACGGCGAAGGATCTGATCCTGGCGGTGATCGGCACCACCGGGGTCGATGGCGCTACCTATCGCGCCATGTACTTCGCCGGGTCGGGCATCGGCTCGCTGTCGCTGGAAGATCGCATGACGCTGACGAATATGGCGATCGAAGCCGGCGGCAAGAACGGCATCTGCGATGTCGATCAAAAGACACTGGATTATGTAAAGGCTCGAAGCAACCGGCCGAACTGGCAAGTCTATACCGACGACAAGGACTGCGAGTATTTCGCCACCTACGAGTATGACCTGGCGAAAATGGAGCCGATGGTCGCCAAGCCGCACTCGCCGGATAACAAGGACACTGCCCGCAACTGCCGCGATGTGAAGATCGACCGCTCCTACATCGGAAGTTGCACCGGCGGCAAGATCACCGATATGATTTTCGCGGCCAATATTCTCAACGGCCGACAGGTCAAGGTGCCGACATTCGTCGTGCCCGGCTCGACCGAAGTGCACCAGGACATGCTGAGCCTCAACATCAAAGGCCGCAAGAAGGCGAATGGTGAAAAGAGTATCTGGGAAACTTTGCAGAACGCCGGTTGCCTGATGGGCCCGGCCGGTTGCTCGGCATGCCTGGGCGGCCCGTCGGACACCTTTGGCCGGACGCATAACACCGAGGTGGTGGTCAGCACGACGAACCGCAACTTCCCCGGCCGCATGGGATCGATGAAGAGCGCGGTGTACCTGGCCAGCCCGCTGACGGCGGCTGCCAGTGCATTGACGGGCAAGATCACCGACCCGCGCGAATACGTGAGCGGACCGATTGAGACTGGGGAGGCGGGGATTCGCTAACCAGTCAGTCATCCCGATCACACGATCTCACTAAACAGAAACTCGAAGCGGGCGTCCCAACAGGGGCGCCCGCTTCGCTTTACCGGCCGCAGCACACCCTGGTCGCATCCCCACCCCCGCACAAACCGACAAGATTTGGCGTATGACCGCTGGTACTGGCATTGGAAGGTTGTGTAGACTGGATTACGGAGGTGTGCGTTTGGCGGCATGCGCGGATGACAAGTTCGTTGACGGCATAGACGGCGCGGCGGTGCGCTTCGAGGATCTGTTCGATCTGACCGAGATCCAGAAGCTACAGGATGCTTTTGCCAATGCCACGGGCGTGGCGTCCATCATCACCGACCCAGACGGCCGGCCGATCACGGCTCCCTCGAACTACTGTCGTCTCTGCCGCGACATCATCCACAAAACACCGATGGGCTGTGAAAACTGCCAGGCCTCCGATGCCGTGCTGGGAAGCATGCATCCCGACGGCCCGGTCATGCAGCCCTGCCTGAGCGTGGGGCTCTGGGATGGCGGTACCAGCATCACCGTCGGCGGCCGCCACATCGCCAATTGGATTGCCGGGCAGGTGCTTGTCGGCCCATTGGATCTGTCACAGATGCGGCTCTACGCCCGCGAGATCGGCGCCGATGAGACCGAATTCATGGGTGCCATCGCCGAAGTCAAACGCATGACGCGAGAGCAATTCGCCGACGTCTGCCAGTTTCTGCACCTCCTGGCGAATCAGCTCTCGCACCTGGCCGTCCGAAACGCTCAACAAGCCCGCTACATTACCGAACGACAGAATGTCGAAGACGTTCTTCGCAGCGCCAAGCTGGTCGCCGAGGGCGCCAACGCCGCCAAGGATCGCTTTCTGGCGATGGTCAGTCACGAGTTGCGCACACCGCTGACGCCGGCACTGCTTTCGATCAGTCAACTGGCCAGTTCTTCTGGCCTCGCCCCCGAACTGCGCGAGGAACTGAGCACGGTGCAGCGCCACATCGAGATGGAAGCGCGGATCATTGATGATTTGCTCGACCTCTCGCGCATCATCGCCGGCAAACTCTCGCTGGAGACGGCCCCGTGCGATCTGCACGCGGCCATTGATGCCACGATCCGTGTCTGCCGCGAAGACCTGGACCGCAAGCAGATTCACCTGCAAACAAACCTTCAGGCACGCCGCCACTTCGTGGAAGGCGACCACGGGCGGCTCGAGCAGGTCTTCTGGAACCTGCTGAAGAACGCGATCAAGTTCACCCCCCGAAACGGAAGCATCACCATCCGCACCCGAACTGAAGGGACGGACGGCGCCCAAGCGATCATCACCGAAGTCGCCGATACCGGCGTCGGCATGGAAGCGACCGCCACCGAGCGGATCTTCGGCATCTTCGAACAGGCCGGCGCCGACAGCCGCAAACTCGGCGGCCTGGGGATCGGCCTGGCGATCTGCCGCGGCATCGTCGAAGCCCATCACGGCACCGTTACCGCCTCCAGCTTCGGCCTGGGCCATGGCTCCACCTTCACCGTCACCCTTCCGGTCACCCTCTCTCGGCCCGCCGTCACTGCCCCGACCCTGAGCGACCCTTCGGCCACGCCCGCCGCACTGCAAATCCTGCTCGTCGAGGACCACGAGGCCACCGCCACCATCCTGGGCAAACTGTTGCAACGCCTGGGCCACCGCGTCGCCATCGCCCATTCCCTTGCCGGCGCCGTCAAGCTTTTCTCCTTGCAGCCGTTCGACTTGCTCATCAGCGACATCGGCCTGCCCGATGGCACCGGCGTGGACCTGATCAACCACATGCGTAAGAGCAGCGATATGCCCGCCATTGCCCTGAGCGGCTTTGGCATGGATAACGACATCCAGCGCTCTATCAGCGCTGGCTTCGCTGAGCACATCATCAAACCCGTAGACTTCACCCGCCTCCGTGACGCCGTTGCCCGCGTCAGCCGCAAACGAGCGCCTCAGCCAGCCGAAGGCGCATTCCCGTAGCGCGGCACAGTGTGCCGCACTATCTTGCTACTTCATACAGCATGCGCGCGCCTTGAGGGCCTTTGACGTCGCAGGTGAAGGTGAGTTTGCCGCCTTCGATCTTCGCGGGCACTTCGCCGGTGCGGCGGCCGCTCGTCGAGAGCGAGTAGACCTTGTACTGATCCGGATTCACCATCGAGAGATGCACCGTGGCGGTGCCGGCGTGGACAAGATGCGGGAGCTTGCCCCAGGCAAGCAGTATCTGCCGCTCTGACTCGGCGTAGGTGCTATCGGTATTCTGCAGGTCGGTCAGATGCGTGACCAGCAGGCGCTGTGAGCTGCGGATGGGCTTCGAGTCGATGCTGGTGACAAAGACCGTTGCGCCAACCGACAGATCGGTGATCTCCACGCCGGCATTCGGTGAAGAGATCATCGTTCCCGGATCGGCATATCCACCCGCCGAGAGCGGCGTATCAAAGCGGAGCAGCCCGCTCCTGGCATCGATCAGCATCTCGCCGGTATCGGTCTGGTAGGTGTTCTTCGCGGGATCGGTGGGATTGTCCCTGGCGATCACGCCGCGGTCGCGGAGCGTCTGCACCAGCTTCGCTTTGTCCGTATTGAAGGCGGTCAGGTCCTTGCCAGTATCGCTCCAGCCAGTCGGTAGCTTGATCCATTCTGTCGGCAGTTTGGCGGGGTCGCCGACCACGCTGCCCAGGCGCGTGATCCACGTCATCCAGTTCGGACCTTCGCCCATGCTGGGAACTCTCTTCGGCGGGATCTCCAGTTCTGCAGACGTGAAAACCATGGCAACGGTATGCGTTGCGGGCTTTAGGTCTCCACGCAGGTAAAGCATGACGGCGGCGCGGTCGGCCGCCTGATTCAGAGGGTCGGTCACCAGATCGAAGTAACCCATGGTAGATGGCTGGAACAGATTCTCCCGACTGTGCGAATAGGCAAAGCGCCAGATGACATCCCAGTCCTGGATCGCGCCCATCGCGCCAGTGAGAATGCCACCGACGCCGCGGTAGCGGCCGGGGCCGGAGTAGTTGTACTCACTTACAGTGAACGGCTTGCCGAGCAAACGCACGGTATTGCCGCCGCGCCCGCCGGGTGCGCCTTGCTTCACCGGGTTCTCATTTTCGCAGCGGCTGGGCAGACTCCACGGGCGCTCGAGGAACTGCGGATGGTCCACATAAAAGTGGTCGTCTACATAGTCAAACTGCTGGCGCGCAAGCTGGTTGGGCACATGATTGGTCCATGAATTCATGTTGGTCAACAGCGCCTGGCACTTGATGTCATCGCGGAGGAACTTCTTCATGCGCACGAACATGTCGCGCTCGAGTTCGCCGATAAAGATCACCACATCGCGATGACGCACGGTGTCGCCGCGCACTTCATCCGGCAAGGCAACGCTACCCGCATTTGGGTCTTCGTCGGCCTTCAATTCAGCGCCCCAGGCAGCGGCCAACGCCCCTCGATCCTTGTAGCGGGCGGCAAGCCACTTGTTCCAGGCGACCGGCCACTGCAGGATCGTCTTGATATCCTTCCAGTAGTTCCCGAAGTTGCCTTCATTGATCATCGAGAGCCAGCCAAGCGCCGGTTCATCGGCCCAGCGTTTGCCCGTATACGGGCTCACATGCTCCAGCAGCTTGCGCGTGAAGTTCTCCCAATCCCTAAAGGCAGGTTCGTGCACCGGCACGAGAACCTTGAACTGATCCATCGCGATTGTGCCCTCGGGCATCTGCACCTGCTGTGCCCCGACCGGACGAGAAACGTACAGGTCCGTCGTTACGTAGATGCCGCGCTTGGCGCATGCGGCCACCAGATAGTCAAGCTGGTCCAGCGCCTCAGGCTTCCAGCCAAACCCCGGCTTGCCATCGGTCAACGCGCCCTCATAGTGATGGATGCGGATCGTATTGTACCCCAGGCGAACCAGGCGATCGCAAAGCCGATCCACCTGCTCCCGCGGCAGGTACAGGGCGCTAAAGCAGAAGTTCACTCCATAGAAACGCTTGGGCTGATTCGGTGTCTTTTCAAAGGCAAAGTGGCCATCGGAGGTAACAATCACTCGGCCATCCTTGCCGGCCGGTCCTTTGGCAAATCCCATCCCCGAAAAGTCCAACGCTGAACCGGGCTCGATCTCAAGTTCTGTCTTCAGCGGAATCCAGTCTGCACCCGCGGTGATGATGGTGGGCGCGTCGATTCTGGTGGCCAGAATTCCATCCGTGGCGAGGGTCATCGGCAGAACATACTGTTCGCCCCTGGCAAGCTTGACCTCCTGCCGGCCGATGCGGATGCTGAAGTTCGGAGCCCACTGGCGATTATCTTGCACCAGAACAGGGGTCGGATCAGCAAACGTGATGCTCAGGTTTCTCCCGTCGGCCCGCCGCGCGGCAAACCGGCGAACCGAGGCGTTGAATAGGCCCACCTTCCCGAACTGAGCGGGGAAGGTGCCCTGCTGGTCATCTGCCTGCCAGGTCCCGCCGATGACGGTGCTGGCGGAGAAATCCATGGATACCGCCAGGCAGGCGAGTTCCACATCACGATCGGCAGAGAAGGTCCACGTGGGATTGGCCTTGCCATTAGCGCCCACCAGCTTTGCCTCGCCGGCAATGGTGGCATCGCCCATCTTGATCGTGAAGCGGCGAGATTGGCCCTCCTGCGTCCACGACACCGCCTTGGCGTTGCCGAACTGCCACTGCGGCGAAGCGGCGACCGGATTCAACGTGCAGAGGTCATCTCCGGCCAACTGCAGGCGCAGTCGGCCATCAACGCCCATGGTCACGGCGGTGGCATCGGGTTTGGCTGCCGCTTCGGCAGCATGGGCAGGGCAAAGGACAACGGCCGCCATCAGGCAGCACACACATGTAAGTAGTGCAGGGCTCATCGGTAATGAGTTATACCTCTATGGCCTGAATTATGCGTTGGCGAGGCCGAAACTTCCGTACACTTTCATATTCATGCGGCAACATACATCAGCGCTGGGGCAACAATCCGAGCGGATTGGATATAAACAAACATTGATATCCACGTGCGAAAATGGCAATTTTGGGTGTCGCCAGCGCTATAACCAGCCACCCCAAACGCTTAAAGTGGAGTGATCGAAATCACAGTGGAGGGACATATGGGGCATGAGCCGATCGGAACAGATCAGGATCGTTATCTCGCGCTGACCACCAAAGTACTCTGGTGGGTGATCGCCGCATTCATCCTGCAGGCGGCCGTGCACGCTGCAATCATACTGTATGCGGGGATCGACGTGACGCCGCGGCTGGCGCCGGTGGTCGTGCTGCTGCTGGCAGCGGCGCCGGCATCCATGTTGTTGGTGCGGCACCAGGTCAAACCAGCGGCCGATGCCTTGTGCGTGATGCTCTGGTTTGCCCTCATGCTGGCAAGCTACTACGCGGGGGGCGCCGACCGGCCAATCTACACCGGCAGCGTTCTGCTCCTGATTGCCGTGACGCTGTTGCTGGGTTCACGGGCGTGCATCCTGTACGCCACGGCAACGGCGTTGACCGGGATCTTCATGGTCATCGGACAGTGCCGCGGGTGGGTTCCGGGTTCGACGTTGCCCGCGGATGCCATTCCGGGCGCCTTGATCAATCTCGTGGGCCTTGCCGGGGCAACGATGGCTCTGCTGGCCGGTTCGCAGGCGATCCGCAATACGCTACGGACCTCGCGAGAGCGGCTGCAAGAGGCGCAACGCCTCGCAAATAGGCTCATGGAGGAGATGACCGCCCGGAAGAAGACCGAGATCGAGCTGCGCGAAGCGAAGGAGACGGCCGACGTGGCCAACTCCGCCAAAGACAGTTTCCTCGGGCGAATGAGCCATGAGCTGCGCACTCCGCTGACACCGGTGCTGCTGACCCTGAGTGATCTGACGGCGCGAGAATCGTTGAGCGCCGATCTCCGCGACGAGTTGGAGATGATCCAGCAGCATATTGAGGTCGAAACACACCTGATCGATGATCTGCTGGAGCTGGCATACATCACCTCGTCGAAGATGCCGCTGAAACTGAAGGCGACGGATGTTCACCAGACGATCCGGACGGCCGTCAACGGGGTGCAAGCCGACCTGCTCGATTCCAAGATCCACCTGAGTCTGGACCTGTCAGCAGAATCCCCCTGGGTAATGGGCAGTGCGCGTGAACTGGAGCAGACCTTCTGGAACCTGCTGCGCAATGCCGTGAAGTTTACCCGTCCGGGCGGAAATATAGTCGCGCGGACACGGAACCAGAGTCCCGCCGTTGTGGCCGGGCGCGAGTCTCTCCGCATCGAAATCGAAGATGACGGCATCGGCATCGAAGCCGATCTGCTGCCACGGTTGTTCATGCCCTTCACCCATGGCGAGCGGGTCGGACATGGCGAACCCGAGGGCTTTGGCATCGGGCTAACCTTCTGCAAGAAGGTGCTCGATGCACATGAGGGAAACATACTCATCTACAGCGATGGCAAGGACAAAGGCACGCGCGTTTCGATCTCGCTGCCCGTACATGATGTTCCCGAGATGCAGCCCGACGCGGAGCTGGATCTGCTGGAGGGCATGGGAATGAACCTGCGCGTACTGGTCGTCGAGGACCACGGGGCCACAGCGCGGATCCTTCGCTCCCTTCTCGAAGCCGATGGACATGAGGTGCTGCTGGCGCGCAACCTTGCCGAGGCCAGGCAGTGCATCGCGACGAAAGATTTCGACCTGCTGCTCAGCGACCTGGGCCTGCCCGATGGACACGGAAGCGAACTGCCCATTCTGGTTAAGCAGAAGCGGAACATTCCCTGCATCGCCCTCAGTGGCTACGGCCAGCCCGAAGAACTGGAGCGCAGTCAGCGAGCCGGGTTTGCTACCCACCTGGTCAAACCGGTGACCATGGGCCAATTGCGAAAAGTGATCGCCAGCATCGTCGATCAGCCCGCAGTGCATCAGAGCGGATCGAAGCATGGGTAACCTCACCGCGCCGTACGATCGCCCCACCCAACTGCTGCTCCAAGGTGGAATGCTGGCGGCAACGCATTGCAGGAGTTGAACGACCCTCAGCCACGGATCGACCGAAAAGCGCTCGCGTATGCGCTCTGTCATGACCCGCCCATCTTCAGCCCCAACCGGGGCGCAAGATCACAGCCCAAGGCGCAGCGTACTCGCGAAGCCCTGGGTATCACCCACCACATAACGCCAAGCCCTGAAGGGGCGACATAGATTTGAGACTGACCTGCTGACCGCGGAAAATAGCGCTCGGGGGGTCGATTCCTGTTTCGCTCGAACTTGTTCACTAATGGTGAACAGAGGGAAAGATGGAACAAGCCGTTCCACAATACGTTGCACACGCCGAATTCCTCCAAGGTCCAGCAGATGATCGCCTTGCTCGCGTGATCGACGACCAGTACTGAGCAAGAGCCACCTTGCTGCGCAATCTTGCCTCCGAAAAAAATGCAAACTTTTCTCACCCCCGCTTTTTCCGCCCTTTTTCAACAACACCCGCTCCAACACTCCCATAGGGTAGAGGGACGTGTTTTGCATGCTCCCCGACGACGCTATTTGACAACCGAATAGCCCTACTCCTATCGGAGAAGTGGGCAATGCATCTGTACCGCCAGAAGAAGATGCAGCGCGCGACAGTTCTGCATGTTGTCTGCACTGACTTGCACCCAAACCCCTGTCCGACCAAGACTTAACCCCGCGCGACATGAGTGCATCTACGCGCGCGACACATCTGCACCTTCCCCAACTCCCGTTCCCACCATCACTTACAGCACCCCCCGGCACAACGTCATTGCCCAAACCAGCCCCACTGTCGCGCGCCACTTTGGTTTTCCGCATTGTTACGGAATGATCAATAATCACTACCTCTGCTAGTTATCCACAAGCGCCCAGAACCTGCGCATCTCCTCCCTCAATTCCACCCTAACCTCATGTCCCCACCGCACTTGGCGCACGGGGGGGTACCTCCGCGAGAACTTGCGCACCTGCGCGCTTATCCACATCCGGCCCCTTTTTCATCCTTCCCCTCACCCCCACGCCCCGCGCTTCCGGCAATGGTCCCAGAGCAAGTAAGCCATCAAGCCGATGGCGGCCGTTTGCAGTATGTAACTGGTCATGGAGCCAGCCTGCAGGAGAAAAAATCCCGGTCGGGCCGAGCCCATGCTCAGCGATTGCACAAAGAGATAGACGGACTGCACGAGAATCGGAAGCCCGGCGACCCCCACAACTAACCACGCCCCAACTCTCAACTGCCGCATCATGCAGACGGCCCCGACCAGGGCAACGGCATTGCAGAGCACCCCCACGCCCTGCTGCACGTAAAGGGACCATGTACCCATGCCCATCTGGTAGCGCCCGGCCGCCGATATGCACGTCCCGGCAATGCTGCCGCCGTAGTACAGCAACAGAGCAGTGCCGACCAGCCGATAGGTCAGCAGCGCATCTGCCGCCTCCGCGCGATTGGCGTACTGCAGCAGCGGTACCTCCGGCATCTCCTGCGATTCGCGTACCTCGTCCATAAGACTTCTCCCGGCAATCGCCAAAGCATACCACACCCCGACCGTCCCGCCCGCCTCCACGCTATAATCCCGCCGGATGTCCGACACCGTCCTTGCAGCCCTCCCACGCATCGCCGCCGACGAACCGGCCGGCGGAGTGGTCTGCTGCTCCGCCGATCTGGGGCTGGCCGCCGCTTCCGCCCGCATCCCCTGGCTTCGTCTGATCATCGGTTCTCTCGTCGCCGCGCAAACGATGCTGCTGGGAATGACCGTCAATCTGACCGCCCCGGAAGAGCGCAGCACCATGCTGTTGCTTCAAGGTGGTATGCTGGCGGCCACGCTCGCTGTGCTGACGCTGCTGGGATTGCCGCCTGCAATTGAGGCGGCAAAACAGTTGCGGCAGCGGCGAGTGACGATGGAACTGCTCTTCCTGGCGGGCATTGCCGCATCGCTGGGCATCTCGTTCTGGTCGGTCATTCGTGGTGTTGGCCCGGTCTACTTCGAGGTGGTCAACGTGCTGCTGGTCGTTTACGCGGCCGGCCACGCCATCACCAGCCATAGCCGATCCAAGGCGCTGGCTGCGACACAGCAGATGCTCTGCAATGTAGCGCAGGTGCGGATGGACGATGGGCTCATGCGCGATGTAACTCTGGTCGATAAAGGCGATCGCGTCCGCGTGATGCCCGGCGAACTGATACCCGTCGATGGTGTAGTGCTTGCAGGCCAGTCGCTGGTGCGGACCACGGCGTTCACAGGCGAGTGGCAATCGCTGACTTGCAGTGAAGGTGATGCCGTGCTTGCCGGCTCGGCGTGCGAGGATGGAACGCTGATTGTGGGGGCAACGGCGGCCGGTCTGGATCGACGGATTGACAAGCTCGCCAACCTGATCGCCTCGGCATGCCAGTCGAGCAGCCCGATGCAGCGTTTGGCGGACAGGTTTGTGCGCGTGTTCCTGCCCGCGGTAACGCTCGTGGCAACCGGCACCCTTTTGTACTGGGGCCTGGTACACCACAACTGGCCGGCCGCGATCTTCAACGCACTGGCAGTCATCCTGGTTGCCTGCCCCTGTGCCGCCGGCCTGGCCGTGCCCCTGACAACCTGGACGACCATCAGCCGTCTGACGGAAAAGGGATTGCTGCTCAAGAGCGCTGATGCACTGCAGCGAATGGCGATGACCCAAGCGGTGACGTTCGACAAGACGGGCACGCTTGCCGATGACCGTTTGGAACTGAAGGAACTGAAAACCGCGCCCGACCCGCAGCAACGGCACCAGACCTTGTCGCTGCTGGCCGCCATCGAGCGCCACAGTGAGCATCCGGTAGCCCGCGCGCTTCGCAACTTGCCCGGCGCAAAGCACAACGCTGGCGTTGAGGTAAGCACGGTGCGCGTCCTCCCCGGACGTGGCATCGAGGCGGATGTGGTGGTGCATGGGCGCGCTTCGGTGGCTCAGCTCGTCCGTCGCGCCGGCACAGAGCTGCTTACGATCGATGCCTCACTCGATGGCATATGGATCGCGACGGCAAGCTTCGCCGAAGCACTGCGGGAATCGTCGGCCAAGGCCGTGGAGCAACTCAAGGCGATGGGATTGCCGGTTGAGATCATGACTGGAGACAGTTCCGGACGGACGGCCGCCGAACTGGCAAGCGTCAGCAGTGGCAGGACACCCGAGCAGAAATACTCGGCATCTTGCGCTGCCACGACCAACGTGCTTTTTGTTGGCGATGGCGTCAACGATGCGGCGGCCATGGCGGCAAGCCATTGCTCCATTGCCCTGGCCAGCGGCTCGCAGATCGCCATCGAGACGGCCGATGCAACGCTCCATGGCGGGGACCTGGCGGTCATCCCGGAAGCCATCTCGCTGGCTCGGCGGGCCATGGCGACGATCCGCTCGAACTTCGCCTGGGCCGTTGGCTATAACGTCATCGGAATGGCCTTGGCGGTTTCGGGCCTGCTGCACCCGGTGGTTGCAGCCCTATTGATGATGCTGTCCAGCGCCGTAGTAGCGTGGCGCAGCTTCAACCTGAGTTCAGCGGCGCCGGCAACCGTATCGCTGCCGCCGGCCGAGCTCAGCGAGGTGCCCAGCGCCGGCCGAACCTTGCCGACATGGCTGTTTTCGTCACTGCACCTGACCGGGATGGTAGTGCAGGGAGCGATCCTGATCCTGCTGGCGCAGTTAGGCCTTGGCGCAGGGCTGGCGGTGCTCGCGATATGCGCGATGGCGGCGCTGTTAACCATCCGCCTCCGGGCAAAGCTTCCAGCCTGGGCGGACATGACCGTGGCCATGCTCAGCATCGGCGGACTGGGAATGAACCTGGGCTGGTGGATGGATCTGCACTTCAGCCCGGCCATCCAGAACGGGATGGTGATGGCCTGCTGCATGGTGCGCAAGACCATGGAGGCGACCGGCGCGGAAGCCAGCAGCCACTGGATGTACTGGCTGATGCTGACCGCCGGCGTGCCGGCCATGTACATCCTGAGGACAGGGCGCGCGGGCGCGGGCGCGGGCGGACCGATCTACTTCAACTGGAGGAGTTGGTGCTGCACGGGAATGCTTTTACTGGGTGTGCCAGGAATGTGCTTCGGCATGTGGTCCGGAGCGCAGCTCGCCATGCGCCTGGAAAACCTGCCCGGGCAACTGCAGGTCGTCGTAGCCTACGCGCTGATGATGGCCGGCATGTGCGCCGGCATGCTGGTACCGCACGCCCTGGAGCTTGCCTGGTTGCCTCTGCGACAGCGCAAGGCATGAGATTCGGCCAGCGCCGCTCATTTCCAGGGATTTGCGATCTCAACCCCCGTTCCATCAAAATCGGCTTCATTGCGAGTAACCAACTTCATCCCATGAACAAGAGCTGTAGCAGCCACCAGCGAATCAATCGTCGGCAGAACGCGACCGCGCGCCTCCAGCACAGCGCGCATGCTTGCCCATCGCAGAACCACCGATTCATCGATTGGCAAGATGCGCCCAGCGAACCTCGCATGCAGCTCTGTGTCGAACCAGCGCGACAGCTCGCGACGACGCGCGGACTCCGGCAGTCGCTCGATGCCATTGCGGATCTCGCCCATCGTCAACACGCTCAGGTATGCCGAGTCTGCGGGCAGTTCATTGAGAAAGTTGATGACCCTGACGCTGGGCCGGCGCTGCACGGGCTCAGAGATCACACAGGCGTCCAGCAGATAGGCCATGTGCGTCACCTGAGATCGGGGACCGGCCGGGGCGTGTCCCGAAGACGATGCAGGCGCAGCCCAGAACCGCGCAGTGGCGAGTTGAGAAAAAACTCGCCCAGCGGCACTCTGGGTGCGGCTGACTTCGCGAAGTCATCTGCGCGAACGATGACAACGGCATCCTTCCCACGCCGTGTAATCACCTGTGGCCCGTCGCTGATCGCGAGATTCACCACCTCGCTGAAACGAGCCTTGGCTTGCTGTAGTTGCCAGCGGTTGGACATCCGTATCACGCTCCTGACTAGTCTGACTAGATTGTATCGTGTTGCCACATCCTGGGGCAAGGGCGAACTGGGAGATCTTCTCCCGACAGAGCAAGCAGCGGTGTCATCATAGGAGGCACGCACATGAATCATTGCACCGGCACGAAGGATCATCAGAATATGGGCATGGAGAAATCCACTTCTTCAATCCGATGGGTCTCTGGCGCCGTCTTTGTAGTGGCGCTGCTGCTCAACATCCTGCTCATGCCCGCGGAAATTCTGCGCGGCGACCCGCTGGTGTGGATCAGCGAAGCCAAGAGCATCGTCTTCCGCGGAGAGCTGGCGCTGGAAGAAGGAGCGATCAAGTACGGCAGCCCGGGCCAGTACGTCGTGAAGAATGACCGCAACGGCCGGACGTACTCCAAATATGGGCTGATGAGCTCGATCTCGGTGATCCCGGCGATCCTGGGCGGGGCGGTACTGGGCGAAACGGATGTGGTGCCGACGGTGTCACTGAACCTCTGGTATGCGCTGGCATCGGCGGCTCTGGCGCTGATGCTGTTTCGCCTCACCCGGCGATACACAAGCAGCATCCCGGCGCGGCTGCTCTTAGTAATCGGCTGTTTCTACTGCTCGTTCCTGTGGTATTACCTTCGCGCCCAGAGCATGGAGCTGTTCATCTGCATCTACGCGACAGCCTGGTACTGGGCGATGGTGGAACTGGATCAACCGACCTCGCGAACCTACCGCATCAGAGCTGCGATGGCCTGGTTGATGGTCGCCCTCCTGGTCCACACGCGACCGATGTTCATTTTGCTGGGGGCGCTAACAGCGTGCTGGATCGGCTGGGATCTGCTGCGACAGAAGACGCCCGCGTGGATCAAGCATATCGCATTCTACTGCGCCGGCCCGCTGGTGCTGATCGCGCTCTCGCTGGCCACCGCCAACCATGTGCGCTTCGGCGCCTGGTATCACAGCGGCTATCACCAGTGGAAGCCCGAAGAGCACACCGCATCGCTGGGCAACGTGGCAACAGGGCTGTTCGGCTTCATTGCCGACCCGCAGTACTCGGTCCTGCTGACGTTCCCGGCCCTGCTGCTATCGCTATTCGCAGCGCGAAGGTTCTGGCAGACTCACCGGCGCGACTACGTGCTGGCGCTGATCCTCTGCATCGGCGCGATTCTCTTCTACAGCCTGTTCATGAACTGGCGCGGCGACTGGGCGGCCGGCCCACGATACGTTCTGTTCGCGCTGATCCCGGCCTCATTTCCCTGCGTCGTGCTGCTTGAGGACTTGCTCCGGCCCGGTCAGCGCTTGCGCCTGGCCGCAGTGTGTCTGTTGTTGGCCGGATCGTGTTTCTGCTGGTATCAGGTGATTGCGCGCGGGATGTATGCGTGGCATACTGCGGTAATGAACTTGGACAGCCGGGCTACTCTTCTCTGTGCACGGGAGAGCATGATCCCGCCGCGTGGTCTGGTACTCTACGACCTGGATCGAAGCTCCAGCGAATTCGAGAATCATCCCTTGCTGATGCAGGCAAAGCAGACCATGTCTGAGGATCAATACGCGCGATACCGGGACTTGGTCCATTCGCTGGTAAAGCCCGACAACTTCTATCTGTTCCGCAGCATTGAAGAAGAACAATAATCAACATGCAGGTTGGTTGACACGATTTGTCTTGACAGATGGGAATCACAATCAATGCCGATCATTCACCATGAGACCATCGTTCCGGCGTCGATTGGGCGCGTGTGGCTGTTCTTCACTGACCCGGTGAAGAATCTGCCCGCCATTTCGCCGCCGTCGCAGGCGATCGTGGTCGAGTCGGCCGATCTGCCGGTGAAAGAGGGATCAAAACTGGTCATCGCGGCGAAGGACCCGATCGGCCGGCGGATCCGCTGGGAATCGCGGATCGAAATCTTCAACCCCCCACATGCCGTGATCTCGGGAATGGAAGCGCGCTTTGTCGATGTGCAGGTGAGCGGACCGTTTGCCGCCTGGAAGCACGAGCACGAGTTTGAGGCGCTGGACTCCAGGACGACGCGCGTGGTCGATCGCCTCACCTACCGGCCGCCGCTGGGGGCGCTGGGCTTCCTGGCCGACTGGTTATTCATCTGCTGGCATTTGCGCTCGATGCTGCGGTATCGCAGCAAAGCACTGCGCAAAGCGTTTGGGGAGTGACCTCAGATCCGGCAGGCGCGGATATCGGTTACCACGATTCCCTTAGCGCCCAGGGCTTTGAGGCGATCCATGATCTGGTTCACTTCCTTGCGCTTCGTCATCGCCTTGACCGCAACCCAATCCTTTTCCGCCAGCGGCGAGATGGTCGGCGACTCGATACCCGGCGTGATGGCGCAGGCTTGCCCGAGAATCGCCGCCGGACAGTCATACTCCATCATGCAGTATTCACTGGCGACGACGATGCCCTGCAGGCGGTCGTGAAGGATGCGCACATCATCACGCTTCATCAGGTCCGCACTGCGAGCGATGAGAATGCCTTCGGATTTGAGGATCGGTTCGCCGACGACCTTCAGGCCGGCCTGATCGAGCGTGCGCCCGGAAGAGACGACATCGGCGATCACATCCGCCACGCCCAACTGCACGGAGACCTCAACAGCGCCATCGAGGCGAACGATCTTCGCGGTCACGCCGATGGCCGCCAGGTTGTTCTTCACCAGGTTCGGGTAGCTGGTGGCAATGCGCGTGCCGCCAAACTGCACGGGCGTCAGGGCGCTACTCTTGGGCACGGCGTACGAGAACGTGGATTTGCCGAAGCGCAAGCCAAGCAACTCGGCGTAATCCACTTCGGCATCCTGCGCCAGATCCCGGCCGGTGATGCCGACATCGACGATGCCGCCGCCGATATAGACGGCGATGTCGCGCGGGCGCAGGAAGACAAACTCGATGTCGTTCTCGGCATCGCGGGCGGTCAGTTCGCGGTCGTGCGGGTAACAATTGTAGCCGGCCTCACGGATCAGCGCCAGGCCTTGCTCCGCAAGCGATCCCTTGTTTGGCAATGCAATACGCAACATGTCAGCCGGTTCTTTCCTACAGGTATTCGTAGACCTCTTCGAGCGTAATCCCGCACGCCAACATCATCACCTGCAGGTGATAGAGCAACTGCGAGATCTCCTCGGCCGTCCGGGCCTTGCCCTCATGTTCGGCCGCCATCCAGACCTCGGCGGCCTCCTCGATCACCTTCTTGCCGATGGCATGTTTGCCCTTCTGCAGCATCTGGACGGTGCCAGAGGCCGGGTCTTTTGACTGGGCCTTCTTCTGCAGTTCCGCGAAAAGCTCGTCGAAGCGTTTCATGGCGAGGGGATATAGCAGAAGCAACGGGTGAAGCAAGCAGGACTAGGCTCTGTCTGAGAAATGGACACCCCCACGATGGGCCGGAAAGGGCACGGATGCAAGGCGACGCGACGAGAAAGTGTTCGACGACACATCGAGGAGCGGCAACGCCGCAGACGTGCCCTTTCCGGCCCACCCGAAGGGCGGCCTGGAATCGGCTCATCTGCGTCGGCGCATCGGCTCAAAGGGTCTACGGACCCAGCTTTCGCCGCTGCTTCTTGCATCTGAGCCGATTCCAGGCCGTCGTGGGGGTGTCCATTTCTCAGACAGAGCCTAGGCAAGGTTTGCCAAGCAGCGAGAACGCGACTACAAAGTCGCCTCACCATGCAGACGAACAAAGCGCTCATTGTTGAACCGATTGGCCTGGACGTGGAAACACTGCCGCGGCCGCTCGATTTCGCAGTCTTGTTTGGCAATGACCATCCGGTTGAACTGGAGATCGGCATGGGCAAAGGGACGTTCCTCACCCAGCAGTGCAAGCTGCATCCGGAGATCAACTACTTCGGCGTCGAGTATGCCCGCTGGTTCTGGCGCTATGCCTCGGATCGTCTGCGGCGGAACCACTGTGACAACGCCCGCACGGTTCGGGCCGAGGCGATGTACTTCGTTCGCGAATTCATCGCCGATGCATCGCTGTCGGTGCTGCACATCTACCATCCCGATCCATGGCCGAAGAAACGCCACCACAAGCGCCGGCTGATGCAGCAGCCATTCCTGGACCAGATTCAACGCATCCTCAAGCCCGGCGGCCTTTTGCGCGTGGTGACCGATCACAAGGAATACTTCGAGCAGATCGATGCACTCATCAAAGCATCGCCGCTCAAGGTCGTTGATTACACTCCGCCGGCATCGGCGAACGAGGGAGAGTTGATCGGCACGAACTTCGAGCGCAAGTACATCCTTGAAGGCCGGGAGCGTTACGCGATCGCGGCGGTGAAGGGATCATAGCGCGCTGACGTTGCTCATACAGCTCGCGCGGAATCTCAAACCATCACATGCGCAGGAATCTGCCCTGCTGAGGCATCACGGACTTGTGTGGCGGCGGTACCTCAGCTAGACGAAACTGTTCGCGTGGCGACGTACTCGGAGATGAGTTTCGGGGTATTGAGCGATGGGATGTCATCCTCCTCGACACCGATCCCGAACTGGTCCTCAAGCTCCATCACGGTTTCCATGACATCGAGGGAGTCGAAGCCGAGGTCGTTGATCAGGTGGGTGTCGGGCGTGACCTCGCCAACGGGTGCGTCTGCCTGCTTGGCGACGATCTCGATGATGCGCTGAAGCGTGCTGCGTTCTGGCATGGTTTCACTTTCCTTCCTGTTGAGTGATGGCCTCGCTGATCCGCTCGGCAGTAATGCCGCGCGACCGGAGAATCTCGTAGCCAAGGCCGTCGGCAAGCTCGGCGATGCCCTGCAGCATGTGTGTGCTGCTGACCAGGCGCTCGCCTGCCTCGCAGGCCTTGCGCGCCGCGAGCCGCATGGCCCGTTTGCAGCGATCAGTCCGGCCGAGACGCCGAGGTGGCGGGTTCGCGTCGCCGGGCTGAACTCGAGCCTCGACCTCACTGCGAATCACGTCTGGAGTCAGGCCGAGTTGGCCGAGGATCCGCCCGGCCGGACATCCCGTGCTGGTGGCGAAACCAAGGAGCAGATGCTCCTGGCCAAGATAGGCGTGACAGTAGCGACGTGCCTCAGAATGAGCGGCCTTTAGCGCCTGCCGGGCTTCGGAACTGAAGCTATCCATCCGCCGGAGCGTGTGCTCGGTCGACGCGTTGGCCGCCTTGCGAGCGGCGGTCTGGCGCTCGGCCTCGGCGGCCAGCCATTGCTTCAGTGTGCCCTCGCTGATCAGCCACTTACGACCAAGCTGGACGGCCGGGATCGTGCCATCGTGAAGCATCTTGTAGATCGTGTTGATCTCCAATCCCAATGTGTCCGCCACCCATTCAGGGTCTTTGTAATCCATATTATTCAAGTTTATTCTATTTTACTCTATAAGTAAATTGAATGACCGCCTCGACTAGCCAGCTTGCGATGTTGATGCCCGAGGCTGACAATGCATTACCTGTGCGCCGCCTATGTCCTGACGCCATCGCCCAGCAAGAGACCAATCATGGCCACGACCGGTCTGCTTCATCCTGAGAACCGCACACGACTGCTGGAGGTCTTGCGCGAGCTTGGCGAATGGGCCGCCCTGGGGTTCTATGAGGCGATTGATCTGCCCCGGCCGCGCGCGTACGGGCGGGCATTTCTGCGCCTGTACGAGAACATGGCGATCTTGGTGCCGGAGGGCAGACTGTTGATCCCCTGCGAACCGCTGCCCCATTCGCGGACGATGGAGTCGCATCGCGAGTGGTTCGCCACCTCGCTCATCATGAACTTCCACCACCACTTCGGCTTCCACATCTTGCCGGAGATCGCGCAGCAGAAGAAGGTGGACTTCCCTCGACACGTCGCGGTTATCGACGCGGTCGTCGAGGACCTGGGAAAACGGCTGGTGCAATTTGGCGGATATACGCACAGCAACCCGGACATGCGACGGGTCGTCGGCGAAGGATTCCTTGCCATGCAGCGCGAGTTGGACCAGCAGATCGCGGCTGTCGACAGAGAGGTTGAGCAAGCGGTGCCCGGGGAACGCCATCTGCTGGCAGCGCTGAAGGACTATTCTGACGGGGTACTGGCGCTGCATCGTCGCACCGTCGCAGCGCTGCGGGATGCGGCGGCAGGTCGGCCGGAGTTGCGGCCCATTGCCGATGCCCTTGCGCACGGCTTCCTGCATCCGGCACAGACGTTTCTGCAAGGCTTCCTGGCGGTGAACTTCGCGTGGATGCTGGATGGCTGCGACAGCATCGGCCGGCCAGACCAGGTGCTCGGCGCGCTCTACGAGCGCGACCTTGCCAGCGGAGCGATCAAGCCGGAACTAGCCCGTCGCCTGCTCGATGAACTCTACCTGTCGTTCGAGCGACTCAACGGCTGGAATCTCCAGATCGGCGGACGGACACCCGATGGGCACGACGGGACAAATGCCCTGACGCTGGAGTGCATCGACGCCTGCAAGCGAAACCGGATCCGACGACCCAACGTCGCGTTCCGCATCACCGGGCAAACGCCCGATACGGCAATCATCCGCGCGTTGGAAGCGCTGCGAGAAGGCAGCGGCCGGCCCGCTCTGTACAACGATGACCTCTACATCCAGACGCTCTGCGAGATGGATCTAGGGCTCAGCTCTGAAGACGCCCGCGAGTTGGGCTTTGGCGGATGCACTGAGACCATGATTGCGGGGCTATCCAACGTCGGGAGCCTGGAGGGTGAGATCAACCTCGCGAAGGCGCTGGAGTTGGCACTCCATGATGGGTACGACCTGGTTGCCCGACGGCAGGCCGGGCCACACACCGGCCGATTCACCGATTTTGGAGACTTCAACGATTTCCTGGGCGCTGTGCGGCGGCAGATCCAGTTCCTGACAGACAGGTTTGTCGTCAGCATTTCCGCCCAACTTCGCCGGCGCTTTGAAGAGGGTGACCCCAAGCTCTATCGGACGATGTTCACGCGGGACTGCGTGAAACGGCGCAAGTCGTTCGAAGCCGGCGGCGCCCGCTACAACTGGAGTGTCGTATCGTACCAGGGAATGGCGAACCTGATCGATTCGCTGGCGGCAATTCACTCCTGTGTGTTCCAGAACAGGACGATCCTTGCGGCAGATCTGATGGCGGCGTTGGCAGCGGACTTCCAGGGGTATGAGTTCACGCGGCAACGGTTGCTGGGCGCGCCCAAGTTCGGCAACGACATTGCGGAGGTGGATAACCTGGGTCGAGAGGTCATCGAGTTCGCCTGGCGCGAACTGTACGCCCACGAGCCGCCACGCGGCGGGCGCTACCTGGCCTCGTGCATTCTCTTTTCCACCTATGCCGAAGCCGGGCGCGGCGTGGGGGCGACGCCCGATGGGCGTAAGGCCCTAACCCCTCTGGCGGATTCGGCCGGCCCGTTCAGCGGCCGCGACCGGCGCGGTCCGACGGCGATGCTCAGCTCGGTTACCACTCTGCCGCTGGACCTCGGCGTGGGAACCCCCGTAGTCAACATCCGTCTGCAGAGGCAATTGCTTGACCAGCCCGAGGGCTTGCAGAAGATCGTGAGCCTGATCCGCGGCTATTTCGCCAAGGGTGGCATGCAGATACAGATCTCAGTGATCAGCAAGAACGAGATGCTTGCCGCTCAGCGCGAACCGGAGAAGCACGGGGACCTGATCGTGCGCATTGGCGGCTACAGCGAGTATTTCACCCGGCTGTCGGGCAGCCTGCAGGAATCGGTCATCGAACGCACGGAGCACGGCACGACGTGAATAGTGCACCAGTCACCGGCTGGATCACCGAGGTCCAGCGTTTCAGCATCCACGATGGACCGGGGATTCGGACCACCGTGTTCTTCAAAGGCTGTCCGCTGCGCTGCTGGTGGTGCCACAACCCCGAGACGCAGGATGGCGGGCCAGAGCTGGCTTTCACAGCATCGAAATGTATCGCATGTGGTGAGTGCGTGAAGGTCTGTCCACAACGGCAAGGCCCTGACGGCGACACCCGGGATATCTCCATCAACCGTGCCAAATGCACCGTCTGCGGTGCCTGCGCCCAGGCATGCCCGGCCTCAGCGCGCGAGATCGTCGGCCGCGAGGTGGGCATCGATGAGGTGATCCGCGAAGTCGACCGCGATCGTCCCTTCTACCGTCAATCCGGCGGCGGCATGACCCTGTCCGGAGGCGAGCCGCTGCTGCAGGCCGACTTCGCGATCGGGCTCCTGCAGGCGGCGAAGACAATCAGCCTGCACACCTGCATCGAGACCTGCGCCCAGGTGCCGCCCGATGTCCTGGACCGCGCGCTGCCGCTGGTCGATCTGTTCCTCTGCGACTTCAAGGAAACGGACTGCCAGCGCCACCGCAACTGGACCGGCCAAGGCAATGATCGCATCCTGGCCAATCTGCGCCATCTCCATGCGGCCGGCGCGAACATGCGCCTGCGTTGTCCCGTCATCCCCGGACTCAATGACCGTGATGATCACTTCGCGGGCATCGCCGCCCTGGCCCGTGAACTTAGTGGGATCGAGGGTGTCGAGCTAATGCCGTACCACCAGCTGGGCGAGAGCAAGATGGAGCGCTTTGGCATAACGGCTCGACCCGGCATCTCGGCGAAGGCGCCCGAACTGGAGGTGCTGCGCGGGTGGATCGATGATTTGACCAGCCGGGGCGTTCGCGTGCTGAACTGCCCGGCATGATGCCGGCATCGGGAGGTTGGCCAAATAAAGCACCCCGGCCAAGTTGGCCGGGGTGCTTTGTTCGGATCATCCTGCTTTGCAGGCTTACTTGTTCATGGACGGGGCTGCCGGAGCAATTTCAGGAGCCGCCGCCGGGGCTTTTTCCACTGCGGGGGCGGGCGCGGCAGTGCCTGCGCCGCCAGGCAGGATCAGCACTTCAACGCGGCGATTCTGGGCCTTGCCTTCAGCCGTGGCATTGGAGGCAACAGGGCGTTGGTCGGCATAGCCGGCGACGCCCAAGCGGCTGGCGGCAACGGCGTCCTTGCGCATCTCAGCCGCAACCGAGATGGCACGGTGAGCCGACAGGAACCAGTTATCCTTGTGGCCGGCCGCCAGGGTCTTGGGATTGGAAACCACCACGTTGTCGGTGTGACCGGCGACGAGCAGGTCAAACTTTCCGGCCACGCCACCGTTGATGATCTGCGAGAAGCGGGTGATGACTTCGCGGGCCTTGGGGGTCAGCTCGGACGAGCCGGACGCAAAGGTCACATCGCCCTTGAACTTCACCACGCCACGGGCCGCATCAAATTCCATGATGTCGGGGTTCTGCTTGGCCAACTCGGCCAGAGCATTGTTGAGCTGCTCAGGCAGCACAACAGTCGGCCCACGACGCAGGGCCTCTTCATACTTGCGGTTGACATCTTCGAGCTTGGCCTTGAGGTCGGCGTTCTCCTGCATCAGGCTTTGCACGAGCTTCTGTTGCTCGGGGCCGCTTTGCATGATCGCGTTGAGCTGATCCTGCAGGAGCTTGGCCTTCTCGCGCTCAGTGCGGGCTTCGGCTTCCGCCTGGCTGAGGCGCTCGAGGTATTGATCGCGCTCCAGCTTCAGAGCGTTGTACTTATCCATGGCGACGCAGCCGTTCATCAGGAAAGCGGCCGACAAAAGCAATGCAAGGTGACGCAGGCGGAGCATGGGATCATCTCCAGTGTGTTATGTCGCGCCCACCCCGCACGCCGAGGCGGGAGCGTAACAAGTCCATTTGTTAGCTGATTGAGTAGTGTTGCCGGAACAGTTGGTAAATGCAAGCAAAGAGCGGTTTCGCAACGGGCTTTGAGTAACGGCGACGACCTTTGATGGCACCGGAATCTCACGCCAGTTCGGCGATCTCTCCGAAGCGCTGCTTCAGGTCTCCATAGAGTTTACGGTAGACCGCATAGTGCTTGTCATAGAGGGTGGAGACCTTTTTGTCGGGCTTGGTCTTTGCTGTTTCCGTGATGGCCGACTTGCAGGCCTCCTCGACGTTTTTGAAGCACCTCGTTCCGACGCCCGCCAGAAGCGCCACACCATAGGCGGGACCTTCGGAGGAGTTGGTCAGGACGATAGTCTGTTTGTAGATGTCGGCCTGGAGCTGACGCCAGAAGGCACTCTTGGCGCCCCCGCCCGAGGCACGGACCTGCTTCGTAGCAACACCCATTTCCTGCATGATCTCGATGGCATCGCGCATGCCATAGGTGACGCCCTCAAGCAGAGCGCGGATCATCATATCGCGGGTAGAGCGACGGGTCAGACCGATCCAGGCGCCACGGGCGTTGGGATCGGGATGCGGGCAGCGCTCGCCGGTGAGATAAGGAAGGAAGAAGAGGCCCTCGCAGCCGGCCGGTGCTTCGGAGGCTTCTTCGATCAGGAGGTCGTAGGCCTCCACCGACTTGCCCCTCCTCGTGATAACCTTGGCGGCTTCGGTTTCCAGGTAGCCCAATTCATTGCGAAACCACTGGAAGCTGCCCCCGGCCGAGAGCATGCAGCCGAAGACACACCACTTGCCGGGCACGGCGTGGCACATGGTATGGACGCGGCCAAGCGGATCGCGCTCTGGCGAATCGGCATGGGCAAAGACGACGCCGGAGGTGCCCAGTGTGGCGGAGATGATGCCCGAGGAGACGATGCCATTGCCCACAGCGCCCGCCGCCTGGTCGCCGGCGCCGCCGACCACCGGGATGCCTGGGACAAGGCCCATCTGCTTCGCCGCCGAGTCGTGGAGCGTGCCGGTTACTTCAGGCGATTCGTACAGGCGAGGCATGAGGTCCCTGTCGATTTCCAGGAGGGAGAGGAGTTTGTCGGACCACTGGCGCTTCACCACATCCAGCAGCAGCGTGCCGGAGGCATCGGAGACTTCCGTGGCGTATTCACCGGTCATGCAGTAGCGGATGTAGTCCTTGGGCAGGAGGATCTTCCTGGTCTTGGCGTAGACCTTGGGTTCATGCTTGCGGACCCAGAGGATCTTGGGTGCGGTGAAACCGGTCAGAGCGGGGTTGGCGACCAGGTCGATCAGCTTTTCGCGGCCGCCGGCCTTGGATTCGATCTGGGCACATTCGGCGGCGGTGCGCTGGTCATTCCAGAGTAGCGCCGGGCGCAGCGGCCTGGTGCCGTCGGCAAGGAAGACCGAGCCATGCATCTGGCCGGACAAGCCAATGCCTTTGATGTCGGCGGGCTTTGCATCGGCTTTCTTAAGAACGGCCTTGGTGGCAATGCAGACGGCTTTCCACCAGTGCTCTGGGTTCTGTTCAGACCAGCCGGGCTTGGGCGAGGAGATGGGATGCTCGGCCATCGCGGTAGCCAGCACCTTCCCCTTTTCATCGCAGATCAGCGTCTTGGTGCCGGATGTTCCGATATCAATGCCGAGCAGATAAGCCATGTTGACTCCTTCAAAGCCGATTTACCCAAAGGAAGGTCAATGAGCAAGACACTGGCGAGCATATGACTTCATCAGGTGAATAAGAGAGGCACCATCCAGGCATTTTCTGCGTTTCCGTGCTTGCCCCACTGTTGTATAGACAAAGGAGGTACATGAACGCACTTTCGTCCATGCCACAGTCATCCGAAGTGCTGCGCGTACTGCAGTCCAGGAGCGCCACCAGGGCGTTCTACAACAGGATCAGCAGCTTCTACGATCTGCTGTCGGATCGCAGTGAAACACCGATGCGCGAAGCCGCCTTGCGCCTGCTCGCGGCCGCCGAAGGCGAACGTATCCTGGAGATCGGATTCGGCACCGGGCACTGTCTTGTCGCATTGGCTCGCTCCGTCGGGCCGACCGGCAAAGTCAGCGGCATCGACTTATCCGACAGCATGGTCGAGTTGGCTCGCAAGAACCTGGCCCACGAGCACTTGCTTGCCCGCGTCGACCTGATCTGCGGCGACGCCTGTAGCCTGCCGTATCCGGACAACAGCCTCGATGCTGTCTTGATGTGTTTCACGCTGGAGTTGTTCGACACGCCCGAGATTCCCACGGTATTGCGCCAGTGCCTGCGCGTGCTCCGCCCCGGCGGTCGACTTGTGGTGGCAAGCATTACCAAGACGCAGCCGCGCGGATGGGCCCTTCAGGCGTACGAGTGGACGCACAGGCATTTCCCCAACTTGCTGGACTGTCGTCCAATCTACGTGCGGCGGGCCGTCGCCGAGTCAGGATTCAGCATACGCAGAACGATCCACATGAAGAAATGGATACCCGTGGCAATTGTGCTGGGGACCAAACGGGCTCAGGAAGATCACGTTTCCCCTGAGCCGCAGGAGCGAGGGAAGAAAGGTGTCTGATGACCCCTTCTCATTCTGATGCACTGGTGCTCTTTGGCGTAACGGGCGATCTTGCCCATAAGATGATCTTCCCCGCCCTTTATGCACTGGCGAAACGCCGCGCCCTGAAGGTCCCGATCATTGGTGTCGCATTCCCGAAGTGGAGTCTTGCCCAACTGCGCAACCGCGTAACAGACAGCATCCGCCGCTCGGGCGGCATCGACGACCGCCGCGCCCTCAAGCATCTCCTGTCCCTGCTCAGCTACGTCAGCGGCGACTACAACGACCCCGGCACGTTCACAAAGATCCGGCAGGCCCTGGGCGGCGCCCAACGCCCGGCCCACTATCTGGCCATCCCGCCTTCGCTCTTTCCCACTGTGATCACAGGCCTGGGCGCTGCGAACCTGGCCAATAACGCCCGCGTCATCGTGGAAAAACCCTTCGGCCGCGACCTCGCCTCAGCGCGCGAACTCAATCGCATTGCCACCTCGGTGTTCCCGGAAGACTCCATCTTCCGCATCGACCATTTCCTGGGGAAAGAGGCGATCATGAATATCCTCTATTTCCGCTTTGCCAATTCGTTCCTGGAGCCGATCTGGAACCGCAACTACATCGCCAGCGTCCAGATCACCCTGTCCGAGGATTTTGGGGTGCAGAACCGCGGCGCGTTCTACGAATCCGCCGGCTGCCTGCGCGACGTGATCCAGAACCATCTCTTCCAGGTCGTCGCCCTGCTTGCCATGGAACCTCCAGCCTATCAGGGCTTTGGAGCCGTGCATGTTGAAAAGGCCAAGGTCTTCCAGGCCATGCGGCCGCTGCGGCCGGATGACCTTGTCCGCGGCCAATATGCCGGCTACCGGAAAGAAGCCAACGTGGCGAAGCATTCCGACGTCGAAACGTTCTGCGCCCTACGGCTCTACATCGACTCGTGGCGTTGGCGGGGCGTGCCCTGGTATCTTCGTTCCGGGAAATGCCTGGCCGACACCGCCCTCGAGGTGCTGGTGGAGTTGCGGCCACCCCCGCAGGAGCTTTTCAGCGACTCGGTCCCGACAACCGGCCGAGCCAACTATCTGCGCTTCCGCCTCTCACCCGGTTCCGCCGTCGCCCTGGCCGCCCGCGTCAAACGCGCTGGCAAGGAGTTCATCGGCGACCAGCGCGAACTCTACCTCATCGACGAACAGCCCGGCGAAGAGATGCCGTATGAGCGGCTCTTAGGCGACGCCATGGCCGGCGACGGCGCACTGTTCACCCGCGAGGATGCGGTTGAGTCCGCTTGGGCGGTTGTCGAGCCCGTCCTCAAGACGCACCACCGCGTTCGCCCGTACAAGCGCGGCAGTTGGGGGCCTAAGGAAGCCGCAGCGCTGATTGCGGCCGACGGCCGTTGGCACAATCCCAAGCCCAAAGAGACAGCGGCGTAGCGAGAATGGCCTTCTACTTCATCTCCTCCGGCGGCAGGTACGGCCCGCGCCACAGGCCGCCGCCGAAGGTGCTCACCAGGATCCTCTTGGGATCGCGTGGGTCGGTCTGTGCCGACATCGCCGAGCCGTGCGGGAACTCCTTAAAGGGCTTCCAGGTGTCGCCGCCGTCGTGGCTGTACCAAAGTCCATGGAAGACCGTGCCCAGATAGGCGATGCTGGGATCGGCCGCGTTATAGCAGATGTCCCAGGCCTGGATCACATTCGGCGGATAGTACTTGCCGGCCGCTTCGCCGGTGAGAGTATGCTTCCAGGTCTTGCCACCGTCAGTCGTCTTCCACACGCCGCCTTGCTCGTCGCATCCCGGCCCGCCTGAAGCCGAGAGTAGAATGCTCTGCTCATCCCTGGGATTGATCGAGAAATATCCCGCCGGCCACATCAGCTTGATCTCAGCCGTTAGGTCGGTCCATGTCTCGCCGCCATCGCTGCTCTTCCACAACCCACCCGGCACGCGGAACTCCCGATTGTGCTTACGCCCGACGATCACCGCGTACACATTGCCGCTCTCCGGATGCACGATCACACGATGCACACGAGCATTGCCAGGGTAGCCCAGGCCGTTGGACTTCTTCGTCCAGGTCTTGCCGCTGTCGGTCGACTTGTAGATGCCATCATCATACGCGGCCGCATAGAGCACCACCTGGTCCTTGTCCTTCGACGCCTTGGCATCCACGCAGATGCTCGTGATCACCTTCTCCGGGCTCAGCGCCCACAGGCGCTTCCAGGTGTCACCACCATCCTCGCTGATGACGACGCCACCGGTCTGCGGCGTGGGCAGGTCATCGATCAGCCGCCAGTCGGGGATGTCGTGTGTGTTGCTGGCGGCCGCATACACGCGATTCTTCACGAACGGGTCAAACGCAATCTGGTAGAACGAGTTGCCCCACGGGCTGCCACGGTAGCTCAGCGTGGACCAGGTTGCCCCGCCGTCAATGCTGCGCAGCAAGCCAACATCGCTATGGCCGGCGAAGAAGCGATCTTTGTCGTTCGGATCCACGTGGAAGGAGTAGCACCCCGTAACCTGCAAACCATTGGTCTTCCAGCGCTTGTACGGATTGCCCGCCTGCAGTGGCAAGCTTGCGTCGGCCGTCGTCAGCGGCACCCAGCTTTTACCCGCATTGTGCGACACATAGGCATCGCCAATGCTCGAGACCATCACCAGCTTCGCATCACTGGGCGAGACGCATAACCCAGCGCCCATGATTCGATAGTCCCACTTCATCTCGATCTGCGTCCAATCAAGCTTGGATTCGGGCTCCTGCGGGGGGAACGCATTCTGCCAGGTTTTGCCCTTATCGCTGGTGACAAATGCGCTGCGACCGGCCGAATCCGACTGTGCCGTATAGGCAATCTGCGTCTGATTTGCCGCCATCTGCACATCATTCTGCTGATCCCAAGGCTGCACCAGCGCCCATGTCTTGCCATCATCGAGCGACTGCAGCGTGCCCACATCCTGTGCGATGGTGTAGAGCACACTGCCCGGGCCCGCGCCCTGCTCCGCACCGCCGGCGACCGCAAGCAGATCCTTGCCCTTGGCCGCCGCCACTGGAATGCTCTTCCACGTCTTGCCTCCGTCGCGACTCTCGGCAAGATCCCCGCCTCGGGCCGCCAACACGCGATCGCCCAGCACGGTGATGCCGCTGCACTTGGTGCCTTCGGGGGCAATAGCTTCCCACGTCTTGCCTTTGTCCGCCGAGCGCCACAGACCCTTGTTGTTACCGGCCAGCAGCACCATTGGCACTGCCTCCACCGCCGCCAGATGCTTGATGCCGTCGCCGCCCCATGGGTACTTGTCACTCAACGCGGTCCACGTCTTGCCCTTGTCCTTAGAAACCTTCAGCAGTGGGCTCTGCCACACGGCCGTCCCCTGCCAGTAGACCTCATCCTTCAGGAACAGCGCCCGCAAGCCCGCGCCGGCCGCGATCTGCGTGAAGGGAATCTGCGTCCAGCTCTTGCCGCTATCGTACGAGCGGTAGCAGCCGCCCATGTCGGTGGAGATGAGCATGAAGTTGCTGTCATAGGGTGAAACCGATGGGGCAAAGATCGCCCCACCGCCGCCGACGCCCATCGGCTGGAACACCTGCTCCTGCGCTGGCGCCCAGCCAGCGGTAACCGCCAGAACCAATGCGCCCAGCAGCACCGCACACACGCTCGTGAACTTCACACCTGATCTCAGCATACCGTTCTCCTTCTGTCCGCAATCTTAATGCATTGTTGGGCCAAACACGCGATCGATCTCCGCACGGGCCAGTTCGACAGCCCGGCGTGCCTTGCCGAGGTTGCCGTGCATGGAATAGACATCGCGAACGACAAACTCGAGCGGGACATTCTTGCCCTTGAGGGTATCCAGCGTCTCGCGGATATCCGCGCGCCAGGCGTCTTCGTTCAGTTCCCGCTCAACCCCCAACAGGTTCGGGTTGGGCTTGCGCGAGAAGACGATGCCTTTGCCATCCAGGGCCTCGGCCATATACCGCTGGTCGCACCAGCGTGAAATCGACACAGCCTTGAGATTCGGCAGCCTGCTCAGCGATTTCTCCCAGATCGGATGTGCGGGCTCGCAACATCCCCAATAGACCAGCCCGAACATCTCAGCCAATTGCGCGTAGTGCGGGAAAACAAGCCCGTCAAACAGCTCGGACGACACGCCGACGGTTTCCTGGCTGTCCATGCCACTCCACATGTCCGACAGTTTCACCTTGCCCGGCTCTACCGAACCCTTGGGCAGCAGCGTGGTAAAGTTGTAACAGGTCCCGCAGGTGGTCTGGTTGCCATTGTTTACCACCAGCAGGCCCTCCTTCTGGGCCCATCGCGACATGCGAATCGAATTGTCTCGCAAGAGCCCCAGGATGCCCTGGAGCTTATCGGGACAGTCATATATCGCCAGGAAGAACGTCTCCATGCTCATCAGCGGCATGAGGCGCTGCGTAAGGTAGTTGCTGCCGAACGTACCAGAGCGAATGACCACCGGCATGATGTCGCCGAAGGTCTCCTCAAGGAATTGCTTTTCCTCCAGAGTTTCGACCTTGTTAACGCCAAACGTGGCCGGCTTGACCATGTCAAATCCGTCGCGCAGGTCCGTAATGGGACACTGGAAGTGATACCCCATGTCCACGCCCTCGGCATCCTTCGCTCCGGTCACGCCAACCTTGAAGCCGTATTCGTCATGCCAGGTGTGCCAGCCCATGTCCAGCGTGTCGGGGCACACGTGATCGTCGTTGAGGATCTCGGCGTGGCGGATGTGGCGCAGAAACTTCCCCTCAAGTTGCCGGCCATACGCCGTCTTGCACTGGTAAATCGACGCCGGCATGAAGTCGCGGTCGAACGTCCACGTCTCGATGGCAAAGGGTGGCCGGCAGCCCGGCACCGCATCGTTCATCTCCGTCCACAGCTTGCGCCGCACCTGCATGACCGGCAGCGCCGCGAGCTCGTCCTGTCGCCTGGCCAACTTGCGCAGGTGCTCTCGTTCTTCAGGAGGCAAGACGTATTGCATGTTGTTTGTTCGCTCCAGTTGCTCTTGTTGCCTCAGCCCAGGTGGATTTCAAACCGGAACCGGTAGCACTCCGCCGGCACCAGGTCGTTGGGATCATAATTCGTGGACCACCCCATCTTGCTGCCAATACCGCAATGGCGGTAGTCCAGGTTCAGATACGTCCCGCCTCCGCGGACCAGCTCGTGATCGTGCCCGGCAGCGCAATAGTCGGCCACACTGAAATGCCTCGCGTCGAAATGGAACGCGGCCAGGCTTGTCACGCGAATTGAATGTCCCTTCGCGTCGGCCAATCGCACCCAGCGAACATCCTCATGCCCGCCGCACTCGGCCGGCGGAATAAATGAGAAATGCTGGGCAGATACCGTCGACTGGTACTGCCCCATCAGCGTGTGTTCCTTGCGGTCGCGATAGTTCTCCCCAGGCCCGCGGCCAAACCACTCCAGGGCCTCGAACCCCTCCGGCAAAGCCAGGCTGATCCCCACCCGGGGCACATGCACAAATCCGCGATCGATGTCCATCTGCGTGTCAACGCAAACCTTGCCGTCTCCGGAAATCGTGTATTCCACTTCGTTTCGGATCGAAAACCCGTTGACCGAGGACTCTAGCTCCGACCCGACCGACACCTTGATGCGCCCATCCGGCAGCGCATACGCCACGATGCCGTTCAGCTTCCTCGTCAGCTTGCCGGGCCCCAGCGGCAACCACACCTTGCGCAACCCCCAATTTGTATCCGTGTCGAGACCCGTATAGGGGCGGAGGACATTCTCCGCCGCGCCGCTGTTGATGTAGCGGACGCCATCTTTGCCGCCAACGGCCATCAGGCCGCTGGCGCGGTCGAACGATACGATGAATTCCTTCCCTGTGACCCGATACTCCGAATCGTTGACCGTTAGCGCCGCGGCAACCACAGGAGCGGCCTTCACTTCCACCGCCGGCATCGCCGCGAGAGCAAACTGCGTGTGATAGATCCCATGCCCCGCCGGCGCCCACGGCGTTGCACCCTTGAGCGTAACCGTAAAGTTCAGATGATACTCACAGCCGGCCTTCCGCTCCGGCAGTATCGCCTTGATGTCAACCTCCAGCGGCGCATCAGACATCGGCCTTGCCTGCGGCATCTGCAATTCCCCGCCTCCAACTGTCCGTCCATCCTCAAGCACGGCAAACGCCAGGGCGTACCCCGCAGTGTCTCCAGCCTGGTGACGATTCCTCAATGTGAACAAGCCGGCGCTTACATCCCTGGCCACGATCTGCACCGGCGACTGCACGTTCTTGACCTCGTAGGCAACGGGCTTGGGCGTAAGGTCGGGCAGAACCACGCCATTGCAGCACATGTGCGTCGGCCTGATCCGATCGACAATCTCCTCGCCGAAGTCGCCCCCGTACCCGGGAAACGCCCGGCCGGCGGCATCCTTCGCGACCAGGCACTTGTCCTGCCAGTCCCAGACAAATCCGCCCTGGAATCGTTCAAAGCGCTCGATCAGTTGGGCGAACCAATACATGCCCCCGCCGGCATTGCGAATCTGGTACAGATACTCCACCAGGACGACCGGCCGAATGTCGCGGGCATCAGCAAGCATATTGATGACCCCATCGGGCGGGCAGTACATGTTGCCGCGCACATCTGAGATGATCGCCTCCGGTTCGCTGCTCTCGTACTGCACCAGGCGCGTGGTGTCGTAATAGCGAATCCAGTTGGCCATCGCCGCGTGGTTCGGGCCCTTGCCCGACTCGTTCCCCAGCGACCAGGAAAAGATGGCCGGATGGTTTTTATGCACCATGACCATCCGGATCGCGCGCTCCAGGTACGCTTGTGCCCAGGCGGGATCGTTGGACAGAATCCCGATGACGCCGTGCGTCTCCACATCGGCCTCGCAGACCAGGCAGATGCCGTACTCATCGCACAGGTCGTACCACGCCGGGTCATCCGGATAATGACACGTCCGCACGGCATTGAAGTTCAGCCGCTTCATCAGCAGGATTTCCCGGCGCATGTGCTCGCGCGAAACCGCCCGCCCGGTCTCCAGGGCGTGCTCATGGCGGTTCACGCCGCGGAAGATCATGCGAACGCCATTGAGATAGATCACGCCCTGTCGGATCTCGATGCGACGAAACCCCACTCGCGAGGATTCGAAGTCGGTCTCCCTGCCATCGGGCGCAACCAGCGTCAACACCGCCGTGTATAGGTAAGGCATCTCCGGCGTCCATCTGCGCGCCGACGCAACAGCCGTTTCCAGTTCCACGCCATTCTGCCGATTCTGGCTCCAATCATTCTTCAGCTCATACTTCCCCTGAGCCTGCGCAATGACTGATCCGTCGGCATCCAATAGCTGCAGCCTCACGCTGTGGTCGGCAAATCCATCCCGCTCGGCAAGCTGAACATTCGCACGCAGAACCCCACCCTCGCCGTGTTCATCCGGAATCGCCTGGACAAACCAGTCACGGATGCGAATACGCGGCTTGGCCAGCAGGCGCACCGGCCGGAAGATGCCCGAAAGATACCAATAGTCCTGGTCTTCCAGCCACGTACCATCCGACCACCGCATCACCTGCAAAGCGATGGTATTTCTTCCCGGCCGCACGAAACTACTCAAGTCAAACTCCGCCGGCAGCTTGCTGTCCTGCGAATACCCCACCGCCTTGCCGTTGACCCACAGGTAGAAAGCGCATTCCACCCCGCCGAAGTTCACAAAAACGCTTTTATCCTTCCACGCCGCCGGCAGCTCAAACGTGCGCACGTAACACCCGGTAGGATTGTCGCGCGGCACGGCCGGCGGATTCATCACAAACTGCTCGGGAGCCCGCGAGCCCAAAAGACTCGGCTTGCGGAGGTACGGCTCATTCGTACCCAGCGCGAACGGATAGATGTGATTCGTATAGATCGGCTTGCCAAACCCCTGCACTTCCCAGTTCCCCGGCACCTGGATATCTCTCCAGGAGGAACTGTCAAAGCCATCCCGCCAGAACTCCTCCGGCACGCTCTCAGGAGACCCGGCCAGGAAAAACTTCCACGTGCCATCCAGCGACAAGACATTCGCCGATGCATCGCGATCGCAACTCCTCGCCTGAGCCGCGCTCTGGTAAGCGCCCCAGGGCACATGGATCTGCTCGCGGTTGATCTGAGTGACGTGCTGGTTCTGCCAGTCGCGCCGATAGTTGAAAGAACCCGCTTCCTTGGTGGCATCATCGCAAAACATGTTCCTGGCCTTCACGTTCTTCCTCCTCGCCGATGGCGCCATTCAATTGCGCGCCGCGGAGGGTAGGAGGGTAGGAGGGTAAGGTACGCTGCGAAGTTGAACAAGCGCAGGAACAAACCTCTCGGCGGCACACACGTTTCGGTTGTGTGTCGCCGGCGACGGACATCAGCCCGACTAATCACGGCGCCTCCGCTCACTTCGCCGGGCTCGTAGCTGGCACGGACAAGAGATTCCGATCGCGCAACTCCTGATGCGCCAGTTGCCATGTCGTTTTTGCATACACCATCCCGGCATCACATTCCTTGAGCAGATCCAGCCCCTCTCTTTCCCGCCCGACCTGAATCAGATACATCGCCGCCGGATATTGCAGATTGGGAAACTCATACGCTGTCGCCTCTTTCTTCAGCATCTCCAGTTCCTTAAGACTCAGCGGCGCCCGCGCGCTCATTGCCTCGGCCATCAGCTTGGCGAGCCTATTGAGATAGGGACGATTCAACATCCCATCTTCCATCGGGGCATCGGCCGGCGGCACGGCCGAACACTGCCGCAATGCCTCGATCTTCTCCTCGCGCGAGACGCTGTCATCCTTTCCCACTGCCAGCAGCAGCGCCGCCCAGGGATCATGGTATTGCTTGACCAGTTGTCGGAGGATCGGGGTTGCCTGGGCGTACCTCCGCTCCAGCATATAAAACAGTACAGTCCCCGCCAGATTCTCTCGAGTCGGGTTCTTCAGAGCTTCCTGGCACTGCTGTTCCATACCGCTCTTCGCGGCCTCACGATCACCATGGCCGCTGCGCACACAGAACGCGTGCCACATTTCATATTTGTCATAGCGTTCGGCCACGCGCTGATACCAGAAGTTGGCCCGGTCCCAACGCGCCAGCTCCTCGTTATAGCGGCCGGCGTCAAGCATGGCCCATTCCGCCCCCGTCTCGGCCGCCTGCTCGGCATATTCGATGCATTTGTCATTCTCGCCCTTTGCCCGATAGAAAGCCGCCAGCTTCAACTGCGATTGGGCATGCATCAAACCATAGTCTTCCGCCCGCAATGATCGCTCCAAGGTCGCAACATATTTGTCCGGCTGCCCGGCCGCCAGGTAAGAGGCCGCCAACTCCTGATAGATGGCGATGTCCGGAGCAATGGCCAGGTATTGTTCCAGATAGCCGGCGGCCTCCAGCGGCTGTTTCATATCATTGCAGCGCTTGGCCATCGTCGCCACGAACAAGGGGCTGAGCTCAAACTGCTTCTTCCACTTCGGCAGATACTCCTGCGCTTTGGGCCAGTTATGGGCGACCATGATCGCCGGGGCGACCGGATCATACGGACTCACCTGGTTCAGAAGAGGCGCATCCTGCTGCATGATGTCGACATGTTCCTGGTCCTCTGAAAGACGCAGGTACATGAGCGTGTCGGGCCAGTCATAGTCCGTGCGGCTGATGCCATTGACGACGTTGGTGAACAATATGTGGGCAAACTCGCCATCGGTTTCCTTCACGATGTTCAACATCTGGGGAAACCATCCGTCGATGCTCACGTTGGCAAGATACGCTGCGCGTTTAGCCGAGTCCTGCCGATAGTCATCCCCCAGGCTCAGCAGATAATCTTTGAGCGCATGCCGCTCAAACAGCGGCTTCATTTCCGCAAGGTAATCGTTTGTGGGCACCGACCAGTAAAACGCCATAAAATGCGCCCGCCGCCAGACCTGCAGGAAATTCGTCTGCTCCATCAGATTGCCCAGCATGCACCACGAGGGCTCGCTCGGCGCATCGCAGGTCGCCAGCGCTTCGGACACATCGGCCACCCCTGTTATCAGGTTGGGTTCATCGTGAGCCAGCGTTCGCGCTACCCGAACCGCCTCGGGCATATCCGCCTCCATGGTCGGCCACTCATCCCGAATCATCTTCACCACGGTCGGAAAACCCTCTTCCGTCAGTTGATGAAGGTACCTCACCCCCGCCTTCTCGCAAGCGCCATCGATGAGCCGAAAACAATGGGGATTCGACTTGAGCGCATTGAGTGCGGTCTCAATCACCAGCGAGTCGCTGATCTCATGCTCAACCGTCACAAATGCGAAGTAGCTGGCCAGCGGAGCGATCGCAGGCTCTTTGCCCGCCAACTCCAGCAATTCCCGGCGCCCGTAACAACAGAGCAGTTCCGCCGCCCTGGCCCAAGCCGGCATCACCGCCGCCTGGCCCTGCTGCGACTGTTTCAGGTCATTCAGAGCACTGGCATGCAAACCCGTCAGGGCCTTGGCATACCCCCGCGTCTGTAGCGCCAGCGCGCTGCTCTTTTGCTTCTGCACCAGCCTCTGTGCATACAGCAATGACCGGGCCGCATACACATCAAATGAGTTGTCAAAGTGACAGCGTGTCAACTGCCCGAGGTGGGCGTAGCTTCGCGCTGTCATCACCAGTAGCTCCTGCGAGTCCGGCTGTGCCCGCAACAGCGGGTGCACCTGGCGCAGCACGTCAAACTGAGCGAAATAGCACATCTCCCCCAGGCGCTGCTCCAGTGCCACCAGCGGCTTAAGCTCGACATCGGGCGCATTCGCCGGACGCACCGGCAAGCCCGCCGCCCGCAGCACTTCGCACGCCTCAGCGCGCGAGATGATCTCGCACCGCTCGATCATCTTCTCATACGAGCGCAGCTCCGGCAGCTCACCATACGTCAGCGTTCCGCGACTCTCCTTGCCTTGATTGCCATCGGGTCCCAGCACGCTGATCTGCAGCGACACCCGCACCGGGCGCAGTGAACTGACCGTCGGCTCGATCGTGAGTATGCCCGCATAGGCGCTCTCATCGATGGGCAGCGGCTCACAGCAATTCGCGTCACGCGTCAGCGCCCCAAACTCTTCGCGGGCCGCCAGCAGAATGGATTGTCGGATCAATTCGCGCGGCAGCGCCACCACCGAGATGCGCTCTTCATTGGATGTCAGGGGAAGCAGACGAACTAACCACGGCTTCTCCGCTCCGCAGACCGCCCGCCCCGAAACACAAAACACCAGGCCGATCAATAGCGCCGCCAGAAAACTCCTCTTGCGCATGTTCCTCCCTGGTAAGACTTTCAGGAGCGTATCGTCTCCTCAACAGCTCTTCAATCAAACACCCATTCCCTCACGCGTTCGCCAACGAGTCAGCATGCGGTGAAGCATCGCGATTCGGTTGGGCAGTAGCGCCACGCCCACAATCACCCCCACGCGCCACAATGCCCAGTTCATCTGCATTATCATGGACGCAAACCCACTTTCCGGTACACGCTGAGCCTGAATGTACAGCACTTCCCACGCCAACTGACCCGCGATCCCACCAACAACCAGCGCCGCAACGACATAGACGAGCGTCTTGCCCAGCCGCAATCTCGGCCGCTGCCCATGCACAGCGCGTCCCACCCCAACCGCGAACCATCCCACCGCCCACATCATCGCACACCAGTAGACCAACCCCACGAGTGCCATCGAAATGCCCACGGAGTCATATGAAGATGGGGAAACTGTTCTGAACAGCACATCGCCCGTGACAGCAGCGATCGCAGACACACCTCCCAATATCGCGGCCCACTCGAGCCGCCCCGCAGTCTTGGTATCCGCATTGCGCATCGCATACCGTCGCATCATAATCAACAGGCAGATGCCCGCGGCAATGCTCAGAGGGTGGGGAATCGAGCGAATCAAGTAACCAGATGACGGTGTGATCTTCCGCGCAACGGACAGAGCCAGCGATGCTCCGTAGCTGATGATGCACAGCCATCTGGCCGATCGTCGGCTCAACCGTGGCGAATCCGCCCTCTCTTGCCCCGGCTCGGGCGCTGTCAGTAGCCATATAGCCGCAATCCGCAAGACCTCAGGGCACGCGGTGAGAAATGAACTCCCCTGCCAGTACAGGGAGCGCCTGAGCCAGGAAGAGTAAGGACCCCAGGTGTAGCCGAGCCACGCTTCCAGCAGCGGCAGCACATTCCCCAAGACCAACAGCAGTGACGCTCCCAGGAACAGCCAGGCACCGATCCGCATCTTCCCCAGCCACCGGTGATTCGCGAACCGAAAACCCCTGGCCGCCATGGAATGCGCAATCGTCATCCCGCACTCAGGACACGCACCTTCCGCCGCCAACCCGCGCAAGTCATACCCGCAGCCGACGCATACCCCCGCGTATTGAACGGCCACGTCACTACTCACCATTCCTCGCTCCTTCTTCCTCGTCCCCTCACGCGCCCTGCACTCTAAGTAACTCCACATGCGAATCAAAGCAATCCGCCAGTAGTGCGGCACACTGTGCCGCACGTCAACAGTCAACCCGCCTTCAAACAAACGCCATGGTGAACTGTTCTCCTGAGCATCTGTACCCGTGGAAGATGCTCACGGCCGCCAGTATGATCCAGCGGCTCTAGGTCCTGCGGCAGGAGCCTTACCGAAGGAGAGATTCATGACGATGTTGGCAAAAGCGGCAATGGTATGCGTCGGCTTCGCGATGATGATTGGCGTGGCTTGTGCCCAGCCGGCCGCGGACCAGACAGCTACACAAAAACAGCCGCAGACGCTGCCTTCCGCGCATCTCTCGGCCACTCTTCCCACCGCCGCCGGCCACGCTCGTTTGCGCTATTACACGAGTATCAATGGCAACGATGTGGACATGTGCTTCGTGGTGTCGATCTCGAAGAAGGTTTCCACCATGCAGGGCAAAGTCCCGGCGCTGCTTTTCTTCCATGGCGCCGGGGAAGCAGGCACCGACGGCGACCGAATCTTCGACGCCGGCCCCGCCGCCGAAATGCAGCGCCATCCCCAGTTGAACGAAGAGCTCCCCATGATGGTGATCTCGCCGCAGTGCCCTCCGGGTCGCAGTTGGACAGCCGCGGGCATGGACGTGGCGGTGAGTCGATTCGTCGACCTGCTGCAGGCCGACGGACGCATTGATCCCGACCGCTTCTATGTCACGGGCCTGAGCGCCGGCGGGCGACAGGCCTATTGCACCGCCGCCAATACGCCGGCCATTTTCGCAGCGCTGGCGGTCGCACAGCCCGCGATCCTCCTGGACAAGCCCAACCCAGCAATGCCCCCGTCGATTCACATGCCCCTGCGAAGCGACATCGTGGACAAGATCAAGGGGCTGCCGATCTGGATCGTCGCCGGCGCCAAGGATGAACGTTTCGCCGCCGATTCGCGCACCATGTATGATGCCCTGACAAAGGCCGGCGCCGACGTTGTGTATTCCCAGATCGATGGCGAGCGCCACCAGTCCTGGGAGCGCCTCTATCCAAAGTCCGAGTTCTACCAGTGGCTCACCGCACACGTTCGTGGCCAGGCCCCCGCACGCAAGTTCACCTCTGACGAACTGCTCAAGGTCGCCGCCACCCCGTTGAATGATCCCATCGGCGACAAGCTCGTCACTGACCTGGCAACCTTCGCCCCCTTCTGGCAGATGGTCAATTGCTCGCGCGATCCCGACGTCGGCCTGCACGATGAACTGCTGGGCCAGAAGAACGTCATGGTCCTGCGTCCGCTCAATGCCACGACAGCTTGCCGCATTCAGACGATGTGGAAGATTCCCGCTGGCAAACACGCCGTGCTGCACGTGATCGCCGGGCGCGGCAGCGGCGATTGGCAACTCCGCATCATCCGCGACGACAAGGAGGTATTGTCCAAGACCATCACCGCCGACGCGGTTGCCAAGGGCTGGTTCGATACCACCATCGATATGGGTACCGCCGATACTCGCCCCAAGAACTCGCGCCTGGAAGTGCTGATCAGCCAATCAGGCAACACCCCCGCGCCCGCCTGCCTGGCCAAACTCGCAGTCGAAATCCAGTAGCCACGCTCTGCTCACGCCGCCGCTGAAGAACGCGCCCTCTCCTTCCGCCACGGCTTGATCTTCGCCAACGCGGATGCAAGTGCATCCCTGGCCTTCGCCGCCTCATAGTCCATCTGCAGGCCGATCCAGAACTCCTCCGACATGCCGAAGAACCGCGAGAGCCGAAGCCCGGTGTCCACCGTCACCGCGCGTGTCCCGGCCACGATTTCGCCGATCCGCCGCTGCGGCACACCGATCTCTTTGGCCAGGCGGTACTGCGTAACGCCCATCGGCCTCAAGAACTCCTCCATCAGGATTTCGCCCGGGTGCGGGTATGATACTTGGCGCATGATCTTACTCCCTCAATGGTAATCCACGATCTCAACGTCTTTCGGGCCTTGCCCGGTCCAGATGAAACAAATGCGAAACTGGTCGTTCACGCGAATGCTATGCTGCCCCGACTGGCCGCCTTTCAAGGCTTCCAGCCGATTCCCCGGCGGTACGCGCAGCTCATCCAGCGCCTGGACCCGATTCAGGATCGCCAGCTTACGCATGGCCGCCGACTCGATGTTCACGAACCGCCTGACCCGTTCGCCGCCAAACAGGCGTTGCGTGTCAGCGCAGCGGAACGAAAGAATCGGCATTCCCCCATACTATTGCGACGCGATAGTAATGTCAAGCGTTAGTACTCACGCCCAACGGATTTGGCCTGAAGATTGCGCCGTGGTAGCATCTTCGCAACAACGGGCAGAGGAGGATCAATGAGCAGGTATATGCTTGGCGCTCGCGCGCTGGCCGTCTTGATCTTGGGTTCCGCGCTTCAGGCGGGGGAGATCTGGCGCGTCCCCTTGAACGACCAACTTCGCCAGATTCAACTCTCGTCGGTCCCAACAGAACAGAAGATCCAGCAGTTGCGCGATCTGCTGGTGGATAAGCCAGTCATGTTGCTGTATTGCGCCGAAAACGTCGCCAAGGGCGAGGGCACAAAACTCGGCTTGGCAATGTTCCGTGACCGGGCCACTCTCCGGCCGGTGCGGTTGTCCATTGGCCACGAACTGATGGCTCGCCTTCGTACTCCGGGCTTTGCCGATGAGTATGCGTCCTTTGTAATTGCCTCTGCACTCGATGGCGGAACACAGGAATTCATGCAGAATCGCGATCGTGTTGTTCGCACTGCCGTGGGGGAGATCGCCTTTGCCGCGGCCGGGTTCGAAGGGATCCCGCGCGAGTTCTTCGACAAGGTCAGTGATCCCAGGTTTATTCCCATTCTGACGACATGCCTTGATGCGCCGGATGATGTCTACCCGGAAGACCAGGGCGACATTGTCATGGGCAAGCCCGGTGATCCGACGGGTCGCAATGTCCCACGCCAACTCATCCCAATCGCGCTGGCCCGGCTCAATGCCGTCCAGAGTGTCGCCAGGATGGAGCAACTGACCCGGACACATCACGACATCTATCTCCGCGCCAACAGTATCTACGCCATCGCCCGAATGGGCGATCCAAAATCTGTCGATGGAATCGCGTCGGCTCTGGATAAGCATCCCGCCACGCCCGTGGCGGCCATGCCGATCTTTGAGTTCGGAAGAGGGCTCATTGAGCGCGGAGATGAGCGTGGGATTCCATGCATGTCGCTCCAACTGCTGCCCGCATCCTCCAAGGATGACCCCCTCTCTGTGCTCTATGAACTGGAGCGACGGCTGCAGGTGATGGAGGCAATCCATTCGGTTGCCACCGCCTCATTCTTCGCCGAAGTGCTCGAAGACAAGTCTGTACAAGCACTTCTGCTCTTCGATGCTGCCCGGCTCAGTCCCTCCCCGCTGATGGCCACGAGGATGCCTGCCCCCACGCCGCAAGCCCTTCTGGAACGCAGTCGCACACGGATCGTCGCGGTCAGCCGCAGCCTCACCGACCAGGTTCTCGCTAGTGATCTGAAGCAACTCACCCCGCAATTCAGCCGCATTGCCGAAGTCACCAAGGACGACGAAATCAAAACCCTCTTCTCGAACGCGGCGCAGAAGCTCCAGTCGAAGTGAGTGCCTCCACGTAGGCATCCGTCGGGCTCAGGGGCCTGGATTCGTAGATTCTTGGAAGAATCTTCCCCGCCCCTGTGACATACTGTTGTCACACCCCCTTGCTATCCTCCCCACACAAGCCGGCCACCTGTCCGTGCCGGCCATCCAACAGGAGACCACGAAAGGAGCGCACCATGGATACTCTCACCAACCCAAACCCAACCCTCAACCTCACCGATCTCTCCTCTGCTATCCCGGCTGCGCCGGGACTACACCTTGCTACACTTCCGCTACACATTGCTACACTTTGCTACACATTGCTACACTTTGCTACACTTTGCTACACCCCTGCTACACCCCAGCCACTCCTCCTTTCGCCCCTAAACCTGGACGAGCTAATGACTTGCGCTATACCCGATTCCGCCCAATGCTACAC
>Ga0209083_1000142_pt1 | contig 109955 bp, 97 predicted proteins | sample AM7aDNAmetaG_FD_184132 | JGI IMG/M metagenome (GOLD analysis project Ga0209083, IMG submission 184132) | Freshwater microbial communities from Finland to study Microbial Dark Matter (Phase II) - AM7a DNA metaG (SPAdes) (version 3) | ecosystem: Environmental > Aquatic > Freshwater > Lake ...
CAGTTTTTAATAGACGGGCGCCTGCAGGTGGTGCAGAAAGACCGGGCAGACGCGCTTATTGAAGGGACGTTAAGACAGTACCAGCTTCAACCGCTGGCCTATGATGTTAATGGTGTAATTATCTCCTACCGTGTAAAAATAATACTGGATATAAAGTATACAAACCTTCAGACCGGCAAAATGGAATGGGAGCAAAAGGAGGTCGGCGGGTTATCCGGGGGTGCTACCACCTTCATGGTGTCAGGGACTAATATAGAAACTGAGTTTGCCGCCCGGCAGAGGATCTACCGCAGCCTGGCCGAGGGGATCGTCAACAGGGTCATCTATGGCTGGGAAAGTTATTAGCCCGGTATTACCGGTTTATCTTGTTGCCGGGGATGACGAGTATAATAAGGATAAGAAAGTAAAAGAACTCGTAAAAAAAACACTGCCTGCCGAGAACAGAGAGCTGAACTATCTTGACCTGGATTGTTCCGGCACGAAAGATTTTGTTTTTGATCTTGATTCCGCGGTAAGAACAGTGCCTTTCCTTGCCGACCGGCGGGTTATTGTTATCCGTGAATTTGAGCGCCTGGCAAAAGAACCGGCAAAAGCCCTTCTTGCTTATGTTGAGGCGCCTTCCGACCTGACCGTTCTAATACTTGTTACTAAAGATGTAGCAAAGTCCGACTTTGAAAAAGGCGCCCTCTATAAAAATATCTGTGCGTTTTCGCAGGCTTCAGTTTATTACCGTTTGTGGCCCAACGAACTGCCCGGGGAAATTAAAAGAAAGTTCGCCGGGCTAGGAAAAAGTATCTCGCAGGAGGCCTGCGAAATAATAGTCGAGCGCGTGGGCAATAATATGCGTGATCTTGATTCGGAAATTGAAAAAATCAACCTTTACATCGGGCAAAAAAAGAACGTGGAAGCGGGGGATGTGCTTTTTCTTGTAAGCGGTTTGGATGTAAAAAGTGTTTTTGATCTTATAAACGCTGTCTCCGGGAAAAAATTAACAGAGGCCTTAAAGATACTTAATGATATTTTTTATATGGATCTTCATGCCGGGCCGCTGGTTGTCGGCGCTATCTATGCTCATTTCAAAAATGTCTGGACGGCAAGAGCGCTTATGCGGGCCGGCGTTAGCGAAAATGCCCTGACCGGCCGTCTCAGGGTGCATCCCTATTTTGTCCGGGGTTTAATAAATGAAGCAAAAGTTATGGATGAAAAACTGCTGGGAAAATATTTTAACGCGCTGGCAAAAGCAGATGATGAAATTAAAGGCGGAGCCGGGAGCGGTAAGCCTGTTCAGATAATGGAAAAAATGCTTTACGCTATGCTGCGGAAATAAGCCCGAAAAATCCGGTATCTTAATCTAGTTTCGGGCTGATTACACAGATAAAAAAGAGATGGCACAGATGAAATCACAAGGCGGGGCGGTGCCCTTGTAAAAAAAGCCGCTGAAAGTGAATTCAACGGCTTTGAAAGATGAACTAAATTACTTTTTAAGGGATTTTACATACCTGGTGTATCTGGAAATCTTTCTGGCCCCGGTATTTTTAGGCAGCAGATTCTTTAAAGTCGCTCTTTGTATAGTAGGAATAAGTGTTTTTAACAGTTTACCGGCGGCTTCATGGTCTTTTAAACTAAGCAGGTGTTTTTCTGCTGTCCTTAGTTTGCTCTTTACAGCCCTGTTGACGAGGGTCATTTTCCTGGTCTTTCTTGCTGCTTTTATAGAAGATTTTAATAACGGCAACTTGCACCTCCATGAATTTTGTGTTTCAGCGTAACACCGGATTAATATAACAAAAATAAGGGCTATAGTCAAGGCAATAAAAGCAGAAAAAGCAGAAAACACGGGAATAATGCAAGCGGCGGAGAAAGATGAACGAAAAGACAAGAAAAATAGGAAAATCCGCGGGTATCATGACCCTGGCAACCGGCCTGAGCAGGATCCTCGGCCTGGTCCGCGACCAGCTTAATGCCGCTTTATTCGGAGCGGGCATGATTTCTGACGCGTTCTATGTGGCCTACAGGATCCCGAATATGTTCAGGGACCTTCTGGCCGAAGGTGCCTTGAGTTCTGCTTTCGTGCCGGCTTTTACCGACTACATAAACAAAGGGGGGAAGGAAGAAGGCTACCGGCTGGCGAACATCGTGCTCTCGGTACTTTGTATTCTTTTTTCCATTTTGATAATACTTGTTTATCTCTTTACACCCCTGCTTATAAAAGTAATTGCTCCCGGGTTTGCCCTGGAGGGCGTGCGCCTTGCGGTATTATTGACCCGCATACTCTTTCCGTTCATTGCCTTCATGGGTTTCGCCACGGTGATCATGGGGATGTTGAATTCCGAGGGGCATTTTACCGTTCCCGCTCTGGCTCCGGCTGCCGGAAATATTGTCATGATAATTACCGGCTGGCAGCTTTGTCCTCTCTTTTCCGGGAAGCAGGAAGCCCAGGTACTGCTCTGGTCTTTTGGCGCCCTGGTCTCCGGCCTGGTGCAGCTTCTGATACAACTGCCTGTAATATATAAAAAAGGTTTCAAAATTAAATTTAGCTTAAATTTCAGGGAGCCCGGGATCCGCCAGATGGCCAGGGTAATGGCTCCCGCTATTTTTTCCAACTCCATAGGACAGATAAATGTCGTGTTCGTAAATACTTTCCTTGCCTCGCTGCTGGGCGCCGGGGTTATTTCGTATGTCTATTATGGTTTTCGCCTTATGCAGCTCCCCATCGGGCTTTTTGGGGTGGCCATTGCAACGGCCTCCTTTCCCATGTTTGCCTCTTTTATTTCCCAGGGCAGGACAGCTGACGCCAAAGAGACCATTTCGGCTTCCGCGCGGCTTTCCTTGTTCATAACCTTACCTGCGACTCTCGGGCTGGTAACCTTAAGCTACAGGGTGACGGATCTTCTTTTCAGGCACGGTAATTTTACGGAAGAAGCAGCCAGGGCGACTTCGGTTATTACTATTTATTATGCGCTCGGGCTCTCCTTGTTTTCTCTTAATAAGATACTTACCCCGGCGTTTTTCGCTTTGAAAAGATCGGCTATTCCGGTTCTTTGCGGTATTACCGCTATAGTTACGAATATATTTTTCAGTATTATGCTTATGGATTCTCTGAACTACGCGGCTTTGCCGCTGGCAAATACGCTCTCCACGCTGATCAACTTTCTGCTGCTCTATTATTTTTTGAGAAAAGTCCTGGGCCCCCTCGGGGGGAAAAGTATCTTAAAAACTTTCTGGAAAGTTCTGCTTGCTTCAAGCCTGATGGCGCTTATTGTCTGGGGTTCTGCCGAAGGACTGGCCCTGCTTATGCCGAAAATCTCGTTAAGCCAGCGGCTCCTTACGGTATTTATCCCGATAGGCCTGGCTTTACCTGTCTATCTTTTTCTGGCGCGCCTGTTAAAAATAGAGGAATCCAGGATGTTTTCTGAAGCCATATATAACAGATTTAAACGGCGGGTAGGCAATTGAAAAGAAAACTGCTTATAATAATACTGGCTGTAAGTGCTGCCGCATTTTGCCGGGCTTCGGAGGAAACCTGCGACCTGGCGCTTTTAAACGGAAGGGTAATAGATCCGGAAAGCGGTACGGACGCCATAAGAAATATCGGAATAAAAGCGGGACAGATCGTCTATCTCGGTACGGAGGGAGTTGAGGCCGGCAGGTCTTTTGATGTCTCCGGGCTTGTTGTCAGCCCGGGTTTTATTGATTTCTTATCCTATGACCAGAACGGCACAGGGGAGTATTATAAAGCTGCTGACGGTGTGACCACGAATCTCTCTATGCACGGTGCCTCGATGGTTAATTTTGGAAAATTATTTGAGAAGACAAAAAACAACCTTTATCTTAATCAGGGCGGGGCGATAAGCCAGATCCGCCTCAGATATTCTGTCGGGCTTATGGGCGCTTATCAGAAACCGGACCCCGGACAGCTGAGGCGGATGTGCGAGCTGGCGGATAAAGCCTTCGCTGACGGTGCGCTGGGCCTTAATTTAAGTACTGAATACTTGCCGGGCACCACTCTGGAAGAGGAACTTGAACTTGCAAAAGTCACTAAAAAATGGAAGGCGCTTATGACCGCGCACATTAGATATTCTACCATGTTCGATACCAAAACAAATATGGACGCGATTCAGGAAGTTCTGGAAATAGTCAGAAAGACCGGGGTCGCCTTTCAGATAGATCATATTAACAGCACGGGGGGGACCTTCTCCATGGCTGCCTCGCTTGACCTGATAAAAAAAGCCAACGAAGAAGGCCTGGATATAACGCTCGATATGTACCCTTACGATTCCTGGGGCACCTATCTGTCCTCCGCGAGATTTGACGGCGACTGGCAAAAGCGCTTCAATATTACCTATAAAGACCTGCAGATCGCCGGGCAGACTGAACGTTTGACCGAGGAAAAATTCAAAGCCATCAGAAAAATGAAGCCGCCTGCAAATAATCCCCTGACGGTGGCTTATGCCGTTCCGGAAAAAGATATTGTTACGGCCCTTCAATTCCCCGGTATTATGATAGGGAGCGACACAATTATTGAAGCGGAAAAAAATAATCACCCGCGCGGCTCCGGCTGTTATGCCCGGTTGTTTCAGAAGTATGTGAGAGAAACCGGGCTTCTGACACTCCGGCAGGCGGTGGCCATGTGCACCTACTATCCCGCAAAAAGACTTGAGGGTATTTCTTCCGTGATGAAGAATAAAGGGCGCATCAAAGCCGGTGCAGATGCCGATCTTGTGGTCTTTGACCCTGAAAATATAAGGGAAAAAGCGGTAGTGGAAAGCCCGGCGGAGTATTCCGAAGGTATTGAACTGGTGCTGGTGAATGGCGTAATAGTAAAAGACAGGGAGGGTCTCAAGAAAGGGATCTTTCCGGGCAAGCCCGTAAAGCGTGATATTTACAACCCTCCTGTATTAAAACCGGCGGTTTCCGCGCCTGTTCCCGTTACAAACGTGAAACGAATAACAATAACGCCGGGTAGTAGTATTTCCGTACCGGAAAAGGAGGAGCCGGAAGATGAAAACAGATGAAGCTTTTTTTACGGTAAAAGTCAAGCCAGGCCGGATAAAAATAGTATATTCAAAAAAAGGCGTCAAAAAAATATCTTTTCCTGAAAAAAAGCCCGTGCTTTCCGGTTTGGCCGAAGCTCCGGTCTTCGTAAAAAAGGCCGGAAAACAACTGCAGGCCTACTATGACGGCAAAAAAGTTAAATTTTCCTGCCTGTTGGATCTGGAAAGGTTTGAAAAATTCACTCTGGCAGTCTGGGAGGCGGCCAGAGCCATTCCTTATGGAAAGACCCGTTCTTATGAATGGGTTGCGGAGCGTATCGGCAGGCCCCGTTCGGCCAGGGCCGCAGGCAATGCTCTGGGCCGTAATCCTGTCCCCATAATAATTCCCTGCCACAGGGTAATAAGAAAAAACGGCAGTTTGGGCGGGTTTGGCGGCGGAATAGCATGGAAAAGGCGGTTATTAAAATTAGAAGCCCAAAAAGAGTGACCTGTCACTCTTTTTGGGCTTTAAGGATTAAATATAGAAACGGAGAAGATTAAAAGAAAAATTAGAAAGAGTGACTGTCACTCTTTCTTTGGAGAGTGGAAGTGTCAGAGAAGTCGATAGCAATAATATTAATTATACTCGGCATAGCAGGGCTCCTTTTTCTCTATTTCGTAAAACCCGCGGAGGATTCGGTGTATCCCAAATGCCCCACGAGGTATTTTACCGGCTTAAACTGCCCCGGCTGCGGGACCCTGCGGGCTGTCCACAGTCTTTTGCATCTCGAGCTAAAAGCGGCGCTGAAATTTAATTTCCTGCTCGTGCTCCTTTTACCGGTGTTGCTCTATGGCCTCGCGGCCTATCTCGCGGAGGCATTATTTTTCAGGAAGTTTCCCGATATTTTTAATAATAAGATATTTTTATGGCTCATGGGAAGCCTGGTGGTAGTATTTTGCATACTCCGGAATATTCCGGTCTACCCCTTCTCCCTGTTAAGATCCTAGGAGAGTTATATGGCCTTCTGCAAAAAATGCGGTATGAAAAACGATGCTAATGCCTGGAAGTGCGTTACCTGCGGTGCTGACCTGCACGAAGCCCTGCAAGCCGGGATTAAACCAAAGAACTACATGGTGTTTTCCGTGCTTTTGTTTCTTTCCTGCATTCCGACGGCGGTCATATCTTTTATTTACGGGCTGAAGGTAAATAAAAGTTTTCTGAACGGTGACTATGAAAAAATGGAGGCCTACCAACAAAAGGCAAGAATGTGGGTCTGGATCTCCTTTATTCTCGGGATAATAATATCCATTATTTTTTTCTCGTATTTTGTCCGGACTTACGGCAGCCTGAACATAGCGATAGACAAACAAATGAAAGATCTCTTGAGGGAGTAATACTCAAAAAGAAAATACACGTACCGGAAGGTATATTCACAAATAACAGGTTTTGCGATAAATCTTGACAATTTTGGCTAGCTTATATATAATTTAATAAATACTGTTTATTTATAAGTATTTTTACGGGACGGCAACAAAAGAGCCATCTTTGCCTGCAAGCGGACTGATCCGGCGTAAAACCGGTTAAAAAGCACATGAATTAAATAGTTTTTGCGTCCGCGCTAAATTAAAGATCTGCGTTAAGCAGAGAACAGTGTTTGGTCATTGTTTTTTGGAGGTTTTATGGCAAATGACAAGGGCTTTCCGTCTATACCGGAAGGCAAAGAGAATAATATTAAAATAAAACTGACCGGGCCTTCCGCGGATAAAATTTCCGCCCGGAATACCGGCAGAAGCACCGCCGCAGACCCTGCCTTGAATAATCTTCCCGTTAAAAAACTTACCGCCAAACTTTTGACCACTCAGAGTAATTTAGAAAAGAAGAACCGGCAGATTAATAAGATCAAGTCAAAAAGCGCCCGCGAACTCGAGAATTTCAGGGCCAGATTTAAGGCTCAGAAGAGCAGGATAAAAAAAGAATTAAATACCTACAAAACCAGATTGGCCCGGGAAAAACAGGAGTGGAATAAACTTGTTGCGGAGAAAGAAGCCGAAGTCAGGCGTATACGCGAAGCCCTGACCGGGAAGGATAAGATAGTCAATGAGAAGGTGCTCGAAGCCGAGGCCGGAATAAAAAACAAGCTGAACCGGCAGCATGCTCTTATGGCCGAAGAAAAGAAAATACTCGAAAAGAAGAATGCCGGGCTTGAAACGCGCCTTAAAGAAATTGAGGGCGGGTGGAAAAGAAAAGAGCAGGAAGTAAAGGACCTTCAGGAAAAAGCGCTTAAGGAGCTTAAGGGCGCGGAAGAACGGCTTCAGGAAGAGCGCGAGAAAACCTGGTTAAAGACCTTGAGGGCCAAGGAAGATGAAATTAATTCCCTTAAAGTTGAAGTAAATCTCCAGGAATCCAGGCTCCGAATGGTGCTGGAGAAAAAACAGGCTGAGCTTAAGGAACTGGAAGAGAAAGCGGGCCGCACCCTCCGCGAGCGGCTTGAGCTTATCAACGGCGAAAAAACAGGTATCCTGGAAGCGCTGGCAGGAAAAGAAAAAGAGATCGTCACCCTTAAAGAGTCCTACCTGGACCGCGAAAAGTATCTTATTATCAAGGTTGAAGAAGTAGAACTGGACGGAAAACTTGCGCTTGCCAGGTTCGAGCAGGAACTAAAAGAGCGCGAAAAGAAATTGTGGGTTGAGCGGGAAGAATGGCTCACGGTACTGAAGTCCCAGTTTAAGGAAAAGGAAAAAGACCTTAAAGATTCCGTGGAAAAAGAAAAAGCGGTGCTTAAGGAACGCGAAAGTGCCTTTGTCCGGGAACGCGAAAAAATGCTGTTTTTGCTGAGTGCCAAAGACGGAGAACTAAAGCTTCTGAATACTGAACTGAAAAAGATCCTTGAAAATCGCGAACCTGAAATGGAAGCTTTACGCCGGGAGCTTAAAGAGGCCTCAAAAGTAAAAGAGACCGAACTTGATAATATTAGAAAGGAATACATAAGAGTAATTGAAGGCAGGGAGAAAGAACTTGAAAAAATAAAGGCGGAATTAAAGGCCGTGCTGGCGTCCAGGGCGGATGAACTGGCTGCAGCCAGGGCCGAAGCCAGAAACTTTATTGAAGCGAAAGAAAAGGAAAATGCTCAATTGTCAAGAGCGGTCCTTGATAAGGAAGCAGAGCATAAACGCCGTATCTCTGAATTTGAAGCCAGGGCGGCAGAGGCAGCCAGAAAAGTTGTTGATAATGAAGAGCTCTGGAAACAGCGTATCGCGCTTAAAGAAGCGGAACTTGCGGACATGAAGGGGGATCTTCTGCGCCGCGAAACGGCATTTAAGGAAGCTCTTGAAACAAAAAAACGGGAACTTGAAGAAGCCCGGGAGATCTTTCTCAGGGAAAAGGAGAATTTGGCGGAAAAAATCGCGCTGAAAGATTATGAGTTTGCCGGTGAGGTCGCTAAGAAAGAGCAGGAAGTAGCTGCCCTGGCCGAAAAGACAAAAAGAAAAGAAGAGGAATGGACTTCCGGCCTGGAAGGGCAGAAAAGACAATTCTACGCGAAGCTTTCCGAACAGGATGAAGCTTCCTTTAAGCATATGGAAGAGAACCGGGTATTGCTGTTAAAATTGAAGGCGGAAGAGGATGCGCTTGTAAGGAAAGAGCAGGAGTACCGGCTTTTTATCTCTCAGTTTGAAGAAAAAGAAAGACAATTTAAAAAACTCCTGGAAGAACAGGTGCGGGTTATCCGGAAACTTGAAGAAGATATGTCCGCGGAAAGCAGCCGGAACCGGGACCGTATTAAAGCGCTGGAAAATTCCCTGATTGAAAAAGATACTGCAAGCCGCCGCCTGGAAAGCGAGTTAAACGCCAAACAAAATATTATAGCCGAAAGAGAATATAAATTGAGCGAATTTGAACGGGGCCTGAAGCGGCTTGAACAGGACAAGCTGATGCTGCAGGAGGAACTCGAAAGAAGCCGGTCTGAGATTGCAAGAGTAAAAGAGGGCGTTTCACTGGAATATTCCGGCCTGAAGACGGATCTTGAAAAACTTCAAAGAGAACTTGGAGAAAAGAATTCCGCTATCGAAAGTTTAAGAAGTTCTCTTTCCCGGCTTAATGAAGAAAACGCGAAAACTTTAAGGGAGTATGAGCTTGAACGCGGGCATAAGGCGCAGCTTTCCGCGGAGCTGGAACGGCTCCGGGCGGAACTGGAAACTTTAAAAAATGATCCCGCAAGCGGCGTTGCGGTCCAGCTGGGTGATAAAGAAATAATAATTCGCAGTTTAAATGATACAATTTCCAAACTGGAAAAAGAAAAAGCGGCTATGAAGGACCTTATTCTGGAAAAGAGCGAAACAGAGGAGGCCCGGAATAAGGAATTGAAAGAATTGATGGAAACGGTCTCCAATCTTAGTGAAGAAAAAAATAAGTTTGACTTCAAAGTGTCAGAAATTGCCTCGGAACGCGAAACAGCTTTACAGGAACTAACAGCTGCGCAAAGCGAAATAGAACGGCTCAGGAACGATGCCGGCGGCCTGAAACAGGCCTATGAATCAAGCCTGGAAAAGGAACGCAGGAACCTTGAATCCGCGCTTGAAAAAGTAACGACCGGCACAGAGGATCTAAAGCGGGTCTCTTCCGCTTCCTTTGAGCAGGAGAAAAAAACTCTTCTTGAAGAAGTTAACCGTTTAAAAACTGAGATCATTAACGCCGGCAATGTTTTAGACGCCTTTAAAATAGAGAGCAGGATGAAGCTGCAGGAACAGAGAGCTGCTTTTGAGGCAGAGCTTAAAAAGAAAGACGAATTGCTGCTGCTGGGCGGGCCGGAACAGCGCCGGCGCCTGGAAGAAGAACTTGATATAAGGGTGCGCGAAAAAGAAGATATTTCCCGGGCTTATGAAGAACGCCTGGCACAGCTTAAGGAAGAGATAGAGAAACGGGACCGCGAATTAGCCCGCGTAAAAGAAGATATGGACGCCGATCTGTCCGGGCACGAAGAACAGAACAGGAAGATCGAGGAACTTAAAAAAGAGGTCGCTCTTGCCGGGAACGAGCTGCGCGCGGCAAAAGAGGAAGCTTTACAGGCCGCCGGGCAGTTAAAGAATAAAGAGGCCGAAAATCAGAAACTTCAGATGGAACTTGGAGGTTTGATCACACGCACGGAGGAAATTTCCAGAATATCCGAGGAAAACACCTCCCGGATCTTTTCCGCTAAAACTGACCTTGAAGGCAAGGTGGCAGCCCTGGCAGAAGCTCTTAAATTAAAAGAAAAAGATCTTGAAACCGCAAGGGCAGCGTCTCAGGAACTCGAGCGCAGGATAGCCAATGACTACGTTATGAAGGAAGAGGAACTCAAACTGGCCATAGGCCGTCTGCAGATGCAGGTTAAGGATATTAACAACCGGTATGACACTGAAATAAAAGCAGAGAAACAGAAGGTACAAGCGCTTCAGGCGGAATATGTGCTGAGAGAGGTGCAGTGGACCTCTCAGAAAGATAAAGAAAAAGAGATCAAAGGGCAGATGGCGGATATGGAAGCCACCATTGCCAGCCTGAAGAAAGATTCTGAAACAGGAAGAAAACAATTCCAGGACAAACTGGAAAACTCTGCCGCGAATATCAAGGAACTTGAAGAAAAGGTCAGGAGACTGGATGCTGATAATAGCACGTTGTCGGCCCGGGCAGCTAAAGAAACCCTGGAAAAAGAGAATTTGTTGAAACAGCAGTCTGAAATTGATAAAAAATTGAAGGACCTGCTGGTTTCTCTTCATGTCCTCCGCCGGCGGTTCAAATATATTCTTTGGCTGTGGTATCCTAATGAACCGAGGAACTAGGCGGCAATGTCCGTAAGGCCTGTAAAGCTCGCAGGGTTAATAATATATATAAAATAAAACAAGCAGCAGGTCATAAACGAAAAAAAATATCCGGAATTTCATAAAAAGGAAGCGTTCATGCAGCCCAAAGATAAGTTGATCATAGCCCTTGATTTTTCCTCCGAAGCGGAGGCCTTGAACCTTGCTAAAGAAACAGCTCCTTATGCCGGGGTTTTTAAGGTGGGCTTTGAGCTCTTCATCTCCGCAGGGCCTTCTATTATCTCAAAGCTCAATTCTCTGGGCGGCAGGGTTTTCCTTGATCTCAAACTTCATGATATTCCAAATACTGTGGCCCGGGCGGCTCTTTCGGCTGCTGCATTAAAAGTCAATATTCTTAATGTACATGCCTCCGGCGGGTTTGAAATGATGAAAAAGGCGGCTCTTGAAATGAAAAAAATTAAAAATCCTCCTTTACTTATCGCAGTTACGGTACTTACCAGCATGGACACAAAATCACTGAAAAAAGAACTGCATATCGGTACCACGGCTTCGGTGCACGCGGTGCAACTGGCAAAGCTGGCTAAAAAAGCCGGGCTTGACGGTGTAGTTGCTTCCGGAGAAGAAATAATAGTTGTAAAAAAAAGCTGCGGGCCTGATTTTAAAGTTATCGTGCCCGGGGTCAGGCCGTCCTGGTCTGAAAAAAATGATCAAAAAAGGGTTGTTACTCCGCGTGAAGCCGTCGCAAAAGGGGCTGATTATATTGTTGTCGGCCGTCCTGTTACCGGAGCAAGAGACCCGGCAGCTGCCGCAAAGAAGATACTTGAAGAAATGAAATAAGAGTAAAAAAAGAAAAGTTCTAGGTCCTGGGTACTAGAAAAGTTAAAAAGAGCTTTTCCCAGCACCCAGAACCTAACACCCAGCACCCAGAATTTTTTTCCTTTTCGAAGGAGGCAGCGTGTTATCCAATGAGCAAGTCCTGCAAATATTTAAGGATTCCGGCGCCTTGTTGGAAGGCCATTTTAAGTTAACCAGCGGGCTGCATTCGGGCCAGTATCTTGAGAAGTTCCAGGTCCTGCAATGGCCTAAGTACACAGAATTGCTTTGCAAGGAAATAGCTGAGCGGTTTAAGAATGATAGTATCCAGGTGGTAGTAGGGCCTGTGACCGGGGGCATTATACTTGCCTATGAGGTCGCAAAAAAACTCGGAGTGCGGGGCATCTTTACCGAAAGAGAGGAGGGCAAAATGGCCCTCAGGCGCGGTTTTAAAATAGGTCCCGGAGAAAGAGTCCTTATAGTTGAAGATATCATAACTACGGGCGGCTCGGTTTTTGAAGTGCTGGAAGCTTTGAAACCGTCCGGCGGCAATATAATAGGAGTCGGGCTGCTGGCAGATAGAAGCGGCGGAAAGATAGATTTTGGCGTTAAAAAAGAAGCTTTGCTCACCTTGAAAGTAGAGAACTACCAGCCGGAAAAATGCCCTTTATGCGCGAAAGGCGTGCCTTTGACCAAAAGGGGCAGCAAAAAATAGCTTTCCTCACTAATTCTCAAAGCTAATTTTCAGTCACTGCGAGAGTTTCATTTCTCCAAATTAAGCCATTTGATTTCCTGCTCTGTAAGTATAATATCAAGAGCTTTCATGGAATCTTCCATTTGGAAAAGGGTCTTTGGCCCGATAATGGCGTAAGCCGGGAATTTCTGGGCCAGGACATAAGCGCAGGCGATAGTAATGGGATGAACTTTCTTCTTTTTTGCCAGTTCGTTGGCCCGTTTTAGCCGCTTAAAATTATCAGCAGAATACCAGCAGGTCACAAGTTCCGCGTCCGCTCTGTTCTTCGGGTCCGCTTTTCCCGAAAAGAATTTTCCTGCCTGGCTGGACCAGGAAAAAAGCGGGAACCGGTTATTTTCAAACCACTTTTTTGAAGCAGGATCGGAAGAAGCGATACAGCCGGCGAACATCGTCCCTACGAGCCTTGCGAGGCTGAAATTATTGCTTGCGGACGAAAAGCCGGTCTTGCCTTTTTCTTTTGCGTATTTATTTGCCTCCTCCAGCCGTTCGGGGTACCAGTTTGAGCCGCCGAATGCTTTTATCAGCCCTTTATCTTTTAATTCATTTAAAACATCAATGAATTCACCGGCGGGTATGGAGGGATTATCCCTGTGCATCAGGTATATATCCGTGTAGGATGTTTTCATTCTATCAAGTGATTCCAGGAACTGGAGCTTCAGGTCTTTTGGGTTACAGGCGGGGGTGTGCGCCCCTTTGGCGATAATGACCACCTGTTCTCTGATGTTCCTGTTCTTTATCCACTGGCCCAGAGTTATATCGGAGCGGCCTTCTCCATATATATGCGCCGTGTCAAAGCAATTTCCTCCGCACCTGAAGAATTCATCAAAAAGTACATGGGTTGTGACCCTGCAGGAGACCAGTCCGTCCAATACGGTTCCCATGACCAGGCGTGAGATCTTTTTTTCGACTCCCGCTATCTTCCCGTATTGCATCCTGTTTTTTTGGGCGGCCAGGAGCGGCTTCCTATCCACGGTGGGTATTACGGCGCCTGCTTTCTCCAGGTCGTAAAAGAAATCAAAACCTGTTCTCCATCTGTCCAGGGTTTTCATATTTCCAAGCGAATCCTCTGGGGTCATGGCGGGCGGAGCCGCTTTTAGCTTGCGGGTAAATTTTGCGGCCATATCAGCTTTAATTCCGTAAATATCTTCGCTTTTATCGTAAAAAATTTCTTCGGTTTTTCCGGCTTTGGTTAATAATATCACTCCGTCGCATAGCCAGGGAGAAGTAAGTTCCAGGCTGCCCGTAGAACCGAAAATACAGACCGTATTTTTCTGGTTGACCTGGACTCCGGTCGAAACTTCGGCCAGTATATCACCGGGGAATTTCAAAACCGCCGAGCTCCAGCCGTCTACCCCTGTTTTTGTAAAATGCCCCAGGGACTTCACTTCAAGGGGTTCAACAAAATCTTTCCCGTTTGCAATACCGGCGACCAGGCGCGCCATAGAGATACAGTAGCAGCCGACATCAAGGATTCCGCCGCCGCCCAGAGAATTATTAAAAACTTTTGAAGCAGGCGAAAATGCCGAATTAAAGGAAAAAACAGCCCGGATGATCCTTACTTCGCCGACGGCTTTATCTTTCAAAAGTTCTACAAGTTTTTTTGTCTGCGGGTGGCACCTGTACATGAAGGCTTCCATCAGAAAAACCCTGTTTTCGCGCGCGGCTTTGGTTATTGCCATAGCTTCTGCGTGGTTCATTCCCAGGGGCTTTTCGCAGAGAATATGTTTTTTTGCTGCCGCGGCCTTGATTGCCCACTCGGCGTGAAAAGGGTGGGGGGTTGCTATATATACCGCTTCTACTTCGCGGTCGTTTAGCACGTCCTGATAACTGCCGTAAGCCCTGCCCCCGTGTTTCTTTGCGAACTCCGTGGCTTTGGCCCTGCTCCTGCTTCCCGTAGCGGCAAGTTTTCCATGCCTGGAAATGGAAATACCTGCTGCAAACTTGTTCGCGATAATCCCGGTGCCCAGTATGCCCCAGTTAAGTTTTTTTTGCATATTTTCTCCCGCGAAAAATGTTGTTACTGAAGGATTATAGCATTAATAATATAATATTCAATTAGGTTTTATGCCATGGATAGTTCAGGGTATTTATGCTATTATTTGTTAAATCCAAGCGGAGGTAAACATGAAGAACAGAGAACTGTATTTAGCGCTGATGAACTATGAAAAAGTTGACCGCATGCCCATTATTCACTGGGCCGGCTGGCCGGAAACCCGGCGGCGCTGGTTACAAGAAGGCCTGCCTGAAAAGGTCAACGAAGCGGAGTATTTCGGCGCGGCCCCGCTAAATTACCCCATAGATATTAATCTTGACTTGTTCCCGGCTTTTGAAAAAGAGACACTTGAAGAGACGGAAGAATACAGGATCTTCCGGCAGGCGGATGGTGTTATCGCCCAGCATTGGAAAAAACGGGATTGCATACCCCACTTCGTGGATTTTACCATAAAAGGTACGGAAGGCCAGGGCTGGAGCGAATATAAAAAAAGGCTGCAGCCGGATAAAAAAAGGATCCCCGCGGATTTTTATGAAAGAATTGAAAAAGCAAAAAACGCGGATGCCGTTGTAAGTGTTTTTACCGCTTCCATGATAGGTTGGATACGTAACTGGGTCGGTGTGGAAAACCTTGCCTACATCGCTTATGATAACCGGGAGCTGCTCAAAGAAATGTCCGACACTATTACGGACCTGGTCCTCTGGAGCCTGGATGAAATACTGCCTAAAGTTAAAATAGACACGGCCTGGGGCTGGGAAGATATTTGCTTTAAGAACGGCCCGCTGTTAAGCCCGGATATTTTTAAAGAAGTTGCGGTGCCTAACTACAAAAGAATTGCAGACAGGCTCCGCGCTCACGGGGTTAAGCTGTATCTTGTGGACTGTGACGGAGTTGTCGATGCGCTGCTGCCCCACTGGCTTGAGGCCGGAGTAAATACGATATTTCCGCTGGAGATAGGGACCTGGAATGCCGACTCTGCTGAATATAAAAAGAGGTTTGGCAGGGAACTCAGGATCTTTGGAGGTATAAATAAAAACGAATTCGGGAAAGGCAAAGCAGCCATAGATGCGGAGCTTAAAAGAAGGCTGCCGGTCATGAAAGAAGGCGGATTTGTGCCTCTGCCTGACCACCTGCTGCCTCCGGACGTTTCTCTGGATAATTACAGGTATTACCTGGAGGCCTTAAGAAAGATCAGGATCTAGTTCAACAGGTTAAATTGACAAGACAGCCGGTATTTGCTATACTGCTAATGAACGGGAGAGATTGCGTGCCGGAAAGCTAAGTTTGACCGGCAGGCGGCGCCGAAGGGGTTAATACTCTCAGGCAAAAGAACCGTTCAGTAGTTTCTCTGGAGAGACGTAGGATCAATTGCTGTAATTAGTTATCAGTAATTAGTAATTGGTTCTATCACCGAAGGGGTAAGCCCTAAAGGGCCATTCTCTCAGGTATAAAGGACAGGGGAACAAGGTGACAAGGCCTTGTTCCCCTGTTATTTTTTAAGCCGTTTCTCTCGAGTGTTCGCTGCGTCGGTTTTAGAGGCTGTGCTAAAAGTTCGGAATTATTTTGAGACACCGCATATGTTGTAGTTGCTCGATTTATCGAGCTTGCCAACTGCGCCTGATAAATCAGGCAACTACATTATGGCACAGGCTCTTTAACCATGCGGTTACCAATACGGAAAACATTTAAATTTTATAGACGTTGTAGACACCAAGTCAGGTTTGTAGTATAATCAAAAAATCTCGGGTACTGGAGGCAACAAGTGATGTTTCCGGCAGAATTGAAGTATACTAAAAGTCATGAATATGTAAAGACCGAAGGTAATAATGCGACTCTGGGTGTTTCACAATTTGCGGTGGAGCAGGTTAAAGATATTGTCTTTATAGAATTGCCCCGGGTTGGGCAGGAACTGAAGGCGGGAGCGCCTTTTGGTTCGCTTGAATCGGTTAAGGCAGTTTTTGAACTTGTATCCCCTGTTTCAGGCAAGGTGACGGCTGTTAATGAAAAGATCAATACCTCGCCTGAAATGATATCAAAGAGCCCTTACGGCGAAGGCTGGATGGTAAAGCTGGAAATGAGCAGCCCCGGCGAGCTTAACGGTCTTATGAATAATTTGGATTATCAGAAATATACCGAAGACGGGGGCTCTCACTGATGCACATTCCCTATCTGCCGCATACGGATGACGACATAAGGCAGATGCTTGAGGTTGTAGGAGTATCTTCCCTCGCCGGGCTTTTTTCCGACATCCCGGCCGCTATCCGTTATAAAGGGCCGGTCAAATTGCCCCGCGGTTCTTCCGAAGCTGAAATAAGAAAAGAGTTAACACTGCTTGCCTTGCAGAATAAAAATACCGACAGTTATATCAATTTTTTGGGCGGCGGGTCCTACGATCATTATATTCCCGCGGTAGTCCGGGAGCTTGTGCGGCGTTCAGAGTTCTACACCTCCTACACGCCTTACCAGGCGGAGATCTCGCAGGGAATTCTTCAGATATTTTTTGAGTATCAGACGATGATCTGCGAGCTTACCAGGATGGACGTCAGTAATGCTTCTATGTATGACGGCGCTACGGCGCTTGCCGAAGCGGTCCTCCTGGCTGTTAATACCCGCGGCCGGAAAAAAGTCCTTATTTGCGGGGCGCTGGATCCGCAGAATATTCAGGTCCTGAACACTTATACGCGGAACCTTGATGTTTCAATAGAGAACGTGCCTTTTCTTGACGGTACGGTAGACCTTTCCATACTTAAAGAAAAATGCGGGGAAGATACCGCCTGTGTGCTGGTCCAGCAGCCGAATTTTTTCGGGTGCCTGGAAGATATGCAGGAAATAGAAAAATTGACCCATGCGGCAGGTGCTGTCTTTGTGGTTTCCGTTGATCCGCTTTCTCTCGGTTTGCTGATGCCGCCGGGAGACTATAATGCCGATATTGTGGTAGGCGAAGGCCAGGGCCTGGGTAATGAACTGAATTTTGGCGGGCCCCTGCTTGGTTTCTTTGCGGCCAAAAAGGAGCTTGTGAGAAGAATGCCGGGGCGCATTATCGGTGAAACAGTTGATAAAGCCGGCCGGAGGGCTTTTACTTTGACCCTGCAGACGAGAGAACAGCATATTAGAAGGGAAAAGGCGACCTCCAATATCTGCTCCAACGAAGCGCTTTGCGCGGTCATGGCCACAATATATCTTGCCTGGCTGGGAAAAGAGGGTATAAGGGAGGTCTCTTCGCAGTGCGCCTCAAAAGCCCGCTTTGCGGCCGGGCTTATAACCAAAAATCCCGATTTTAGACTGAAGTTTTCCTCTCCGTTCTTTAAGGAGTTTGTTATTGAGAGCAGAATAAGCGCGGAAAAAATAAATAAAGCACTGCCGGCCGGCGGGATCCTGAATCTTCTGGACCTTGGACGGTTTTACCCCGGCCTTAAAAATTGTCTCCTGGTCTGTGTTACAGAAAAAAGGACAAAAGAAGAAATAGAACAACTGGCAGAAGTATTGGGGAAGGTGCCAAAATGGAATTGATCTTCGAAAAGACCAGAGAGGGCAGAAAGGCCTATACACTCCCTGAAAATATTAAGGGCGGGGCTGTTGACATTCCTGATAAATTCCTGCGCCGTAACCTGACGAACCTGCCTGAAGTTTCGGAACTGCAGCTGGTCCGGCATTATACCGCGCTCTCAAAAAGAAATATCGGCGTGGATAGTAACTTCTACCCGCTGGGCTCCTGCACTATGAAATATAATCCCAAGATAAACGAAGATATTGCCGCCCTGCCGGGTTTTACAAAGATACATCCTTTTCAGAATGAAGAGGATATTCAGGGTGCCTTAAAGATCATGTACGAATTTGAAGGCCTGCTCAAAGAGCTTTCAGGCATGGAAGAAGTGGCTTTACAGCCCGCGGCCGGAGCCCACGGCGAGTTAACGGGGCTTTTTATCGCGCAGGCGTATCACAGAAGTAAAGGCAGGAAACCCGGAAAGGTGATCGTGCCGGATACTTCTCACGGTACCAATCCTTCCAGCGCGCATCTTGCGGGTTATCATGTGGTAACCGTGAGATCCAAAGACGGTAATATTGACCTGGACGACCTGAAGGCGCATCTTAATGAAGATACCGCGGTTTTGATGCTGACCAATCCGAACACCCTGGGTTTGTTTGAAAAAGATATTGAAACCATTTCAAAACTGGCCCATGCTGCCGGAGCGCTTTTGTATATGGACGGCGCGAATTTCAATGCTATCATGGGAATAACCCGTCCCGGGGATTTTGGCGTGGATATAATGCATTTTAACCTGCATAAGACTTTTGCCGCGCCGCACGGCGGAGGGGGCCCGGGCTCAGGGCCTGTCGGGGTCAAAGCGTTCTTAAAAGATTTTTTACCCGTCCCGGTGGTCAGAAAAAATGATGGCCAATATTCGCTGGATTATAACTTACCGCTGACAATAGGCAAGGTTAAGGCCTTTTACGGCAATTTCAATGTAATACTCAAGTCCTATGTGTACCTGCGCATGCTCGGTAAAGAAGGTGTCAGGAAAGTGAGTGAGATGGCCGTCTTAAACGCCAATTATATGAAAGAACTTCTTAAAAAACATTATAACCTGCCGTATCCCTCCGTCTGTAAGCATGAGTTTGTGCTTTCACTTAACACTTTTAAGGAAAACGGTATCGGGGCGCTTGATATTGCAAAACGGCTTCTGGATTACGGGTACCATCCTCCGACCATCTATTTCCCGCTCATAGTTGAGGAGGCGTTCATGATAGAGCCCACCGAGACGGAAGACAAGGAAACCCTGGACGCTTTTATCGAAGTTCTGATAAAAATAAAAGAAGAAGCGGAGCAAGATCCTCAGCTCATAAAAGAAGCCCCGTTAAATACTGTTGTAAAGCGGCTTGACGAAGTTACCGCGGCAAGAAATCCGGTCCTCAAGTATGAAAAAAAGAGGTAAGTGGCGCCTGATATTCTCCCGGCCGTCTTTTGGCCCCGGGAATATGGCCATAGACGAAGCGCTTTTTCTTCTATCCGGAAGTTCGGGTTTTGACGGCACTTTAAGATTTTATTTCTGGAAACCGGCCTGTATTTCTCTCGGGTATTTTCAAAGGCCTGAAGACGCTCTTGATGCTGCCCTCTGCAAGGCCTCGGGTATCGGGATAACAAGAAGGATAACCGGGGGCGGGGCGATATATCATCATGCCGAAATAACCTATTCTATTACCGCAAACCTTCCCAATGCCGTCATCCCCTCAAATGTTGACGCATCTTACCGCTCTCTTGAAGAATTTATTATCAAGAGCCTTAATATGCTCGGCGCGAAAGTTTCCTACCGGGGAAAAGCGGAGCCGGAGAATAAGAACTTCTATTGTTTTGCGCGCCCGTCAAAGTATGACGTGGTTTGCGGCGGGAAAAAAATTGCCGGAAGCGCCCAGCGAAGAAGCGGCCGCCTCTTTTTACAGCACGGTTCAATACTGCTAAACTTAAAAGAACTGGACAAAATGTTCGCGGTCCTGAAGCCGGACTGTGATATTTTTCCGGCAAAAAAAGCTTTTGAAGAAAAAGTTACCGCTCTTGACGCTGCACCCGGCCAAATACCGGATAAGGACGAAATCTGCAAAAAGCTGGCAAGAAGTTTTGAAAACACCTGCCGGGTGGAACTCCGGGAAGGAACTTTAACCCAAAAAGAGAAAGCCCTTGCAAAATCCCTTATTGGTAAATATACAATTTTATAATCAGTATTTTGCCTTCGTTCTCTTACCTTTTTCCGGTTTCTAGAACCTTCGCTTTTTAATGTCTTTTATGGTAAAATCTTTCTATCTGTTGATTGCTTTGGGTGAAAAGAGGTGAAAAATATGGACGGAAAATCAGATGATATAAAACAAAATCAAATAAATGAGCTAAAAGAAATATTACCTGAAATTTTCACCGAAGGGAAAATTGATGTTGAGAAACTCAAACTGACGCTTGGGGAAGATTTGAACCTTCAGGATGAACGGTATGTCTTGAACTGGGCGGGAAAACAGGATGCCTTCAAGGTCTTGCAGGCGCAGACCACCGCGACACTTGCCCCGGCGCCGGAAGAATCCATAGATTTTGAAAAGACACAAAATGTATTTATAGAAGGCGAAAATCTTGAAGTCCTGAAAGTCCTCCAAAAATCCTATTACGGCAAGATAAAAATGATCTACATTGACCCGCCGTACAACACCGGAAACGACAGTTTTATATATCCCGACAAGTTTTCCGAGTCCAAAGAAGAGTACCTGAAAAGGATCGGCGACAAAGATGAAGAAGGCTATCTTCTGAAAGAAGGCCTCTTCCGGAAAAACAGCAAAGAAAGCGGCCACTACCATTCAAACTGGCTCTCCATGATGTACCCCCGGCTTTTCCTCGCAAGAAATCTCCTGAGAGATGACGGAGTTATCTTTGTTTCCATAGACGACAACGAAGTCCATAATCTCCGAATGATAATGAATGAAGTGTTTGGGGAGGAGAATTTTGTTAGTCAATTTATTTGGAAATCTAGACAGAATAAAGATAACCGAACAACAACTGGTGCATCTATTGATCATGAATACATTTGTTGCTATTCACGTAGCAATTATGAAAAAGCTCTTAAGGGTGATGAAAGAAAAATTGAGCAATATACAAATCCAGATAATGATTTAAAAGGTCCTTGGGCAAGCGGCAATATGGTTGGATTGCTGCCAGAAACTTTAAGGCCAAATTGTCATTATGATTTAATTAATCCAAAAACAAAAATAAACTATGGTCGCCCTAAAATGGGTTGGCGGTATGACAAAAATACCATGGAAAAGTTAATTAATGAAGACAGAATTATTTGGCCATCTTCTCCAAAAGGAAGGCCGCGTAGAAAAGTATTTCTTAATGAGCTTTCTGATAACTATGCGGGATTTTCATCAATTATTGGAGAGGATATTTATACAAGAAATGGCACGCAGGAAATTGAAGACTTGTTTGGAACAAGAATGTTTGATTTTCCTAAACCATCTTCATTGATCAGTGTACTTGTAAAGCAATCTGTAAAAAATGATGATGTAATTTTGGATTTTTTCGCAGGTTCAGGTACTTCTGCTCATGCTGTTTATGAATTAAATAAAGAAGATGGTGGAAAGAGAAAGTACATCTGTGTACAATTACCTGAAAATACTTTTGAAGACAGTGAGGCATATAAATCGGGTTATAAAACGATAGCTGAAATCTGCAAAGAAAGAATCCGCCGGGTTATTAAAAATATAAAAACCGAAAAGAAAAAGAATCCAGATCTTTTTGCCGACCAGAAAAAGGACTTAGACCTTGGATTTAAGGTTTTTAAGCTAAAAAACTCCAATTTTAAAATCTGGCGGAACGATATAGCTGAAAACGAGAAAGAACTTGGCAAACAGTTGGATGCCTTTGAGAATCCTATCAAAAAAGAAGCCAAAAACGAAAACATGCTCTGGGAAATCCTTCTAAAATCCGGCTATGACTTAAATACAAAGATAGAAGAAAAGAAAATCTCCGGCTGCCAGATTTTCTCCGTATCTGACGGTGAAATGATAGTCTGCCTTTCAAAAATAAACGAGAATGCAGTCAAAGAAATCGTAAAACAACCCCCAAAAAAATGCATCTGTCTTGACATTCTCTTCGCCAAAAATGACCAATTAAAAACCAACACCGTCCTGCAAATGAAAGACGCAGGAGCGGAGTTCAAGACGATATAGTAATGAATAACGATTGTATGCCTGAAAGACAGAAAAATGAGAGTTAAGGGATAAGGTATGAAGGATAAGAGAAAAAGTAATAAAACCAATATAAGTTCTACTGACAGGATTAATTTGGGGATGAGAAAAAAGGGAGTGATTTTCCCGGCTGCCCCGTTGTTGTCAAAGATGCCTGAAAGCTATGGTTCGTTCCTTTTAGAAATAAAAAAGAGAGTTCAAAATGAGCGATTGCGTGTTGTTCTTGCGAGCAATTCCGCTCTTGTATTAATGTATTGGGATATAGGAAAAGGGATACTTGAGAAGCAGAAAGAAGAGGGCTGGGGCGCAAAAGTGATAGACCGCCTTTCGGCTGATTTAGCAGGGGAATTTCCGGATATGAAAGGATTTTCACCTCGAAACCTCAAATATATGCGTGCTTTTGCTGAAGCCTGGCCGGATAAGTCAATTGTGCAAGGGGCACTTGCACAAATAACCTGGTATAGCAATCTTACCTTGTTAGACAAACTTAAAGATTCAAAAATACGGCTTTGGTATGCCCGAAAGGCTTTGGAGCATGGCTGGTCACAGCCGGTTTTAGTTCATCAAATCGAAATGCGGCTTTATGAGCGGCAGGGGAAAATAACTAATAATTTCAAAACCGCGCTTCCTCCGGTAGATTCTGATATGGCCAAACAGGTATTTAAAGACCCATACATTTTTGATTTTCTGGGGACAGCAGAACCTAGAAGAGAAGCCGAATTGGAGCAAGGGCTGATAAGTCATGTTCAAAAATTTCTGCTTGAACTTGGAGCGGGATTTGCTTTTGTCGGCCGTCAAGTTCACATGGAACTCGGTGACAGTGATTTCTATATAGACCTGTTATTCTACCATCTGAAACTGCGTTGCTATGTTGTTGTTGAACTTAAAGCAGGAAAACTTGAACCCGGGCATGTGAGCCAATTAAATATGTATCTTAATGTCGTTGATGATTTATTAAAACATCCTGATGATAAACCAAGTATCGGATTATTACTGGTTAAACAAAAAAATAAGATGATAGCCGAATATTCTTTGCGTGGATATTCAAAGCCGATGGGGATTGCTCAATGGAAAACAAAAATAGCGGCGTCTTTGCCGTCTGAACTGAAAACGAGTTTGCCCGGCATTAAAGAGATAGAAGCGGAGTTGAGTAAAGAAATCAGTTAGAATAGGGATAACAAACTAAAGAGGAGCGTAATGTTACAAGATAAGAACAAAAAAATATCATGGGATTTTATGGAAAATAATTTATCACAGGAAAATCTTTATGCCGCGTATAGTAATTATTATCTTCGATCAGGAGATGAAAACAGACAACTGACCACAAAAGAGATAGAAAGACTGCTTATTAAGAAACAGGGTTATATCTATTCCTGGGGAGCGGAAGTATCTGATTCCTCTACTAAGGAAAAAACCGGCAGAAAAGGCGGCCAGAAAACTACCCAGAAAACTACCCAGGAAACTACCCAGGAAACTACCCAGAAAATTACCCAGAAAATATTGGCACTTATCGAACAAAATCCTCATGTTACCAGAAAAAACCTTTCAAGACTGGTTGGAAATATCACAGAAGATGGCATAAAATACAACCTTGCGGTATTGGTTAAGGCAGGAAAGATAAAAAGAGTCGGCCCCGATAAAAGCGGTTTTTGGAAGGTAACAAAAGGAAAAAATGAAACTCCATTTTGACGCTAATCAGGAGTTCCAATTGGAGGCGGTTAATTCCGTCGTTGATCTATTTCAGGGGAACCCCATGAATAAGGGGGATTTTGAATATTCCCTGAGCGGAGACGCTGAAGGCAGTACGATAAACGAATATGGGGTCGGAAACAGATTATTTATTAATGAGGAAAAGATAAAAGAAAATCTCTCGGAAGTTCAGCGCAGGAATGGTTTGGTAGGCGTTCCTGCCTTTGGCGGAATGCATTTTTCTGTGGAGATGGAAACCGGAACCGGCAAAACGTATGTTTATCTACGGACCATATATGAACTTAATAAAAAATATGGTTTCAAAAAATTCATTATCGTGGTCCCCAGCATTGCCATAAAAGAAGGAGCAAATAAAAATCTTGAAATAACAAAAGAACATTTTCAAGGCCTGTATAGCAACATACCGGTTAACTACAAAGTCTATGATTCCGGCAGAACTGCCGAATTGCGCAATTTTGCCTTGAGTAATAACATAGAAATTCTTGTGATCAATATTGATTCTTTTGCTAAGGACACAAATATTATTAATCAGGCAAGAGATTCGGCTCTGGGTAAAAGGCCGATAGAGTTTATTCAAGCAACAAATCCGATAGTTATAGTTGATGAACCTCAGAATATGGAAACGGAAATACGAAAAAAAGCTGTTGAAAATCTCAGGCCTTTATGCACGCTCCGGTATTCCGCCACTCATATTAACCTGTATAATCCCGTCTATAGTTTGAACCCTGTAAAAGCTTATGACCTGGGCCTGGTAAAACAGATCGAGGTGGACTCGGTTTTCGCGGAGGGCGGCTTTAATCAGGCGTTCATCTCTCTTGAGGAACTCAAATCCGCTAAGAAATCGGTAAGTGCCAGAATACGGCTGGATGTAAATACCGATAAAGGCGTAACGAAAAAGTCATTTACCGTAAAGAGCGGGGCTGATCTGTATGAACTTTCCAATGAGCGGGAAGCTTATAAAGAGGGTTACAAAATAAATTCCATAGATGTCTCTAACGGCTGTATCGAACTGTCAAACGGCAATGTCATTTACAAAGGGGAAACAAAAGGCGGGTTGCAGGATGAAGTTATGAAAGTCCAGGTGGATAAAGCCGTCAAAGAGCATTTCCATAAACAACGCAAGCTGAAAGAAAACGGTATCAAAGTCCTTACACTGTTTTTTATTGACAGGGTCGCGAATTATCGTTCCTATGACGAAGCCGGCAAAGAGCTTCCGGGAAAATTTGCCTTATGGTTTGAAGAGCTGTATAAAAAGCACGCAAACGAACCCGGGTTCAAAAAAGTGATGCCTTTTGAAGCCGGAAAAGTTCACAACGGGTATTTTGCCCAGGATAAAAAAGGAAAATTTAAAGATTCCACCTCAGGGGAGACCCAGGCGGATGATGATACCTATAAATTGATCATGCAGAAAAAAGAAGAACTTCTTGACCTTAATAATCCGTTAAGTTTTATTTTCAGCCATTCTGCCCTGCGTGAGGGTTGGGATAATCCGAATGTATTCCAGATATGCACTTTGAATGAAACGAGGTCGGACTTGAAAAAAAGGCAGGAAATAGGCCGCGGGCTCCGGCTTTCGGTAAACCAGCAAGGCGACAGGATAAGAGATAAAAATATCAATATTTTAACGGTTATAGCAAATGAAAGTTACGAGGATTTCGCAAAAAAGCTTCAAAAAGAAATACACGAGGATTGCGGCGTTGAGTTTACCGGAAGGCTCAAGAACGCAAGGGATAGGCAAAATGTAAAATTAAGAAAGGGCTTTGAACTGGATAAAAACTTTATTGAGCTCTGGAACAGAATAAAGCAAAAAACTACTTACCGTGTTGACTATAAAACTGAAGATTTAATTAAAGACGCGGGCAGGGCAATAAAGGAAATGCCAAAAATTACAAAACCTGTAATAAGGGCGGAAAAAGTCAGAATAGCTATGGGCAGGGAAGGCGTGTCAACTTATCTTGCCGGGACCGATTTGCCGCAAACAGTGGAAATGAAAACTGAAACACCCGATATTCTGGGGTATATTCAGAGCAAGACAGAACTTACAAGATCTACGATCCTGCAAATATTAAAGGAAGCAGGACGGATAGCGGATATTCTGAAAAATCCTCAGATGTTTCTGGATCTGGCGGTGGAAAAAATCAGAGGAATCCTTACAAAGTTCTTAATTGATGGAATTAAATATGAAAAAATAGCGGGACAGGAATGGGCGATGATGCTTTTTGAGGGAAAAGAGATAGAGTCCTATGTAAGTAATCTGTATGCAGTTAAAAATGATAACAAAACAATAGCATCTCATATTATTATTGATTCTATGTCAGAGCCGGAAAGGAAATTTGCCGAAGATTGTGATTCAAATGCAAACATAGAGTTTTTCATAAAATTGCCAAGATGGTTTGAGATAAAGACACCTATTGGCCCGTATACGCCGGACTGGGCGCTCATATTTAAGGATGATAAGAAACTTTATTTTGTTGCTGAAACGAAAGGATCGCTTGACAGCAGTTCTTTACGGATTGGCGAAGCGCTAAAGGTAAAATGCGGTGAGAAACATTTTGCGGAGTTTCCGGATATTACTTATAAGAAAGTAACGAAGGTCTCAGAATTGCTGTAATATTTATTTTTGATGTAAAAAGTAAATATAATTAATTACAATGATGACAGAAATTCCGCGTTCTGTGTGTTTTTTTGTAGTTGCCTCATTTATGAGGCCAAAAATGCTTGATAAATCAAGCAACTACAATTTCGATGCTGTCTGATTCTTTTTATTGAGTAAGTTCTGTAATGACGACTTCAAAAAGATTAAAAACCCCGATTTCCCGGGGTTTTTTCAGGAACTCTCTTTCATCTCTGTAATCTCCTTTGTTTACCTGTATCATCAGAGGGCAATTTTCCTTAAAAGTATTGATTAATAAAGGGGTTTCTGTTATAATTAGGTACTAAATATTTACCGCTTTTAGAGCGGGGTTTTTGTTTTTTTTAGGGGGAAAATTGGCTAAGAAGAAACAGAATAGACCTAAAAGATTAGCGGGCAAATTAAATAAGGAAGCACCAAAAGACACGCCGGCGGTATCCAAGGATGACAAGGTTAAACCTTCCATCCCTGTCCAGCAGGGACTTCCCAATATTAAAGAAAATATAATACCTATTTACATTGAAGAAGAGATCAAGGCCTCCTATATTTCCTACGCGATGAGCGTTATTGTAGGACGTGCTTTGCCGGATGTGCGTGACGGGCTTAAACCTGTCCAGCGCCGCATTCTGCACGCGATGAACGAGATGGGCCTGCATCATAATAAACCTTACAGAAAGTCGGCGAAAGTGGTCGGTGAAGTTCTCGGTAATTACCATCCGCACGGGGATACCGCGGTCTATGAAACCATGGTCAGGATCGCCCAGGATTTTACTTTAAGATATCCGCTTTTGGCCGGCCAGGGTAACTTCGGAAGTGTTGACGGGGATCCCGCGGCCGCTATGCGTTACACCGAGATCCGCCTGGCTGCGATAGCCGACGAGATGCTTGCCGATATAGAAAAAAATACCGTTGATTTCATCCCCAACTACGACCAATCCCGCGAAGAACCGACCGTGCTTCCGGCCAAGATCCCGAATCTCCTCATTAACGGTTGTGCCGGTATAGCCGTGGGAATGGCGACTAATATTCCGCCTCATAATCTGGGCGAGGTGGTTGACGGCGCGGTAATGCTAATTGATGACCCGGAAACGACTGTTGAAAAACTTATGACAGTTATCAAAGGGCCGGACTTTCCTACCGGCGGTTATATTCTGGGACGTGACGGTATCAAAGACGCTTATACCACCGGCAGGGGTTCGATAGTGATCCAGGCAAAAACAAGGATAGAAACCGATAAAAAAGGAAGAGAAAAAATAATAGTCTATGAAATACCGTTCCAGGTCAACAAAGCTACGCTTATAGAGGCGATAGCCAATCTTGTGCGGGATAAAAAAATAGAAGGTATTTCCGATGTAAGGGATGAGTCCGATAAAGACGGCATGCGTATCGTTATCGAAATAAAACGCGAAGAAAATACGCAGATAATTCTCAACAACCTTATCAAGCATACGTCAATGAAGACCTCTTTCGGGGTCATTATGCTGGCGCTGGTAGATCAGCAGCCCAAGATCCTTAATCTAAAGGGTGTGCTGACCCAGTTTATCGCTTATAGAAAAATAGTTGTTGTTAGAAGGACCCGGTTTGAACTCGAGAAAGCGGAGCGCAGGCAGCATATTCTTGAAGGTTTAAGGATCGCGCTTAAGGAATTAAACGCAATTGTAAAGACTATCAGGGAAAGCAAGGATACGGAGACCGCCAGGAATGCCTTGATAAAGAATTTCCGGCTTTCTCTGGTACAGGCCCAGGCCATTCTTGATATGCGCTTGCAGCAGATAACCAATATAGAAAGGAATAAAATAGAGGAAGAGTATAAAGAACTTACCAAAACCATTAACCGGTTAAAAGATATTCTGTCGGATCCCGAAAAAGTTATGGCTCTCATAAAGGAAGAACTTATTGCGGTGAAGGCAAGATATAATAATCCGAGAAGAACAGAACTCATCGGCAAGTTCGAGGATATAAATGTTGAAGATCTTATAAAGGATGAGGACGTCGTTGTGACTCTTTCCCATGCCGGTTATATAAAGAGAATACCGGTGTCAAGCTATAAGGCGCAAAAACGCGGCGGCAAAGGCATTACGGGCATGGAGACCAAGGATGAAGATTTTGTTGAGGACTTGTTCGTTACCACCACCAAGGATTACCTTATGTTCTTCACGAACCGCGGTAAATGCTACTGGCTGAAGGTCTATGAGATCCCGGAGTCCGGCAGGTATGGTAAGGGCAAGGCGATCGTTAACCTTATAAAACTGGAAGGCCAGGAGAACGTGACCGCGGCCCTTTCTACGAAAGAATTCAAAAATGATGTTTTCCTGTACATGTCCACCAAACAGGGCATGATCAAGAAGACCCAGATGAGCGAGTTCTCCAACCCGAGATCGACCGGTGTTATTGCTCTGCGGCTCAGGGACGGCGATGAGCTGGTAGGGGTCAAAGTCGCCCTGAAGGATCAAGACATAGTCATTGCCACGCAGAACGGGTTTGCCATCAGGTTCAAAGAGGCAGATGTCAGGGAAATAGGCAGGTCGGGCATAGGTGTCAAGGGTATTAAACTCGGTAAAGCTGATGTTGTAGTCGGCATGGAAGTCCTGACCGAGAAAGCCGACCTCCTGACGGTTTCAGAGAACGGTTACGGCAAGCGGACCAAACTAAGCCAGTACCGCGTGCAGGGAAGAGGCGGAAAAGGGCTGACCAACTTAAAAGCCAATGTCAAAACCGGCAAGGTTGTCGGGATACGGGAAGTAAATGATGAGGACGAGGTAATGCTGATCACTGCCTCCGGACAGGTAATACGCACGAAGGTAAAAGCTGTCAGGACCACGGGGCGCTCAACTTCGGGTGTGCGCTTAATAAAATTAGAAACCGGGGACAAGGTCGCTAATGTAGCCAAGCTTGCCGCAAAAGATGATGAGGAACCTGATAATCAGGGAGAATTGAAATGAAGAAAATAATTTCATTGTTATTGATCTCGGCGGCTTTTTTTCTTGGCGGAGATAGAGGCGATGCCTTTGAGAAAGGCCACGCGGCAGAAACCAGCGAAGAGGCGATAAAATGGTATCAAAAAGCGCTTTCTCTTTGCCGGGAAGATGAAAAGATCCCCAGGGCCTGGGCTTATAATAATATAGGTTTTGTCCTGTTGAAAGACAGTGAATGGAATGAGGCGCTGGGCTGGTTTGAAAAAGCGGTCAAAGAAGACGATAGCAACCATGTGGCCTGGAATAACCTCGGCATGACCTATGAAAATATCGGGTTTTTTAAGAAAACAAGGCCGAATAAAAGAAGTAAAACAAAAGCGGTGGTCAAGGAAGTTACGGGTGAAACCGCCGGAGTGGATCCCGAGGTAGAGTATCTGAACAAAGCGCTGACCGCCTATAAAAAAAGCCTGGCGTTAAAACCGGATGAAGACAAGTACAAAATAAATAAGTTGAGGGTGGAATCGCTCCTGCAGGTGAGATAGTGAGCGCGGGAAATCTTTATATAATCGGCACCCCGATAGGCAATCTTGAAGACCTTACCTTTCGCGCGGTCAGGATCCTGAAAGAAGTTGATCTTGTTGCCGCAGAAGACACGAGGACCACGAAGCTCCTGCTTGCCCACTACGGTATCGAAAAACCGCTTACCAGTTACCATGAATATAACAGGCTTGCAAAAGGGAATGTTCTGCTCTCTTCCCTGCTGGAAGGTAAAAATATCGCCGTTGTTTCAGACGCGGGTACGCCCTGTATCTCCGATGCCGGCTGGCAGCTCGTGGACGAAGCCAAAAATAACGGGATCAAAGTGGAAGTCGTTCCCGGCCCCTCCGCGGTGATCTCCGCGCTCTCAGTCGCCGGTGTTCCTGCCGGAAAATTTATCTTTCTGGGTTTCTTAAAGAAAAAACCGTCGAAGAGAAGGAAGGAACTCGAGGCCTATAAGGACGGTGACAAGGTCATTGTTTTTTATGAGTCTCCGCACCGGATAATAAAAGCCCTGCTGGATGTCAGAATGGTTCTGGGGGATGTTTTTATTTCGGTTTCCCGCGAGCTTACGAAAAAATTTGAAGAAACGGTACGGGGGACGGCCACGGAAGTCATAGACTATTTTTCCGCAAAAAAAATTCTTGGTGAGTTTTGTGTAGTAGTCAAACCTTTCAATTCCGGCCCGGAAACGGAAGAAGAGAAGTAAGGGTATAAGGGAGATAAGTTACAGGTTCTAGGTGTTGGGTGCTAGGTCCTAGGTGCCAGGTGCTAGGTCCTAGGTGCCAGGTACTAGGTGCTAGGTGACAGGTACTAGGTCTTAGGTGCCAGGTGTTGGGTGCCGGGAGATAAATATTTAAAAGTTCTTCCCAGAACCTAAAACCCAGGACCCGGAACCTGTTTTCAAGGAGAGCACGGTTGAGATTACTGAGATTTATTGTTGCCATAATCCTTCTTCCCGTCAATATTATCCTGACCGCGGGTTTTTTCAGGAATTTTACGTATTTTAAAGAGATACAACACGGCGAGGTGGTACTGCTTGCCGGGTTTATCAGTTATCTTCTCCTGCATTTTATTCTTTACCGCCCGGTCTTCATGCATGTGATGGCGCATGAATTAACGCATGCTTTCTGGGCAACGCTTTTTGGCGGCAGGGTAAAGTCCTTGAATGTATCACACGAGGGCGGCAGTGTTACCATGGAAAAGTCGAACTTTCTGGTGGTCTTGGCCCCGTATTTTTTCCCGTTCTATACCGTGCTGGCGTTATTGATCTATATTATTGTTGATGTAAAATATGTTGATTATATTCTGTTTCTGATCGGCTTTACTTACAGCTTTCACCTGGCTTTGACGCTCTATTCCTTAAGGCAAAAACAGACGGATATCAGGGAGTGCGGGCTTCTCTTTTCTTTGATGTTCATCTACCTGGCCAACCTCCTGATCCTGGCGGGAATAATCTCTCTGGGTTCAAAACAGTTCAATATGGTTAATTTCTTTAATGAAGCGCTCGGCTTTGCGGGGAGTATTATTAAATGAAAAGAGCTCTGGTAATAACAGGGATAGCACTGGCGGTATTTGGCGGCATATTTATATTCTATTATTTAGAGAACAGCGAGGAGCCGGAGGCAGTGCCTGCCAGCGGCCCCGCACAGGAACGGGCGTATTATGATCGCGCGGAAAAAGCTCTTTTTTTGTGGGAAAAAGCCGGGAAAAAAAATGAAATTGAAAGAGCGCTGGCGGAGCTCAGGGAAAAAAATATAGGAAAGCTCAAAGCCGAAAACCCCTACGTGGCCAACATGCTCGAAGGGGCGGGAACCGCCAAACCCGGACTGCCGGCAGAAATAGAAACGGGTGCTGAAAAGAAGAAACTGATCAGAGCGGATCTTTTTACCTGTGCCGGCAGGCAGTTCTACGCGGCCCATTACAGGGGCGTTAAAGAAAAAGAGCTCCGGTATTACGAGGATACGGATAAAGGCCTTGTTGAAATAAAACTTGAGGGCATGCTTCCCGCGGCGCTTTACGGCTTTAAAACGATAATGTTCTCAAAAAATGATATCCCGGTCCTTGTCGCGATGATGTTCGCAAGCGATGATTCCTGGAGCACGCGTAATTTTTACATGATCGGCGCGGAAGGCAGGTTCGAAAAAATATATTCTTTTGAAGGGTCCTGGGTGGAGGAACGCTACGCGGATCTTGACGGTGACGGGATCCTGGAAATAATATTGCAAAGGCGGCTCAACACGGCGCCGGAAGGCGCGGCCGAAATAATAAAAGAACTGAAAGCCAAGAACCTGAGCGGGTATAATGCGATCTTTTATGAGCATGAAATAATAAAATGGGACCCGAAGAATAAGAAAATGGTTAAGGCAGGCGCGATAATTAAGGCCGACTTTTCCCATAAGGAGTAATTATGCCTGAACTACCGGATCTTGAAGTGCTGGCCGAGAATCTCGATAAGCTTACGGGCGGTAAAAAGATAAAAAAAGTTGTTGTCCTGAAAGATAAGCCGGTACAGCCCTTGCCGCCTGCTGAGTTCATCTCCTTTGTTGAAGGAAAGATAATCAAGTCGGTAAAACGGACAGGCAAACAGCAGTTATTCACCTTTGATGACGGCAATACCCTGCTTGTGCACCTGATGCTGCACGGAGAACTACATTACCTGCAAGCAGCCGAGCCATTACCTGCCTATGCGGTAGCGGCTTTTTATTTTGCCGAAAATAAAGTCCTTGTCTTTAAGGATCATACCCAGTGGCTGAAACTCCGCCTTAATACCCAGGGAGAGTCCGTGATGGACCCGGTAACCAAAAAATTTACCCTGCAGTTTTTCAGAAAATTGATACAGGATAAGCCGAAAAACGCGGTTAAGGAGATACTTCTGAACCAGGAAAATATTACCGGTATCGGCAGTGCTTATGCCGATGAGATCTGCTATAATGCTAAAATAAGGCCGCAGGCCTGTGCCGGGGACCTTGAAGAAAAAGACATTAAGCTCCTTTTCCATGCTGTTGTGGACACGCTGAAGGACGCTGTTAGAAAGATAAAAAAAGGTATGGCCGGGAATATTACAGGGGAGTTTACGGAGCATTTTGCGGTTCACGGAAAAAAGAAAGGCAAGTGCCCTTTGGGCCACAAGCTGGAGACGGTAAAAGTGGGCGGCAGGGGCAGCGAATATTGCCCCATTTGTCAAAAATGACGAAGTACGAATGACAAATGACGATATAATGAAAGCGGGTCAAAGAGGCCCGCTAATTTTGGAATAAATAATGCTTAGGAAGAATATATTGTACTTCGTAATTCGTGCTTTGTACTTACATTGTCAGCAATGGGGAGCTATTAACTAAGATGAAAGTTAGCCGCAAACCAAGTATTATTATCACCATGGGGGATCCTGCCGGGATAGGCCCTGAAGTCGTATTAAAATCCCTCAAGGAAATTGTTGAATTTGCCGACCCAATTGTTATCTGCGACTATGAGTTCCTCCGGAAAACGGCTAAACGCCTGCGGCTAAAAGTCCCTGATGTTTTTTATATAGATATGGAAAATATCGGGAAGAAAAAAATAATTCCTGGGAAAATAAGCGCGGTTTGCGGAAGAGCGTCTTATGAATATATAGAACTGGCCGTCCGGCTTGCCCGGGAGAAATTGGCGGAGGCAATTGTGACGGCTCCCATCACCAAAGGATCTTTTCACGCGGCAGGCATAAAATACCCCGGACATACCGAGATGCTGGCCGGTCTTACAGGCACAAAAGATTACGCGATGATGCTCACCGGTGACCGTCTCAGGGTCGTGCTGGTCACTATCCATACTTCTCTTGCAAGCGTTCCCGGGCTTATTAAAAAAGAAAAGATCCTGAAAAAAATAACTCTTACCGCAAAATGGCTGAAAAAATACCTGAAAATAAAGCGGCCCGTAATAGCCGTTGCCGCCTTGAATCCCCACGCGGGAGAGGGCGGTATATTCGGCAAAGAAGAAGCAAAAGAAATAATTCCCGCGCTAAAAGCCGCGCAAAAACTCAAGGGAGTTAAGGTCCTCGGCCCGGTCGTTCCCGATATTCTTTTTTATAAAGCCATGAAAGGCGCCTATGACGCGGTGGTCTGCATGTATCATGACCAGGGCCTGATACCGCTTAAAATGGTCGGCTTTGAAACCGGCGTAAATATTACCCTGGGCCTCCCTATCATACGTACCTCTCCTGATCACGGAACCGCTTATGATATAGCAGGGAAAGGCCTTGCTGACCCGGGAAGTTTTATAGAAGCCGCAAGAATGGCTGCCCGGCTGGCCCAAAGTGAAGAGCACCTCAAATAATTTCCGAATTAATTCTCTCATCTGTGCGATTCCACCACAAAGCGCTGGTGGATTTCGCTTCACTCAACTCTCTACCCATCCCTGCCCGCCGGTCTTTTTGGAGGGTGTGTCATCAGGCCACAAAGGCCTCATTTTGGGCATTGTTTTTTAAGCCAATCTAATATATAATAATCCTATATGAAATGTCCCTTTTGTAATTTTAAAAATGATAAAGTACTTGATTCGCGTGAAAGTAAAGACGGTAATTCCGTAAGACGGCGCAGGGAATGCCTTAAATGCTCCAAGCGTTTTACAACTTATGAGCAGGTGGAAAATATAATGCCTGTGGTCGTGAAAAAAGACGGCAGGCGTGAGACCTTTGACAGGTTCAAGATACTTAATGGAATAAAAAAAGCGTGTGAAAAACGGCCGGTTTCCATGGCGGCTATGGAAACAGTTGTACAGGATATAGAAAAAGCCGTGCATAACCGCATGGATAAAGAGATAAATGCCAAGGATCTCGGCGACCTGGTAATGGTGCAATTAAAAAAACTGGACCATGTTGCGTATGTGCGCTTTGCTTCCGTTTACCGTCAATTCAAAGATATAGGAGAATTTGTAGACGAAATAAAGAAGCTGCTTGGATGAAGGGGGTTCTTGAACTATGACAGTCTCAATGAAAAAGAAACTGGCGCAGATGCTTGTAGATGAAGGTATCATTTCCGACAACCAGCTGCAGGAAGCTCTGAAAGAATCAAAAGTCCAGAATGTCCGTCTCGAACAGGCCATTGTCAAGCTGGGTTATATCACCGACGAAGTTCTTATGGCTTTTATGGGCACCCAGATGGGTATTCCTACCGTTAATCTCAGCGATCACGGGGAGATCGACCCCAATGTCGTTAAACTCCTTCCGGAAAATGTCTGCCAGCGGCAGATCCTTGTGGCGATCTCTAAAAAAGGGAATAACCTTACGGTCGCGATGTCGGACCCTTTAAATGTTTCCGCAATTGATGACATCAGGTTGATGACCGGTTTTGAAGTGACTCCTGTCTTATCAAGTGAAAGTGAAATTAAAGCGATGATCCAGAAGATCTTCAGCAATACCACGGCTGAGATGGAAGAAGTGATGAAGGACCTTGAGAATGTTGAAGATGTGGAACTTATGGCGGCCGAAGAGGAGATCGACGCGGCCAAGCTGGCGGCCGCTTCCGAGGACGCGCCCATTGTTAAACTTGTAAACGCGATGCTTACCCGCGCTATCGAGGAAAAAGCTTCCGATATTCACCTTGAAATTTATGAAAAGATAACCCGGCTGCGCTACCGCATAGACGGCGTGCTCCATGAAAAAACTGCGCCCCCGCGAAAAGTTTACGCGGCTCTGGTTTCCCGTTTAAAGATCATCTCCGAACTTGATATAGCGGAGAGAAGGCGTCCTCAGGACGGCCGCTGCAAAGTAAAAGTTTCCGGAAAAGAAGTTGACATGCGTGTTTCCGTGCTGCCTACCGGTTTCGGTGAAAAGGTGGTTATCCGCGTGCTTGATACTTCAAATTTACAGCTGGACCTTAACCAGCTGGGTTTTGAACCGGATATCCTGCAGCTTTATAAAAAAAATGTTGACGCGCCTTACGGCATGATCCTGGTAACCGGCCCTACCGGTTCCGGTAAATCTGTTACTCTCTTTTCCACGCTTGCGCTGCTTAATTATCCAGACGTTAATATCGTGACCATTGAAGATCCCATCGAATTCGTGACCCAGGGAGTAAATCAGGTCATGGCAAACCCGAAAGCAGGGCTTACCTTCGCGAGCGGTCTAAAATCATTTCTGCGGCAGGACCCGGACATTATTCTTGTCGGGGAGATCCGCGACTCCGAAACCGCGCTTATTGCCATTAACGCCGCCCTCACCGGCCATCTTGTCCTCTCAACTTTGCATACTAACGACGCTCCTCAGGCCATGACGCGTCTTGATAATATGGGGGTGGAGCCCTTCCTTATCACCTCTTCTGTTATCATGGTCATTGCCCAGCGGCTTCTCAGAAAGATCTGTCCCAAGTGCAAAGAGGCCTACGAGGTTTCAGCTGAAGTGCTTGAAGATCTTAATATCAAACCGGCCGCAGGGGAAAAAGTTGTCTTCTACAGAGGCCTTGGTTGTTCCAACTGCGCTAATACGGGCTATAAGGGCCGGGCCGCTATTTACGAAGTTATGGTCATGAATGATGAGATAAGAAAACTTGTTTTAAAACACGCTTCCGGCACGGATATTAAAAAAATGGCCATAGAAACCGGGCTTGTTACCCTGCGTGAGGCCGGAATAAGGAAAGTCAAAGCCGGGACGACCAGTATTGAGGAACTATTAAGGACCACGTCGGTAGATTAGGAGGTAACGGGGAATGTTTACGATAAATGATCTGCTCAGGGTTTTGTTTGAAAAGAATGCCTCGGACCTTCATCTGACTTCGGGAACTTCGCCGGCTTTACGCATTGACGGGGATATTATTACCACGGAACTTGAAAAGCTTACCCCGGAAACCTGTCAGGAACTTGTTTACGGCGTATTAACGGATGAACAAAAAGAAAAATTTGAAAGAGAGAATGAACTGGATCTGGCTTTCGGCGTGAAAGGCCTGGGCCGGGTCAGAATGAATGTCTTCCGGCAGCGGGGCGCGGTGGCTGCGGTAATGCGTAACATTCCTTCCAAAATTGCGACTTTCGAAGAACTCGGTTTGCCTGAAGTTGTAAGCACCACCATTGTAAAGCTCCCCAAAGGCCTTGTGCTGGTAACCGGCCCTACCGGTTCCGGTAAATCCACTACTATTGCCTCAATAATAGATTATATAAACAGTGATAGAAAAGGGCACATTATTACCGTTGAAGATCCCATAGAATATGTTTATCATCACAAGAACTGCATAGTTAACCAGCGGGAGATAGGTGTTGATACGCCGAACTTTACCTCGGCTCTACGGCATATACTCCGGCAGGACCCCGATGTCATAGTCATAGGTGAAATGCGCGACCTGGAAACTATACAGGCGGCGCTGACCATAGGTGAAACAGGGCATCTTGTTTTTGGCACGCTCCATACTACCGATGCCGTGCAGTCCATAAACCGCGTAATAGATGTTTTTCCGCCGCACCAGCAGCAGCAGGTAAGGACGCAGCTTTCCTTCACTTTACAGGCGGTTCTTTCCCAGACCCTGCTTCCCAAGGCCTATTCCGGCGGGAGGGTCGCGGCAATTGAAGTTATGATGCCTAATTCCGCCATCCGCAACCTGATCCGCGAAGATAAAGTCCACCAGGTCTATTCGACCATGCAGACTTCCGGGGAATCCGGCATGATCACGTTAAACCAGTCGCTTTTTAATTTATACCAGAAACAGCTGGTTACTTATAATGATATTATGTTTGCTTCTCTTGACCAGAAAGACCTGCAAAGAATGGTCAAAGGTGTTTAGGAGGAAAACTAATGGCTGTATTTAATTATAAAGCGAAAACCGCGGAAGGGGCCGTTATTTCCGGAGTAATGGAAGCCGAGAACGAAAGAGTACTGACGGCCAAACTTAAAGGCCAGAAACTGACCCTGGTGTCCTCGGTGCTGGAAAAAAAGAAAAGACTCGCGGGCAGGGGCGGTAAGGTCACAGTTAAAGATCTCTCGGTCTTCGCCCGGCAGTTCGCGACCATGATCTCGGCGGGCGTGCCTGTCTTGCAGTCACTTAACATTATCTATGAACAGGTCGAAAGCCGTAAATTAAAAGAATGCCTCGGAAAGATCAGGGAGGATATCGGGCAGGGGCAGACCCTCTCGGACGCCATGGGTAAACATCCTGAAATATTTTCAAATCTCTTCGTGAATATGGTGAAAGCCGGGGAAACCGGCGGTATTCTTGACGGCATACTGCAGCGTCTTTCCACTTATCTGGAAAAAGCGGACGCGCTCCGTAGAAAGGTTAAATCGGCGTTAACTTACCCCGTGATGGTGCTTGGCGTGGCTTTGGGCGTTACCGTCTTTCTTATGGTGGCGGTTTTACCGACTTTTAAGACTGTTTTTGAAAGTTTCGGCTCAAAACTTCCGGCTCCCACGCAGTTTGTTCTGTCTATTTCTGATTTTATGCAGTCCTTTTTTAAACCGCCGCAGGTCTTTATTGAAGCGGGAGTGGTAGCGGGTGTCTGGTTTCTGCTGAACCGTTATATGAAGACCAGAAAAGGACAGCTCCAGTGGGATGGTATTCTGCTAAAAATGCCTATGTTCGGTATTTTAATAAAAAAAGTAGCCGTTGCTAAATTTGCCCGTACTTTAGGCACCCTTATTAAATCCGGTGTGGCCATACTTGAAGCCCTTGAAATTACCGCGAAAACCTCCGGTAACCTGGTTGTAGAAGAGGCCATTATGAAAGCCCGCGCGGCTATCCGTGAAGGTGAAAATATTACCGGGCCGCTTAAGGACGCCGGTATATTCCCCGTGATGATAATTCAAATGGTCTCGGTGGGTGAAGAAACGGGTACTATTGATGATATGCTTATCAGATGTGCGGATTTCTATGACGATGAAGTTGATACTGCTGTCGGCGGTTTGACCTCAATGCTGGAACCTCTTATTATGGCCTTCCTCGGCGTGGTTATCGGCGGTATCGTTATCGCCATGTTCTTACCTATGTTCTCCATGAGTGAAGTTGTAGGTTAAGAAAAGGACTTTAAAATGTATGCCGGTTCCAAAATTATAGGCAAAGATCTTCGTTTGATCAACAGCAAGCTTATGTCTATTGCTTCCCGGGCAGACAAGTTAGTGCCTGGAATTAAAAGCCATTTGTTAAGCGGGGGTAAAAAACTACGCCCGTCGCTTTTAATGCTTGCTTACCGGGTCTTTCGTTCCGGAAATAAAGACCGCTATTTGAAACAGGCTCTTGATTTTGGAGCCGTAATAGAGACCCTGCACAATGCTTCCTTATTGCACGACGATGTAATAGAAGATTCCGGTATTAGAAGGGGCCGGCGGACCATAAATTCTCTTTATGGCAATAAAAAAGCAGTTCTTGCCGGGGATCTTTTGACCGCTTTTTCCATGTCTCTCCTTTACAACCTTAAGAGTTCAAAAACAATAGAAAAAACCCTGCGGCTCTTTGGCCGCGCTGCGCGGGAGCTTGTAAAAGGCGAAATAGAGGAAGTAACCGGCCTTTTTAAGTTAACTATCTCCGAAAAAGAATATTTTGACGTTATTACCGGTAAAACTGCGGGGCTTTTTATGGCAGCTTCTGAAGCGGGCGCGGTCCTGGCGCGCGCCGGTAAAAAGCAGACAAAAGCTTTAAAAGAATACGGCCGGCATCTCGGTCTGGCTTTTCAGATCATAGATGATATCCTTGACCTTACGGGAACGGAAGCGGTGCTGGGTAAACCGGCGGCCTCAGACCTGCTCGAAGGCAAATTCACTTTGCCGGCTATTTACGCGCTGCAAAAAGCGGATAAAATAGAGAAAAATAGAATTAAAAATATTATGTTGAATATCCGCAAAGGAAAAAAAGAAGCCGGCGGGGTGGAATATATAGTTGAAGTAATTAAAAAATACGGCTGCCTGGATGCGGCTTATGTCAAAGCGAAGGAACAGGTGAATAAAGCTATTTTCGCGTTAGAAAAACTTCCGAAAAATGAATTCAGGCGCGCGCTCGAAAAAGCCGCTTCTTTTGTTTTGGAACGCGAGCGCTAGTTAAAATAAAAATTATGAAGGAGAAAAAGAAATGGATATCAAGTCAAAACTGAATATGAACGTAATTAACGCCCCCATGTCGGGAATAAGAAAGATCTCGGATATGGTCATGCAGATGAAGGATGTTATCAGGATGGACCTGGGAGAACCTGATTTTGATGTTCCTGAACACATTAAAGAAGCGGCTATTTATGCCATAAAAAGCGGTTTTTCCCATTACACTCCCGGTCCCGGAATTTTGGAACTTAGAAAGGCCGCGGCTTCCAGGTTTAAAAATGATAACGGCCTGGACTATGACCCGGAAACGGAGATCACGGTCACGCAGGGCGGTGTCGGCGCCATATATTCCGCGCTTCAGACCCTGGTCAATCCCGGGGATGAGGTGATCGTTTCTGACCCGGTTTGGCCTGTCTACCTCGGGATACTTGGAATTCTGGAAGCAAAGCCGGTACTTGTCACGCTTAAAGAAAAAGACGGCTTTAATATGCTGCCGGAAGAAGTTAGCAGGAAGATCACCTCTAAAACCAAGTGCATTGTAATAAACAGCCCCAACAATCCGACGGGCGGGGTTATGACCGAAGAGAATATAAAAGCCGTTGCAAAAATAGCCCGGGAAAAAGGAATATTTGTTCTTTCCGATGAGTCCTATGAAAAACTTATTCTCGGCGGAAGAAAACATCTCTCGATAGGGTCGCTTCCCGGCATGCGCGACCTGACGGTTACGCAGTTTACTCTTTCAAAAACCTACGCGATGACAGGGTGGAGAATAGGTTTTGCGGTGGCGAACAAGGAGCTTTCCGCGGGTATAAGAAAGGTTTCGCTCTATACAATTACCCATGCAAACTCTGTCGCGCAAAAAGCGGCGGTCGCGGCGATAAACGGCCCGCAGGATTGTGTCGCAAAAATGGTACAGGCCTTTAAGGAGAGGTCCAAGATCCTTGTGGACGGTTTAAATGCCACCGGCAAGATCACGTGCATACAGCCGGAAGGGGCTTTTTATGCTTTTGCAAATATTTCCGGGCTGAAAATGAAGTCAGAAGAATTCGTGCTTAGAATGATAAAAGAGGCCGGGGTCTCGGCCGTAAATGGTTCTGCTTTTGGCGAAAGCGGAGAAGGTTTTGTCAGATTCTGTTTTGCTAACTCGCATGAAAATATCCGGGAAGCGGTCAAGAGGATAAGCGCGTTTACCGCTAAACTCTGATCTTAAAATTTGCAGCATAGGCCCTGTTACAGGGCCTGGGGGGAATATATGGGCAATATAGGGTTACCTGAACTGGTAGTTATCCTGGTTCTCGCTCTCTTGATCTTCGGCGCCGGAAAACTTCCGGAGGTCGGAAGATCCCTGGGCAATTCTATCAAAGAATTTAAAAAAGCAATGAAGGATGACGCTCCGGATACCGGCAAAGCTTCAAAAAAAGCCAAGAAGTAAGTGAAAGTGTGGAAGGTGCCGGGAGAGGATAAGTAAGGGCTTTTCCTAATACCTATCACCCCGAACCCAGAACCTGCGCTTTAATAGGTATAACCATGAACCATTCATGCTTCAGGTTCATGGCCCTGCACCCGGAAACGCGTGGTGCGGGGTTTTTTACAAGGAGAAGTGTTTATGTCCAAACAAAAAGGTTATGTGGCTTTTGATCTCGGAGCTGAGAGCGGCCGCGGGATCTACGGGTACATAAAAAACGGGAAAATAAAACTCGAAGTCCTGCGCCGGTTCCTGAATGAACCGGTTGAGCTTAACGGCACGCTTTACTGGGATCTGCCTTTCTTTTTTAATGAGCTTAAAAAATCTATTATGCTCTGTGACCCGTCGCTCAAGAAAAAAATAAGCAGTATCGGGATAGATACCTGGGGCTGTGACTATGGCCTGCTTGATAAAAAAGGAAATCTTCTTTCTAATCCGGTACATTACCGGGATAACCGTACCAAGGGTATGATAGAAAAATTCATGAAAGCGGCCGGCCGGGAAAAGATCTACGGGATCACAGGCATTCAATATAATTTTTTCAATACCTCCGTGCAGCTTTTCGCGCAGCACCGGAAAGATCCGTCCATACTCAAGAGCGCGGCCACGCTGCTTCAGATGCCTGATCTTCTGGGTTACTTTTTTACGGGGAAAAAGGCCTCCGAACAGACCATTGTCAGCACTTCCCAGCTTTATGACCCCGGGAAAAAGGATTGGTCGCCGTATCTATTAAAGAAGGCCGGGGTACCTGCGAAAATAATGCTTAAACCCAAACCGGCGGGAACAACCCTCGGGCCGGTCAAGAAAGATATACTGGAGGAAATGGGGGCTGCGAAGATCAAGGTTGTCAGTGTGGGCGGCCATGATACGGCAAGCGCCGTGGCGGCAACACCGGCAAAAAGGGGTACCAACTGGGCCTATTTAAGTTCCGGTACCTGGTCGCTTATCGGTATAGAGACCGAAAAGCCGGTCATAAATGAAACCACGCTTGCTAATAACTTTACGAACGAAGCCGGAGTTTACAACACCAACAGGCTTATTAAGAATGTCATGGGGCTCTGGCTGATACAACGCTGCAGAAAAAAATGGATGGATGACGACCGTAAGGAACTAGCCTACCCGGTCCTGGTGAAAGAAGCAGAAAAAGCAAAAGGCTTCAGGGCTTTCGTAGACCCCAATGACCAGAGTTTCTATTCTACTCCCGATATGCCCGGGGCAATTAACGCTTTTCTTAAAAAGACCGGGCAAAAACCGCTGAAAACGCGCGGAGAGATCATCAGATGCATCATGGAAAGCCTGGCTTTTGAATACAGGGCCAGTATAGAGGTGCTGGGAAAACTAAAAGGCAATAAAATAGAAGTATTGCATATACTTGGCGGAGGATCGCAGAACGGCCCTCTTTGCCGGTATACTGCCGATGCCTGCGGAATAAAGGTGATCGCGGGTCCGGTTGAAGCCACGGCTCTGGGCAACATTGTGGTCCAGGCAATAGTTTCAAGAGAGCTAAAGGACCTGGAACATGCCAGGGCGCTTATTAAGAACTCTTTCCCGCTCAAAGTCTATCAACCCGCGAATAACTCCGGATGGGATGAGAACTATTCAAAATTTCTTGGTTTGAAAAAGGTATAGCATATGAAAGCAGGAGAAAAAAAGATGTTAAAAGACCTTATCGCCGCGGGAAAAAAACTGGCGGCAAAGGGGATCGTAGTCGGGCCCGGGGGAAACTTAAGCATCCGGACCGGCAAGACCATAATTATCAAGAAATCCGGAGCCTGTATGGAAGACGGGACCGGGGCCTCATATATGGAAGTGGAGCTTAACTCAAGAAAAGCGGTTTGCGGCGCAGGTAAACCTTCCTGTGAAACCCCCATGCACACCGCTTGCTACAAAACCAGGCCCGAGATAAAATGTGTCATGCATACACACGGGCCCTACGCCCTGGGTTATAGCATGCAAAATAAACCTTTGAAGTCATTTTTCCCGGACCATACGACCGTTATCGGTTCGGATGTTCCCGTCCTGAGTTTTGAATATCCTTCCAGCGAAGAACTGGCGGCTAAGGTCGCTAAGGCCCTCAAAAAATACAACGCGGTCATACTGCAAAACCACGGCCTGCTTACGATCGGGGAAAATGTTGATGAGGCGTACTACCGGACCCTGCTAATAGAATCTATTATAAAGGCCGCCTTTATAGCAAAGGCCTTCGGCGGGGTGAAACTTTTGAGTCCAAAGCGTATTGCCGTGATGGATGGCTCGGATGAAGGCGCCTACAGAAAAGAGATGGTAAAAAAAAGAAGGTAAAATGAAGGTAAAACTCGATTACGGAAAAAAAGGGCTGGTAATTGACCTGAAAGGCAGAAAACCTGTAAAATTATTTGCGATGAAAAACTCAAAACCCCTGTCCGGCCCGAAGAAAAAGATAAAAAAAACATTATTAAATCCCCTCGGGAAGAAACCGCTTTCCTCCCTGGTCAAAAAAACCGACAGGATCTGCATAGTTATTTCTGATAACACCCGTCCGGTACCCAATAAAATTATCCTTCCGGAGATATTGAAAGTCCTTAGAGCCGCGGGAGTTCCTGAAAAAAACATTTTTATTTTAATAGGGAACGGCACTCATTCTGCTTTGAATGACAAGGCAATAAAAGAGCTCGTGGGAACGGGAATAGCAGGCAAATACAGGGTCTTTAATCACAACTGTTTTAACAAGAAAAGTCAGAAGTATCTGGGCAGGGCGGGGAGAGCTGAACTTTGGATAAATAAAAAATATTATGAAGCGGACTTTAAGATCGTTACCGGTTTTATCGAACCGCACTTTATGGCGGGATTTTCCGGTGGCAGAAAAGGTGTTTGCCCGGGGATTGCCGGTTATGAGACTATTAAGACCTTCCACTCGGCAAAATACCTGGCTTCGAGATACGCCGTCTCCGGAAATATCAAGAACAATCCCTGTGATAAACTCGCGGAAGCCGTCTCAAAAAAAGCAGGCGTGGACTTTCTTGTTAATGTTACCTTGAACAGCGAAAAAAAGATAACCGGAGTTTTTGCCGGCGATTGGAAAAAAGCGCATAAAAAAGGCATGAACTTCTGCCTCCGGCATGTCAGAGATACCGTAAAAAAACCTCTTGATGTCATAATAACCAGCGCGGGCGGGTACCCCCTGGATCGCAATTTTTATCAGACAGTCAAAGGCATCGTCGGCGCTTCCGAAGTGGTAAAAAAAGGCGGGGAGATAATAATAGTCTCCGGCTGTTCCGACGGCGTCGGCGGCAAAGATTTCAGAGAACTGCTCGAGGGTCTTACCTCACCGCTGGCTTTTCTGAAAAAGATATTCGGCAAAAATTATTTCCGCGCCGAACAATGGCAGGTACAGGAACTGGTCAAGGGGCTGTTAAAAGCAAAAGTAAAACTTTTCACAGAAGGCCTCTGCCTCGAAGATAAACACCTCTGCAAAGTAAATATTGTAGACGACATAAACCGTGAAATAGCATTAATACCAAAAGGTAAGACCATAGGTGTGATCCCGAACGGGCCGTATATCTTAACGAAGTTAAGATAAATTAAATATAGTTTATAAGGTTTTTAAGGTTCATAAAGTTTGTAAAGTCTTACATTAGGGTAGTATTGAAAGAATGTTTTGTAGTTGCTCGATTCATCGAGCCGCTCAATGAATTGAGCAACTACAAAATAATTTACTGCATAATATACTTCAACGATTGTGGAACGTTACAAACTTTACAAACCTTATGAACGCACGTTATGAACTTATTTTCCGGAGGAAAATGCTATGAAACCACAGAACTTTGAAGTTAAAAACGCGAAGATCAAGGCCGCTTTTCAGGAACTCAAACAGAAAGCGCCCGGTAGATTAAAAAAAAGGTTAAATCTTTCCTGGAGTAACTGGGGGTTTGGGCTTGAAGCTCTGGCTGCTTCGGCAAGAAGGCTCAGCAGGTATAGGGTGCCGTTCATTGAACTTCACGGGAACCATTACGGGCCTGACCTTGGTTACAGACCGGCCGAGACCTTGAGGATCCTCAAGGATAATAATGTAAAGGTCGGAGGGATCTGCGGGATGTTTTCGGCTGATAATGATCTCTCCAGCAACCGTCCCCTGCAGAGGCAGAATGCCCTTGACTATTTGAAAAGAGAGCTGGATTTTGCATATAAAGTCGAAGCTAAATATATACTTGTTGTACCGGGAGCGGTGGGAAGGCCGGTACCTTATGACAGCACTGAGTTTGACAGAAGCGTGGAAACCTTAAGGATGGTGGCCGGCCTTTTCCAGAAAAGCAAAATAAGGGCGGCAATAGAACCGATCCGCGCGGCGGAAGTTAGCTTCATACATACCATCGGGGAAGCAAAAAGATATATAGAAGCTGTTGACCATCCGGGGATCAGATTTATAAACGGGGATGTTTATCATATGCAGGTCGGGGAAGCTCATATAGGCGAAGCTCTTCTCGAAGCCGGAAAAATGCTGACCAACCTCCACATGGCGGACAGTAACAGGTGCGCCCTCGGTGACGGAGCCCTCGATCTGGATACAATAATAATGGCACTTTATCTTATCGGTTTTAATAATGACAGCTGCTTTTTTACCCCGGAACCTTTGGGGCCCGGAGGCGATCCCTACCCCGCGATGAACGGCAAACCTGATCAGATAATATTGGATACGCTGGTCAAACAGACGGCGGAGTATTTCAGGGAACGGGAAACGGAATTACTAGGGTAAAAAAAGCCCGTAGATCCTAAGCAGATAGAAATAATCAAATATCTTCATATCGTCGAAACTCTGTGCGTAAGAGGAGAATTTCATTAAAAGCAATGAGCAGTATGCTTTTTTTTATGAAATATCCATCAACGCTTGTAAGACTTTATGAACTTTTGACCTTATAGACTTTAGACAATATTTTTTTATTGGAGGAGAACAATGAGGCTCCGTATTACCGTTGTACTTGCAGTGCTTTTGCTCAACTCTCCTTTTTTTTGCGCGGACAAGTTCCCGCCGGAAACTCAGGATATCCGGGTAAGATCTTCCCTGGACGGGGATATGCAGCCCTGCGCTTTATTTGTCCCCGGGGATTATAGCGCGGCTAAGCTCATCCCGCTGGTGGTGATACTTCATTCCTGGGGGTCTGATTATACTCCGAGTAAACCGGTCCTGCTTGAAGCCAAAAGAAAAGGCTGGATAGGTATTTGCGCCAATTACAGGGGCGGTAACCAGGGCAAGAATGCCTGTGCTTCGCCGCAGGCGGTCCAGGATATAGTTGATGTTGTAGATTATGCCTGCAAGCAGTATAACATAGACAAAAACCGCATTTATTTATTCGGGGCTTCCGGCGGCGGGCATATGGCAATGATGATGGCGGGCCGGCACCCGGAGCTCTGGGCCGGGGTTTCAGAATGGTGCGGCATATCCGATCTGGCAAAATGGTCTTCCGAGCACCGGAGGGGCAAATCACTGTGTACCGATAAAAAGTTTTCTGAAACGGTATTTGAAAATTTGAAGGCCATTTGCGGTGGCGTCCCGGGAAAAAATGAAAAAGTTGACAAAGAATATTTTGAAAGGTCTCCGATAAATTTTATCGAGAACGCAAAAGACCTGAATATTTCTTTTAACCACGGAAAGAACGACGAACTGGTGCCGTATCACCACAGCGAAGATGCGTATAATAAATTGCTGGCCGCGGGCAGCAAAAAAGCCGTTTTATATTTGCATGATAACCAGCATGCCGCGGACACGAAAAAAGCTTTCGATTGGCTGGAAAAACAGACGAAATAAAAAATGTCTATAATGTCCATAAAGTCTTGTGCTAAGGCAGTAATAGTTATTTTGTAGTTTAAATATTAGTATTCTTCAGCGATTTTTAGACTTTACGGACCTTATAGGCCTTAGGGACTTTAGACGTTTTATTGGACTATTCCCTGGCATTCCAAAATTCGTACTTTTATTTTATGGAATTTTCTGGTACAATACTTGAGCAGCTTTTAGGAGGTTTTTCATGCAAATTTACCTTGATACAGCGAATATTAGCGAAATAAAGGAATATGTCGATCTTGGCCTTTGCGATGGTGTCACTACAAATCCGTCCATACTGGCAAAGGAAGGCAAGGATATTCCATCTGCCATAAGCGCTATTGTGAAGATAGTTTCCGGGCCCGTAAATGTGGAGCCGATAGCTACCGATCTTGAGGGTATTATTAAGGAAGCCGGGGAATATGCTAAACTCGGGAAGAATATTGTTATCAAACTTCCCATGATCAAGGCAGGGCTGAAAGCCGCCGGAATATTAAAGAAGAAAAAAATAATGACAAGTATCACCCTGGTATTTTCTCCATCGCAGGCGCTTATTGCCGCCAAGGCGGGTGCGGATTTTGTTATTCCTTTTGTGGGCAGAGTGGATGATGGCGGGGCCTATGGCACCGAGATGGTCGGGCAGATAGCGGAGATCTACAGAAATTATGCTATAGCGACAAAGATCCTTGCCGCGAGTATCCGCACGCCGATACATGTGGTTGAACTTGCGCTGGCAGGGGTGGATATTGTAAGCGTGCCCAAGAAAGTGATAGACGCGATGATACAGCATCCTTTCACCGATGCCGGGATTAAAAAATTTCTCGAAGATTGGAATAAAAAGACGCAAAAGTAGGAATGGGGGTTGAATGCTCAAGGCAGATCTGGAAATACTACTTAAGGTGCAGGAGCTTGATAGCAAGATAGACACAATAAGTGACAGCAAAGCGGAGATTCCAAAACAGCTGAACGGGCAGAAGAGCGCTTTGCAGGCGGCTCAGGCCGCGCTTGCAGCTTTGAAAAAAGACAGTGACAATCTGCTCAAGGGAAAAAAACTCCAGGAACTTGAGCTGGCGGCCAAGACGGCCGAGATAAAAAAACTTCAGGAGCAGCAATATGCTGTGAAAGATAATAATTCCTATGCCGCGATAAGACATGAGATCCAAACCCGGCAGGCAGAAGCCGATAAACTGGAAGAGGTCATAATTACTGCCATGGTAGAAGAGGACACAAGCAAAAAGACCTTTCTTGAAACGCAAAATAAAGTAAAGGAAGAGGAAGGGAAATTAAAGCAGCTGGAAGCAAAATGCATTGAAGACGAAAAGAAACTTGACGCGGAAATTGATATTATTAAAAAACAAAGAGATGAAGAAATAGCGAAAGTCGGCAATACCGGCCTGGTAAGAAAGTATGAAGAGGTAAGGGGCAATGTCGGCGGGCAGGGTATTGCTAAAATGCAGAACAACAGCTGCCAGGGCTGCTTTATGAACCTCCGCCCCCAGGAAACAATAGAAATAATGAAATACGAAAAAGTGATCTTCTGTGAAACTTGCGGAAGGATCCTGTACGCGGAAAAGCAATAAAGATCACGGGAATTTATGTTAATGAAATTTGGGGACGTGGCGAATAGCCGCTTTCGCCGTTGGCGGAGGAGGAAAGTCCGAACTCCAGAAGGCCGGGATGCCGCGTAACACGCGGTCGCTTGAAGTTAAAGCTTCAAGTGAAGGAAAGTGCCACAGAAAATATACAGCCCCGTACCACTCACTACGTTCGGGTACAGGGTGATGGTGAAAAGGTGGTGTAAGAGACCACCGGCTGCCGGGTAACCGGCAGCGCAGGGTAAACCCCATCCGGAGCAAGACCAAATAGGGGGAAGTCAATAAGGTGGTGCCGCCTGGTTCCCCGGGTAGGTCGCAAGAGGCGCATGGCAACATGCGTCCTTAGAGAAATGGCTATTAGAACAGAATTCGGCTTACGGCCCGGTCCCAAAAAAATACGGACCTTCAGGGGGAAACCCCCGGAGGTCCGCATTTTTTTAATAACTAATAGCTGATTTCTGATAGCTAATTGTTGAGATCTTGATAATTATATGATATAATTATATAATAATATAGTGTCAGGGAGGCAAAATGAAAACTGTTCAAGCTATAACTGTTACCATCCCTAATGAACTTGCCGCGGAATTGAACCGTTTGCAGAAAACGGAAATGAAAAATTGCAGCAGCATAGTGGCGGAAGCTCTAAAGGAATATATCGAATGGCGCCAATTCAAAGGACTGCAGAAGGAAGCTGCTGCTGTGGCAAGAGCAATAAATGTTTATGATGAAACCGACGTTGAAAGACTTGTGCATGAATATAGAGCAGGGAAATGAAGAAATTTAAGGTTGTTTTTGATACGAACGTCTATATTTCAGCAACAGTCTTTCCCGGGGGCATACCAGAAGAACTCTTAAAACTGGCTTTTTCCGGCGAACTTTTACTCGGTGTCTCAAAAGATATATTGGAAGAGCTTTCAAATGTCTATCTTAGAAAATTTCATTTAAACAGCCGGGCTGTCAATGACCAGGTCAAAAGGATCTTGAACAATGCTGAATTGATTGAACCGGGTGAGAAGATAACTGCAATAAGATCCGACAAGAGCGACAATATGATATTGGAATGCGCCGTTGCATACGACGCCGATGTAATAGTCTCAGGTGATTCGCATCTTTTAGAACTGAAAAAGTACAGGAGTATTTCCATACGGAAACCTGCAGATTTCTTGCGCGTGTATGGTTCCCTCGATGAAAAGAAAGGAAATATTACAGGAGAAAAACGGTCAAAATACCTGGTAAAAACGCGGGGAAGCCGAATCCGCGTTTAGAACAATAGACAATAGAAAATTGAAAATAAGCTGCATTTGAAAACCCGGTATTGCCGGTATGAAAAATAGGTTGCGGAAATTATATTAAACTAAATTAAAAAGAGGTACGGCTTTTGAGTTCGTCCCTCTTTTAATTTCTCTATTTTCTATTCTCGGTTGTTCTATTGCTCTGTTCTAAAAGGGATTTTCCCCTTTGTAAAGAGTGCCCGCGGGCAGGGGATGCGATATTTCTTTTACCCCGAGCATCTTTACTGCTTCAAATAATGTTTTTCCGCAGTGTTTAAAAGCAAGTGCTGTGTGATGCGGGTACCGGCGGCCGATAAGAATATGCCGGTAAAATCTATCCATCTCTTTAACGGCAAGGACTCCGATGCTGCCGAAAGACTTCGGATCAATATCAAGGGATTCTCCTTCTGCTATATAGCTTCTAAGATCCCCCTCTATAGCGCCCTGTAATCTGAAAATAGTTACAGGCCCGCTCTTAAGTTTTCCTTCCATAGAACCTCTTGTGATATTTGGTTCTGCATCCGGTTCCAGGAGCCGTTTCATTATTAATTGATATTTAAGGTTCCACCCGTCGAGCAGGCAGGAAGCGGTATTGCCGCAGTGAAAGCCCATGAAAAGGTCTTTAGGCGCGTAACCGGAAACTTTTTTACCCGCGGCCTTGTACATATCGTGCGGTACCGTGTTATTAATATCCAGAAGTGTTACCGGATAGTCAGTCGCGGTACTGGCCATATATTCCGAAAGGGCGCCGTAGATATCTACTTCACAGGAAACCGGTATGCCCTGTGCGGCCAGGCGGGAATTATTATAACAGGGGACAAAACCAAAATACTCCTCAAAAGCCGGCCAGCATTTATTGGCGAAGACGCCGAACTCCGAAGCGCCCAGATTTTCCCGCATGAATTTCTTCAGCGCAACCTCAAATTGCGCCTGTTTCGCCACCAGGTCAGGATAAATATTTTTCTTTCCGAGTTCCAGGGCTATAGCTTTTGCCGTTTCTTTTACTTCGGGGTTTTTTTCCGCTTTTAAAAATATATCATACAGGTCGAGTTCGGAATTTTCCATGACCTCGACGCCGATATCGTAAAGTTGTTTGATCGGGGCGTTACAGGCAAGAAAATCCTGCGGGCGCGGCCCAAAAGAGAATATTTTTAATTTTTTGATTCCGAGCAAAACGCGGGCAACGGGGATAAAATCCGCGATCATCTCCGCTACCTCGCCCGGAGTTCCTACGGGAGATTCCGGGATATACGGCCGCAGGTGCCTGAGATTTAAATTGTAGGAAAGGTTGAGCATGCCGCAGTAAGCATCGCCCCGGCCGTTGATGAGATCCTTGCCTGTATCTTCAGCCGCGCCCGCGACCATTACGGGACCGTCAAATTTTTGAATAAGCAGGGTTTCCGGAGTTTCCGGCCCGAAGTTCCCGAGATAAACGACAAGCGCGTTACAGCCTTTGGACTTGAGCTCTTCCAGGGCTTTTGCAAGATCTTTTTCACTCTCAACAATAGTTCCTATATTGGCAATGCTGAGCTTTTTCTTTTTGCATTCCTCTGCAACTTTATCCCTTCTTTTTCTGGAGAGCTCAATGGGGAAACACCCGCGGGAAACCGCTATGATCCCGAGCTTTACTTCAGGTACGTTGTTCATCAGATCCTCCAATTGACCCGCAAGGCAGGGTCCGGTACTGCAGGTACAAGTTTAATGGAGCCGCTCAATAATTGCAAGGGAAAAACCGGTTTTTAGGTTACTCTAAAGCCAGGGTCAGAAGCAGAGCGGCTATTGTCTTTCCGTCGGTTATTTTTCCGGTTTTTATCATTTTTAAGAGTTTTTTCCGGGTAAACACCTTAACAGTTATTTTTTCGTCATCATCAAGGTTCATTTTTCCGGGTTTCAGATCTGTAGCCTTGTAAAGATGCATCTTTTCGTGCAAAAAGCCCGGAGAGGAGTAAAAAGCGGCTATTTTTTTCAGGCGGCCCGGCCTGTAGCCGGTTTCTTCTTCAAGTTCCCTTTTTGCGCAAAAAAGGGGGTCTTCACCTTTTTTTAGTGTTCCCGCCGGCACTTCCCAGGTATTTTGGCCTATGGCAAATCTTGGCTGATTTACCATAATAACCCTGTTTTTATCAAGAAAAGGAACAATAACCGCGGCGCCGGGATGCTGGACAAAATCTTTATTCTGCCAGGTGTAAACTTTTATCAATTTCCCAGAAAAACGTAATTTCTTCATAAGAGAAATTTTAGCAAAAAAGTCATATAAAATCAACTAAATACTTGACAATACGTAGTGGAATGCTATATACTTACAGTGGTTGGAAGTGGAGTAAAGTGGAGGTAAAAGCACATGTTCATGGGAGAATATAAGCACTCGATAGACAAAAAGGGCAGAATAATATTACCCGCAAAATTTAGAGCTGACCTTGCCGAAAAATATATTGAAAAATTTGTGATCACAAGAGGCCTTGATGATTGTCTTAGTGTCTATCCTCTTAATGAATGGAAAGTTTATGAAAAGAAATTAAACGAGCTCTCTTTTAACAATAGAGATACAAGAGATCTCCTCCGCGACCTTTATTCGAACGCTACGGAAACCATTCTGGACAAGCAGGGACGCATGTTTATTCCCGGTGAGCTCCGGGCAAAAGTCGGAATTGAAAAAGAAGTTTCCATTATCGGTTTACGAAACATTATTGAAATATGGGCGAAAGAAAAGCGTAATGAATATCTTCTTAGAGCTAAAGATAAGCCGGTTGAAAGTATTGCCCAGAAACTTTTTGATCTCGGGATCATGAAATAATGGACCATGTTTCAGTGCTCCTTGCTGAAACGGTTGCCTTTGTAAATGCAAGACCGGACGGGCTGTATGTTGACGCGACACTCGGGGGCGGCGGCCATACCAGAAAGCTCCTTGAAAGCTCTCCCCAAAGCAAGGTAATAGCCCTTGACCGTGATGAGAAGATCCTGGAACTTACCAGAGAAAAATTGAAAGCTCTTAAGGCTCGTGCGGTCTTTGTGAAAGCGAATTTCAGGGACCTGGATAAAGTGCTTGCCGGCCTGCAGGTGTTACCGCGTTCTGTGAACGGGTTTATTTTTGATCTCGGGGTTTCTTCTTTTCAACTCGATGATGGGGCGCGCGGATTTTCTTTCAGAACGGAGGCACCTCTGGATATGCGGATGGGCGGTGACGCGAAGTATGATGCGGCGGCGCTGGTCAATGAACTGCCGCAGGAAGAACTGGAACGCCTGATAAGGGCCTTCGGCGGGGAAAATTTCGCCGGGAGAATAGCCAGGGTGATAGTTGAAGAAAGAAAGCTTAAAAGGGTGGCAACAACCCTGGAACTGGCCAATATAGTGAGTAAAGCGGTGCCTTCCTTCTACCGCCATGGAAAGCTCCACCCGGCAACCAGGACTTTTCAGGCGCTCAGGATAGCCGTTAATGATGAACTGGGCGCGCTAAAAGAAGGGCTTGTAAAGGCGGCGGCTTATCTGGCCCGGGGCGGGAGAATAGCTGTTATCTCCTTCCATTCTCTGGAGGACAGGATCGTTAAAGATTATTTCAAGAGTGACGAAACTCTGAAGGTTATTACAAAAAAACCGGTGGTTCCGGACGATGCTGAGACGGCGGAAAACAGAAGAAGCCGCAGCGCGAAACTAAGGGTGGCCGAGAAGTTATGAAAATAATAGTATCTCTGCTTCTCGCAGTGCTCTTTCTGGTTTTCCTTAATCTGGAAAATGTCCGTACCGGCTATGAAATAAACAAGCTCGAAAAAAAGAAGGCGGAACTCGCCAATTATAACAGGGTCCTAAATATCGAAATTTCCAGGCTTAGATCGCTGGAAAGAATAGAAAATGTCGCCCGGAAGGAACTTAACCTGACCACCCCGGATAAATTTGAAACACTTATTCTGGCGCAGAAAGAAGAAACACCCAAGGGCTTTTTTAATAAAGCCCTTTCGTTTATTTTGAGCATTTTTTAAAAGGGGAGGCCTGAGTTGGCAGACAGGATGAAGCTACGCATAGTTTTGGTGTCCTGGGCCTTTATTATTTTTGGCGCCTGCCTGTTTGTGCGGTTTTTATATCTTCAGATCTATACCGGCGGCAAGCTGGGGGATCTTTCAGACCGGCAGTCAGCCAATGTGCAGGAGATAAACGCCGAGCGCGGTTTCATCTATGACAGTAAAGGCCGCGAGCTGGCCGTGAGCGTTGAAGTTCCCTCGATCTACGCAATAACTTATCAGGTAAAAGATCCTCAGGGTACGGCGGAAAAACTTGCCGGAATTCTAAATATTGACAGGATGGAGATCTTAAAGAAGTTCGCTTCCGGAAAGAATTTTGTCTGGATAGAGCGCAAAGCGGAATACAGCCTGGGAAAACGGATAAAAACTCTGAAACTTCCGGGGATCGGCGTCGTGCTTGAAACAAAAAGATTTTATCCGAAAGGCGCGCTATGTGCCCACGCTCTGGGTTTTGTGAATATAGATGATAAGGGCTGTGAGGGCCTGGAACTTTTTTTTAATGAGTACCTGGCGGGCAAGAACGGCCGGCTGGTTTCGGTCAAAGACGCAAAAGGCCGCGAGGTGGTTTCCGGTGAAGTTACCTATGAGGCGCCGGTGAACGGGGATAATCTGGTCCTGACCATTGATGAAGGGGTCCAGTCGATAGCGGAAGAAGAACTTAATACCATCTACGAACAGTATCATGCAAAAGAAGCGACGGCGATAGTTATGAACCCGGCAACCGGTGAAATACTGGCCCTTACTAACAGGCCGAATTATGATCCGAATAATTTTAAAGATTACCCGCTGGCTGCCCTAAAGAACAGGGCGGTTTCGGTACAGTATGAGCCGGGCTCCACCTTTAAATCCGTGACCATGGCCGCAGCTTTTTCAGAAAAAGTCATAAACGAAAATGACTATATTGACTGCGAAAACGGCAAGTGGGAAGTTTACGCTCATATAATCAAAGACCACCTTAAATACGGGGTCATGAATTTCCGGGATGTAATAGCCAACTCGAGCAATATAGGTACCGCCAAGGTCGGCGTACTGCTCGGAAAAGACAGGCTTTTCAAATATGCCCGTAATTTCGGGTTTGGAGATAAGACCGGGATCACTTTGGGCGGTGAATTAAAAGGCCTGCTCCGCGCTCCGGAAAAATGGTCGGGACTTTCGGTCTATACGATAGCTTTCGGCCAGGAGGTTTCCGCTACCCCTCTTCAGGTGGCTTCACTTTACGCGACGATAGCGAACAAAGGCAAGTTAATGCAGCCCATGATAGTTAAAGCCGTAAAGAGCAAAGACGGCAAGCTGGTAAAAGAATTTTTACCCAGAGAGGTCAGGCAGGCCGTCTCTCCGCAGGTAGCCGAGAGAATGGTCAAGGTATTAAGAAGCGTTGTTGAAACCGGAACGGGAAAAGAAGCCGGGCTGCCCGGCCTTTCGATCGCGGGCAAGACCGGAACTTCTCAGAAAATAGACCCTCTGACAAAAAAATATTCCGCGAGTAAATATGTGGCTTCCTTCGCCGGCTTTGCGCCGGTGAATAATCCGAAACTTGTTATCCTTGTGGTCGTGGATGAACCGGATAAGGTGTATTACGGCGGAAGCGTCGCGGCGCCTGCCGTGGGAAAAATAGCAAAAAGAGCGTTAAGATACCTGGAAAAAAAGGATAATTATGATCTTGTCAAAGCTGATTAAGAATATTAAGGCCCTGAAGATCAACGGCAGAGTGGATATAACCATTGACGGGATTTATTATGATTCAAAAAAGACCGGACAAAACGGCCTCTTTGTCTGCGTGCCGGGTTTTAAGGTTGACGGGCATGTTTACGCGGCAGAAGCCGTAGCCCGCGGCGCGGCGGCTTTGATAATAGAAAAAGACGTGCAGCTTTCCGGGGACAGGGCGGTGACCCTTATTTATGTGAAGGATGCGAGAGAAGCTCTGGCTCTGGCCGCGGCGGAATATTTTGACCACCCTTCGGATAAACTTAAAATGGTCGGAGTAACCGGCACCAAAGGTAAAACAACGACGGCCTACCTGCTCAGGTCCATATTTGAAACAAACGGGGAAAAAGCCGGCTTACTCGGGACCATCAAATATGAATTTGGCGGTGAAACGGTTGAATCCAAAAATACCACTCCCGAGTCACTGGATCTGCAGGAACTTTTACTTAAAATGGTCGTGAAAAAAATAGAAACCTGCGTGATGGAAGTTTCCTCCCATTCTCTGGAGCTCAAAAGAGTCTTTGGAATAGAATTTGATGTCGCGGTCTTTACCAACTTTACGCAGGACCACCTGGACTTTCATAAGACCTTTGAAGCTTATCTTGCCGCAAAACTCCGGCTCTTTACCGGCCTGGGAAAAAACAACTTGAAATCTTTTCCGAAAGCAGCGGTGGTAAATCTGGATGACCCGAAAGCCCCCGCTTTTATAGCGGCCTCCGGAGTCCGGGTCCTGACCTACGGGCTAAACGGCGGTTCAAAAGCCGACGTGCAGGCAAAAGATATAAGAGCCGGGGCGGAGGAACTTTCTTTCACTATTTCCTATAAAGGAAAAGAATTCCGCGTGGATCTGCAGATGCGCGGCAGGCACAATGTCAGCAATGCCCTTGCGGCAGCCGCGGCCGGGTTTGCTCTAAATATTCATCCTGAAAATATTAAGGCAGGCCTTGAAAATCTTAAAGGGGTTCCCGGCCGGTTCGAAGTCTATAACACTCTTTCCGGAGCTTCTATCCTTATAGATTATGCTCACTCGCCGGATTCACTGGAAAAACTGCTTCTTTCGGTCAAGGACCTGAAGCCGGCACGTATCATAACGGTTTTTGGCTGCGGCGGGGACAGGGACAGGGGCAAACGGCCGCTCATGGGCAGGATCGCGGCGGAAAATTCGGATTTTGCGGTAGTCACCTCCGATAATCCGAGAACGGAAGATCCGTCTGCTATTATAGCCGAGATCAAGGCCGGAATGAACGGCGGAAATTATATAGATATTCCCGACAGAAAAGAAGCTATAAGAACTGCCCTCGATATGGCAAAGAAAGGAGACATTGTGGTGATAGCCGGAAAAGGGCACGAAGATTATCAGATAATCGGAAAAGAAAAAATTCATTTTTCCGATAAAGAAGTAGCCGAAGAACTGCTTGCGGCCAGGGGCTTATGGAAAAGATCCTAGTCAAAGAGCTTGCCGGGTGGACCGGCGGGAAACTCCTTAAGGGAGAAGCTTCCGCCCCGGTAACTTCTATTTCGATAGACAGCAGGTCTTTGAAAGCGGGCGCTCTTTTTGTGGCCATAAAAGGCGCAAAGTTTGACGGCCATAATTTTGTGGAAAAGCTCGCAACGGCAGGCGCTTTAGGCGCGGTTGTTAGCCGGAAAACCCCGGGAATAGAAAAATTGGAAATTACGGTCCTTGTTTCCGATACTACGGAGGCCCTGAAAAAGATAGCAGCCGGGTACCTAAAAAAACTTGGCAAAATGAAGGTGGCAGGAATAAGCGGGAGTAACGGCAAGACGACGACCAAAGATATACTCGCAGGTATCCTCGCGCGCTCGAGAAAGACCCACAAAGCAAGAGGAAGCTTTAATAACAATATCGGGCTGCCTTTGACCATACTGGAAACGGACTCCTCTTTTGGAGCGCTTGTACTGGAATATGGAACGAACCATCCGGGAGAGCTGGCGGAACTTGTAAAAGTAGCCAGGCCTGACGCGGCCGGTATAACCAATATCGGAACAGCGCACATAGGTAATTTTAAGACCCGGGAAAATATACTTAAAGAAAAGTGGGTGCTTTTGGAAAATTTAAAGGAGCACGGGGTAATAGCGCTGAATGCGGATGATGAACTGCTGGCGGCAAAAAAAGACGGGTTAAGAAATAAGAAATGCCTTACCTTCGGTACAAAAGGCCGGGCGGATCTTCGAGCGGAAAATATCACGGAACTTCCCGCCGGCGGGACGGTTTTTAAGGTGGCCTGGGATGGCGCCGCGGAGGAAGTAAAATTTGGCCTGCTGGGGCTTCATAATGTAAGCAACGCGCTTTGCGCGGCTGCGCTTGCGGCGGGCCTGGGCACCGGCCTTAAAGATATAGCCGCGGGCCTTACAGAATTTAAACCTGCCTCGCTGCACCGGCTGGCGGTAAAAGAAGTGAACGGCATAAAAATAATTGATGACGCGTATAACGCCAATCCTGATTCCGTTAAAGGGGCGCTCGAAACCCTTAAGGTTTTGCGCGCCGCAAGAAAATTTATTGTACTGGGCGAGATGGCTGAACTGGGGGAATATTCCCGGGAATTTCATGAATTAATCGGCAGTGAGGCCGCGGCGGTCAGGCCTGACGGCCTGGTAGCGGTCGGCAGGACCGGCGCATGGTACAGGTCCGGAGCACTTAAAACCGGGCTGGAGGCGTGTAAAGTACATCTTTTTTCCGATAATGAAACTGCAGGCGTATTTTTGAAAAAATCCCTTAAGAACGGGGATCTAGTTTTAATAAAAGGCTCAAGAACGGCCGGAATGGAAAAGCTGGCGGAAAAACTGACAGGAGAGTAAAGCGTGCTTTATCATTTATTGTTCCCTCTTTACAAGTACTGGAGCGCATTTTATGTTTTTAAATATTCAACCTTTCGCGCACTCTACGCGGCCCTGACCGCGGCTCTGGTGACTTTTCTAATAGGACAATTTGTCATAAATAAACTGAAACAGCTCAAAGTTGCCCAGCCTATACGCGAAGACGGGCCCCGGACCCATCAAATTAAATCCGGCACACCGACCATGGGCGGTATTATAATAATTATTTCAGTGCTGTTCTCGGTCTTGATGTGGGCGAATCTTGATAATGGTTTTATCCGGCTTACCCTTTTTACCTTTGTCTTTTTTGCTTTGCTTGGAGGCGCGGACGATTATCTGAAACTGGTACGCATGAATTCAAAAGGTATCTCTATAAAGATGAAACTTCTGGGCCAGCTTGCCGGTGCCGGTGTGGTGGTGGCTTTCCTTTACTTCGATCCGGCCAGTGCGGAATTTGCAAGGCATATAAAGGTCCCTCTGGTCAAGTTTCCGGTAAATCTCGGTATTTTTTATTTTGCGTTTGTGGCTGTTGTTATTATCGGCTGGTCTAATGCGGTTAATTTTACGGACGGCCTTGACGGGCTGGCTACGGGATCCCTGCTTTTTACCACTCTGGCGCTTACCGTAGTTGCTTATGTGGCCGGGCACGCCAAATTTTCGGAATATCTCAGGATAATCTATGTGCCTGACGCTTCAGAATTGGTAATTTTCTGTGCCGCCATAGTCGGCTCCTGCCTGGGGTTCCTCTGGTTCAACAGCCATCCGGCGCAGGTCTTTATGGGTGATACAGGTTCACTGCCCCTGGGTGCGGTACTCGGCCTTATTTCCGTGCTGGTAAAGTTGGAACTTCTTCTGGTCTTGATAGGCGGAATTTTTGTAGTGGAAGCTTTCTCTGTTCTTATTCAGATAGTTTCCTTCCGTCTTTTTAAGAAAAGGGTGTTTAAAATGGCTCCTCTGCATCATCATTTTGAACTGATGGGCATGCCTGAATCAAAAATAGTAATAAGGTTCTGGATAATCGCTATTTTGATCGCTGTAGCCAGCTTGTCTTTGCTCAAACTTAGATAGGAAACAGGAGAGAACTTGGATTTTATGGGTAAAAAAATAACGGTGGTCGGAATGGCCAGAAGCGGTATCGCGAGCGCGGCTTTCTTGAAAGAAAAAGGCGCCGTTGTTACGGTAACCGATTCCAAAGCGGAAAGCGAGCTCCTGGAGCAAAAGGCGGCTCTTACCGCGCTCGGCGGAATAGAAATGGAATTTTCCGGGCATTCGGAAAAGGCGCTTTACGGGGCGGAACTCCTGGTGGTTTCTCCGGGAGTCAATACAAAAGAGACGGCTTTTATTTTGGCCGCGGAAAAAGGTGTTGAGATAATTGGTGAGCTTGAACTGGCGGCGCACTCTATCCGGGCTTCTATTATTGCCGTTACCGGCACAAAAGGCAAGACAACGACTACTACGCTTATCGGCGAGATATTAAAAAAAGCGGGAAAAAAGACTATTGTCGGCGGGAATATAGGAAAACCTTTAACGGATTTTCTTCTATCGGGAGAGCTGCTTGACGAGAAAGCGTATTGCGTTGCCGAGGTCAGCAGTTTTCAACTGGAGACCATAAAGTCCTTTAAGCCGGTGCTTGCGGTGATACTCAATATAGGCAGCGACCATATGGACAGATATAAGAGCCTCCAGCAATATGTTGAAGCTAAAGGAAATATTTTTAAGAACCAGTCCGGTTCTGAGGCGCTGATACTTAATGCCAACGATAAATTTACCCCGCTTTATGAGACTCTGGCAAAAAGTAAAATTTATTACTTCGATTCCCAGAACCGTCTTGCGCCCGGGAAGGAAGGGGTGTTTCTTGCGGGAGAGAAGATCCTGCTCAGGGTGCACGGGGAAGAAACAGAGGTCATGGAGCATAAAGAACTTCTTATAAAAGGAATGCACAATGTGGAGAATGCCATGGTTGCGTGCCTGGCGGCTAAAATTATGGGAGTTACAGGGCCGGAAAGTTCTTCGGTACTCAGGAATTTCAAAGGCGTGGAACACAGGCAGGAGTTTGCCGGGGAAATTAACGGGGTAAAGTTCATTAATAACTCGCAGGGCACCAACATGCTGGCGGTGGAAAAATCCATACTCAGTTATACTTCCCCCATAATACTTATAGCGGGCGGGAGAAATAAGAACAGTGATTTTACGGAGTTAAAGAAAACAGTAGCCGGCCGGGTCAAATACATTGTGGCTATCGGAGAGTCCAGGGAAGAAATTAAAAAAGCTTTAACGGAAAGTGCTCCGGTTGAAGAGGCGGGTACTATGGCTGAGGCCGTGAACAAGGCGTTCGGTTTTGCGGTTTCCGGAGATATTGTGCTTTTGTCCCCCGGCTGTGCAAGTTTTGACATGTTCAAAAATTACGAAGAAAGAGGCAGGGTATTTAAAAAAGCCGTTCTGGACCTGAAAACGGCGGTAAAATAAATTAAAGGGGAAAACGCTTGCAGGACCTGATGCCGCAGAGAAAAAGATATGACGGAGGAGTGCTGCTTACCGCTCTTGTTATACTTTTGGCTTTTGGCACGGTTATGGTCTTCTCTTCTTCCGGGATCTACGCGAGCGATAAATATAAGAGTATCCACTATTTTCTTATGAAACAGGTCTTCTGGATAGGCGCGGGCAGCCTCGGCCTGATATTTTTTAAGAATATTAAATATGAAAAGTTGAAAACGCTCGCAAAGCCATTTTTTATAATATCAGTGCTTTCGCTCTTCCTGGTTTTTGTGCCGCATCTGGGAAAAGCCGCCGGCGGGGCTAAAAGATGGGTCTCTTTATTTGGTTTTACTTTTGAACCGAGTGAAATTCTTAAACTTGCTTTTATAATCTATATAGCCGAGGCGATAGAACGCAAGCAGGAATTGATCAGGTATTTTATGCGCGGATTTTTACCCTATGTATTGATACTCGGGTGCGTGGCCGGAGTCCTTATTTTACAGCCGGATGTCGGGTCAATACTGATGCTGACCTTTGTTCTGGCGCTCATGCTTTTTGTCGGCGGGGTTCGGCTTTCCCATGTACTTGCGGTCGCTCTGCCCCTGGTACCGCTGGCCTGCATCGTAATAATGAAGGCCTCGTATAGAAGCAGAAGAATTAAGGCATTTTTGGATCCCTGGGCGGACCCGCAAGGCACGGGATTTCAGATGGTACAGTCCTTCATTGCTTTTGGTTCCGGCGGTATTTTCGGCAAGGGTTTGGGGAACGGCACACAGAAACTCTTCTATCTGCCGGAAGCGCACACGGACTTTATTTTTGCCATCGTCGGCGAGGAAATGGGACTGGCCGGCGCGACCGCTGTCTTACTTGTCTACAGCTTTATTATCTGGAAAGGAATAGAAATAGCGCTAAAACTGGATGATACGTTTGGAAAAGTGCTGGCTGTAGGAATTACCAGCTGGATAGGCCTTCAGGCTTTCATAAATATGTCGGTTGTTACGGGGCTGCTCCCCACCAAGGGGCTTACTCTTCCTTTTATAAGTTACGGGGGTTCGTCGCTTCTGGTCAACATGATGGCCGTCGGGCTGCTGCTCAATCTTTCAAAACAGGTGAGAAGATGAAGATATTGATAACTTGCGGCGGGACCGGAGGGCATATATACCCGGGTATCGCTTTCGGGCGGCTGGCCGCAAAAGAAAATGAAACAGTCTTTGTCGGCGGGATAAATGGCATGGAAGAAAAAATAATTAAGGCCGAAGGTTTCAGGTTCATCCCGATACCGGTAGGGAAGCTTTTAAGGAGCTTTGCCTTTAAAAATATTGTTAATATGGCAGGGTTTCTCCGCGGAATTTTTGCAGCGCTAAACGTGCTTAAAAGAGAAAGACCCGATGTAATAATAGGTTTTGGAGGTTATGTTTCGGCACCCATGGTGCTTGCAGGAAAGTTAAGACGGATACCGGTGGCTCTGCATGAACAAAACGCGGTCCCCGGGCTTACCAACAGGCTGCTTTCAAAACTGGCCCGCCGCGTCTTTGCCGGTTTTCCGGGCGCGGAAAAAGAATTCGGCGCGAAAGGTATTTACACGGGAAATCCGGTCAGAGAAGAGATCGGAGGTACCGCCAGGGAGGCTGCCCGCAGGGCTTTGAATATAGCGGCAGGAAACAAAGTTGTTTCCGTGATCGGCGGCAGCCAGGGTGCCCGCACTATGAATGTGCTTGTCTTTGAAGCTTTGAAAAAACTGAAAACCGGAAGTATCAACGTGCTCTGGATGACCGGTGAAAAAGATTACGCGTTCTATAAGGAAAAAGTGAAGGAACTTGACGGGGTAAAACCCGAGTTGAAACAATATTTTAACAATATGAACGAGATCTATGCGGCAACCGATGTCTTGATCGCCCGGGCCGGAGCTTCGACTATCTCGGAAGCCGTCAAGTGCGGCATCCCGGCGATCTATATCCCTTTTCCGGCCGCGGCAAATAATCATCAGGTCTATAACGCGAGGGCGGTTGCCGTAAAAGGCGCGGCCCTGATGTATGAAGAAGCGGGCCTGACCGGAGAAAAACTCGCGAAAGAAATAGAGCGGCTGCTCTCAAATTCCCTGACGCTCAAAGAAAATATTAAAAAACTGAAGTCCGCTGACAGCGCGAAATTGATGCTTGCGGAGCTGAAAAGGATGGCCGGTGCTTAAAAAAACGTATAAAGTACATTTCGTGGGGATCGGGGGTATCGGCATGAGCGGTATCGCCGAAGTCCTGCTTAATTTAGGTTACTCTGTTTCTGGTTCCGACTCAAAAGGTTCAGAAATAGTTGAGAACTTAAAAGCCCGGGGCGCGGTTATCGGCCTCGGCCATTTCGCGGAAAATGTCCAAAGGGCCGCGCCTGATGTGGTAGTCGTCTCCAGCGCGGTGCTGGCGGATAATCCGGAAGTGGTTGCCGCTAAAAAACTGAACATTCCGGTCATACCGCGGGCGGAGATACTTGCCGAGTTGATGCGCCTGAAGACCGGCGTGGCCGTTGCCGGAACCCACGGCAAAACCACCACCACATCCATGGCTGCGGTGGTTTTTAATGAAGCCGGCTTGGATCCGACCATGGTAATAGGCGGCAGGCTTAATGTTATCGGGAGCAATGCGAAACTGGGCAAAGGTGAATACCTGGTGGCGGAAGCCGATGAATCTGACGGTTCTTTCATGCATTTAAGCCCGGTTATTACTATCGTAACAAATATAGACGACGATCATCTTGACTTTCATCATAACATGGAGAACTTGAAGAACCTTTTTATAAGTTTTATTAATAAGGTCCCGTTTTACGGCGTGGCGGTCCTTTGCGTCGATGACGGGAATATACGTAGCATACTCGGTTCTCTTGAAAAAAAATATATCACATACGGCATAAAACATAAAGCAGATATCAGGGTTGAAAATCTCAAAGAGAAAAAATATGGCAGCGAATTTGAAGTGCTCTACCGGGGCAAGAAGCTCGGGAAATTCACTTTAAATATCCCGGGTATCCATAACGTGCTTAACTCTCTTGCTGTTATAGGAGCGGCCATAGAGACCGGGATCAGGCCGGCGGATGTAAAACGGGGCCTCGCGAAATTTAACGGGGTCATGAGGCGGTTTGAAAAACTCGGAGAGAAGAATGGTATCACGGTCATAGATGATTACGGCCATCATCCCACGGAGATCATGGCCACCCTAAAAGCGGCCCGGTCCTTAAAACCCCGGAGACTGATAGCGGTTTTTCAGCCGCACAGGTATTCAAGGACCAAGATCCTGTTTGAAAAATTCGGCCGGGCTTTTAAAGAGGCTTCCCTGGTGGTACTTACGGATATTTACGCCGCTTCGGAAAAGCCCATACCTAATGTTACGGCTGAACTGGTAGCCAATAGTATAAGAAATAACGGAAAAAAAGTGATCTACAAGAAGAATAAAGAGGATATTCCCGGCTATCTTCAGGAGATCTGCAAGAAAGGAGATCTGGTCTTGATACTGGGCGCCGGGGACATACGCAAGACCGGTGAGGAATTTGCCAGGAGGCTTAAAGACAAGCAATGAAGATACAGGAACCTTTAAATAAATATACGACCCTGGGACTGGGCGGGCCTGCCGATTGCCTGCTTAATATCGGGGATATTTCCGGATTGAAAAGGGTGCTGGAATTCGTAAAAAAGCAAAAATTACCGCTTACCCTGCTGGGCGGGGGCAGCAATGTATTAATAAAAGACGGCGGGATAAGGGGCCTGGTCGTAAGGTTGAAAGAGGATTTTGCCGGGATAAAAATAAAAGGAACGAAAGTTATTTGCGGCGGCGGGGCTATCCTGTCCGGCGCGGTAATTGCTTCCGCGGCAAAAGGCCTGTCCGGCCTGGAGTTTGCGGCAGGGATACCGGGAACAGCCGGAGGTGCCGTAATCATGAATGCGGGAGCAAACGGCTGCGAGCTTAAGGATGTTGTTAGGCAGGTAAAGGTTATGGATGTAAACGGAAAAATAATAAAATTAACACCGGCAAAATGCGGCTTTGTATATAGAAGCTCAAAATTAAAAAGCGGCAGGAATATTGTAATAGAGGTCACATTCGGCCTGAAAAAAAGCACACTAACCGGAGTAAAAGCAAAGATCCGGGAATATTTAACAAAGAGGCAGGCGCAGCAGCCTTGTTCCCTGGGTACCGCGGGCTGTATTTTTAAGAATCCCAAAGGGTTCTCGGCAGGGCAGTTGATAGATTCTTGCGGTTTGAAGGGTAAAAAGTACGGAAAAACGGAAGTTTCCAAAAAACACGCGAATTATCTGTTGAACCGGGGGAGTTCCTCCCGTGATTTTCTTAAACTTATGGAGACCGTAAAAAAGACGGTTCTAGAGAAAAAAGGTGTTAAGCTGGAAGAGGAAATTATCATTCTGGGAGAAGACAGGTGAATAACGTATTTGCCGGAGACTACGGGCTTTTAAGAAATAAAAAAATAGTCCTGCTTGCCGGAGGTATCTCTTCAGAGAGAAAGATCGCCTTAAAAAGCAGCGCTGCCGTTGAAAAGGCGCTCCGGAATATGGGCCTTAAGTTTGTGCGTATTGATTTTAACAGCAAGAACAGAAAAGAAATATTTACTCTCATAGGCCGGGCCCGTCCGGACGTCGTTTTCCTCGGGCTTCACGGCAGTTATGGCGAAGACGGCTGTATTCAAGGCGGCCTGGATATTATGGGGATCAAATATACCGGTTCGGGAGTGCTGGCAAGCTCCATTTCCATGGACAAGCTTATTGCAAAAAAACTTCTGCTCGAGGCCGGCCTGCCGACCCCCGGATATTATGAGCATACCGGCGGGGAGCTTAAAATGAAGCTGCCGGTAGTAGTAAAGCCCGTGGACGGCGGTTCCACCATCGGAATAACTATTGTAAAGACGGAAAAAGAGTTTCAAAAAGCCGTGCGGCTTGCGAAAAAATACTGTTTTCGGGTAATGGTGGAAAAATATATCAAAGGACGGGAGGTTACGGTGCCGGTCCTGTTCGGCAAGGCGCTTCCGGTAATAGAGATAATACCGAAAACGGCCTTCTATGATTATGTGGCAAAGTATACCAAAGGTATGTCCGACCATATCTTACCGGCAAGGCTGGGGAAAAAGTTGTACTTGAGAATTTCCGGGCTGGCGGTCTTAACACACAAGCTCCTGCTCCTGAAGGATTATTCCAGGATAGATCTTATGATAGAAGAAAAAAGCGGGCAGCCCTTTATTTTAGAAGCGAATTCTTTACCGGGGCTGACCGGAACCTCTCTTCTTCCCGAAGCGGCAGAGCACGCCGGGATAGGTTTTGAGGAGTTGATCTTGAAAATGCTCGCGGGCGCGCTTAGAAATGGATAACCGGATATTTTTTTCCAAATACCGGAAAAAAGCGGCTGCGGTAAATATAAAGACTTACAGGGTAAACGCGGCCGCGAATGTGGACAGTGCCGTTCTAAAAGTAACACGTAAAAAACTTGAACCGGTCAGAAAAATATTTAAATACGCGGGCCTTATCCTGGCCGCCGCGGCGGGAATTTATGCGGTATATTATGGACTGAATAAGCTCCACACTTCCCCGGATTTTGAGGTGAAGGAAGTCAAGATAACGGGTAATAACTATACGAGTAAGAATGAGATCCTGGCTCTGGCCAGGGTGGAGGCAAGAAAGAATATGTTCGCGATCCCGTTAAGCGACGTAAAGTCAAAACTTAAGGCGAACCCGCAATTCAGGGAAGTTGCCATAAAAAGGGTCTTTCCCGGGATCGTAGAGATAAATATAACCGAACGGGAACCGGTGGCCTATATAGGCGCGGACAAGGCCTACCAGATAGACGCGGAAGGAGTTACCTTTCCGGCTATCAAATCGTTTTTCCACGGCAAGCGCCTTTATACTTTTACCGGCACTGCCGTAAATTTAAGTGATGTCGGCAAGAAAACGTCTTCTTTGGTCTTAAAACAGGCCCTGGCGATGGTGGAAAAACTGGAGGCACGGGCAACGCCGTACCTTAACGATGTTATGGTAATTGATGTTACCTGTCCGGAGGAACTGGCGCTTTTGATACCGAATACTAAACGGGTCTATAAACTCGGGGAAGGCAACTGGGATGAAAAAATAGATAAACTTGTTTGTCTTCTGATAAATTTAAATGAAAGAAAAAAAGAAGTACAGAGCGTTGATCTAAGGTTCCGCGATGAAGCTATCGTGCAGTTTGGAGCGAATTCTAAAAACTAAACAACTTAAAGAGGCGGTGGGAAAATGGCTAAAAATGAGAACGAGAAAATAGTGGTCGGGCTGGATATCGGGACGACCAAGATCTGCTGTGTGATCGGTGAAGTGAACGATTCCGGCGGGATCAACCTGATAGGTATAGGCAATTCGATATCGCGCGGGCTAAAAAAAGGTATCGTGGTCAATATCGAATCCACCGTGGGAGCCATAAAGAAAGCGGTTGAAGAGGCCTCGCGGATGGCAGGCGTTGAAGTGGGTTCCGTTTATGCCGGCATTGTAGGAAATCACGTCAAGGGTATTAATACCGAAGCAGTCGTGGCTATTGCCGGAAAGAATAAAGAAGTTACCAATGCCGATGTGGAAAGGGTCATAGAGGCGGTCAAGACCCAGTCGGTGCCGCCTGAAAGGGAGGTTATCCATATTATCCCGCAGGAGTTCATCCTGGACGATCAGGACGAGATAAGGGCTCCCATAGGAATGTACGGCCAGCGCCTGCGCGCCAAAGTGCATGTAGTAACGGCATCGGTGGCAAGAACGCTGGATATTGTGAGGTCAATAGAAAAAGCCGGCTACTTCGTTGAAGATATAGTCTTGCAGCCGTATGCTTCGAGCGAAGCGGTACTAACTTTTGATGAGAAAGAGCTCGGGGTCTGCCTGGTGGATATCGGCGGGGGTACTACCGATATTATTGTTTTTATTGACGGCGGGGTCAGGCATACTGCCGTGGTCGCGGTCGGAGGTATTCAGGTCACGAATGATATTGCCATCGGCCTCCGGGCGCCTATTGAAACGGCCGAAGATATCAAGAAAAACTACGGCAGCGCTTTTGCGGGCTCCGTAAGCGAGGTGGAAGAAGTAAGAGTAAAACTGATCGGCGACAGGCCGGAGAGAGTTGTCCCTAAAAGAATAATTGCGGAAATAATCCAGCCGAGGATGGAGGAAATATTTGAAATAGTAAATCAGGAGCTTAAAATGTCCGGTAACGACGGAAAAATTGCCTCGGGAGTGGTCGTAACCGGCGGCGCGGCGCTGATACCCGGAATTGAAGAAGTAGTGGAGAAGGTCCTAAAAGTTCCGGTCAGGGTAGGGTATCCCCAGGGGATAAGCGGCCTGGTCGAGACCGCGAATTCACCTATGTACGCGACTGCGGTCGGCCTGGCGCTTTATGGCGCAAAAGCCAAAGCCAGCGGCAAGATTGGCGTAAGGGACCCGCGCCACGGAGGTCTGGAAAACATCTTTTCTAAAGTAAAAAAATGGTTCGGAGAGTTCTTTTAAAAACTCAGCGGGGCGGAAAGCCCGGGAACAATTAAAAAAGCAATTATAATTATCAAAAAGTCCGTCACGGCGGACAAAAAACGGAGGAAGTAAAATGATAGAATTCGCAAACGATGCAGGTTTCGCGGCCAACATCAAGGTGGTCGGAGTCGGGGGTGCGGGTAATAACGCTTTGAACCGGATGATAGCGGCGGCGATCTCCGGAGTTGAGTTCATCGCGCTTAATACCGACGCTCAGCAGCTGAAACGGAATAATGCTTCGGTAAAGATCCAGGTCGGCACCAAACTGACCAAGGGCCTGGGCGCGGGTGCAAATCCCGAGGTAGGCAGAAAAGCCGCAGAAGAAGACAGGGAAAAGATCCGGGAAGCCCTGGCCGGGGCGGATATGGTTTTCATTACCTGCGGGATGGGCGGCGGTACGGGGACAGGCGGCGCGCCGGTGGTAGCGAAGATAGCCAAGGAGAACGGAGCGCTGACGGTCGGGATAGTTACCAAACCCTTCCGGTTTGAAGGCTACAGGAGAAAGATACATTCTGATGCCGGTATTAAAGAACTGTCGGAAACTGTTGACACGCTGCTTACCATTCCGAATGAAAAACTGCTTTCTATCGTAGAAAGGACTACTCCCATGGTCGAGGCCTTCAATATGGCCGATGATGTGCTCCGGCAGGCGATACAGGGCATTTCGGATGTTATAACTATTCCGGGCCTGGTTAATGTGGATTTTGCTGATGTAAGGACCATCATGGCGGAGATGGGCGGCGCGTTAATGGGCACGGGTATAGCTTCCGGTGAAAATAAAGCCACGAAGGCCGCCGAAATGGCGGTTACCAGCCCCCTGCTTGAGAATGTAAATATAGAAGGTGCCAGAGGCGTGCTGATAAATATTACCGGCGGTCCGGATCTCAGCTTGTTTGAAGTTAACGAAGCAACTTCCGTTATTTACGAGAAAGCGGATAAGGAAGCCAATATAATTTTTGGCGCGGTAATAGATGAGAACATGAAGAATGAGATAAGGATCACCGTTATTGCCACGGGTTTTACCCCTAAAGCGTCCGAGCCGGTGCAAAAAGTGGAAGAGAAGAACGAAGCTCCCTTAGCTTCCGAAACAGAGCCTGAGCCTGTGGTAAACGAAATGACTGTTCCGGAGAACATTCCGGAAGCTGTTCCGGTGGCGGTTGAAGCACTGCAGAAAAAACTTTCCCTGGCTGATATAAAAGTGGAAATAGGAAGCTTGTCCAACCTGGAGGCCAAGGTCAAAGGTTATATGGAAAGTGAAGATTGGGATGTTCCTACTTTTTTAAGGAAGAAAACTGAATAAGCAGGATTTAAAGGCCCCTTCCCGCTAAAGCAGGAAGGGGCCTTTCTTCAATGCTAGCTGCCGGGACGGACAAGGTTTCCGCCAGGCAGGAAAAAGGAGTTTTTTTGCATAAAACTGTTATATTTTTGTTGATACTCGCCGTAACGGGCTTTTCAGGAGAGGCCTGGTCGATCATTCTTGGCTATCACCGCATTATAGAAAATCCCGTAAAAGCTCCTGATATAACGGTCAGGGCTTTTGAAGAGCAGATGCAGTTCATAAAAAATAATTATAACATCATAACTCTGGAGCACCTGGTAAAATGTATCGTTGAGAAAATACCTTTGGACGCGAACTCGGTGGTGGTAACTCTGGATGACGGGGATAGGAGTTCCTATCAAAAAGCTTATCCGGTATTGAAAAAACTTAATATTCCAGCCACGCTTTTTCTTTATACTGATTTTTTGGGTAAAGGAGGTTTGACCTGGGAGGAAGCGGTAGAAATGTCAAAAAACGGTATTACCCTGGGTTCACATACCGTGGCTCATGTCAATCTGACGGAAAAAAAGCCCGGGGAAACTCAGGAAAAATATCTGGAACGCATCAGGTTTGAACTTGTGGAATCAAAAAAAAGAATAGAGAATAAGATCGGACAACCGGTGTTATATCTTAACTATCCCTATGGCAGGCATGACGGGACCGTGGAAAAAGAAGCGGCAGCCGCCGGCTATGCGGCCGCAGTCGGAACATCCTGGGATAGAAATTATGTTTCCAGCGCGGGGCTTTTTAATCTGAAAAGGCGGCTGATCCCGGGAAAATATAAATTTACGGATTTTGTTGATATATTCAAGAACAGAAGCATTGATAAGTCACTGGAGATAGAAGATGAAGAGTATAGGTAAAGTGTTCGTGACGATTTTGCTGGTACTGCTGGCGGCCGGTGCGCTGTCATATTTCTTATTTTTCCGCGGGGAAAATAAGGAGGCCGGCGCGGCCGCTCCGCAAAAAATACTTAAACCCGCAGTTTTACCTCCGCAGGCGCCGGTTCCCGGGGAAAGTAGCCCCGTAAAGAAACCGGTACATAAGATCCGCGCAAAAGAAAACCCGGCGGCGGCCGGCAGGGAAACCCTTACCGGTACCGGCCCCTGGGTAAAAATACTTAACTATCATGAGATTTTTCCTGAAGCGTATTTAAAAAGCGAGGATCCGAAAATTAACCGTTTTACCCGGCCTTCTGACCGCCTGCTTATTGTAACCGCGGAAAATTTCGAAGAACAAATGAAATTTCTTGCCGGGAACTATAAGGTGGTGCGCTTTTCGGATTTCGCGGAACGAATCGAAAAAAAACAGGCGTATGAAGATAATGCCGTTATAATCACGTTTGACGGGGCGGATGAAACGATCTATAAATTTGCCTATCCGGTGCTAAAAAAATACAACCTGCCGGCCACGCTTTTCTTGCATATAAATTCATTGAGGCTTGATAGAACGGCCATGAAGTGGGACACCATAAAATTATTGCACGAGGAAGGCCTTATGGAAATAGAGTCTCACTCCATTTCTCACCCGCACCTGAATAGAAAACTTAACGGCGAGACGGAAGAGGCCTATGAAGCCCGGATCAGAAAAGAACTGGTGGATTCAAAAAAAATAATAGAAGATAAACTTAATAAACAGATCCTGTATTTTGCCTACCCGTACGGCGGCTATAATGCTACTGTTATCAGGCTGCTGAAAGAAAGCGGCTATAAGGCCTCCGTAACGGTTCAATGGGATAAAAACACGGTCTTCTCTAATCCCTTCGCGTTAAAGCGCCGTGGTGTCTTTAATAATTATACCCTTACGAAGTTCAAGGAGATGTTCACCGCCAATATTAAAGATGACCCCAGAGAATATGCGGATTAAAACATATTTACTTATACTGCTCTCCTTCTTCTGCATCGGCGCGCAGGGTTTAAAGGATAAAATTACTTTTTCTGAGGTCAAGGTGGTTGATAATGGTACCCCCAGAAAACTAAAAATATACAGTATTTCCCGCGGTTTTGACACCTACTATCATCTCAAAGGTTTTTGCTCGGCGTATGATATTATTTTTTCCTATGTTCCCGTAAAGAAGCGGATACTTTTAAACCGCGGCACAAGCTCTCTCCGTCTTACGGTCGGCGCGGAACCCAAACTTAAAGACTACTATATATTTTCCGATAAAAAATATTTTCTTTCCGCGGAAGGCCTGAATTATATTTTAGCCGGGCTTATGAAAGGTTCGGTAAAGGCGGATAAGAAGAACAAGACCCTGGTTATTTCTTATGAAACAGCAAAAAAGCCGGTTGAAACCGTGAAAAATAAAGCAAACGGAACCGGCCAGGCGGCGGGGCCCTCCCGTATTTTCAGGGCTATCCCTGTTTTTAAGGGAGAAAAATTCAAAGTGGAACGTATCGTAATAGACGCGGGGCACGGCGGGAAAGACCCGGGCGCGGTAAGCAAAGACGGGCTGCAGGAAAAACAATTAACGCTGGAAATAGCGCTCGAGACAGCGCGGATGATAAAAGAAAACCTGAAAAAAGAAGTGATACTCACCCGCAGCAAGGATGAATATATCAGTTTGCAGGAGCGTACGGCGATTGCCAATAAAAATAAAGGGGATATATTTGTTGCCATCCATATAAACGCGACAACGGACCGTGAGGCCAGGGGCACGGAAGTCTATATTTACAATACGGAACCGACGGACAGAAAATCCGGAGGAATTGCTTTAAGAGAGAATATGGAATATATAAAAGCCGGCGGTATACGGTCCATACTGGGCGAGCTGGGTTCAAAATCTAACGATTACCTGAGCATACTTCTGGCGGGAAATATACTTGATAATATGGCGGGCTATGCCAATGTCGAGATCCGCAATAAAAATTCGATCTTGCGGGCGCCCTTTTATGTTATAGCGAACGCGAATATGCCGGCAGTGCTTCTGGAAGTGGCTTTTATCACCAACCCGGAAGAAGAAAGAAAGTTAAGGAACAGTGAGTTCAAAAGCAATGTGGCCCGAGCCATAACTCACGGCATAGAAGATTTTATTAACTCGACAAGTGCTCCTGAACAGGAAGTTGCGCCGGTTGCCGCGGCAAAAGCGCCTGAAGAGGAAAAGAAACAGGATAATAAAGACCAATGAAAAAGGCCTTTATCTGGACGGATCGAGCCGGCGGGATTCTGTGTTTTACCTCTCTAAAACCCCTGAGTTATAAAGAAAACAAATTTGAGAAAAACTATCCGGAACTGTTGAAATTTCTTAGGACAGTACCGCCGGAAAATTATTATGCCAGGCAGATACACGGAAAGAGAGTTCTCCTGGCAGGTCGCTCCGGAACAAAAATTCGCCGTCCTGCCGACGGATTCGCTGCCTTTAGTCCGGGCTGCATGCTTCTGATATTTACGGCTGACTGCCTTCCGGTCTTTATATACGACGGCGCAAAAGGCCATACCGCGATCACGCATTGCGGGTGGAAGGGTGCATATAAAGAAATTGCCGCAAATGCCGTCAGGAAATTAAGAAAAAGAGGTTCGGCATCCCGTGATCTCAAGGTTATACTGGGGCCTTGTATCCGTGAATGTTGTTATGAGGTAGATGCACCATTTATTAAGCGTTTTGCCGGAAAATACGGAAAAACCGGGCTTTACAGAAAAAAAGGAAAAAATTATTTTTCCCTGGCTGATATAGTAAAACTTCAATTGAAAAAACTTGGAATTCCTGCTAGAAATATCAAAGATACAAAAGAATGTACCTGCTGCCAACCCGAACGGTACTTTTCTTATAGAAGAGACGGCAAAGGCACAGGCAGAATGGTGTCAGGGATAATGATAGAGGCACGGAAGGACGGAGGGGCAGAAGTACGGAAGTACGGAAGGACAGAGGAACGGTAAGAGCAATAGGCTTTAGCTGTTTGCTGTAGGCTGTACATCTGTTCATCTGACCATCTGCTCATCTAGCTTGGAGGTGAATATGGAATATACTGAACTGATCAAGAAGAGAAGGAGTATCAGGAAATATGACCTTGCTAAGCCTGTATCGGAAGAGCTTGTAAATAAGGTACTGGAGGCGGCGCGGCTTGCTCCTTCGGCCTGCAATATCCAGCCCGTGCATCTTGTGGTCATCAGGGATAAAAAAATAAAAGAAGAACTAAAAGAAGCCTACGGCCGTGAATGGTTCTATACAGCCCCGGTAATTATTGCGGGCTGTGTTGATGTTGACGCTTCCTGGAAAAGATCCTATGATAATTTTAATTCTGCTTTTGTGGACCTGGCTATTGCTTTTGATCACCTGCTGCTTGCCGCGGCAAATGAAGGCCTGGGAACCTGCTGGATCTGCGCTTTTAACCCTGTCGTGGCAGCAAAACTACTCCGGGTACCGTCGAATATTAAAGTAGTTGCCCTGACCCCGCTGGGTTTCCCGGCAGAAGAACCTGCAGGCAGGCCCAGAAAAGAATTGAAAGAAATAGTGCATAGGGAGAAGTACTAAAGAAGGTCTGTAAGGTCCGTAAAGTCTTAAAGTCCATAAGGTCTTACACTAAGGTGGTATTAAAAGGTGTTTTGTAGTTGCTCGATTTATCGAGCCGCCTAATCTAATTGAGTAATTACTTTGTTTTGTCATCTCCGGTCTGAGCCAGGGATGACAGGGTTATCAGTAGTATAGTGCAATACTTTCAAGGGTAAATAATATAATCCCAAAGATTTTAGACCTTACAGACCTTATGGACTTTTGGACCTTACGGACCTTAAGACCTTACAGACTTTAAGACCTTATGGACCTTAAGACCTTACGGACTAATATTTTAGATAAATCGTTGTAACAAGGAGAAAATATGCATGTACTGATCACGGGTGCAGGTGGATTTCTTGGAAAAGGGCTGATAATTCCATTTGAGGAAAGAAGTGACAAGCTCCGCCTTATGGATGTAGCTTCGTTCTCCAGCCCGCATGAAACGGTTATCGGGGATGTAGCGGACCTTGATACGGTCATGAAAGCTGCCGCCGGCGTTGAAGCCATTGTCATCGCGCACATGGCGCCGCGCACTAATAATGCTTATGATTTTCCTACCAAACCGTTCGATATAAATGTTAAAGGAACTGCGAATCTGTTTCACGCTGCCGTAAAAAATAACATAAAAGCGGTCGTGCTTATCTCGAGCACAAGTGTCATGGAGTACTGTAAAGGGGATATTCATCCGCACGATGCGCCTCCTCAATCAAAAGGTTATTACGGGCTCACTAAAGTTTGCCAGGAGCTCATCGCCGAATCTTTTGCTCTCGAACATGGCATCCGCGTTGCCTGCCTGCGGGTAGGTTATATTGTTGACGGAGACAAGAATGTTGACAAATACGGCCGGAAGATCGAAGAACGTGCCGCGCTTGACACCGATAGAAGGGATATTGGTGAAGTAGCCAGGCTATTCCTTGAACGGAAGGACCTTGCCTTTGAACGTTTCACTGTAATGAGCGCTCCGGAGGCCATGATATCCTGGGACCTGCGTTATACCTGCGAGCGTCTTAACTGGAAACCTAAATATGATTTTAGCTGGCTCCGTTTACCCCCTCAAAAATAGGAAAAGCTGAAAAAAGGCCGCCGCAGGCAGCCCCTGCCCTTCTGCGCAGTTGCATAGGATAAGTGACAGTCACTCTTATGCAGGGTTTCAGTATAATCTGATTGATTTCTCAGCTTCTATATTATACAATATTAATCTATTGTGTTTTTGTGTTAATACTGAACGGAGGCCGGATGAAAAAGGCAGATTTAGTAAGCGCTTTACATAATAACGGGATAATTAGAGGCACAAAACTCTTACTGCACAGTTCTTACAAATCCATAAATTTTGAAGGCGCGCCGGAAGAGGTTTGCCAGTCCTTTATGGAGGCCGTCGGTGATGAAGGCCTTCTGGTAATGCCGTCACATAGCCTTAATTTCAAAAATTACCCGGCAACAAAAGGGCCTTATAATCCCGGCAGGTCGCCTTCCACCACAGGAGCGATAACCGAAGCTTTCAGGAAAATGCCCAGAGTTGCCAGGTCCTTGCACCCTTCGCACAGTGTTGCTGCCTGGGGGAGGGGCGCCAGGGAATTTGTTAAAGGCCATGAAAAGCTGGAGCCGGAAGGCGCGGGTACACCGCTTGAAAAATTCAGCCGGACGGACGGTTTGATACTGATGATGGGATGCGGCATAGGGTCCGCGACCATACTGCATGTTGCCGAGTTTATGGCGGAAGTCCCTTACCTGAAAGTACATTATAATCCGGCCTGGGGGTATGAAGCAGAATATATAGATGAAGAGGACGGAAAAGTTAAAACTTATAAATATAACACCGTTCCCGGGTGTTCCGCGGGTTTTCAAAATGCTATTCCCTGGCTTAAGGAAGCCGGCTTTTACAGGGAACTCTCTTTAAATAAGGAAAGTTCCTGCCTTATGAACGCGGGCGGTTTGATGAAAGTGGCCGTGGAAAAATTAAAACAGGAACCCTACGCCCTGCTTACCACTGATGAAACGCATATTAGCGGCTGCAATTATTGCAAGCAGGTCCAAAGAATGTCCCGGGCAGTATAGAAATATAATATCACCAGGAGGAAGTAATGTTTAAACTTGCCGTATTTTCCGATGAAGTATCTCAGGACCCGAAAGAACTGGCGGCTTTCTGCAAAAAATGGAAGATAGAAGCGGTGGAAATAAGGACCCTCTTAAATAAAGGCCCGCATAATTTTTCCCGGGAAGAGCGCAAGCTGATCAGAAGCGTTTTTAAGGACAACGGAATAAAGGTCTGCTCCATCGCGAGCCCTTTCTTTAAATGCAACATGGGAGACGCGAAGGAATATAACAGCCATATGGATATACTTAAGAACTGCATTGACCTGGCGGGAGAGAACGGCTGTAAGATAATAAGAGGTTTTACTTTCTGGAGAACGGCCATTGCCGAAGAGAATCTTGACCGCGCCCTGGAATACTTTCCGGAACCGGTCAAGCTCATAAAAAAAGCGAAAATGCTCCTCGGTATCGAGAATGAACCGGCGACTTTTGTCGGCTGTGCCAGGACCCTGAAGATATTTCTTGATAAGCTGAATTCACCGGTGGTCAAAGCTATCTGGGACCCGGGAAATGAGGTCCATGACATTGACGGTATTGCGCCCTTTCCCAACGGCTACCGCCTGGTAAAGGAGCATATCTGCCACGTGCATCTCAAGGATTCGCTTTATATCGGTTACGAAGGCAAGGCGGAATGCGTCCCGATGGGAGAAGGCGAGGTTAATTACTGGGGCCAGTTCAAGGCGCTCAAAGAAAACGGCTATAACGGCTATTGCTCTCTTGAAACCCACTGGCGTATAAACAAAGCCGAAATAAAAAAAATGGCTATTGAGAAACCCGGAGGCGCCGGCTGGTCTTTTGGCGCCAAAGAATCAAGCGACTATTGCATGCGGAATATTACCCGGATGCTTAAATCTCTTAACAAGTAAAGGTTGACGGTTATATTTTACTGCTTTTCAGGATATTAACAGGGGATCTTATGCCGGAAAAATTAAAAATATTTGTACTGAGCCTTCTATTTGCCGCGGGTACGGCAGCTTCTCCGTTTCTTTCCGGAGGCGGTTTTCTTGCGCCGCAGGGGAAAAATGATCTGACGGTAAACCTGTCTTACAATCAATACACGGGTTCCACCGACGGTAACGGCATTTTCAGCAGTTTTGCTCCGGGAGTGTCGCGCCTGGATTATTCAGTCCTTTTTGATCTTAAATACGGCACGGGCAGGGAGAGCGATATGGAGATAATCCTCCCGTACCACAACCTCCTTTATACGGCGGCCAACGGTTCAACTCTCTCGGCCAACGGCCTCGGGGATCTGGTCGTTATCGGCCGTTCAAAAACCAATGTTAATAAAGGCCAGCAGGGAGCGCTGGTTCTGGGCCTCGGGGTTAAAGCTCCTACCGGAAAGAGCGTTTTTCAGCTTGATCCGGGAGGGCTGGCTACCGGGACAGGTACCTGGGATGTCGGCGCTGTTATCAATATGCATGAGCTCAACAGCGGCTTTCTTCTCTATACCGACCTTTCCTGGTGGTATAGGTTTGGTTTTAATGCCGGAAAATTTAACGGCCTGGATATTTCTTCAATAAAAGCCGGCGAGACCGTGGTAAAATATTCCCCGGGTACACTGCTTAAATATGATGTCGGCGCGGAATTTGTAATGGCGAAATTTTTATCGCTTATAGGCGAATTGAACGGTGAAGTTTACTATGATAACAAAGCTGAATACCTGAATAGCGGGAGCGACGCTCTTGCGGACCTTGTCGCGCGGGGTTTGCCGGATTACACGCTTCAAAAAAGTGTAAAGGTAAAAATAATTACGGGGGCTAAAATATATCTTAATGAAAGGATCGCGCTTGGAGCAGGAGTGTCAATACCGGTTAACCTGGTAAATGCTTACGGTAATATTACCTGGCTGGCGCATCTCAGATTTATATTTTAACGGGAGCTGTATATGTTGAATTTACTAAGAAAAATATTTGGTACTAAAAACGAGCGGGAGATCAAGCGCATCAGCCTGGTTGTGGAAAAAGTAAACGCGCTGGAACCCGCGGTCAAAAAACTCTCCGGGGAAGAACTCAAAGCCAAAACAACTGAGTTCAGAGAACGCCTGGCCGGGGGGGCAACACTTGAGGACCTTCTTCCCGAGGCCTTTGCTGTTGTCCGGGAAACTGCTGTTAGAACGATAGGCCAGAGGCATTACGATACCCAGCTTATCGGCGGCATAGTGCTGCATGAAGGTAAAATAGCCGAAATGAAGACCGGCGAAGGTAAGACCCTGGTTGCCTCCCTTCCTATCTACCTGAACGCGCTTTCAGGCAAAGGGGTGCATGTTGTTACGGTCAATGATTACCTGGCTGAAAGAGACAGTTTTGGCAAGGGTAATTTTAAAGGCATGGGAAATATTTATTCATTTTTGGGCCTTACTTTTGGCTGTATTAAAAATGATTCCTCTAATGAAGAAAGAAGGGCGGCTTATGACGCTGACATAACTTACGGGACTAACAATGAGTTCGGCTTTGATTACCTCCGCGATAATATGGCCACCGCGCTGGAGGACCTGGTGCAGCAGCGCCCGAAGAACTTTGCCATTGTGGATGAAGTGGACAGTATTCTTATAGATGAAGCCCGTACCCCGCTCATTATTTCCGGCCCGGCCGAGGAATCGACTGACAAGTATTACCGGGCGAACAAGATAGTTCCGGAATTCATAAAAGAGGCCGACTATAAAGTTGATGAAAAAAGCCGCACGGTCGTGCTTACCGAAACGGGTGTCGCCAAGGCCGAAAAGCTGCTTGGTGTGGAAAATATGTTCGAAGGCATAAATATGGACTGGGCGCATTATGTGAACAATGCGCTTAAAGCCCATGTGCTTTTTAAAAGGGAAGACCATTATATTGTTAAGGGCGAAGAAGTCCTGATCGTGGATGAGTTCACCGGCCGGCTGATGCCGGGAAGGCGCTGGAGCGATGGTTTGCACCAGGCCGTGGAAGCCAAAGAAGGTGTTAAGATAAGGAGGGAGAATCAGACCCTGGCGACCATTACCCTGCAAAACTATTTTAAGATGTATGCTAAACTCGCGGGTATGACCGGTACCGCGGACACGGAAGCAGAAGAGTTCGCGCATACCTATAATTTGGATGTACTGGTCATTCCGACCAACAAGCCGATGGTCCGGGAGGACTTTCCTGATGAGATCTACAAGACCAGAAAAGAAAAAATAAAAGCAGTTGTTAAGGAGATAGCCGAACTTAATAAACAGGGCCGGCCTGTTCTGGTGGGTACCATCTCCATTGAAAAGAACGAAGAACTCTCCGGCCAGCTTAATAAACGGGGCATTAAACACCAGTTATTAAACGCGAAATTTCATGAAAAAGAAGCGGAAATAATAGCGGCCGCCGGCGCCTACGCCGGGGTGACCGTAGCCACAAATATGGCGGGCCGCGGTACCGATATTGTGCTGGGTGAAGGTGTGGCCGCGCTCGGCGGGCTGCATGTAATAGGGACCGAAAGGCACGAGGCCCGGCGTATAGACAATCAGCTCCGCGGGCGCTGCGGGCGGCAGGGCGACAAAGGTTCGACTAAATTTTATATTTCACTTGAAGATGACCTTATGAGAATATTCGGCGGGGACAAGATATTTAACCTTATGGACCGCATGGGTATGGAAGAAGATCAGCCGATAGTCCATCCCTGGATCTCAAAGGCCATAGAAGGCGCGCAAAAGAAAGTGGAAGGGTACAACTTTGAAGCCAGAAAGCACCTGCTGGAATATGATGATGTAATGAATAAACAGCGCGAGGTGGTTTACGGGCAAAGAAGGAAGATCCTTGAAGGCGATGACCTTAGAGATAATATTGAACAATGGATCAATGATGTTCTGGACGGGATGCTGGACGGCTACGCGGCGGAACAGTTATCATCTTTCGAATGGGATCTTGAAAATCTTAATTTAAGAATGCTGGACATTTTTGGAGTTGATTACCGGCCGGAAAAAGCCGCGCTGGGCGCCATGCGGAGGGAAACCTTAAGGGCCGAGTTCGCGGAGCGGATAGCCGGTTTTTATAATAAAAAGGCGGAGCACTACGGCAAGTTATTTAAATTCGTTGAACGCATGATCATGCTGCAGACCATAGACGGCAAATGGAAAGATCACCTGTACGCGATGGATCAGCTCCGGGACGGGATCGGGCTCCGTGCTTATGGCGGCAAAGACCCTTTATTAGAATATAAGAAAGAAGGCTTTATGATGTTTACGGAGATGATAGAGCGGATCAAGGAAGACACTCTTCGCATGGTCTTTAAGGTACAGCTCAGGCAAAGTGAAGAAGAAGAAAAGAAAGAGCTGGAAAGCGCGGTAAGAACAGCCCGGCCGGCCGCGGCAAAAATAAATTACTCGCACCGGGAAGTCAACCAGTTCGGCGCTGCTGAAGAAGCCGCCCGGAGAAAACAACTTGAAGCCGGAGCCGGGCAGGGCCAGATGGACGCCATGGGCGGGCGGCTGGGAGAGCGTCCCGAGATGAACCAGGCCCCGCGCACGACACCTATAAAACGTGATGCTCCGAAAGTGGGAAGGAACGACCCCTGCCCGTGCGGCAGCGGGAAGAAGTACAAAAAATGTTGTGGAATAAATGAAGACTAAATTGTTATTTTTTGTGATCCGAGAGGAAAAAGAATATATATTCTGCTCCGCTAATTAATTAGGGTCAAATAGAATATTTTATTACAATAAAAAACGCCGCAAGAGTGAATTCTTGCGGCGTTTTTACTATTTAAAGTGCGGGTTTAATGGCTGCCCAGTCATTGGGAGTTGTCATTACCCATTCTATGCCGAATACCTCCGCGATCTTCGCTATGGTCCGCGCGTGGTGGCCTATTCCCAGAGCGAAATGATGCGTCGGGCCTTCCGCAACCCAGCGTTTAAGGAAGGTTCTTACGTCAGGCATAAATCTGCCATGCGTGTTTGTATTTCCGGTCGGGGGTATGGGGCGCCTTTCTGAAAGGCCTTCAGCTATTATGAATTTAAACTGTCCGTCAGGTTTTACGCCGATAGAAAGCATGGTGATAGGGCCTGTTTTCAGGCTGAATTCCACCCCGGCGCCGGAACCCGGCTTGCCGTGATAGACTTTCAAGCTTCTTAAAGAAGGTTTTGCGTCGGCTATATTCAAATGATGCGGGCCGTCATGTCCGACCAGTATGGTGTCATTATCAAAGTCTATCGGGTGGAATTCCGCGAAACTCCCGCCTATATCCAGGCGGTCCATGATCATCATGGCTATGCAGTTCTTAATATCATACTCTCCGCACATGGGAAAGCCGGCAGCCGTGAGCAGAGAATTGCCCACTATGAAGTTGGTGACGAGTTCCCGCATTTTGGAACCGGCTTCTGCTTCGTAGTAATAGGCCAGGCCGTCAAGTTTCTTTTCGTCGATAAAACTTTCCAGGGCCAAAGCTGCAGCAGCGGCTATTTCAAGATGTTCCGGCCTGAGCTTTTCGGTTATAGGGTCTGACTTGGGAGTGGGTGTATTGAAGAAACTCAGAATACGCTCCTTCATTTTTTCTATTTTTTTCCGGTCGGGTTCTTTGTAGTATTTCATGACATCATCCGGCTCGCATTGCACGGCGTGCAAACCGAAAGTCCGGGTAAGAGCCGCCGCATCCGTATGCATATCATACATGGATTCCAGCACATGCCCCAGGTGCCCTATACGGGCTTTTTTTACGTCATGCAGCACTTTTGCGATCTGGCACCACTCGGCGACTTCAAGATCGGCTTTTTTATCGCCTTCCAGTATTCCTATAATAACCGGCGGTATTTTTGCGCCCATACGCAGGGCGACATCATTAAATTCCGGCACGGAGCAGACATCGTCGTTGCAGAGCTGCATAAAAGTCGAAGCTTTGGTATAATCCATGGCACTGAGCGGCTGCAGTGCTGTCAGAACCATGGGAACCTGCAGGTGATGTAAAAGAGGCGCGAAGGTGGAAGAGGTGGCATAAGTGACCATATCCACGAACAGAAGGTCAAGGTCTCCGGCTTTTATTTTGGGGATAACTTCGTACGCGGAAGTTGAATTATCTATCAGCCCGTAATCTGTTACCGTAACACCGTTCTTTTCAAGTTTCTTGACCAAAACCTTTGTTTTTCTGTTCATTTCCTCAAGGAGCCCCGCGAACTGCGGCCAGTAGGTATAATGTCCCATGCTTATTACTCCCACCCGGGCGGTAAGCGGTTTTCTTCTTGGTATTCTCAGGTCAGCCATGTACTTCTCCTTTTGGTCAATAACAGTTTGTTAAATTTAGTTTGAATTTAGATTATACCTTTTTTTTCTTTTCATAATCAAGGCCCAAATCCGGCCAAAATTGCAGGATTTTGGCTGGATTTGGGCCTGATGACACAGATGGGAAGCGAGATGTCACAGATAGGGGCAAAAAGCACAGATTTATATTTCGGGACAAATGAATTATATTTATAGGCCGGCAATTTGTAATTGAAAGGAAAGGAACATAAATTGCGGAAAAAAACATCTGTGCCATTCCACCACAAAACGTTGGTGGATTTCGTTCCACTCAATCCACCACAAAGCATTGGTGGATTTCGTGCCACTCAACTCTCTGCCTGTCCGGAGGCCTTCTGAACTATACCTCGCCAAAGCATTTGGGGCGTTATCTCCCATTTTTATCTGTGCCATCTCCCTACCCATCTGTGTCATCAGCCCCGCTGGGCTTGTGTTTGTCTGCTATATATGGTAAAATCCTTTGAATTCAAAAAATTGTCTTCAATATCAGTGGAATCTGATAGTTTTGTAATCAGTGGAATCGTTTTAGTAGGGGGGAACAAATGGACGGAAATATTCCCGTGTTAAGGGTTGAAGGCGAAACTCTTCCGGAAGCGTGGGAGAAAGCGGTAATTACGGCCTGGGAACAGGGTGTAGATATCAAAACGGAATATGATAAACCGGGCGATCCTGCGAGCAAAGACTGCACTATGATGCTGGTCGTGAATGACCCGTTCAAAGAACCCCGTATCCATAGGGCTTTTCCGGGCGGGCTGGAAGATCTTGAAACCTATAGACAGGAAGTAGTTGACGGCATTCATGATCACTGGATCAAACCCGAAGAAGGAAAATGGACCTATACCTACCATGAAAGGTTCTTTGATTATAAAATTGAAGGCCGCTCCGTGGATCAGATAAATTACATAATAGAAAAACTTTCGCAAAGTTTCTATTCAAGGAGAGCCCAGGCCATGACCTGGAATCCTCTGAAAGACCCGCCTTCCTACGATCCCCCCTGCCTGCAGATGCTTTGGGCCAGGGTACAGGAAGGTAAGGACGGAAAGAACTATCTTAATGTCAACACCATCTGGCGCAGTAACGATGCTTATAAAGCCGCTTTTATGAATATTTTCGCGCTTACCGAGCTTCAAAGGGTGATCGCGGCAAAGATAAGCGAAAAAACCGGGAAAATAATAATACCCGGGCGCTATGTCCACTTCGCGAACAGCTTCCATATATACGGCTCTTACTTTAAAGATTTTAAAAATTTCCTTGAGACAGTTAAGAACAGAAAATGGGAAGAGCGTGTCTGGAATACTGAGTTTGCTGAGCCGTTTTTTGAGATAGGCAGGGAAAAGATAAGGGAAGAAAAAAGGAAAGGAATTTAAAACCCCGAAGGTCCGGAAGATGAAGTTAAGCCAAAGGAGAGTAGAGAAATGTTTGATAAAGCCAAACAAGCCTATGATATGATGAAAAAACAGAGGGAGTTGAAGAAGCATTTGGAAGCGACTATAGTAAATGTCGAAGAAGCGGGCGGAAAATTAAAGCTTTCAATGAATGGAGAGTTTAAGGCCGTCAGTATCTCGATAGACCCCTATTTCCTGGCCCCGGAAAGAAAAACTGATCTGGAAAATGCCTTAAAAAGAGCTATTTCTAACGGAGTAGGACAATCCCAGGCGGCAAGCGCGGGAAAAATGAAGGAAATGTTTAAAGATATGAATATTCCCGGCCTCTAGGCCGGAAAAAAGAGCCGGCCTGGTGAATAAATATATTGTGGTTTTTGTGACGGTAAAGAGTAAAAAAGAAGCAAAAAAGATAACGGATATATTGTTAAAAAATAAACTTGCGGCCTGTGTCAATGCGGTCCCGGGGCTAGCTTCGGCCTATTGGTGGAAGGGCAAAATTGAAAGGGCAAAAGAACTTTTGCTGATCATAAAGACCAAAAAAGCCCTTTTTGAAAAATTGACCCTGGAAGTTAAAAAAGTTCACTCGTATGAAGTTCCGGAGATCATTTCGCTCCCGCTAACCGGCGGTAACAGTAAATATTTGAAGTGGATAGAGCAAAGCGTAATTAAATGACAAATATAGCGATAGCAACGCTGTCATTGCGCCAGCCTCGCCTAAGCTCATCCAGGCGGGAGGAATCCTTGACCCACCAACGCTTTGTGGTGGGGCTAATGACGAAGCAAACCCGATTTTGTGGGCTCCCTCAGGATAGATTCAGGATTGAGGGGAAAGTAAAACTTAGCTTTTAAGAGATCTTTAAAAAAGGAGCTATCATGAACGGAAGAGAAAGATTTAATGCCATAACACACTTTAAACCTTTTGACAGGGTGCAGAACAGGGAATTCGGCTATTGGGCTGAGACTCTTCCGAAATGGGCCGGGGAAGGCCTGCCGGCTGCTATTACAAATGAGGCCGCTGCCAATAAATATTTTGGTTTCGACAAATTTATTGAAGCAAAGATACCTTTGGGCCTCTTTCCGCTTTTTGAACCAAAGCTGCTTGAAACGGGAAAGGAATACAATCTTGAAATCGACAGCGAAGGTGTTACTAAAAAAGTATTTACAAGCGGTGCCTCAATGATCCCCCACAATATTGATTACTCGCTGAAAGACCGGATATCCTGGAAGGAATTTAAAAAACGGCTGGTCCCGGGGGCCCATAGATACCCGGAAAACTGGAAAAAAACGGTTGCGAAGTTAAATGACCCGAAACGTGATTATCCTGCCGGCTTAAGCGTGGGCTCGCTGCTCGGGGTTCCGCGTAACTGGATGGGTTTTGAGAACTGCGCGATGATGTTTTACGATGATCCGGAACTGATGCGCGAAATAGTGGAGACCATGGGGGATGTTATTGTAGGGACTATTGAACCCGCGCTTAAGGAAGTAAAATTTGACTATGCTGATATGTGGGAAGATATCGCTTTCAAGAACGGGCCTATGATCTCGCCTGAAATGTTCAAGGAATTTATTATTCCGCAATATAAAAGGATCTCTGCCCTGCTGCGAAAATACGGCGTGGATGTTTGCTGGGTGGACTGCGACGGGGATATTAATTCCCTGGTCCCGCTCTGGCTGGAGGCGGGCATAAACGGCATGTTCCCTCTGGAAGTAGGCTGTTTTACCGACCCTGTTGCGCTCCGGAAAAAATATGGAAAAGATGTGTTGTTGTTCGGCGGTGTAAACAAGCGGGAGCTGGCAAAGAGCAAAAAAGAAATTGATGCGGAGGTTAACCGGCTGCGCCCTCTGGTGGAAGGCGGCGGGTTCGTTCCTCATGTGGACCACAGATGCCCGCCTGACGTTTCCTATGAGAATTACAAGTATTATCTGAAGAAAAAGAAGGAAGTTTTTGGTATTTCGGATTGGATCCAAACTTTCAAATAATAACTGATAGTTAATAACTAATTGAATAAAAAATAGTGACGCAAAGGAAGCACTCAGCCGACAGGCCCGGGAGGATAATATGGTGGAAAGAAAAGGTGTTGTAACTGCGAAGGGAAATCCTCTTACCTTGCTCGGAGGGGAAATAAAAGCGGGAGACAAAGCGCCTGATTTTACCGTGGTGGATAACGAGCAGAAACCGGTTACCCTGAAGGACCTTAAAACAAAAATAAAACTTTTTAGTGTGGTGCCTTCTCTGGATACCCCGGTTTGCGACCTTCAGACCCAGAGGTTCGAAGCGGAAGCCGCGGGCGTGCCCGGAGACGTGGGTATTTTTACTTTTAGTATGGACCTGCCGTTTGCCCAGTCCCGGTATTGCGGAGCGCACGCGATCACGAAGTTGAAAACACTTTCAGACCACCGGGAGGCCTCTTTTGGCCGGGCTTACGGAGTGCTGATAAAAGAGAACCGCCTGCTGTCCCGTTCGATCTTTATTCTTGACGGTAATAATATAGTCAGGTATGTTGAATACGTCAAAGATATTTCCACGCATCCGGATTATGTGAAAGCGGTCGCAGCTTTAAAACAAATACCGGTATGAAATATTTCAAAGGGGTTTTATGAAAAAGCAATACACTGACCTGCACGCAATTTCGGGAATAAAAGAAAAGATGCCTGCCCTGGAGGTTTTCCCCAACCAGTATAAGGACTATGTAATAACCATAGAAATTCCCGAGTACTCTTCCATTTGTCCCAGGTCCGGCCTGCCGGACTGCGGCAAGCTGACGCTGAAATATATTCCCGGAAAATACTGCCTGGAACTCAAATCCCTCAAGTTTTACATCCTTGCTTATAGAAATCTGGGGATATTTTATGAGAACGCGGTCAATAAGATACTGGGCGATCTTGTAACTGCCGTGAAACCAAAATGGGCGTATATCAAAGGCGAGTTCACGCCCCGCGGCGGTATCTCAACCTGCGTGGAGAAAACTTTCGGGAAGCCCGGCCGTCCGGGCAAGGCGTAAGAGTCAGGCTCGTAAACTGAAAAAACCTGCAATGGGCGGTAATTTCCTGTACGGAAGTATCAAGATACCCGCGGGATGAAATATTTAGTTTGCGGGTGTAAGAGTGATATTAAGGTTCTGCTTTTTTTCCACCTCAAAGAGCTCATCTTTTAGTTTGCTTACAGGAACGGCGGCGGGAACGGCTATTTTTATGCGCATGTGAAAGACCGGGGTACCGGAGACCGGAGCGTTGCTTACGCCCGTCTCAAGGTCTTCAACGTTAATTTTATTCTTATGAAGAACACCTGTTACTTCATTTACTATTCCAGGGTGGTCCATCCCGAAGGTTTCAATTATGTAAGGAAGCGAGGCTTCTTTAGGCCTGTCTGCGGGTGCTTTCGTGTCTTTTAGCAGGACCGTAAGCCCGGCAGCGCTCTCAAGATCTTTTATTTCCGCTTTAACTTTTTCAATAGACGAAAACGGCCCGGAAAAAAGCAGGACCAGGGCAAAATCTTCCCCCATTACCGACATTTTACTGTCCTCAATATTACAGCCGCGCCCGGTAATAAAAGAAGATACCAGGTTCACTATGCCCGGTTTATCCAAACCTATGGCTAAAAGCACCTTGTAAAATATCATTAAATGGATTATATTATATAGTAGTTCCTTTGTCAAATCAAAACACGGAAAACGGAAGGGAAACAATGAAAGCGGTAGTTGTAATAGGCAGTTCAAACACGGACATGGTGCTGCGGGCTAAAAAAGCTCCTTTGGGCGGCGAGACCGTTATCGGCAGCGATTTTTGCATGATACCCGGGGGAAAAGGCGCTAATCAAGCGGTGGCCGCGGCCAAAGCGGGAGCCGGAGTCATTTTTATTTCAAAACTTGGCAGGGATATCTTCGGCGATAACCTGCTGGCTAATTTCAAGAAAGAGGGGCTTGATACGCGTTTTGTTTTCAGGGATAAAACTGAACCTACGGGAGCTGCGCTTATTACGGTTGATGACAGGGCGCAAAATTCCATAGTCGTCGCTGCGGGCGCGAATTTCAGGCTGCTGCCTTCAGATATCAAGAAAGCAGCAGAGGAAATAAAGCATGCGGCCTGTATTGTCCTGCAGCAGGAAATACCGGAAAACTCGGTGGCGTTTGCCATAGCCCTGGGAAACAGGTATAAAGTGCCGGTAATTCTTAATCCTGCCCCCGCCAGAAAGCTTCCGGTTTCTTTACTCAAAAAGCTCTATATGCTGGATCCGAATGAGAGCGAAACAGAATTCTTAACCGGCATAAAGGTCATAAATATCTCCACGGCCAGAAAGGCCGCGGCCCGGCTTTTGGCTTGCGGAGTAAAGCATGTAATAATTACGCTGGGAAAGAAAGGTGTTTTTGCCTGCGGAAAAGGTTTTGAAATGCTGGTTCCGGCCTTTAAGGTTAAAGCCGTTGATACCACCGCGGCGGGCGACGCTTTTACCGGCGGTTTTGCCTGCGCTCTGGCGGAGAAAAAAGATTTCTATGAATGCGTTAAATTTGGAAGCGCGGCGGCGGCTCTGGCCGTAACAAAACTCGGTGCCCAGTCCTCGCTTCCGGCAAGAACGGAGATAAGACAATTCCTGAGCCGTCAGAAGTGAAAATATATTCGTATTCCAAACTCTCGACTTTTGAAAACTGCGCTTTTCAATACAAGCTGCGTTATATTGACAATATTAAAGTTGATAAGGACACCATCGAACGTTTTCTGGGGAACACCGTGCATTCCACGCTTGAATACACTTACCAGAACCGGGAAAACCTGCTGAAAAAAGATAAGCCGAAAGAAGCCATGACGGAACTCTTTAATTATTTTTGGCGGAAGGATTATAAAGATTCTATCACCATAGTGAAAAGAGGTAAAGGCGCCGGGGACTATAAAAGCGCGGGGGCCAGGTGCATCGAAAGATATTTCGACAAGTACTACCCTTTTGATCAGAATAAGGTACTGGGTATGGAAGAACGCATACAAATAAAGCTGGATGCCGAAGGCAAATATCTGCTGAACGGTATTATTGACCGGCTTGACGAGACCCCGGGCGGCGGGCTTGAGATCCACGATTACAAGACCGGCATGAATCCTCCGAGCCAGGAAAAAATTGAAAAAGAAAGACAGCTCGCGCTGTATCATATAGGCGTGGCGGAAAAATACGGCGGCAGGAAGATCTCCCTGATCTGGCATTATCTGATGTCCGGTATAGAGTTCCGCCTGGAGAAGACCGAAAGCCAGCTGCAGGGTGTAAAAGAAGAAACCATGGGCGTAATTAATGAGATCGAGGCCACGGAAGAATTCAAGACGCATAAAGGGCCGCTTTGTAACTATTGCGAATATTTTGGCAGCTACTGCCGGTAGGCAGGAGCCTTAAATTCAGGGGTAGTGTCAAACAGTAAATGAAAGATATGGAGAAAAAGGCAGACTTGTGATAGCAGAAGTAGTTATCTGCATGGCTTTGTCATCCTGAGTCGCTTTTTACGAAGGATCTCTGTATTTTAGGTCTAAAAAGCAGGGATGTTTCGCCAAGAGGAAAATGGCTCAACATGACAAGAAAAAGATGGTGTAGGCAATTTGAATCCAAAGAAGTGCTTGTAGAAGTGTATGTAAACAGAGATTTACTAAAAGAAGCTTTACAATACCGGCGTTCGGGAGGAGAAATGAGACCATTGAAATTGCTGCTGCTAGTATGTGTTCTTGTGTCGTTTATTTACCCCGGGGAGCCAAAAAAAGAGGCTCCGTTATACGGCCTTTATACCTGGGGCAATGAATTAAATAAGAACCTTGAGCTTATCAAGGATACGGGTTTCAGGATAATCTGTATGCCGCTGGATGAAAGTGATACCGAAAAAGGGTATAAATGTGCCGTTAAAAATAACATAGAAGTTGCCGGCATGCTGGTCTGTAACGGATTTGTAAATAAAAATATGGATCTGAAGGGCTGGCGCGAGCTGGTCAATAAAAGCTTGAGAAGGTTCGGCCCGAACGGCAGTTTTTGGGCTGAAAATAAGGATCTTCCCCCGCGGCCGGTAAGGTTCTATATCATAGGGGGAGAGCCGGGAACGGAACTAAAACCACCCGGGGAGATGATGCCTGATGAAGCTTATTATCTGATGCTTAAAGCCGCGAGTGAAGAGATAAGAGGCTATGATAAAGCGGCGAAGATCGTCGCGATGTCCCCTATAGGCGCTTTCTCGGGGGCACTTTCCCGGGATACCGTAAATACTAAACAAAAAATAATGGGCCCCTACGCTTTTATCAGGGGAGTGCATAAGTACGGCGGTGCTGCTCTCTACGACTGCATAGATGTCCATCCGTTTACACACCCCATGCCTCCGGATGTGGGCGGGGTCCAGGAAATATTCAAATGGCTCAAAGAAGAAACCAAAAAAAACGGCGGGGAAAAACCTATCTGGTGCACGGAGATGGGCTTTCCGCTGTCTTATGGAATGGCCAACCCTTTCTTTTTTACAAAAGACCAGGCAGCGGATAATTTTGTCAGATTTCTGGCTCTTTGTGCGAGGCACGGCGTGCAAACAGTCACCCTGACCTATCCCGAGGATCAATACTCTGTTTCCGGCAGGTATAAGGGTTACGGTATTTACAGCCTGAACGGGAAAATGAGAGTTGCCGCGAAAGCGATAAAATTGATGACGGATCTTTTACCGGATCCGGAATTGCTAAGTGTAATAAGCGACGGCCAGACTCCCAACCCCGAGCCGGTAAAGTGTTCTTATGAACCGTATAAGGACAGCCCGTATTTCTGCTACAAATTCAAGGGCCGGAATAACAGTGAAGTGATAATTGCCTGGACCTCCGGGAAGCCTTTTAGCTATGAGATCGAAGGCCTGAAGGAAAAAAATGTAGTGTTGTATAACAGAGAACTGCTGGGCGGTGTGGTGTGCGCGGTCAAGGATAACAAGATCAAGATCCCGATCTCCAATGTCCCTATATTTATCTCGAATGAAGTAACGGACCAGCTTATTAAAAACACCGAGAATTATTTAAAAGTCGGCAAAGATATTAAATGGGCGCCTATTTACGGAGCCGAAGATTGATTTGCCTTAACCGGTACTGTCAAACTTCTTGAAAATTATCTTAAAGGAATAATAAATGCCTTTAGTTTCCGTTGTCAGCCTGGGCTGCGCGAAAAATCTTGTGGATTCTGAAATAATTCTGGGTTCTTTCAGGAAAAGCGGGTTTGAAATAACAGGAGAACAAAGCACGGCCGATTGTATCCTTGTTAACACCTGTTCTTTTCTTTCCGCTTCGAGGCAGGAAGCGGCGCGGGAAATAAAAAAAGCGCTTAAAAACAAAAAAAAAGGCTCGCTCCTTGCCGTTGCCGGTTGTTTTGTCGCAAGCCATGGGGAAGAACTCCGGAAACTTTTTCCGGAAGTTAAAATTTTTATCCCTTTTTCCTCAATACCGGAGGCCGGCAAGCTCTGTTTGGAAGCCCTGAAAAATACCGGAGCGGCGGTCCCTCTCTCCCCGGAAAACAAATTTCTTTATGACAGCGGCATGCCCCGCGTGCTGGCCACGCTTCCGCATTATGCTTATGTCAAAATAGCCGAGGGCTGTGATAATTGCTGTTCCTACTGCCTTATTCCTTCTATCAGGGGGCATTTCCGAAGCCGCCCGCTGGAAGATATAATTCTTGAAGCAAAGAAACTTGCCGCGCTCGGGGTCCGGGAAATAAATCTTATTTCACAGGATACCACCCGTTACGGTGAAGACCTTTACCGCAAGCCGGCTCTTTCAAAACTTCTAAAAGCGCTTGTAAGGATCAAAGGCGTTGCCTGGATACGTGTCTTATATATGTATCCTTCCCGGGTTACGGACGAATTGATAGAAGCCGTGGGCAAGCTGGACAAGGTCGCTCCCTATTTTGATATTCCCCTCCAGCATACTGAAAACAGGATCTTAAGGTCCATGGGAAGAACCTATTTAAAGGAAGATATTGAAAAACTTTTACAAAAGATAAGAGGCAGGATAAAAAATGCGGTTATTAGAACGACCCTCATTACCGGTTTTCCGGGGGAAACAAAGCAGGAATTTAAGGCGCTGCTTGAATTTATAGGGCGGGTAAAATTTGATAAGCTCGGGGTGTTTGTTTTCTCAAAGGAAAAAGGTACGCCTGCTGCTTTAATGCCCGGCCTGGTGAGCGGACCGGAAAAGCTAAGAAGGTTCAAAGCTCTCATGAAAGCGCAGCAGAAGATATCTTTACGATTGAACAAAGAAAAGATTGGGAGTAAAATAGAAGTGCTTGTGGATACTGTCGTAAACGGCCTGGCAGAGGGGCGGAGGCCTGTTGACGCTCCTGATGTGGACGGCCGGGTGTATTTTCAAGAACGCAAAACGGGCGGCGGTATTTTTCCGGGAAAGCTGGTGGCCGTAAAAGTCGTTAAAGCGCTTCCCTATGACTTGCTTGGAGAGGTTTTTGAAGATTAAACTGAATTATTCCAATTCACTGACTCTTGTAAGAATAATATTTATTCCTTTTTTTCTTGTTTTCCTTTTTGCACAATTTAAATACGGCGCGGCAATAGCCCTTTTTATTTTTATCGTTGCCTCGCTTACTGATCTCTATGACGGGATACTGGCCCGGGAAAGGAATGAAGTTACCGAATTTGGCAAATTCATGGACCCTATTGCGGATAAATTGCTTGTCTTTTCGGCCTTTGTTTCTTTTATACAGCTGGACCTGGTCCCCACCTGGATGATTATTGTCATGATGGCCCGCGAGTTCCTGATCACTTCCCTGAGGATGCTGGCGATCTCCAACGGCAACAAAGTCCTGCCGGCAGAGCAGTCCGGCAAGCACAAAACGGCCTGGCATATTGCCACCATAATAACTATTCTGGTCATAATCGCGGCCCAAAGCATTTATAAGGTGAATTTATGGCTTGAATCCAAAGGGCCTGTCGGCGAACATATCTCAGCTTTTATCGGAGCCCTGCCTTATACCTTGAGTTTCATCTGTGTGGTTTATTCCATTTATTCCGCCTGGGATTTTATCAACAAGAACAGGGGCCATTTTATTGAAAAACATAATAATTAAACTCCTTGCTTCAGGTTTTGGAACGGGGTATTCTCCCGTAGCCAGCGGTACCGCGGGAACTCTGGTCGGCGTGGCCCTTTTTTTCCTTTTGCCCCAAAAATATATTTTGCCTGCGGCCGTGGTCATATTTATGGCCGGGGTTTATATTTCTACTGAAGCCGAAAAACTTTACGGTAAAAAAGATTCGGGAAAGATAGTTATAGATGAGATCGCGGGCTATCTGTTCTCCCTGGCTTTTATGCCTCCCGCGGGTTTTGGCTCCCAAAAATGGCTTTTTGCCTCTGCCGGTTTTGTGCTCTTCCGTATTTTTGACGTATGGAAACCTTTTCCCGCGCGCGGAGCCCAGGAATTAAGAGGCGGGTGGGGTGTCATGCTGGATGATTTGATCGCCGGCATCTATACCAACGCGGTGCTGTGGCTGCTGGTACTTGCCTTAAAAATGGTTTCTTAAAGTTTGAAAAGCACCGCCTCCTGCAGGATCTTGCCGTCAAGCGCGTAAACTCTTCCGGTGGCTTTTTTTCCCTCCAGTTCCAGCATGCCGAACGAGAGCGTATTATTCCGGTGATCGCCTTTTTTTAGATGTCCCGGATTTAAGAAAAGCGTATCGCCTTTTATCATGGCTTCGTAGAGATGCGAGTGCCCGTAGAGGTAAATGTCCGTCTCGTTTTCTATGGCGATCTTTTTCGGGTCCAAACTGCCCGGCAGGTCTTCGGGTTCCGGCCTGTCTGAATGCGTTAGAAAGAGCTTAAAGCCGGAGAGCTCCGTGAAAAAACGGTTTTGGATCTTCGGCTCGGTGTATTGTTTTTCATAAAGCCCCGGCACGCGGAAAACCGTGTCAGAATGTTCAAAAAGAAGGTCCGCGTCCTTATAGGTGTCTCCGAGATGAATAAAACCGGCCGCGCCCAAAGTTTTTGCTTTTTCAACGGCTCTCCTAAAAAGGCCAAGCTCATTATGGGTATCGGAAAAAACACCTATTATTGTTTTGAGCATTTCATCCTGCATTTCCGGCAGGCCGCGTTACAGGGTTCCAGATGGAACATGACCTCCGTGTTCCTGAGCGATTTTTTAATATCTTTTTCTATATGATGCGTGAGTTCATGCGCTTCCTCTACATGCAGGTCCCGCGAGACCGTCAGGTGCAGGTCCAGATACCTGAAAGGCCCTGATTTCCGGCTTCTTAGTTTATGAAAATCCACGAAAGACCCGGAGTTCTCCTGGATCGCTCTTCTGACTGTCTTTTCCTCTTCCGGCGAGATCTTTGTATCCACCAGGTTCAATATGGAATCTTTAGTTATCTGAAAAGCGGCAAAAGATATCCAGGCCGCAGTACCTGCCGCTATGAGCGGGTCCAGGTATTCAATGTGCGGGACAATGTCTTTTAAAAGGCTGATCAAAAGCAGGGCCGTAAATACCCCCAGAGAGGTGTAAACATCAGTCCGGAGATGCCAGGCATCGGCATCCAGCGCATCAGATTCCGTTTCTTTGGATATTTTAAACAGGTATCCTGAAATAAAATAATTTACTACAGTTGAAACCAGCATTACACCGATGCCGATCCCTATATTGTTTATCTTCACGCCGTGCACAAACTTATCGTAGGCCTCGTGAATTATCAGGTAAGCCGCGAAGAAAATAAGCAGGCCTTCAAGAAGAGCGGAAACGTTTTCGACCTTGCCGTGCCCGAAATGATGTTTTTTATCGGCAGGTTCCGAGGATTTAACTACCGAGTATTTGGCAATAATAGCTGCCGCCAGGTCCAGCCCGGAGTGAATAGCTTCCGCGATTATACTTACGGCGCCGGACATAATACCCACCAGGAGCTTTAAAAGCACCAGTGCCAGGTTTGAAATGACCGAAAAATTGGCAGCGAATCTTTTTTTTATAGTTAATGCCGCGAGAGTCTTCTTTGACATAGTAATATATATCACAAAATAATCCGGAAAGCAAAGATAAACCAAACCTGCTCCAATATTCCATCTTTTGTTATTAATTTATTATAGATCCTGCACTATCTGTGTCATCTCATTTGTCATCTGTGCCATCTGCCTTCCATACTCTAATTATCGTTCAGCATCCGCCGTGGCGGAAGTCCCGGATCCAGCTTCATATTCCGGGACAAATAATACTGTTTCAAAAACCCCTTGATCTATGATAAAATCAACCATCTTAACGGGAGTATGAGGGAGCAAAATGGATACCGGGGAAAAAAAGGACTCGCGGCCGGAGGGCGTTTTTACCGCCAGAAATATCTTTATATTTTTACTTGTCTGTCTTGCGGCCTTCTTCATCTATCAGCTTCCGGTATTTTGGGCCAGGCCCAAAACAGCGAGGTATGTGCCCGGGGACTGGCAGGGTGCCTATCTGGGAATCTCCTCGGCGGAGCTGAAAAAAACAAGGAAAAATCTTTCCTATTACAGATTGAACGGGCTGCTTCCCAAAAATTGCTACTACGAAAAGAAAACAACAGGCGGGCTTTTTGAAGGTGCCCATTATACCGCGAATTTTTACGGTATGGTGACCCTGCTTGATTTCTCCGTGCACTATAAAGAGCAGCAGCTGAATGAAAAAAAATATGAATATTTGAAGGCCTTTATTTCCTGCTATGGCCCGGACTTTAAAAAAGCGCTGTGGGTTTACACTCCGTTCACGGACGCGAGATATGTGTATCAACAATTTATCTGGGAAAAAAAAGACGCCAGGATAGTCCTGGAATTTTCATTTTATGAGAACAACAGTAAGAACGGTTATGTGGCCAAAGACCGCGGCATATTCCTGCACCTGGGTTACCCCGGTGCCACCGGTGAGAACTTCTTTAACAAAATAATCAAGGATCAGGAAAATCCTGAGCTTAAAGATAATTTCCGTCTTCATTTTTCCGGCCTGGAAAAGCTTCCGGAAGAAATGAAGGCTGAAAAAATTAAGAAAAAGCCCTGAAACAAATTTAACGGGGCAGTGGGTTCCAATAAAAAGAAACTTTTTATAGTAGAAGCAGTTATCTGCATGGTGACAAGAAAAAGATGGGGCAGTCGATCTGAATCAGCAAAAGTGCTTGCAAAAAAGCAGATGTAAACAGAGCTTTGCTAAAAGAATGTTGACAATACCAATCTTTTTACGGGAGGAAATATGGAACTGGAAACTATCAAGGCGCTTTCGATTAAAACCGATTCAAAAATACTTTTGCTTGTTATGGACGGCTGCGGCGGCCTCGGAAATCCCTCAACGGGCAAGACCGAACTGGAAACGGCGAAAAAACCCAACCTGGATAAACTCCTGAAGAACGGGGTCTTTGGCCTGGCGCATCCCGTAGGCCGCGGTATTACTCCCGGCAGCGGGCCGGCGCACCTCGGGCTTTTTGGTTATGATCCGCTTCAATATGTCATCGGGCGCGGCGTGCTCGAGGCGCTGGGCATAGGGTTCCATATGACTTCCAGGCATATTTCCGCCCGGGCTAATTTTGCGACCATGAAAGACGGCGTGATCCTGGATAGAAGGGCCGGAAGGATCCCCACGGAAGTTAACCTTGCCCTTGTCGCTAAACTTACGGAGGCCATAAAAGAGATAGACGGCGTAAAAATAATATTTAAGAACGGCAAGGAACACAGGTTTGTGGTGATCCTTGAAGGGGACGGGCTTGAAGACGGGCTGGGGGAAACCGATCCGCAGAAAGAAGGGTTGAAGCCTCATCTTGTTACGGCGCTCAATCCCAAAGCGCAGAAAGCTGCGGATGTACTAAACAAGTTGATGCTCAAAATAAATGAGGCCTTAAAGAACGAACCGAAAGCGAACACCTGCCTGCTCCGGGGTATTGCAAAATGCCCGCACATTCCTTCCATGAACGAGGTTTTTAAGATCAAACCGGCCTGCATAGCCAATTACCCTATGTATAAAGGGCTGGCTACGCTTGTCGGCATGGACCTGCTTGCAACCGGGGATACTATCAAAAGCGAGTTTGACACTCTTGAAGCTAATTTTGAAAAATATGACTTTTTTTACATGCATATTAAAAAAACCGATTCTTACGGCGAGGACGGCAATTTTGAGAACAAAGTAAAGATCATTGAAGAGGTGGACCGGGAAATTCCGCGTTTGGAGAAACTCGGTTTTGATGTGATCACCGTGACCGGAGATCACAGCACGCCGGCGGTGCTCAAAGGGCATTCCTGGCATCCGAATCCGTTCGGCCTGGCGGCAAAATATCTTATCCCCGATGAATTTGAAACCTTTAACGAGCGTACCTGCAAAAAAGGCGGGCTGGGCCAGTTCCTTTCTGTGGAAGCCATGCCTTTGATGCTGGGCCATGCAAGAAAACTGGAAAAATACGGCGCTTGACTAAGCAAGAGAAACAAACAAAGCAAAAAAGTAAATCATGATAATATAGCCGGATGGGCGCGCCCTATACCGGAACGGATGATGGGTTGCAAAAAGGTGTTTAATATTATAATCCTGCCTTACAAAACATTCTAAATAATTAGTATACTGCAGTGACTGGTATAGGGGTGAAATGAAAACTACAGGGGAAGTTTTCGAATTATTTGCAATTGAATTTTATAAAAGACCGGTTCTATACGCCGCTCTCTGTTTTATTGCCGGTATCGCTGCGGCTTCAAAAAACCTTCTTCACCCTTTTGCCGCTCTGGCTTTCCTGTGCGCGGCCCTTCTCGGGTTTATATTGATGAGAAAGGCTTTTCCTTTATTCCTTATTGCCTTCTTTTTTTTCTCGGCAATCCCTTATTATTCCTGGATGACCGGGTATCCGGCGGGCCATATTAAGGATTACGCTGCCTGTTTTGGATGGAACCGCGCCGAAGTAACCGGCAGGATAGTTGCGGATCCCGATATTGTAAGAAGCACGGGCACGGCTAATATCCTGCTTGAAATCGAGAGTTTTAAAGTTAAAGGGCTTCCGGAAACGCGTACTTTCGGGACAGTTAAACTTGCTTTAAAGGAAAAAATAGAATACGGTGATTTAAACTATGGCGACCGGATACGCGTCTCAGCCCGTTTTCATGTTCCCGGCGCGCCTAAAAACCCCGGTGAATTTAATTATAAAAGGTATCTTGCAAGAAAGGGTATTTTCCTCACGGGAATTATTGAGCCGGCGGCGGGTGACACGCTGGAAAAATTGGGGGAAGGAAAGAAAAACCTTTTTGTTTTCTGGACGATCAATATAAAACACCGGCTGCTTCTTTCCCTCCTTAAGACCACGCGGGGTGAAGCCGCCTTTATGATCCAGGGCGTGCTTCTGGGGGAGGATAGCGGGCTTTCGGCCGAAAGAAAACAGCAGTTCCGCGATACCGGGACTTTTCATATCCTGGCGGTATCGGGCTTTAATGTCGCGCTGGTAGTTGCCGCTTTTTTCTTTGTTCTGCGTTTTTTAAAATATAAGAAAAAAATTTCCGCCGGGGTAAGCATAATATTTGTCATTGTTTTTTGTTTTGTTACCGGCTGTTCTCCTTCCGTAGTCCGCGCTTCTCTTATCTGTGTTTTTGCCCTGCTCGGGGTGCTTTTAGAGCGCGATGCGGATATTATAAATCTTCTGGCGCTCTCCGCTTTGCTGATGCTTTTTGCGGCTCCGGACACCCTTTTTGATATTGGCTTTCAGCTTTCTTACGTCTCCACGCTGGGCCTGATACTCCTGGCGGCCCGGGTGGAAGAATATCTTTCTTTTCTTCCGCGCCTTATTGCCGGGGCTGCCGCGGTAACCATTTCTGCCCAGTTGTTCGTGGCTCCCGTTTCAGCCCTGTATTTTAATTCCTTTTCTCTAGTGACCCTGCCGGCCAATCTTTGCATCGCTCCTTTCGTCTGGTTCTCGACCGTAGCCGGCCTTATTCAGGCTGTTCTCGGGCTGGTTTTTATTCCGGCCGGAATTTTAATTGGCTATGTCAATTCCTGGGCGGTTCTGTTTATGTTCAAAGTTGTTGAATTTTTCTCTTCTTTTTCCTTTGCTTTGTTCCGGGTAGCGGCTCCGGGCTTCTTTTTCTTGCTTGTTTATTATTCCGCGGTACTTACCCTGGTTTATTTTAAGAAACTCTACTGCGAAAAACCTGCCTTGCTTGCCGTTTTGTCCGGATTAATGGCCCTCGTGATATGGCTGAATATATTTACAGCAGGGCCGGAGCCGGAAATAACCATTCTGGCCCTGCGGAATTCCAGAGGGGTATTTGCCTCTTGCGGCCCGGAGGCCTCAGTATTATATATAGAAGGAAGAGCGGATGCTTATGAAGTTGAAAGGAAGATACTGCCCCTCCTGCATTCTAAAGGTGTGAACAAGCTCGGAGCGCTGGTTTATTCCGCTGACTTTGAACCGTTTGTCGCGGAATTCAGGCCTAAAACAGCCCTAAAACTCGAAGCAAGCGGGGAAAAAACTGTCGGCTTTCCCTGCAGGGGAGGAGGAGTTATCTATGCGGGAGGAAAAGCACCTCTGTCCGGCAGCTTTTTTGGGGAAAATTTCTTTGCGGATAAGGAAAAACTTGTTTTTGGCAGAAAAAGAACCATGGTTTTTTATAAAGAAACAAAAAAAAGTGGAGCGATCACGATAATTCTGAATAAAGATGGCTGGAGTATTAAAGACAACACGGGTCAATAAAGTTTGGAAACCGTGATCAAATGACAAATATAGCTGACAGCCAAAGCTGCCATTGCGAGGAATACGGCGATAAGCAAAGCTTGTTTTGATAGGAAGAAATATATGTTCCCTTCAATAGCCCAAAAGACGGCTATGAAGGATTGCAAAATATGCCGTGATTAAATGACAAAAATAGCTGACAGCATTGCTGTCATTGCGAGGAATGCGACGATAGCCGTGATTAGATGACATATATAGCTGACGGCTCTTCTGTCATTGCGAGGAATACGGCGTTAGCCGTGATTAGATGACGAAGCAAACCAGGAGATCCTTATGCCCTCTGACCCGAAATTCTATTATGTATACATTTTGACAAACATAGGCAATACCGTTCTTTATATCGGATTTACAAATGATATTGAAAGGAGAGTTTTTGAGCATAAAGAAAAACTGGTTAGGGGTTTTACAAAAAAGTACAACTTGAATAAACTAGTTTACTTTGAGATTTATGAAGAAGTTCATATGGCCATAGCCAGAGAAAAACAGATCAAAGGCGGGTCTAGACAAGATAAAATAGACCTGGTAAATAGAAAGAACAAAGAGTGGCTGGATCTGGCTAAGGAATTTTAGTTTGCTTCGTCGAAAGCCCCACCTATCGGTGGACTCCTCGCAATGACAACTGAGTGGAATAGGAAATATCTCTCCAGCTGTCAGCTATATTCCGTCATAGACCCTCCTTATCGGTCGATTCCTCGCAATGACAGTTGAGAGGAGAGTACATGAAATAGCAGCTATCAGCGATATTATGTCAGTAGCCGTGATTAAATGACAAATAAAGCTGACGGCTCTTCTGTCATTGAGAGGAATGCGACGATAGTCGCGATTAAATGACAAATATAGCTGACAGCCAAAGCTGTCATTGCGAGGAATGCGACGATAGCCGCGATTAAATGACAAATATAGCTGACAGCCAAAGCTGTCATTGCGAGGAATGCGACGATAGTCGCGATTAGATGACAAATATAGCTGACAGGTACTTCTGTCATTGCGAGGAATGCGACGATAGTCGCGATTAGATGACAGATATAGCTGACAGGTACTTCTGTCATTGCGAGGAATGCGACGATAGTCGCGATTAGATGACAAATATAGCTGACAGCCAAAGCTGTCATTGCGAGGAATGCGACGATAGTCGCGATTAGATGACGAAGCAAACTAGAGTTATTTTTATGTGGTATGAAAAAATACTGATAGCAAACCCCCCGGATTTTTGATAAAATTATCCCATGAAATTCATTAAAGCTCGGGAAATTATTTTGATCTGCGACAGTGTTATCCGGCTCTGGCATAAAAAAGAGAAAATAGCCGGTAAGAAAAACCTTGACGCGGCACTTGCTCTGCTTGGCCGGGGGGAAAAAGGCACGGGCCGGCTGGTCAATGATTCTGCTGTTATAAATTGTTTTCTCTGGCATCTGGAAGATAAAGCCCGGGCCCGCAGTTTTTCAGACTCCCTGATCGCGAATATTAAACGGGCCATTGACACCACCAATCAGAGACGTAACAACAAAATGGAAGAAATAGATGCTCTCCTTCTGGAACTCCTTAATAAGGCCGGGATCAAGCCGTCTAAAAAAGCGGGTATTAATACCGAAACTCCCGGGAGCGTTGTGGACCGGCTTGCTATTATTTCTCTCAAGATCTATCACATGGCGGAACAGGTAAAGAGAAAGGATGTTGAACAGGCCCACAGGGTGAAATGCGCGGAGAAGTTATCAAAACTGATTGAACAAAGAAAAGATCTGGCTGAAGGTTTTGATGAGCTTCGGGCCGGCCTTTTAAAAGGCACCAGGGTTCTAAAGATGTATTTTCAGTTCAAGATGTATAACGACCCCTCTACGAACCCCTTCATGAATAAATGATCGCTTTCATATAAAGTAGTTGCCTGATTCATCAGGCGGAAAAATTCCATCCGATAGTAACAGGAAACTATGAACTTTAAAATGTGGCTTAAGGCAATAAGGATCATTCCCCGGCTTTCAAGGGAGGAATGGGATAAACTGGATCTTATAAGCCGGTGGCTTGTTGCGGTCCGTGCTGCCGTCCTTGTTATGACCCTGCTTTCCGCGGCGCTTGGCGGTATTATGGCGGCGCTTGACCATAAGTTTAATTGGCTGCCTTTTTCGGCTTGCTGCTTTGGCCTTCTTTTTGCCCATGCTGCGAATAACCTCTTGAATGACCTGGTGGACTATATTAAAGGCGTGGATAAAGATAACTATTACCGGACGCAATACGGCCCCCAGCCCCTGGAGAGCGGTTTTCTGTCCTTGCGGAAGTATCTCCTCTATATATTAGTGACCGGTTTGCTTGCCTTGAGCTCCGGTATCTTTCTGGTCATATACGCCGGCCCGGGGACGCTTTTTCTTCTTCTTCCCGGCGCTTTTTTTCTTCTCTTTTATACCTGGCCTCTAAAATACCTGGGCCTCGGGGAATTCGCGGTGCTTGCCGTCTGGGGCCCGCTTATGATAGGCGGGACTTACTTTGTGACCGCGGGTTCCTGGAGCTGGCCGGCGGTGCTTGCGGGCCTGCCTTACGCGCTCGGGGTGACGACGGTACTTTTTGGCAAGCATATAGACAAGCTTGAGGCGGATAAAATTAAAGGTATTAATACCCTCCCCGTGCTCCTCGGTGAAAGCGCCGCCAGGAAGACGGTTATAATTATGACTGCCCTGCAGTATCTTATTGTAGTCTCTCTTGTAATAGCCCGTGTCCTCCATCCTGTCCTGCTGCTGACCCTGTTTGCCTTAAAAAATTTCTATTTACTTTTAAAAGTTTTTAGAGCGGAACTGCCTGCTGAACCTCCCGAAGGGTACCGCCCGGAAATATGGCCTCTCTGGTTCGTCGCCTTTACCTTTGACCATAACCGGAAATTCGGCGGGCTTTTTCTTCTAGGCCTTATTCTCCAGCTCTTCATATCGAAAACCTAAAAGCCTAATATGCCGTGATTAAATGACGAACATATCTGACAGCGCAGGTTGTCATTGCGCCAGCCTCGCCTAAGCTCATCTAGACGAGAGGAATGCGGCGATAAGCAAAGCTTGTTTTGATAGGAAGAAATATATGTTTCTTCAATAGCCTGAAAGCTGGCTATGAAGGATTGCAAAATATTCCGCGATTAAATGACAGATATAGCTGACAGTTTTTTTGTCATTGCGAGGAATGCGGCGTTAGCCGCGATTAGATGACGAAGCAAACTCAAAGCATAACGTATGTTTCAGAGCGCACAATTGTTACGGGTATTCCTGGTTTGCTTCGTCGAAAGCCCCACCTATCGGTGGACTCCTCGCAATGACAGCCAAACAATAAATTATTTTCAAATAAATGTAATTATGGTATAATTAAGCATGCGCGTGCGTAAAGAAAAAAATATATCCGGCGTCAGGAATTTATTGGACCTGAATATCGCGGGAGTTAAAAGCAGGATAATTATTGGCCCTGAATATACCGCTGACTTTGTTAAGATCTTAAAGGTCAGGTACCGGGATTTTACGGAGAAGGAAACCGCGGCGAAAAAATGTTTTGTATATAAAGGGCTTGCCAATAAATACGCGTTTGAAAATTTTGTAAGGCGCCTGTATTCTTCTCTTCTCTTAAAAAATAACGGTTTTCTCCTCCATGCTTCCGGGGTTATTTCAAAAGGGCGGGGGTACATTTTTACCGGGGTAAGCGGGGCGGGAAAAACTACCGCGGCCAAAGCGAGTAAAAGGAACGGGCTGATCTTAAGTGATGAAATAGTCGCGTTAAGAAAGACCGGGAACAGCTGGACGCTTTTTGGCACTCCATTCATGGGGCTGATGAAGGGAGGGGGGAAAAACAGGGCAATAAAAGCGCCAAAACTCCTGTTTCTGAAACAGGCTCAAAAAAATGCTTTAAAACCGGTCTCCAAAGAAAAGGCCTGGGGGAAGTTCTTGAGGAATATAGTGCTTTTTAAGCCGGAGAAAAAGATAGCCGGCCTGAGCTTTGATTTTATTAATTCTGTGGAAAGCCGGGTGCTGGAGTTCAGGAAAAAGGGCTTCTGGAGGATCTTATGGGCTATAATATAGAAAGAGGGGTCGCCGCAAGGCAAGTCAACGGAAAATATTATATAGTCCTGCCGCAAGAGATGAAATTGATCAAGCTCAATAGTGCCGGTTCTTTTATATTCGGCCTGCTCTGCAGGCATGCTCCGGAAAAAACAATAGAAAAAAAGCTCGGTGCCAAATACGGGATCTCCGCAGAAAGAGCGGGGAAAGACCTGGCGGATTTTATTAAAGACTTAAAGAAAGCAAAAATCGCCCGCTGATGCTGGAAAAAGAGCTTGCAGAAATTTCCGAAGAAAAACTGATACCCGCCTGGGCCATGCTGGAATTGACCCACCGCTGTAACCTTAAATGCTCCCACTGCTACATCGTAAAACAGAAAAAAAGAGAGTTGAGTACCAAGGAAGTGAAAAACATCCTGGATCAGCTTGCGGAAGCGGGAAACCTGTTCCTGGCTTTTACCGGCGGCGAGGTGTTTTTAAGAAAAGATATTTTTGAAATACTCGGCTATGCCGTGGAAAAAAGATTTGTCGTGACCGTCCTGACTAACGCCACCCTCCTGAATTCCTCCGCCATAAAAAAACTGAAGGCGCTCGGTGTGCACGAGCTCAGCACCAGCCTGTACTCCCTGAAAGCCGGAGTGTTCGACAAAATTACGGGTGTTGCGGGTTCGTTCGCTAAGGCCCTGAAAGCGCTTCAAGAATTAAAAAAAACCGGGCTCAGCGTGCGGATCAAGTGCCCCCTTATGACGGCTAACTGCTCTGAAAAAAAGGCGCTTACCGCGTTTGCAAAAAAAAACGGCTTCAAGCTCCTCTTTGATCCGGTCCTTGCGCCGAAAAATGACGGAAGCGCCGAAAACACCGGGCAAAAGCTCGGGCCGGAACAGCTTGCGAAGGTGGTAAAGCAGCATTGCGGCGGCTGGAAATATTCAAAAAAATATCCGGAGAAAAATGTTATCTGCTCCGCCGGCAGGAATTTTACGGCGGTAAGCCCGTATGGCGAAGTTTTGCCCTGCTTGCAGATACCTTACTCCGCCGGTAACCTCAGAAAAAAAAGTTTTAAAGAGCTCTGGAAAAACTCTCCGGTGCTTAAAAAGTTACGGGGCCTCAAACTTAAAGACCTGAAGGAATGCGCGGCCTGCGAAAAGATCCGCTATTGCAACCGGTGCCCCGGAATGGCTTTGCTGGAAAACGGCGACCTGTACGGCAAGTCCAAATCCGCGTGTGAAATAGCATCCATAAGGTCAAGGTGCCATGGCTAAAACTTATAAAAATATAACCGCGTCCCTTCAGGGTGCGCAAACCCCCCGGGATAAAAAAATAGTGCAAGCCATTATCGCCGGCGAGATAAAAAGACGCGGGAAAATTTACCTTAAGGTCTTTGGCGGGTCCATGAGCCCTGTTATAAAAGACGGGTCCGTGGTCAAAGTATGTAAAGCAAAAAAAGTGAAAACCGGGGATATTGTCTGCTACAGGTCCGGAGACTGGTTTTTGGTCCACAGGGTAAAGTCCGTTGATAAAGAAAAAGGATACCTTCTAGTAGAAGGGGATTCAAGAGATTGCGTGGTGCATAAAATAAGAAAAAGCTCTGTAATAGGGCTCATAAAAGAAAGCATTTACAATAAAATACTCAGAATACCGGCGCTTATCATGAAAAAAACACTAAAAACCAGGAAAAAACCTGAAAAAAGAGGCTAAAAAGGGATGTTTTGCATATCAACTGTAGTTGTTGCCCTGTCATGCCAAGGGCTGACTGAAATTTCTCAATAAGGCAACACTAAATTGTAGTTGCTTGATTTATCAAGCATTTTGGCCTCATAAATGAGGCAACTACAATAAAAAAATACAAAATTAGGAATTTCTGCTGACTGTCCCGCTTTGTGCCGATTTTACAAGGGTTTTGGCTTTAAATGAGACAACCACAAAACTACCGTGCAGGGACAATTTGGCAAACAAGCTAATTGACAAGATGCCCGTACTGCTTTTACCGGAAAAAAGTTAGAAAATAGTTGTTGCAAAAAAAAAAGAAAATGATATAATTATCAAAAGTTGACAGGGGAGATGTCGGAATTACTTCTGAATTACGAAAATATATTAGCGGGTTTCTCGTTTAAAAAATTTGCCGTAATGTATTAAAATTTACATTGCAATGGCAAAAAAAAGCAATATAATTTAATAGGTAACGGTCATAATGTTCTTAAAATGGCGGAGATAATGAAAAGAATCTTGAAGAAAAAAGAAAAATACGAAAAACCAAAATTAAGAGCACAAAAAATATTTGAAACCTCGACCCTTGCGTGCGGGAAGTGCGCTTCAGGGCCTATCTATCAACCCTCCTGCACCGGCTATCCGAGGAACAGCTAATATGAATACAAATTTAAGAATACAAAATAAAAATAGATCGGCAGCAAAAAATAATTATCTTGGAAATTATGACGACACGCAATTTGGGTATCGGAGGTTAATTCGGATGTTCAAACGCACCTTAAAACTATGCGGATATAATACGAAAAATATTTTGACAGCTATCTTACTGGTATTTATTGCCGTAACTGCATCCTATGCCGACAGGTACTGGATAGGCGGGGCCGGTAACTGGAACGATACAGCGCACTGGACAGCGACCAGCGGATCAACTGTAACTGGCGCAAGTGTTCCCGGTACAACTGACAATGTATATTTTGATGGTAGTTCAGGAACCGGTAACTGCTTAATCAATGCGGCAGTAAGCGTGTTGGGTTTTAGTTTAAATAATCACAACATCACTATTTTACAGCAAACATTTGCTATGACTTTTGGTGTCAATACTATCGGGGGAGCAGCCTCAAACGGGGTATTTAACGACGGGACCTTTACAGGCGGTTCTGCTGCTATTCTATGTAGTGGTAACCTGACAATTGGAGCAAATGCAAAATTTATGTCTACGACAGTTAGCATGACAATAGGCGGCAATTTCACTCTTACCGACGGAGGAACATTTACTCATAATAGCGGCACTGTGGCTTTTTCACCCAACACATATCCGATACTTCAACATATAGTAACCGGTGCTACTTTTAATAATTTAACATTCACAAATACTTCATATCCTTTAACCTTTACCTCCGCGGCAACAGTTGCCGGGACCTTTACACCTGCAGCCGGTACCACGACCATTTTTAATGCAGCTTCCTATTATAGTATGACAAATATCACAGCAACCGGAACCGCAGCGGCTAATGTAAGGTTTAGAAGCAGTACTTCTGGAACAGCATGGACGATAACTTCTGCAGGCGCAAGAAGTGTAACCTATGCCGATGTTAAGGACTCATATAATTCAAGCACAACGATAGCTGCTACTAATAGTTATGGCTCCGGAGGGAATACCGGATGGACTTTTGGAACGTTGGTAAATAGATACTGGGTTGGCGGCACCGGTAATTGGAACGATACGGCGCACTGGTCAACGTCCACCGGTGGATTGACCGGCGCAAGTGCCCCCGCCGCGACAACTGATATTGCAATTTTTGATACCCTTTCTGGATCCGGTACCTGCACAGTTAACGTTATAGTAAGCATATCAAAGATTGTGATGTCCTCCGACACGAACATTACAGTTTCGCAGGGTGCAAATAACGTTACTTTTGCAAGTTGTCCTGATTTTTCTGGCGGGACTTTTATAGGAGGCAGCGGAACTTTTACGGCCAGCGGTGGTTTTGCACAATCCGGGGGGAATTTTGCTTTTGGTCCAGGGCAAGTTGTAGCAGTTAACGGTGGAACTATGAACATATTTGGCGGAGGATTTAACGGTAGTAGTTCAAACATTACAATTGCTGGGGCTTTTGCTGTAAACGGGGGAAATGTTACCTTGACGTCAGGGTACCTGCAATATCAAACTCATTTGCTTATTACAGGGACGTCATTTTTCACGCATAACAATGGTACGATAAGGAATACCAGTACTAACAACGGGAACATGAGTACTGGGAGTAATAGATTATATAATGTATTTTTTACAAACAGGGGTAATAATCCAACGAATATTATTGGAACACTGTATGCTGAAGGGAATTTAGATTCGAACCATCTAGGTGGGCAGATTTTGTCAAATGGGTGGATAGAGCTTACGGGGTCATACGACCAGATATTATCCTCGTTAGACTCGGAGGCAGATGTTACCAACGGATTTGGAAGTATAGTCATAAATAAAGTGTTCCCGAGCAAGGTGATATTAGGAAGTAACGTAGGAGTTATAACCGGGTTAACCATTGTTTCGAACAATACGCTGGATTTTGGGGCAAGTAATTATAATCTATATACCGGGGGCAATTTTGTTAATAATGGAACAATAAACGCGAGAGGGGGCACCTTAAATTTATCACTCGCCACCGCCAATACGGTGAATCCGGGAAGCACCGTATATAACAATGTAATTCTTACTGCAAGCACCCAAACAACCATACAAGGAGTTTTTAATATTTCCGGTAATATTATATCTCGAGGGACTGCAAGTTTTACATGTGGAAATATCCAACTTACCGGTTCAAGTAATCAGACAATATCAACGACATTAGCGACGGCAGGAGGTGTGGATACTTTAATTGTTAACAAGAGCGGGGGCAATGCTGTACCCGGAAACAATCTTTTGATTAATAATTTAACAATAAATAGCGGGAGTACGGTTGACGGGACAGGCGTGACTTTAAATGTGCTGACCCTTAAAAATTACGGAAACTATACTGGTGGAGACACCGGTACACTGGTTTTTCCGCTTCTCGCTGGCCAGATAGAAATCCCGGGTACTTCTATATATAACAATGTCATAATTCTTCCTGGTAGTGGTAGCTGGATTACGTTTAATAGTCCTATGTATATTAAAGGTGATATTTTTTCAGGTAAAGATCCTTCTCACATGGCTGGTGTGGTAGTGCTCACTAATAACAAAAATCAGACGCTAACATCAGATGTACCTGGTAACGGATTTGCAAATTTAGTATTGAGCAAGAGCGGAGGGGCGGCGATATTAGGCACTTCTATGGCATTTACGAATTTAACAATAAACAACAACAGTACATTTAACTGTAATGCGTCCAGTATTACTGGCATTGGTACCAGTCCCCTCATAGTAAACAATGGGCTTTTTCAGATGGGAACGGGCAACTGTACTATTAATTCTATAGGTTTAAAGAACAATGGGACTGTAGAGCTGCAGGGGACCGAGACATCAACTCTTACAACAAACTTTGTGAGCGGAGCTGGGTCATTGGTAAGGTATCTTTCAACCAGTGGAGCTGCTATTCCAGTAAAGCCCTGGAACTATAGTAATGTGGAAATTGCTGGAACAAGTAGCTTTGTTTTGACTAATTCAAATGGCTTAAACAATCTGACACTGACTGCGGGCACACTGGCAATAACGACATCAGGAATTACTTTGACTGTAAGCGGGAACTGGGCGAATAACGTAGGAGCAGGAGCCTTTACTCCTGGGACAGGGACGGTGTTAATTAATGGATTTGGAACGCAATCAATACAATCTGGAGGGGCTAGCTTTAATAATCTGAATATAGCGAATATCACAGCACCTGTAACTTTTGCGGATGCTGCAAATATAACAGGGACTTTTACGGTAACGAACTCGCCGGCAACGGTCAATTTTTCTGTTGTGACACATAATATAGGAAACCTGGCGATAAACGGAACGGCGACGAATAGTGTAATGTTAAGGAGCAGTACTTCCGGGACGCCTTTCACGGTGGCGGTAACGGGGACGAAGGGAGTGACATACGCTAATGTGAAAGATTCTTACGCGACGAGTACCATACCTACGACAAACAGTTATGATGCGGGCAATAATCCCGGGTGGACTTTTGGAGCAGCGTCGAATAAGTACTGGATCGGAGGTGGCGGTAGCTGGTCTGATACCAGTCATTGGACTGGAACCAGCGGGGGAACTCTTACCGTAACAGCGCCTACAATAACGGATAACGTGTATTTTGATTCCAATTCTGGTACCGGCATATGCACGATAGACGGGGTAATCAGTATAGGGAAGATAAACATGACCTCCGGGGTTGATGCACTATTTCAACTTCAGCAGGGAAGCAGCAGCCAGATAACATTGGCGTCCGGAGCTGATCTATCGGGCGGTATATTTGTAGGAAGCACAAGTAATGTGAGTATAATAAGCAACGGGCCGTTTAATATATCCGGGACCGTATTTACATCCACTAGCGGAGTATTGGCCTTAAACAGTTCCTATGCCTTAAC
>Ga0209083_1000143_pt1 | contig 109907 bp, 100 predicted proteins | sample AM7aDNAmetaG_FD_184132 | JGI IMG/M metagenome (GOLD analysis project Ga0209083, IMG submission 184132) | Freshwater microbial communities from Finland to study Microbial Dark Matter (Phase II) - AM7a DNA metaG (SPAdes) (version 3) | ecosystem: Environmental > Aquatic > Freshwater > Lake ...
GAACGACAGGTCTGCAATGATTGACCGGAAGATGGATGATACAAACTATTTTGTGGCGCTCAACTGGTCCTCCAAAGCCAACTTCCTGTCAGGTGATACCATCTCTTCTCCTCATCGGTTTTATCTGGATCCGCAACAAACCGATCAGATGGATTTTACCTGCACCTTCTCTGCAAAAAAAATCAAGCAACTGGATCTACTAGCAGAAACTGTTTTCACTGAAAGCACCAAAGGCTGGAACAATTTCTGGAAATCGGGTGCTGCGATAGACCTGTCACAAAGTAAAGACAAACGGTGGAAAGAACTGGAGCGCAGGATCGTCCTTTCCCAATATTTGATGAAGCTAAACGAATCGGGTTCTTATCCACCACAGGAGTCGGGACTTGTGAACAATGGATGGTATGGCCGTTACCATTTCGAAATGATCTGGTGGCATGGCGTTCATTATGCTTTATGGAACAGGTGGCCTTTGTTTGACAGAAGCTTGCATGTTTACAGGGACTTTTTGCCAACTTCAAAGGAACGTGCAACAAATCAGGGATATACAGGTGCAAGGTGGCCGAAGTGTACGGCCACAACCGATGTTGACTGGCCCCATCCGATCCATGCTTTGCTGATCTGGCAACAACCCCACCCGATCTATTTTGCGGAACTGGATTACCGGTTGCACCCTACCAAAGCCACGCTTGAGAAATGGCGCGATATCGTTTTTGAATCGGCCAATTTCATGGCCGATTTTGCCTTTTATGAAAAGCAAAACGACCGGTATATTTTAGGTCCCCCAATCTATATTGTTTCGGAAAATACAAAACCTGAGACTACTTATAATCCAAGTTTTGAAATTGGCTACTGGCGGTTTGGACTGAGAACTGCGCAAATTTGGAATGAACGTCTGGGATTGAACCGAGACCCAAAATGGGAGGATGTCCTAAAAAAACTATGCCCTTTGCCAAAGGTGGACGGCATTTACATCACGCACGAGAATATTGAAAACATGTGGACCAAATTTACATTTGAGCATCCTGGCCTCACCGGGACTTTCGGTATGTTGCCCGGTGACGGTGTGGACACTGTAAGTTTCAGGAAAACCTTAAACAAGGTGATGGAAACATGGAATTTTGACCGCACATGGGGATGGGATTTCCCAATGGTTGCGATGGCGGCTGCCCGTACCGGCAATCCTGAATTGGCCATCGATATGCTTTTGCACAGTGCGAAAGGATTTCAGTTTGATGAACATGGACTGGCCACCGGTGGCCCTTTCCCTTATTTTCCTTCAAACGGAGCTCTATTAACTGCAGTGGCGATGATGGCAGGTGGATGGGACGGATCAAAAGGCGATGCTCCCGGATTTCCAAAAGATGGAAATTGGACCATAATTCATGAGAATTTCAACCGTATGCCTTAATTTGTAATCCTTTTATTTTCCTATTTTTGAGGTGACATTTAAGCTTTAATAAATAACCCTAGTCCAAAATCCTTTTAAAGATGTCTATTCAACCAAAATATGAAGAATTGGAACAAAGAATAAAGTTCTTGGAAAACAATGTGTTATTGCTAAATAAGCAATTTTCTGATTCTGACCATGATAAAGAACTATTCAGGCTAGCCTTTGAAAATGCGAACATAGGAATGTGCCTGGTTAATTTAAACGGGAACCTTTTCAAAGTCAATGCTGAGATGGCCAATATTTTTGGTTACACTACACAAGAACTTGAAGGAATGAACGTTAACGATATAGCCCATCCTGATTTCAAAGATGTAAGTCCCCGTTTCATAAAGAACGCATCGGAAGGTTCAGAGTCTCATGTTATTTTTGAGAAGCAGTATGTTCACAGAAATGGGACTCTTGTAACTTGTATAGTAACAAGTTCGGCTGTCTGTGATGCAAACAACAAACCAATGTATTTCATTTCCCATGTTCAGGATATTACGGAAAGGAAGAATGCTGAAAGAAAACTATACGAACAGAATATTGAGTTACAAAAGGCTAACGCTGAAAAAGACAAGTTTTTCTCTATTATAGCCCATGATTTAAGGAGTCCCTTTAACACAATTGTTGGGATGAGCGATATACTTATTGAACAGATTAAAGCTAAAGATTACATTGGAATAGAAAAATATGCCGATCTCATTAAGAAATCCTCCTACAAAGCGATGGGACTTTTGAAGAATCTGATTGAATGGACAAAATCACAAACAGGAAGGATGAAATTCAATCCCAGTGCTTTCGACATGGTCGAAACCATTGTTCAGGTTGAATATTTGCTCTCCGAGATAGCCCATCAGAAATCGATCACCATTGATAAAATTTTACCTCCAACGATTCCTGTTTTGGCCGATCAGTCGATGATCAGTACTATTTTGAGAAACCTGATTTCAAATTCGATCAAATTCACAAACCATGGTGGAAATATCAGGATTTCAGCTTCTTCTGATACAAACGGAATTACTGTTTCGGTAATTGACAATGGTGTAGGGATTCCAAAAGAACGGATTGAAACACTATTCCAACTTGATGAAAGTTATTCGACACAAGGTACTGAAAAGGAAACAGGATCAGGATTGGGTTTGATCCTTTGTAAGGAATTCATCGATAAGCACAATGGGAAAATAGGTGTTGAAAGTGTTGTTGACAAAGGGTCAACATTTTACATTTATCTTCCACATAAACCTTGATTTAAAACTACTGATACTCAAATCTTTCAATAATCAATTACATGGTTTCAGTCTCCATCTCATTTTGGGGAGGTTGATTAACTGTAAGATTAATTTCAGCCATCCTTATATTGTGATGCTTTACCTGCCTGATTACCGAAATTTTGTATCCGACAGCAGCAAGGATAAAATAAAACACCATCTGGTACATCATAAAAATCAATTCGGGACGCACATCTGAAATCGAAACACCCATTGTTCGGATGCGCATAAATGCCGGGATCATTGAGGTACTCGGGAAGATATGTGAGATCTGATATAAAAGTGGAGGAATCGAGGTGGAAGGCCATGATAATCCACTCAGGAACAATACAATGGGGGAAATAAAAACAAGTACCATAATGGAGTGTTCACGCCTTCGGAACATCATCGAGATCAACATCCCCAGGAAGATCACCGAAAACAGAAAGGGTACCAGCAAAATACAGACATCGACAAAACTTCCCTTATTGGGAAAGCCAAACCATTTCGAAATATAGACCAGTGTAAAAGCGATATTGACCATATAGAACCCAAAGTAGGCCAGCCCTTTTCCGAAGATCACCGAGAACATCCCCCGCCTTACTTTTAATCCGGGTTTAACTTCCTGATTGTTGCGCCGCTCCTTCCCTGCCCCACCAATCATTCCGATACCTACCAATAACGTTTGCTGAAGGATGATCAGGATTACGCCAGGCATGACACCAGAACCATAAGCCGCAGAAGGATTATACAGGTAATAAAATTTGGATGGCATCGGATCGCGTTGCAGCATGGCTTGTTCTTCACTGCTCCCTGATGCCATCATCCGTTTGATCTCCACTCCTGCGGATAAAGTACCGGATGCCTGGATCGTACCAGTGAGGGTCTCCTTATAAATCAAAAAGTAACTCGCATCACAATAGACACTTACAGAAGTTTGGTTTCCCTTCAGCAAATCTTTTTCAAACCATTCCGGGATCATGATGACACCTTTTGAATCACCGTCCCAGAACATTTGCCGTGCTTCGTGCAAACTTCCAACTTCCTGTGATACAGATATTTCCTTTGTTGCACTGATCATCTTTACCATTTGCCTGCTCGAAGAGGTATGGTCAAGGTCAACTACCGTGATGGGGATATCCCTGACAACATTGTTCATGTACGCAATGGAATAAACCAAAGGATAGGCACAAACAGCCAAAATAAAAATCAGCATTGCCCCCTTATCTTTGACTATCGTCTTCAATTCATCGACAAGTGAGAACCATGTGAGGTCGAGACCTTCAATGAATTTATCCTTTATATTTTTTCTGTAACGGATAGACATATCTTGATTTTTTTATTTTCCTATATATCAAATACATAACTCTTTTTGCAAATACTTCCATTTTCTGGCTTGTCTGCGCCAATCTGCGCGATCTGCGGGAAATTCTTTTTCTCCTCCCGCAGATCCCGCTGATTTTCGCGGAAATTATCAATTATTCACGCATCCAATATTTTGGATGTAAAAGTTTTCGTTTCATCCCCGGAAAAGCCATGAAACCAGCCACGATAAACGGAACAAAACACAAAAAAGGAACCACCATTTCTGAAACAGGTACGCCCCTTAGCGTCTGTCCCATAAATATTTTCAACCAGAAAGTATAAGGGAAAACCATCGAAAACAGCTTGGCCATATATGGCATTGCCATATATGGGAAGGTGAGCCCCGAGAAAGTAAGCGCCATCATCGTATAGGCACTACCAAGCGACAACGATAGCCGAAGGTTGGCGGTCAGCTTTAGGAACAGGATGGCCAGCAATTGATAGGCTATGATAAGCAACACCTCTGATGCCAGGATCACGAAAAGGCTTCCGTTGACAGGTGTCCCCAAATTTCTTAAGAGTATGAGGTTCAGGACCATCAAATCGACAAAAAACAGCAAGGTATAAGGAAGCATTTTCCCGGTAAGGGCTATAAAAATATTGTTGTCTGCCAATGACATCAGTTCACCCGATGTCCCTTCCTTCAACTCGATTCCCAGGGCATAAACCGATCCAAGGAAAATAAATACGATTGCAAGCAAAGGCAACAATCCCAGGACCAGAAAGTACGAATAATTCCCGAAAGGGTTGAACAACAAATGGACATTGGCCTTCACAGGTCGGGCCCTTTCGATGGCCTGTTCGGGAGTCTGCCCTTTCTTAATTGCGACCTGCACCTTTACGCCTGCTGAGATTGTCGAAAGTGTCGTAAACAGTCCAGATTTCAGGACTCCCCCTTTCACTACGTTTGTGTTGTTGATATAAACCGCAACAGCAGGAGCCCCGCTGTTCATGAGGTTCTTCTCCAACTCAAATGGTAAAACAACAATGGCGTCAATCTTTCCGTTGTCCATTATATCTTTTGCCTCCGCCACAGAATTTAACCTGTAAGCGACATTGCAAACAGGGGCAGCATCGATCATCCTTGCCACTTTCGACGAAAAAGCGGTGTTGTCAAGATCGACCACGGCTATGGGCAGGTCACGCACAACCCCCTGATTGAAAAGCCACGTGATGGCCAGGAAGGCAATCGGTGGAGCAATCATGGTTGTAAAGATCAACACCCAACTATTGGCGATCCTGCGTATTTCACGCCGGATCACAAGTAAAAGAGTTGTATTCCCTATTTTTGTAAACATTTGTGAGTTAAATAAATATCGTAATAACAAAATATGCAACTGGCGATTGGCAACTGGCGACTGGCTTTTGCAATTGGTCGCTGGCTGGCTACTGGCTTTGGCTGCACGTACTCCAGATATATTCCTGTTTCCTTCCCCAAGTCTCCGTTCTCCCTGCTCCGTTCTTCGGTTTCCCTTTATGTCTTCCAATCTTAGTTCCGACGACGATCTGCCAGCCGCTAGTTGCCAGCAGCCAGTCCCTTTCGAACGACATCCCAATTCACCAAAGCGCTCATTCCTGGCCTTAATCCTTCGACTTTTTCGGTCGGAACAGCATGTACTTCAAATGTTTTCATATCGAAATCGCCCGAAGTCTTGGTGGCATTCCAGGTGGCAAATTCGCCCAATGAATTGATATAATTCACTTTAAGCTGTACTTCTTTCATTCCCAACGCAGGAAAACGGGCTTTGAAGGTTGACCCTTTTTTGATCGCTGCAAGCAAGTCTTCCCTTAAATTGAAGGTGACCCACACATCCTCAAGATCGACAATCGTAATCACAGGATACCCTGCCGGAACCAATTCCCCACGCTCCGAAATGATATTGGCGATCTCGCCCTTGATCGGGGAGAAAATATGGTTTTCGCTCAGATAGGCATTCACTTCTGTCAGGACACCGTCAGCCTGCATGACCAAAGCACCCGCTGAGGCTTTGTCTTCATAGCGTGCCCCTTTCTTTGCCTTGTCATACAACGAATTGGCTGCTTTTTCGGTCTCAACCGCCGCTTTCATGCGTGTTTCGGCTTCGTCCTTTTGTTGTTCGGCCACGACCCCCGATTTGTAAAGGTTATCGACGCGCTGGTAGGTTTTCTTCGCAAATTCGGATGCTGCCAAAGCCATTTGCCACGAGTTGAAAGCAGCCTGGATATCTTCCTTCTGTGCCCCGTTATCCGCTTTTTCCTTTTGCGCCCCGGCAGCCTTCCTTACAGCGGATGCTTGTAAATACTTGGCTTCCAATTCAGGACTGCTAATTGTAAAGAGCAGCTTTCCTGGCAATACATCATCCCCTTTGTGGACCAGAAGACTGTCGATCCTTCCAATCAGTTTGGAAGCTACTTTTACCTGAGTGGCTTCAACTTCCCCCTGTATCTCAAGTGGGATTGGCCTGGCAACCAACCAGATGGCATAACCAATAAAAATGACCAGTGCAATGATTGCACCTAAGATCAGGAAATGTTTTAATTTGTTCATGGTACTAACTTTATTTTGAGTATTAAATTTTATGCTGCTGGCGACTGGCGACTCGCGACTGGCTTTAACTGTACATGTTCGCGGCTGGCGACTGGCAACTCGCGGCTGGCAACCGGCTTTAACTGCACATGTTCGCGGCTGGCGACTGGCAATTGGCGGCTGGCTTTAGCTGCACATTTTCGAGGCTGGCAGCTGGCAACTCGCGGCTGGCTTTAACTGCACATGTTCGCAGCTGGCAGCTGGCAACTCGCGGCTGGCTTTGAATGTATTCCAGTTATATTCCATTCTCCAGTTTCCTCTTAACGGTTTCCCTATTCCTGTATCCAAATTCCATTCCGTATCCGAACAGCCAGTGGCCAGTCGCCAGAAGCCAGTTGCTGTTCTTGAAAAAGAAAAATTCCCCATCTGCTCATAAGTTTATCCAGAGCTTCAGAACTTCCCCTTCTTTGCATCCGGATTGTTCATGTAAGAAACAAATTTGTCAGACAACCCGGAATAATACAACAGTTTCGAGAGTGCCACATCCCACGCATAAATGGCCTGTAACCTTTCAATTTTGGCTTTTGCAACTGCAAGATTGGCATCCGAAACCTGGGTTGCAGTGGCGATCCCTTCCGAAAATGCCTTTTCACGTGCCCTCGAATATTCGGCGGTAAACTCCATCGCGGCATCCAATTCCGTGATCTGCTCCATGTACATGTGTAGCTCCTGGTAATATTTGTTGATCGCCGAATGGATATCCGATTCTGCTTTTGCATAATAATCGTCAACCTCCATCGCCTGAAATTTTGCCGCTTTGAGCTTCCTGTTTCGGGCCTGTCCGTCGAAAAGGCTCCATTGCAATCCTACACCAACCATATAATCAGGAAGATAGGGGGAGAGGTCCTTGTTCACCAGGTCGTAAGTCCCTGAAGCGGCAATTGTAGGAAGAAAAGCCGACTGCTCAACTTTAATACCCTCCTGCGCCAGTTCCTTTTTCTTGTTGACCTGTGCCAGCAAAGGACTGTTCACCAGGGCTTTCTGTTTAAAGAAATCCAGAGGTTCGATATTTTCGACAAAGAAAAGTTCCGAAAGCGGGTTGATTTTTGGGTTACCAGTCTCTGCCACTGTGTTTAGAACCCCTTCATTGACAATCTCCACCTGGCGTTCCGATTTTTTCAACTCACGGTCGGCATCGGCAAAATAGACTTTGGCATTCAAAACCTCAACCTGTGCAATCATCCCTTCTTTTGCCAATTTCTGGGCATCCTCGAAATGTTTCAGCATCCCCTCTTTAACGGTTTGCCTTACTTTCACAGCCTGGTTCGCCATGATCAAACCAAAATAACGCTCCACCAACTCACACGATAGTTCGTACGATTTTTGAATGGTCTCAAGCTCCGAAGCCTCAAATTTGATTTTGGCCGCTTTGTTGGCAGCGTTGATTTTTCCACCGGTATAGATCGGAATCACAAACCCGGCGTTCACCATTCCAAACTGTTTCTCCTGGATGGTCTGGATCCACTCCCCATTGTTTACAGCATCGAGCCCTTCCAACATTTTGCCCCTGATCACTGTAGTAGAAACATCATCAGGAAGATAGGGCATTACCGTATTTGTTTTCGGATCGGGATTGGGAACACCGCCAAATTTTCCATAATGGCCCAATGCACTGTAAAGCGGCGAAATGGCATCACGAACAGGTGTCAGGTCAAGTTCAATATTATCAGACATATACACATAAGATGCACTCAACGAAAGTCTTGGGAGGTGCAACCCTTTCGCAGCTTTTACCTCTTCCCCAAGTTGAAGCGATTTGTGGTTGTACTGTTTGATCAGGTGGTTGTTCTGCAACGAAAGTCCAAGCGCCTCCTCAAAAGTAAGGCTCTTTGTTTCGGCTGGACTAGCCTGCCCCCACAGCAGTTGTCCCGTCATTAGAATTAGTAAAATCAATAAATTTGCTCTCATAGTATCTTATTATCTTATTTTAAAGCGTTGATTGAAAATTCGGCCACCCGGTTTTGCTCCTCTGTGGTCCATTCCTTAATCCCAAAGAATCCCTTCATACGCAGATTGATAAACTCGATCGGATAGATAATCACCATCCCGTAAGCCTCCTCGGCCGAAATCCGACTGTTCAGTTCCCCGTTTGCAATGCCAATGCTGATCACCTTGTCGATAAGTCCCTTAATGTGTTGGCGTTGCAAATCCGAAACCTGGAAATTATAATCGTGCATCAATACATAGATAAACCTGATCTCTTCAGGCGTTTCTGTTCCCATTCTGAACAATTCACCGATCAACTGTGTCATCACCTCCCTGGTACTTGTGCAGGTATTCAACAATGACTCCAACTTCCCGACGATCCGGGCCACTTGCGAATAGAGCAGTTCCGTAACTAGTTCCTGTTTGCTGCTGTAAAACCGATACAGGTAACCTTCGGCAACACCGGCGCGTTTGGCAATCGAAGAGATCGAGGCGCCACCATAGCCGTTTTGGACGACCAATTGGATGGTTGCCAATTTGATCCGCTGAATTTTGCCCTCGTCGATTAACCGTGCCATTTTTAAAATTAAATGAATGATTGTTCATTCATATTCCGGTGCGAAAGTAGGCAAACAATTTTAAATACAAAACAATCGGGTGAAAATTTACAATTCGTTAATGAAACAACGGAATTCATTCCGTTGCATACGAAGAAGGACTATCCCAAAAACATGATAAAACCGAGCCACCGACTTTTAAGAGAGTTGTCATCCCCGTCCGAGAATACATTTGCTCTTCCCCGAACCTTCGAGCGCGGATGGTTTTCGTGTTTGCCATTTTACCCTGGGTGGTGCGGTCCCAGATAGTTTTGTGCATTGACTGGGATTTGCTTCGGGGACCGCTTACCCTTGCTATTTATGCTTTGCCCTTGCAGAATTGCGAATTCGAGAAAAGTATGTCATTAACTCCTTCTTATAATTTAAGATTGGGATATTTTGTATATTTGAATAAAAAATAGAAATATGAAAACAGTCGAATTGCAGGATAGTATCATTCAAAAAGTACGCGGCACCGATGATGAAGATTTGCTGAACTATGTCAACCAGTTGCTAAGCAACAATGGCGAGCAGAGAACCTACCAACTTTCTGATTTTGAAAAAACTCTGATAGCAGAAAGTAAAGCTGATTATTTATTAGGAAGGACCATTTCAAATGAAGATGTATTTAACCAGAATGAAAAATGGCTCGCAGAATAGTCTGGACTAAAAGGGCAAACATTGTATTCACCAAATTACTTGAATATTATATTCTTTAGTTATAATTCTCATCTGGGATTGTCGTCAAAATCCAGAGACGATAAATCTGAAATCTAATTTATGACAGGTTCATCTGTCAATCAATTGATATTTAATTCACAATCGTTTGGTTTAAAATGAAAGTTCATCGAGGGAGAACGCCCTAACTAATTTAGTGCCAACCATATTGTTTTGCACTATCACAATCCCGGCACAATCAACAGGCTGAAAGCCCAGCATACCCTAACCCAATGGCAACGCCTTGGGTAACGATGAAACAACAACCAATGGCAAAACCTTAGGAAAACAGGCAAAATTGTGGATTGCGCCACAAAGTTTATAAAGTTGTAGGAAGACCACAAACCTCTTGACAACGCATTCCCACTCCAGATACATAAGGGCAAGGAGTGCGAAACAGAATAAATTAATGGATTAAGGTTAAAATGAAAATATAAATTAAGTTTTCTTTGCCAACAAACCTTATTTCAAATTTTTTAACCTTAGTAACCAAGATATATATCTACTCCCATTTAAACCTTATTACCTTATTTTCAGCTATTTAATTCTCCCGTAATTAAACCGTTCAAATCTTGCTTTAGTGTCCGTATGACTGCTGATGCGGTGAAGAGTCACCGGGACACTGCATCCAAAAAAGGTTCATAGCTGCGATAATCAGGATAAGTCGAGCATTAGTTATTTGAATTTAGGGTAGCGCATTTGCAATTACGCTTGATAAAAGGCGATTAGAAAATCGCCTGACCCTTTTCAGCCATCAATTAATTACTGTGCAGACAAGAAAGTTGCCTGACCACTGAACTGGCGGGTATTCCCAAAATAAGTATTGACGAAAGCATAAAAAAATACACCTTCGAAAAAGCCTCAACTTTTCCAAAGGGGTATTTATCTATTTGATAATGAATTGCCCTGTGCTAAAGCACAGGGCAATTCATTAAAACAATTTCCTCGCATTCTGCAACAATACCGGTATCCCGGCAGGTTCCTTGCCACCTGCTGTGGCATAGAAGGGTTGGCCACCACCACCTCCATTGACCGCTTTTGCAAGGTCGCGGATAATAGTGCTGGCATTCAAGCCCCGTTCTTTTATCAGATTTTCGGCGATCATCACATGAATGTTGGCTTTCCCATCTATTTCAGCCGCCAACACCAGGAACAGGTTTTCTAACTCTCCTTTTAACTGAAAAGCTATATCTTTTACAATTGCGGCGTTTTCTACCTTTATCTGCTGTGCCAAAAAGCTAATCCCATTTATAACTTCTACCTTGGCCAACAATTCCTTTTTAATCTTTCCAGCATTCTCCTTTTCAAACGCTTCGACCTGTTTGGCCAGGGTATTGTATTTGGCGAAAAGATCCTCAACAGCCCCTTTAAGATCGGCAGGGTTGTTAAAAAGGGCCGAGACCTCCTTCAACGATTTCAGGTGCCGGTTCACATACTCTTCGGCTTTGTCGGCTGTAATGGCTTCGATACGGCGCACACCGGCTGAGATCGACCCTTCGGAAAGGATTACAAACTGTCCGATGGTTCCGGTTGACTCCACATGTGTGCCACCGCACAACTCAATAGAGTCGCCAAACCGGACAACACGCACATGGTCGCCATATTTCTCACCAAACAAGGCTATCGCACCCATCTTTTCGGCCTCTTTGATCGGCACCTCACGACTTTCGTCCTGTTTTGAATTTTTTCGAATTAATTGATTGACAATTAATTGAATTTTAGTCAATTCTTCTTCTGTCAATTTCTGAAAATGGGAAAAGTCGAACCTCAACCCATCGGGTGTCACCAACGAACCTTTTTGTTCGATGTGTTTACCCAACACTTCACGCAAGGCATGGTCGAGAAGGTGGGTGGCGGTATGGTTATTTTCAGTTAGCTTGCGGTTATTGATGTTTACAATGGCGTAAAAAGTTGACTCCGGATTGGATGGCAATTTTTTGCTCAGGTGGACAGTCAATGTATTTTCCTTGACAGTATCAAAAATTTCGATGGTTTCGCCATTGGCTTCGATGGTCCCAGAATCGCCAACCTGTCCGCCGGTCTCGGCATAGAATGGGGTAGTGTTGAATACCAATTGGTAATACTCTCCTTTTTTCCCTTTGACCTTGCGGTAACGGTTGATCTTTACTTTCGCCTCAAGGGTATCGTAACCTACAAAACCTTCCCCATCGTTCTGTTGCAGTTCGATCCAGTCGCCTGTCTCCAGTTGGGTCGCACTTCGGGAACGGTTTTTCTGGGCTTCCATGGCCAATTCAAACTCGGCACGGTTCACGGTAAGCCCTTGTTCGCGAAGGATCAGCTCGGTAAGGTCGAGCGGAAAACCGAAGGTATCGTACAACTCAAAAGCGATTGTGCCGTTCACCTCTGTCCCTTTGTTCTTTTTGGTGGTTTCAATAATTGAGTCAAGCATTTTGATCCCGGTTTCGAGGGTACGCAAAAAAGAATCCTCCTCTTCGCGGATCACGTTTACGACCAGCTCCTGCTGCCTGATCAATTCGGGGAAAGCACCACCCATGTTCTCAGCCAACACTTTAACCAATTGATGGATAAAGGGTTTCCTGAATCCAAGAAAGGTATAGCCATAACGGACAGCACGGCGCAAAATCCTACGGATCACATAACCGGCCTTGTTGTTCGATGGCAATTGCCCATCGGTGATCGCGAACGAGATGGCACGCAGGTGGTCCGCAATCACGCGCATCGCGATGTCCGCTTTTTCGTCAGTGCCGTAAGGCCTTCCCGCAAGGTAGCCGATCTCGGTAATGACAGGTTGAAAAACATCGGTATCGTAATTTGACTGTTTTCCCTGGATCACCATGCACAGCCTTTCAAAACCCATACCGGTATCGACATGCTTGGCTGGCAGCTCCTCCAGTTGTCCGTTGGCTTTCCGGTTGAACTGGATAAAAACAAGGTTCCAGATTTCAATCACTTGCGGATGGCTTTCGTTGACGAGGTCGCGGCCTGGAATGATCGCCTTTTCGTCTTCGTTCCGGATATCAACATGGATTTCGGAACAAGGTCCGCATGGGCCTGAATCCCCCATTTCCCAGAAGTTGTCTTTCTTGTTCCCCTTCAGGATCCGGTCGGCTGGAAGGTATTTGAGCCAGAGGTTATAAGCTTCCGTGTCCATCGGGACACCATCTTTTTCATCCCCTTCAAAAACAGTCACATACAATTTATCGACAGGAATTTTATAGGTATCCACCAAAAGTTCCCAAGCCCAGTCGATCGCCTCTTTCTTGAAATAATCGCCAAACGACCAATTGCCCAACATTTCGAACATGGTATGGTGGTAAGTATCGTGCCCAACCTCTTCGAGGTCGTTGTGTTTGCCAGAAACCCGCAGGCATTTTTGTGTATCGGCAATCCTGGGATTTTTAACGGGTGAATTCCCAAGGAAAATATCTTTGAACTGGTTCATTCCCGCATTTGTGAACATCAGTGTAGGGTCGTTTTTTACAACCATGGGTGCAGATTGAACAATTGCATGTTCCTTTGATGCAAAAAAGTCGAGGAATGTCTGACGTATTTGTTTTGAATTCATAAAAAAAATTGTTAAAAAGCTTTAAATACAACCCCGAACGAAAAGATTTGGGCTTCAAAATAGATATATTTGATAGTTTTGCGCCCAAGCGTTCAAGGAAGTTTTTTGAAAAACGTTGCAAAATTAGATTATTTCGCTAATTTTGACTCAAATGAATTAAAATAAAAGAGAAAAGAGATGGGTAAAACCAATTACAGATTCAATCCCGACACCCTTAGCTTCGATAAAATCGAACGGAGCATCAAGACGCTAGTGCGGATTGTGCTTGGTTATTTATCGACGGGCGTGGTCTCTGGGGTGATCTTTTTCTTTATTTTCCTTCAGTTTTTCGACCCGCCACAAACCAAACGGCTGAGGCGGCAAAATGAACAATTGCTTTCGCAATACAACCTTTTGAACAAGGACTTTGAGAAAGTTTCAAAGGTTTTAGAAGACATTGAAAACCGGGATGACAACATTTACAGGGTTATTTTTGAGTCGGAACCGATCCCCTCTTCGGTACGCATGGCGGGTTTTGGCGGAACCAACCGTTATTCAAAACTTGAGGATATGGACAATGCGGAGCTGATCATCAGCACGACGCGAAAGTTGGACATTCTCTCTAAGCAGGTTTTTGTCCAGGCCAAATCTTACGATGAAGTAGCCAAGATGGCCATGAACAAGGAAAAGATGATTGCCTGTATGCCTTCGATAATGCCCGTTGCAAATAAAGACTTGAAACAGACCGCTTCTGGTTGGGGAATGAGGATGCACCCAATTTACAAAATCCTCCGTTTCCATTATGGGATGGACTTTACCGCTGCCATTGGGACGGATGTTTTTTGTACAGGAATCGGTGTGGTGAAATCGGCCGAGCGCGAATCGGGATATGGCAACACCATCGTGATCGACCATGGCTTTGGTTACGAGACCTATTATGCCCACCTGAGTCGCATCAATGTCAAGGTTGGGCAAAAAGTCAACCGGGGCGATGTGATCGGATATGTCGGGAGTACGGGGACTTCCACTGCCCCGCACCTACATTACGAAGTGAGCAAAAACGGAGTTAAGGTAAATCCACAGAACTATTATTTCCAGGATCTTACACCTGACGAATACGAAAAGATGATCGCTATTTCATCGAATATGGGACAAAGTTTCGACTAAAAACACAATATACCGTGACATTCAAGGAACCGAAAGCAGAGAAGCATTATTACTCGATTGGCGAAGTCTCCGAGAAATTCGGATTGGCGCCATCCACCCTCAGGTTTTGGGAGAAGGAGTTCGATACGATCACACCTTTCAAGAATAAAAAAGGGGACCGGTTTTACACGCAGGAGGACATCGACCACCTTGCGCTCATCCACCATTTGGTTAAAGAGCGGGGGATGACCTTGAAAGGTGCCAGGACAAAAATAAAGGAGAACAAGACCGAGACCGAAAACACCTATGAGATCGTGAAAAGGTTGCAACAGATCAAAACTTACCTTTTAGAGATCAGGGAGGAGTTGTAACTGTAATTCCTTAAAGTCCAATCAACCGTATTTATCTGAATATTAGCAATATATCCAATATGACAATTAAGGAGATCATCAGTTACCTTGAGTCTGTTGCCCCTCCTGCCTATCAGGAATCGTACGACAATGCAGGTTTGATCATCGGTGATGCCGGGGCTTCTGTGACTTCGGCCCTTATCACTTTGGATATCACCGAAGCTGTTATTGACGAAGCCATCGATTTCGGGTGCGAATTGATTATCGCACACCACCCCATTATTTTCAAGGGGATGAAAAAAATCAACGGCAACACATACGTGGAACGGTGCATCATCAAAGCCATTAAGAACGATATCGCCATTTATGCTGCCCATACCAACATCGACAGCATTACTGGAGGTGTCAATTCAAAGATCTGTGAAAAAATCGGGTTGACCAACCTGCAGATTCTAGATCCTGTAAAAGGTAAATTGCTGAAAATCATAACATTTATTCCAGAGGATCATCTTTCAAATGTTCGTGAAGCCCTCTTCGCCGCTGGAGCCGGGGAGATCGGCAACTACGACAAATGCAGTTTTAGTACGTCAGGATCAGGAACTTTCAGGGGTGGTGAAGATGCGAACCCTTATGTTGGAATAAAGGGAGAATTGCATTTTGAAAAGGAAGCCCGGTTTGAAACGATTTTCCCTGGGCACCTGAAAAATGAAGTAGTTGCGGCGTTATTAAAATCCCATCCTTACGAAGAGGTGGCTTATGATATTTACCAGCTCGAAAATTCGTTTTCTGAAGTTGGTGCGGGAATGATAGGTGAACTGCCCGGGGCTGAGAACGAAATCGATTTTCTCGAACGGCTGATCGCAATTTTTGGATGTAAAGCCATACGCCACACCTATTTATTAGGTAAGCCTGTTAAGAAAGTTGCCGTTTGCGGTGGGTCAGGAAGTTTTCTCCTTTCGGCAGCCATTGCAGCGGGTGCTGACATTTTTGTAACCGCCGATATAAAGTACCATGAATTCTTTGATGCGGAGGAAAAAATTGTGGTTGCCGATATTGGACACTATGAAAGCGAACAATTTACGAAGGAGCTTTTTTATGAAATACTTATTAAAAAATTCCCTAACTTTGCACTCCGTTTATCGGAAGTAAAAACGAACCCGGTATTGTATCTTTGTCAGGGATAAAAATTTGTAAATTTCAGGATATGTCAGTAGATAAAATCAAATCGACCGAAGGAAAAGAGGTTTCCGTTCAGGAGAAACTTAAGATGCTCTATGAACTTCAAACAGTTGTATCAGAGATAGATAAGATAAACACATTACGTGGGGAACTCCCTTTGGAAGTTCAGGATTTGGAAGACGAAATTGTTGGTTTGAAGACCCGTCTTACCAACTACAGTGACGAAATCAAAGCTCTGAATGTTGCGATTGTCAATAAAAAATCTGAGATAAAGGATTCAAAGGGCAAAATCGAAAAGTACAAAGAGCAGCAGGATAATGTCCGCAACAACCGCGAATTTGATTCTTTGTCGAAAGAAATGGAGTTTCAGACCCTCGAAATCGAACTTTGTGAAAAAAGAATAAAAGAATTTACCCAGGAGATCAAGAATAAAACTGAGGTTTCCGAATCCTCGGAGAAACTGCTCAAAGACCGTGAAGAAGATTTGATCAGGAAGAAAAAAGAGCTGCATGAAATCACAGCCGAAACTGCCGTTGAGGAAGAAAAGCTGAAAAGCAAGGTGGTCAAGATCGAAAGTGTGATCGAAGACCGTTTGGTAATGGCTTTTAACCGGATCCGCAAGAATGCCCGCAACGGACTCTCTGTTGTGACCGTTCAGCGTGATGCATGTGGAGGTTGTTTCAACAAAATCCCGCCACAACGCCAGTTGGATATTGCTTCAAGGAAGAAAATTATTGTCTGTGAATATTGTGGCCGCATCCTTGTCGATAAAGACATTGCAACACCGCTTGATGAGCTCGAAGCTGCCGCAGCCGCAAAGTAGGTCAACATTAAACCAATATATTCGAATAGCCCTCAGACAAAACTGCGGGCTATTTTTTTGATCTTATTTTTTGAACGCTATTGGTTCTCTTTTAGGGTAATTATTAGAAGGTTATGATATTGAATGTCTGTATATTAAATATTTATCTTTCAAAGATTCTGCAATTTCCGATATTTTTCAAAAAAACTTCCTTGCATGGTTTTGGTTTGCAAAAACTGATTATCTTTGCACCGCTTCGCGCTAATGGCCCTGTAGCATAATGGATAGTGCATCTGACTACGGATCAGAAGGTTGGGGGTTCGAGTCTCTCCAGGGTCACGGTTGAATTTTATAAACCGCTGTAATTCAGTTAATTACAGCGGTTTTTTATTTCGCTACATACATAAATACATACAATCTGGATACACATACAACATTAAAACTCAGTTAATTTACCCAAAAATTGATCTTGAGATAAGGTTGCATAAAAAAAGCCACTCCGGAGAATGGCTTTAACACTTAAATCACTAAACTATCAAATAGAAACAACTCAAAAAACAACTTTGTTACGGTCTTGGTGGTACGCTTCAAAAGGTGCGTTGTTGCCAAACCTTTCAAAAATAAAATTTCGTTTGAACATCCTACGTTCAGGGGACAAAGGCCGGGTGCTTGGTCTTTTTGCCACAATCGCTTGCGATATTGTTTCCCCAACGAACGCCCATGAATTGCCGTCGTTCCGAATGATCTTTGATTCGATCATATCGTTTACAACATTGCAAAACCGTTCAATAATGTCGAGTACTTCGTTTTGCTTTTCGGTTGTGGTATAGCATGAAGTCAGTTCTGAGAGGGCACTCTCAAACGATTCATCCAGTTCAAAAATACACTTATTCGGATCAAACAACATCCTTAAAGGATACTCAAATTTGCATTTACCAACGGTTTCGATACCTTCATTCATTGCTTTCCAATTGAGTACTATTGTGTCGTATTCCTTAGGAAGGGAAATGAGATCCAGGCTTATCAGTTTCTCCACGCTAAGTCCAGGATATTCAATGTTGTTTCTCCTTATGAACTCATGTTTAAGAAACAATACCAGTTCGGCTTCGTTCTTTTTGAGCATCTCATAAAGAATATCTGGCTCTAATTCAGGATCCTGAAATAAATTTTGTGTCGTAACCCAAAGAGTGTTGGCACGGTTAATCAAGTCTTCGTAAAGGCTTTTGATTTTCTCATGGTTTTCAACATCTTGCAAACCAATCATTTTAGGAACAAATTCAGACATAATTTAAAATTTTAAAGGGTTTAAAAATATTTAATTGTAAAAGATTATTGTTTTGCTCAACTGGTCAACTGCATCCCTGGAGTTCCAAACAAATGTCATGCTTTTTATAACATGGTCTATTTCTTTAAGCGTGTCATAAATAGGAATAGCATCCGAAGTAAAAATGGTTGCCATTTTTTCAATATCGTAATTGTCCATTAATGATATCATTAAGGCTTTGAATGATGAAATATTCAAACCATTGGACATAATACTGATCAATTCATTTGTAAATTCATCCGAAGGGGCTTTGTCCGTGAAGACCATTACCAGGTCATAAAATTGCTGCATCAGCCTCTCTAAATGCTCTTTGTAGTCATTAATAAGAAAATTAGTAAGACTTATTTGTTCTGTTTGTGTGTTCATGCCGTAAGGACTTTATCTTTAAATTGTTGGCATTCGACATTCAACTGAGATGTGGTCCATTCACAATAATAGTCGTTATAGTCGTCGAAAATTGCAATTGTTGATACCACCATGGGACACTTTTTTTTCAAATCGCTCTTGAGATAAACGATCTGGCCAACGTCAAAGCGAAGATATTTCTTAAACTTTTTAGCCCATTCAAGGCTATTTTCGTCAATTTCTTCCTCCTTATTTTTAAGTTCTAACATAATAAATAATATTGTATTTTTATAAAAATCGTCTTTAACCTTTATTATTTGGCCTATTCCTTGTCAATATTCAGCTATTCAGCATAATAAACACTTTAAAAGGGGTCTAAATTTCTGAAAAGGGCTAATTTGCGTGTTTATTTTGCCGAACTCGCCCTATCCAAACAAGCAGAATGAGACCTGTTTTTGCAGGATATATGATGAACATAAAACATTTAAAAAGCTTCATATATTATTGATTAATAATAAGTTATTATTAACTAACCATTTTTTTAAAGCGTGCCATGTCATCCATTGCCTGTGATAGACTATTATGACCGTACTTCGTAATTTCTGCTTTAATTCCTGATTCTATGTTCGCGTTCAACCGCTCATTGTTGGTGTTTAGCCGGTCAATAGCAGAAACCAATTTGGGCAGAAAACTTTCTTCTTTCGGTTGTGTTTGCTCTATGGAAGATGGGAACGAACTTGATGAAACAAAACCACCTGAAGCGTAGGATCTTCTGCTCGTTTCTATTATTCCAACTGTTTCAGGTCTTAGATCCAATGTTGGTAGTGTCTTGTTCCTTCTTGCACCTTCAACAGCTTGTATCAATGGGAACAAACCGGGGTTGTTTACTCCTTCCTGTGGGATCACATATTCGCCACGATGAACAATGCCTGCCATTTCGTATTTGCCGCCGTCGCCGGTGTAACCACCTTCAGCGTGGCCTTTGGATTTCTTTGAAGTAAATGCTTTACTTACCAAACCTTCGATCCCTGCGAAAGCTGCTTCTATCAACAGGATCTTACCGGCTGCAATAAACATCTGAACCGGGTTCAAACTTGCAAGGCCCTGGATCGTTACGCCCGCGATCGCGAGTTCTGCCTGGATCTTCAATTGTTCCAGGGCAAAGATGATCATGTTCTTTGCAAAGCTCTGGAAAGCATCCTCAGTTCCTGATATCATCTCAAACAAACCATTTGAAATAAGGCCAATCGTATTTTGGTAGATTTCTGCATTTGAGCTCAATTTTGTAGTAAGTTCTTCAGAGATCTCACCGGCCTTTTTCATTGCCTTGGCTGCATTGGCGGTGAGCTTTGCCTCTTCGAGCATTGTAGTTGAAAGGTTTTTGCGCTCCACACTGTTTTTCATGATCTCGGGTGTGGCCTCACGGATTGCCTTGTTATACTCCTGTTGTTTATTGATCTCCTGAGTTTGTAGCTCCAATTTCTTTGTGGGATCATTCTCCAGTGCCATTTTGGCTTTGATAAATGCAACCTCTTCTGCTAGCATCCTGGCATGGAATTCTTTTGCCCGCTGCTCCTGCCCTGCGTATTGTTGTGTTAGCATTAACACCTGGTTAGCATGACCGGTCTCCAATGCTTCCATTACCTTTTTGCCCTTTTCGGTTTCAGACTTTGCCTCACCGTCCATCAATTCTTTTTTGAACGCCGATAATGATGATTGCAGCCGCCGGGTGCCTTGTGCCAGTTCTGCATCCTTCATCAGTTCATCGGCCTTTGTTTTCTGGAGCTTCTGGAATTCCTCTTCGTTTTTATCGACAAAATCGGCAAAGGCTTTATCTTTTGCGGCCAAAGAAGAAAGCTCACGGTCATCGACTGCCAACCACTGCTTTAACTGTTCCTCTTTTTGTGCCATCGTTAATTTGCCGTTCTGAATCTTCGATGCCAGGTTCTTAGTTTCTGCATCGTTCTTTTCTGCCAGGAAACCTTTTTCAATGCCGTTCAGCTCAATTTCTTTATCCATTGCGCGTTGTGCTGCTTGCATCCGTTCCCGGTCTGTTTTGGTCTTGTCTTTTGAGGCATTTGTAAGGGTTTCGATCTCTACCTTTAATTTTGTCATCCGGTTAGCTGCTGCCACTTCGCGGTCGGCTATATCATCCATCTGTTGCGCATAGCCCCAACCTGCGTTTACAGCATCTTTAATCGAAGATCCGATCCCTCCAAAAGCATCTTTGGCATTTTCCTTCATTCCCTTGAAATCGAAAGTTACGAGATCACCAAGCATCTTGTAATAGCTCCATGTACGGTCCAGGACAATATCCAGGACATTACCAATGGCTTTTAATGTCCCTTCAAAAGCCACTGCTCCGGTATCGGTTGCACTAAAGGCTTTGTACAATAATGTCAGTGCTCCTACTATTACCGCAATTGTGGCACCAATGGGATTTGCAACCAAGGCCCACATTGCTTTGCCCATGCCAATAAACCCTTCGACGGCTGCACCCACGGGACCGGGTAAATTTTCGAAGCTGCTACGTAGGTTCCCCAAAAACCTGGTCTGGTTGCTTATTGCCTCGGTACCTATGTTTACACTGGCCGTTGCTGCCGCCATTTGCTGGTTGTGGGCTATCATAACGGCCCTAAGTTCGCCGATCCGTTTTGCAGCCTTAACATATTCATCGCTGCCGATCGTCATACTAGCCTGTGAATTTATCAGCTTTGTCATTTCGGCCTTTATCGCCTTTATGTTGGTGGTGACTTCCTGCCCATTGATGTAAAGCGTTATCCGCCTATCGTAATTTGCCATAGCTTATTTTATTACAGTTTTAACGCTATTAAACCAAGAGCCATCGTTACGGCTAATTTCACTCCAGGTATTCATTATCCATGTTGTGCCTGAGTTTACCTTGTGCAACAACCTGGCCCGGCGTGAAGCTTCATTTGATGGAAGTTGAATATTCTTGAATACCGGTGGCTTTGCTGCTGCATTCAAACACAACAAATGGTGGAAAGTCTCTTCGTTCAATGTCCCTTTGGTAAAAAGGATAACCCGCCGGTCGAAACCTTGAATGGCTTTTATTGCATCTTCGCTCGGAACCATGTTTTCGATAATGGCAACATTTGTTTTCTTGATATCTGATGTCAACATGTTCCAGGCTGCCCTGTCGGTTGCCTCTGGTGATCCCTGGTCCTTAATTTTTGACCGGTAGTTTTTAATGTCAAAAACTGGATAGCCGGTTTTCTTTGAAACGGTAATGGCTACATTTGCTTCAGGTAAAGGTGTGTTTTCGATAATAGAAATAAGTGTTCTCATTGTGATAAATTTTTAAGATTTAATGATTAAGAAAATTTTATTGTTTATGATTGGCCAACGTTCGATTGGTGAACGCTGCCGATCTGATTCCCGTTTTGTTCCCTGGTACCATTGTTCCCATTTCCGGGAATAATGGCTTCGTTGACTATTTGCCTTACAAACTCCGATTTCGTCAAACCTTTGTTTTTTATGATCCGTTCAAGGGCAACTAACGAACCTCTTTCAATACGTGCTGAAATGGTAAAAAATGGTCTGTTGTTCATAGCTTTTTTTCTGTAAACATACAATACCAATCTATTTTTCCACAGGACAAAAAAACGCATTAGTATTATGGTAAACGGCTAACATGTTAAAATACAGGTTAACAGGGTTTAAGCTTTGGCGGGGTTTATCGCTAAAGCTCAATCCCTGTTTTTTGCCTTCAATATTCCCGTGGCGCCTTGTCCTGGTCACTCAATTGCAGGTTCTTTTTTCCACCTTTCTACAGCTTCTTTGATCGCCAAATTAAAGGCTTGTTTCCGGGTGATATCACCAAGTCCCATTTCTGAAGCTTTGAGTTTTGAAGCTTTGTCGAATTCCTCGATAAGGTCTTTATCTGTGTGGAAACTGATTGGAATTTCGTTGTTTTTCATTTTAGTCTTTTTATCCAAGTGTAGAAATTGAATCGTATAGACCTGTTAAGGCTTTTAAGTCGGTCCAGATATCATGCAACAGGTTTTCGTCCTCGATATGGTCGGTTATACTGATCAAATGCCTTATTGTGTCGTTCAATTGCGAAAGTGGGATTTCTATCCCTGTGCTGTGGGTGTGTGGAACTTCATGCTGCCATATCGCAATTGGTTGCAGCCCTTCGAACGAAATTACAGGTTCCTTAATTTTAACGTCCGATTTCCATTTTTCATAATCTAATCCTGTGAATGTTTTTCTAATCTGTTCCATAATCGTTTAATTTATAAATTGTTAATAATGTACTTTAAAACGTGTGTGATCCGTGGTGCCGCAAATCGTGAGCCCTGGCAAAGCGCATAAATTTGCGATAGGTTTTATACGTTAGCGGTTCCTCCAGTATGGTATCGCAATAGTCGGTGCCCTGCACGGTTGCTTCACGTATCGCCTGGCGAAATGTTGCCAGTTCGCTAACTGTTTTCCAGTTTGCCCATTTTGCCGGGTTCATGTAATGGAAAGCACTTTCAAAAAAAGGATAATCTTCGCTGTGGGTCTCATAATACAATATATCGCCCTGGTGTTCTACTATCCAAACTTTGCCGCGCTTGTATATTTCGCAATCGGCTGTGTTCAGTTCAAATTTATGACCGTACTTTACAAATTTCGGCTTTATCCATTCCATTGTTGCTTTCGGATCTTCATCGGGTTCAATGATCTTGTATTCCATGGCAAATGATTTTAAAAGTGAGTTCTTCTTATTGAACCGGTCACAATATATAGTTCAATAACCATTGATATAGGTAATTCCATTTCATCATAAACGGGGTTTGTAGATATCAGTCTGATCAATTTGGGATCTTGATGTTTTTTAATTATTCTCACCAATCTCATATTATTTCCCTCTGAATTGGTTACTATTAAGTAAGTCTCGCCAAATTGCATAAATGACATATCTTCAACCTTTTCAAGTGTGATATAATCTCCAGACATGTAAACAGGCAACATGCTATTTCCAAAAAATTGTATGCAAAAACTTAAATTTCGTCTCATTTCCAAAGTATTCATACCTGAAAATATAGTTGGCAGGAGTTGTTCCCTGTTTAAATCAATGTGTGCCTGGTTTGTTATTTTTATCGTTTCCATAACTTTGTGCTGCTTTTAATGAATGGGTTCCGGTGCTTTCAGGGCTTCAAGAAAATTTTTGAGCCAATAGAGTTTTCCCATCAACTTTAAAAGATACTCAGGCCCATCGAAATCTCCTTCTGCATCCAGGCTAACCAGAAAACAAATAATCTCTTTTATGTCATCCAGGTACGCTTTGCCAATAGAATTATTAAAATCAGCATCAACCAATTTCTTTTCTGGTGAATGTCCGTAGGTTTGGAATTCGCTAAGACGGTCAATTAATTCAGGGGTTAATCTTACCCGGCTTAAATCAATGCTCCCTTTTTCGTTCGTTGTTTCCATAACTATTTGTAATTAAGTGTTTTGTTAAAAATTGACATTTTAAGGTTTCATTAGGTTTGTAAGACGCACCCGCATGTGACTAAGGCCGCAAAGAATTTTAGTAGCATAATCCTTATCCTCATCATATAAATCATTAAGGGTCCCACTGATCATGCAAATAACATCAGCTATAAACTTACGTTGTGATTCAACCTGTTCGTTGTTGTTATCTTGCATGTCGCCAATGTAATGTATTAACTGAGGCGTTAATACAGCACCTTCAATCTCTATGTTTTCCCTAACTTTTGTGTTTTCTAGTATTGTTTTCATAACTTTGTACTGTTTTAAAATTGATTTTTAAAATTTGCCCTCCGGTGTGTTTGCTCCACTCCAGGGGGCTTTTGGTTTTTACTCAATTGCTTTGTTTTTTAAGGTTGATTCCTTTTTCTTTTTCCTGATCAAATCCCCTACAAGTATTGATGCACGGATGCTTAATTTCAAATAGGCAATCTCATCCATATCGGGATGATCCTTTTCGTACTCTTTAAGATCTTCCATTGTCTCCAGCTTGTTGAATTCCTTCATTCCTTTCATTTTCAATTGATTTAATGGTTAAACTACTTTCTTCAATGCCTTGCTGAACCGCTTCCCGTTCATGTCGATATATAGCCGGTTCTTCGAATACCCTACTTTCTGGACCGGCCCGTTAATGTTGTTCAGTGTGATCACGCCGCGCCCGATCACGCTTGCTGCGGGGCTTGGTTGCTGTGGTACCGTGCCACGCTTGGGGCAGGTGGCCAAATAAAAATCGGTGGCCTGTTGTACTAAAAAATCGTTGTTCATTTTCATTGAGATTGATTTATAATTGTTTCCCGGAAACCCGTCCGGAGCGGTGTTTATTTGCAGATAAATTCATTAAAATCGTTAAAGTCTCTGTATATCAGTTTAGCCTGGTCTATTGCATCGGGCCTAAGATCCTGGATAAACTTTGTGGCCTTCATTCCGGCTGCATCATTATCCAGAAAAAGGTTTATGGTCTTAAATTTTGGCAACAAGTCAACGATTGCTTTTACGTTTGTGACAGAATTCAAAACGATGGTGGTGTTTTTAAGTTGATGCTTATAATAAGCCACTGAGCTCAAGTATGATATGAAGCCTTCGAAGATGTTCAGTCTATCGGGAATACCTGGCAAAGTAGTAATCCATAGTGGTTTCGATGCTCCTTTGAAACCGTTGGGAAACCGTTCTGTTTTGAAATTGTTGCGAAGTGCAAAGCCTCCATGGTCGTTTCTAAAACCGATAGCGTGATATGGCTTTTTTTGCCCTTCGTAAGCCAGGTAATAAACCTCCTTTACAAATAGGTAAGCGATTTCGTAAGGTATTTTGCGCCCTTCAAGGTAGTCGATCAAATGTGGTTTCTTTAGTGCCTTTATGCTGGTTATCTTCATGCTGTTCGTTTCTTGCTTTTCAAGATAAGGAACAGTGGTCGTTTGCTCACCTTTCAAAATTTTGAGGGCTCCGGTAACATCGGTGTTTTCGAGCCGGCAAACCAGGTCGATAAGGTTTCCACCAACGCCCAAACCAAAATCGAACCACGAATTGTTGTTGGTGTAAATCTTAAACGAAGCGGTTTTGTCGGGATGCAGCGGCGATTGGCACAACGCTCCGGAAACGTCGTTACCTCGCGATTTCAAATAACCGGCTATTAATATCTTGTTTGCATCTGTACAGTTCATCTTCTTACGCTATTATGATTGTGAAAAATTATCCTTCTTTTGATTGCAGCCATTCGGGGAAATGGAAAGCGAAAGGGTTAAGGACCTTCCAACGAAGAAACCTAACATGCTGCACTCCGGGAACCAACCTATAAATGGCACCATGCACTTTTACCCTGGCCTCCCAACCGGTTGCCGCAAACTCCTTTTTTGAAAATTTGACCCGCTGCCCATCCTCTTTTGTGATCTCAAAATGTATTTCGAATGCTTCCATATGCCTGATTTTTGACCGTATTTTTATTTTTTTATTTCAGTGTATGTGTTAAAACCTCTGGGTTTTGTGTTTATTGTGTTTTATCACTTATATATAATTGATAATGAATTATTTAAAAATCATTTTTATTTAAAAACTTTGTGTGTTTTTCCTGGGTTTTGTGTTTTATTTTTTTTTATTTATCATATGTACTGGGTTTTGTGTTTACATTGTGTTTTGTATATAATTGTATATTAATTGAATAAGTATCTTAAACACAAAACACACAAAACTCACAAACTAATTTCCACATTACTAATTTTTATTACACCCTCATTTTTGATAAAAGAGAATTGGTAACAACTTCTAAATTGGTAATCATCATGTGAGGCTGTCCTGCCTTTTTTTGAACTGGGTAAAAACTGCAAATTCGATTTTGAAGTGATGATCATTTTTAAACTGTTCTGATCCAAAAACTGGATATTGTTGTCGCGGCAATACCTAACATAGTATGGATAAAGATTGCTTAACTTTATCTGGATGATGCCAGATTGATCGTCTATCTCTTTGATGTTGAAATGTGCCAACTTGGAGTTGGAACCATCAAAAGGCACGATCATACCCTTTTTAAGCGAGTACGAAAAAGCCTCCCAAAAAATGGAGATTGCACCGCTTTCTTTCAAAAGGTCGTTTTGATTTTCGGCATTTTCGACAATGGCACGAATTACCCCTTTAGAGTCGAAGGGAAAATATAAATCCTTCCAAAGTATATTAATCGGGGCTACCAACAGTGCAATATGGTTCAAGGTTCTTTCGGGAAATGTTTTCCCATAATGGATTCTAAGGTCTGAAGTATTTTTTTCAAAAGCTTCCTTGAATTCTTTTTCGAACTTAGGTCTATTCGACAAAATATCAATCAGTACGTTGCCCAAACCATCATCCGACAAAGCTTTGAGCGTGTTATAAGCTTTCTTTTGTTCATCGGTAAAATTCGAGTCCTGGAAATCCAAAAGGATCATCCTCGAAAGGATTGCAGCTTTTTGCGTAGGGAGGTTGTTCCCATCGAAAACGATTGCTGACCTTACCGGAAAGCTCTTTGTCCGGCTGTCGTTCGATTTTATACCGGTTGTCCTACCGGCTCCATCGTAAGCGGTCAAAACAAAATCCTGCGCTTTTTCATCGGTTTCCGATGTGTATTCCTTAAAGTAGCACAAACCGTTCACCCTGGAGTTGGCAAGCCTCGACATGCCAACCGATGAAACGTTTAAAAGTGGTGTCCCAATGATGTCTGCACCAAACAGGTTTAAAAGCCTTTCGACATACGAAGTTTTACCGGTGCCTGCATCGCCAAACAGGAACAAAAAAGGCAAGAAACGCACCTGCGAAAAAACAATATCGCGGTAAATAGCCAAGATCAAAAACAAGATCCCAATTGCGCCATTGGTGCCAAAGGCTGTAAAGAACAATTCGGCCCATTCTGTAAAATCTATTTTGCCAGGCTTGAATTTATAAAGCCGGTCGGTTGTCAAATCATCGCTGCCATCGTTTGCCAGGCCAAATGCAGGAAGGTAAAACCGCTTGTTTGCAGCTTCGACTATACCGATTGAATCTATTCCAATTACCCGGTTGTCGATGTACATTGCATCGGCAAAAACATAAGCCTGGTGTTCGCCGTTCCATCCCAACGATCCCATTATTATCGCCTCAGTTTCTTCGTCCATCAAATGGCCAAAAATCCGTTTAAGTTGAAAGTTCGAACCGTAAAAAGTACACCTTTTGCTTTTTAGGATGGTCTCGAAAGTTTCGGGTTTCATTTCTGAAGAAAAAACTTCGACAATGCAAATTTCGCCGGTGTTCCTTTGCAGCTTAATGATACGCTTCGAGTTGTTTGTTCCGTTTACCAGGTGGAAAAGGCTTTTCATTACAAAGTTCGAAAGCTCCTTGGTCTTTTCCTCTCCATTGTCATCTTTGGTAGATAGATACTTGCTGTCGCGTATGACGAAACCGTTTTTGCGCTGTTCGCTGGTTTCGTTTGCCGCTCCGGTATCTTCAATTTTTGAAAGTGGATCCATTTCTTTTTTAGATGGTTAGGTGAGTACCGTTTTTTCCAATAGTTCTTTAATGGCAAACCTCACAAACTCTGAGTAGTTCACGCCCTGTTGCTTGCAAACTTTTTGCATTGCCTTTAACTCGTCATCTTTGAGCCTAACGCCCAACACGGCCCGGCGTACCGGTTCTTTTTGAATTTTTGTTTCCATATCCATAATAAAATTTTCGGCAATGTTCAACTATTTGTGAAACAATGAAAGGACAGATTTTGCACTTCTTATTTAGACTAAATAAATTAATAATTTAGGGTAAAAGTCCTTGGTTTTGATATTTTTTGCGGGTCCAAATGTTGGGGTTATCGCCTGAAAATATCATCAACCGTACAAGGCCAATGGTGTCTGCATACTTCCTGGACCGTGGATTTTTCACCTTAAACACCCTATGGAAATTTTTATATTCCGTTGGGGTGAGTATCCTTTCTTTTGGCTGCAATACTGGCATGTTGTCCATGTGGCTAAAATCTGCTTTCGGTTATCGTTAAATCATTTGTACTTTTGCGCCGCGTTCTTATCCAATATTTTATTTAATCATTGGCCCCGCGGCGGTGGGGAAAGATATCCCTGGTTGTGTTTTCATGGCCGGGGTTTTTTGCGCCCTTTAATACCGTGTTGGTCCATGGCTGCCAAAACCTCAAGGCTGTCGAAAATTACCTTCCGGCCTATTTGCCTGTAAGGGATCTTCCCGCCATTCTTCAACCTCTGGAGGGTTACTTTCGATATGCCCGTAAAATCTGCCAATCCCTGCATCGAATGAATAAGCTTTCGCTCCGGTGGTGGCGGATCGTTTTTGCCTGGCATGGCTTCCAGTTGGTCTTTTACTGCCTTTCTTACGATCTCGCTTAAACGGGTCTCGTCGATGGTAATTTGAAACATGGCTTTACTTTAAAAATTCGGTTATGGGTACATTGAAAAACGTTGCAATTGCCTTTGCCTCATCTATACTTAGCGATACTTCGTCACGGAAAATTTGACCCCATCGCTTTTGATTAATTTTTACCGTCTCATAAAATTTTTGGTCTGGCTTAAATATGAAATTGCCTGACTGTTTTTCTTTAATAATGGATTCAATCGCTTTCATAATACTGTAAATTTTAATGTGATTACCATGCAAAGATAATATAATTACCTGTATAATGCAAATAAAAACAGATATTTATTTAAAAATATTCATTAATTACCTTATTACTGTAATTCCGATTAATATTTACCTTAATAGTGCTATTTTTGAATCATGATAATTCTGGAAAAAATACGGGAGTTAAGAAAAAAGAAGGGATACAGTCAAAAATATATGGCTGATCTACTGCATTTGAGTAATTCAGGATATGCCAATATAGAAAAAGGCGAGAATGTTTTAAGTGTGGAACGGTTTCTGGAAATATGCAGAATATTGGATGTAAAATCCTATAACATCATTTTACCCGCAATTAATACAGAATACACCACAGAAATAGAACATGCTGTTATAAGTGGGGGTTTGACTTTTGAACAAATTAATCGTACTGCCTTGTATATTAGAAGATCAATAGATGATTTAATTGAACGAATGAAAACTGCCAAACATGTAAACATAGAGAAAACATTGGCGGATCTTGATTTTATTACTGATCATTTAGACCTAATTAGTAAAGATTCAAAGAAACAAGGAACTAATTTATTGTCAATTAAAAATATGATTGATAATATTGATTAAGCAAAAACAAAATTCCCTTTTTGCTTAGCCCTGGACAATCAAATTACATCCGTTTCTTTGGCTCAAACCATCTCTGTTTGGGATATAGTTGATTGTAAATAACGCTTCAGTAATTGCACCTGCATAGCCCAAACAGACAACGCAGCACACGCTCCGAAAAGGGATAAAACAAAATAACCATTGCCTAAATGGACAATGGTTGATGGGGAACTATACCGTAATTGCGGTATGGTTAAAAATGATGTTTTTTAGGTGGTCATTATTAAATATATAAAAATAGTATAAAGTACTTTTATTAATTTTTCCATAACACTTATTCGATCAATTTCATTGCATTTTGCTGATCCGATTTTTCGATATTGCGGTAACGCACAAAAGCTTTCGATCCATCGACATGGCCACTCATGGAACCAATAATTGAATCTTTGACCCCTTTGTGAAATAGGCTGCCACAGAATACAGCCCGTGCCATATGTGAAGCTGCAATATCGGCAATAGAGACCTGCTTGTTTTCCCTGGTCTTTTTGTCGGGTATGGTTACTGTTCTGGTTATCCCACAATAGCGGAAAAGTTCCTTTATACGTTCGTTGTATTTTTGGGGTGCAATGAAGGGCAACAAAGCACCGCCGGGCAAATCGTACCTTGAGAGGATCTCTTGAGCTTTTGAGGTCAATGGCACACGTGCAATGCGGGGCCTGTCATCTTTTGTTTTGGCTGCAATGTATTCTATACAGCCATCAATAATGTTCGATTTTTCCAATTTTATAAGGTCGCCAACCCTGCAACCAATAAGGCACTGAAAAACAAAGATGTCTCTTACCCTGGCCAGGCTTGCATTTCTGATTTTGGCAGTAAACAGGATATCGCGTTCTTCGATGGTGATATAAACCGGGTCCCCAAATGATTCTGCTTCTATGGTGAACGATTTGAAAGGATAGTTGGTTGTCCATCCATGTTTAATTGCATGGCCAAAAAAAGCCCTCAAACGCCTCAATTCAGATATGGCTGTATTTTTACTTATCTTGCAAGTGTCGAGAAGGAAGTTTTGAAAATCGGTAAGGTACTGCACATCGAGATTGTCGAATGTAGTATCCTTTTTAAAAGCCCTTACTTTGTTGCTGGTTGTATGGAGGTGCTTTTTCCTTCCAGGGCTAAGGTCTGCATCGACAATGTATTTATCGAAGAGGTCAAAGAACCCGGCTTTAACATCTTCCACAACCTTTGTTTTTCCGGTGGCAAACTTGAGGTCGTTCCGGAGCTTCGCAGGATCGGGAACAATTTTCTCAACTTCGTAACGCAAAAACAAATCGTTAACTATTTTTGTGAAGTTGTTCAGGTCTGCATTGAACCTTTGGGAGGTTGCTCCATCGGGTGTAACCTGGTTTATTTTCAATTTGTTTTTATCGGGATCCCATTGCGCAATATTGCACCTAAGGCCGGTATAATAAAACATTCGTTGGTGTTTGAACGTTACCGATAACATAACCGGTACATTCTCAACAATGCCATTCCGTTTCTCTGGATAATATTTGATAGAGTAGTTCATAAAGTTGTATGTAAGGTTCAAATTTACATACAAATTACAGTTGAACCAAAGGAATTGAACGGAACTAAAAGTTAATTGCAATAATTTTAAATGATTGATATACAATAATATTTAAACCGTGTGAAAGTGTATGAAAACAGGAATTTTATATAAAGATAGTCTCTCCAGGGTCACTGATAATCAAAGAGTTACAAGAATTTTTTCTGTAACTCTTTTTTATTTGCATACAATTTGCATATAACGGTCTTTCTATCCTGAAGAATTTAAAATGAACACTTTCCAAAATAACAATTAACCATTTATTGTACTCCAGAACGCCTTCAGTCCGTATTCCTATTTTTTCAGTTTGGTCAGATAAACATTTCTGAATTCAATTTCAGACCCTTCACACTGGAGACATATGCTGCCTTCGTGAACAGTCATATTGGTTGCTCTATTTTGAAGTACCTTATTCACAAATACTTCAAGATTATTGCCGATACAAACGACTTCCATAGTGTTCCATTTACCAACCTCCTTTTCTGATGATGTTGCCAGCTTTTTAACAGAACCCTTGGTCTTATCGATCCGTTCATCCATATCAACCCCCTTCTCACAGATGAAATCACCTGCCCCTCCTGCTACTAAATTGCATTCCAGCCATCTAAAGGTATTTGAATCACGCGGTTGATAGTGAATAAAAACCCCGCTGTTGGTGGCCACAACAGGCCAGCGCCATTCGACATGCAATTTATAATCTGAATAGGAGTCTTTTGTCCGCATGTAACCCCAGGGATTACTGAACATATGAATGACTCCTTTCCCAACCGTAAAAACCGTTGCCGGATTAACACTGGGATTTTTCAGAAAAAACGTCCAGTTATTCAAATCCTTTCCATTGAACAGCCTGATTTTTTCACCTTTAAAATTGCCAGAAAATTTCCCTTTTGTTTCTCCAAGTGAAACACCAGAAGTCGTACATAAAATAATCATCAGAAAGGTGGTAAACATTGTGATTTTTTTTGTCATAATTTTAAAGTTTTGATTTAACCTATTCAATCTATTTTTCGGTAAGAGCTTTGCTTATCAAGTTGCTTTTGTTGTTAATGTTCTCATTAATATCTATTAATCTGATCTTTAATACCCAGGCATGTTCGCAGGGCCTGATTCTTTCATTTTGTAATTTAACCGGTAGCTTTACTGTGATCCCTTCATCTGAATATATCCACTCCAATGAATGATTATACCCCAACATTTCAATTTTACTGCCTGTTAATGGTTTTATCCCTTTCAATTTCAGTTCTTGTCCGGGCCACTCTTTCATGATGGCATAAACGTAATGATTGTCTTTACTACGTGTAAAAGCAACATTACCGTCATTTTGACGTGTAAAAGTACGTGTCGAATAAATCCCTTCTCCATTCACTTTTAACCACTTCCCAATATCCATCAATCGTTTTTCCTGAAGTTCAGGCAATGCACCCTGCCCATCCAGGTTAACGATCAAAAGAAGATTGCCTCCTTTGGCCACTATATCCACAAACATGTCAATAAAGGCTTTTGAACTGATTACATTCGCATCAGTATCCTGCCAATTATAACCAAACGATTGACTAATGCCTCGGCATTCTTCCCATGCATGAGTCGATTTTTTGTTTTCGTCTGTGAGACTATGATATTCACTTGTAAAAAAGTCACCTCTGACAAAACGAAGCCACTTACCATCCTTTGTACCGTATCTGTCGTTCACGGCTACCTCTTTTCGCCCTTCTGCATGATTATAAAAATAGGACGAGATTTCGTAAGTCCTTAATTCAGTGGCTTCTGTCGTCCATTCACCATCGTACCAAATCAGATCGGGATCATATTTGTCGATGAACTCAACAGCTTGTGGAACAATGTAATCTTTGGCGAAGTCCTTCACAGGAATTTTCCCGCTTGCCCGTTTTTCAAGTTCTTCCATTGAGGGTACATTTTTTGTTTCCCATAAATGCGGTTTGATGTTTCCCTGCGCATCAATCAATGGGTATTCCCACTCTTCAACGCTGAAATAGAACCCGAATTTCAGCCCTTGTTTTTTACAACTTTCAACCATTGGTTGAATTAAATCTCTTTTAGGCCCCATATCACCGGCATCTCTTTGGGTATAGGATGATGGCCATAAGCAAAAACCTCCGTGGTGCTTGCTAAATGGAACGACATATTTCATTCCGGCCTCAACTGCCACTTTTGCCAATTTTTCGGCATTGTATTGGCTGGCAGTAAACATGGGGATAAAATCATCCCGTTTGAAATCTTTACCCCAGTTCTTTTCATGGTATTTTATAAATGCAGAATCGGTATCGAGCCTTAATTCATACCAATCGGGGTACATGGCACCCTTTTCTTTTTTTGGGGCATATCCGGCAACCGACCACAGTCCCCAGTCGATAAACATTCCGAATTTGGCATCTTCAAACCATTCAGGTGCCTTGTGGGTGTCAATAGACTCAGGTGTTGGCTTCCATTTGCCCTTTGCATTTACTTCTGTGATAGTGTTATATTGTTTTTCAGAAAGTTGCATCATCTTCTCTGAAAAATTGTTTTTCAACTCATTCAGAGAATAATTGGATTTTTGTAGTTGATAATTCTCAGGTCGTCTGTTCTGCTTTGGAGCCAAGGGTATTATGTCACTCTTAGCTTGTCCATATCCGTAAATGGTAAGCAATGAAAACAGTAATCCAATTGTAATTTTTTCTTTCATGACTAAGTGGTTTTTCGTTTCGCTAAACCGCATCATGCCTTTTAGGCGAGGACCGAATGGCGATAGAACGATATTTTGAAAATGAATTCATTGATATTCAGCATCTTTAATTGGTTCTTTACTATTATTCCTCCAATTTGTTTTTTTCCAATTTTCTATGGGCAATCTGAATGGCCAGGTGGAGTTTTTTCTGAAGCAGTTCTTTGCTTGGCAGTTCAGTAAGATATTCGGCCAATTTTATACCAGTTCGTTGCAATTGCAGCAGTTCAACCTGTTCATTGTTGCCTTCGGCGCAAAGTAGTAAACCTATGGGCGTTTCTTCGCCGGGCTGCATCTCGTACTTTTCGAGCCAAGCTAAGTAAAGTTCCATTTTGCTTTTGTATTCGGCTTTAAATTTCCCCAATTTCAGCTCTATGGCCACCAACCGCCTGAGTACGCGGTGGTAAAACAGCAGGTCTAGGCTAAAATCTTCACCATCGATCACCATCCGTTTTTGCCGCTCCACAAAAGCAAAACCTTTTCCAAGTTCGAGGATAAACATTTCAAGTTCGCGGATAATGGCATCTTCGAGGTCCTTTTCGGAATGTACATCCTTTAATCCCAGAAAATCAAGAATATAGGTATCCCTAAAAATCAAATCGGTGCTAGGCTTGTTTTCTTGCCTGAGCAGTTGTAGTTCTTGTCTGATCAGTTCATCCGGCTTTTTGCTGATGGCGGTACGTTCAAAAAGCATGGAGTTGATCCGTTCCTGAAGCTGGCGGCTGCTCCAACGTTCGCTAGAACAAATTTCAAAATAGAACTCGCGTTGCAGTTCATCCTTTAGGTACATGATGGTCCGAATGTGTGACCAACTCAATTCTCTACGCACTGCGTAGAGAATCTGTTCTTCCGAGAAAGTTTCCGCACTCCGGAGACAATGTCTGATCTGCTGTTCACCCCACCCTTTGCCGTATTCTTCGGCCAATTGTCGTGACAGTGTTGCGACAATTTGTTTCCCATATTCAGCCCTTTCATTGCCAAGGATATGGTCATTTATTTTTTTGCCGATATTCCAGTATAGCATAGTGAGTTCAGCATTGACCGCAACCACAAACCGTTGCCGACTCTTATCGATCAGTTCCCGAATATCGTTGAATAAAAAATGAACTGGTTTTTCAATTTCATTCGCCATTGTCAATACTTTTTAGGTTTTATATGATTGTAACTGATGCAGTCAAAAGTATCATTAAAAAACCAATCAGTAAAGTTATTCAAATGAGCGAGATAAAAAATAAGGAATGAAGAAATCGACAAAATAATTTTGAGGAAGGATTCCTTTGAAAATAATTAAGGTTTGCATAGAATTTTGTGAAAGTTCCCCTGTAATCCATTATCGCAATAACACCCACCCAATTTAGGTATAAATACTTATTGTTAAAAAGTCTTTTTGTGGATTCCTTTGTACACTATTTCAATAGACTTTATGTGATTTAGAAATACATATTATGAAAAGACTATTATTGATTCATATTGCAATTTTCCTGATTGCAGTTCCTTTTCTTTTACAGGCTCAAAATAAGCCGGTTATCAACTCAAACATTACAGGCGTTGTGATCGATGCTTCAACAAACGAGAATTTATTGGGTGCCTATGTCATCATCAAAGGAACAACAAATGGATCTGTCACCAATGCAAATGGGGAGTTTCATCTGTTGTCGGCCCAGAAACTGCCATTTACGCTCCTTGTTTCATACATCGGTTACAAAACAAAGCAAGTCCTGATCACTGAACCGAAAGTGATCATCAAACTGGAACAGAACGAAAATGAATTGTCGGAAGTGGTCATCAGTTCAAGGCGGAGGCAGGAATCTTCACAGGATGTCCCGATTCCGATTTCAATTCTAAAAGGTGCAACCATGGAGACCACCGGAGCCTTCAATGTCAACAGATTGAAGGAAATGGTCCCGTCTGTACAGCTCTACTCATCCAACCCCCGGAATACAACCCTAAATATCAGGGGATTGGGTTCTACCTTCGGATTGACCAATGATGGTGTTGACCCGGGCGTCGGTTTTTACATCGACGGTGTTTATTATGCCAGGCCTGCAGCTACGGCACTCGACTTTGTGGATCTGGACCAGGTCGAAATTCTCCGTGGTCCCCAGGGAACACTATTTGGGAAGAACACCACTTCAGGTGCTTTTAACATCACCACCCGTGCACCTGAATTTAGCCTAAGGGGAACATCAGAAGTCAGCTATGGAAATTATGGATACATCCAGGCCAAAACCTCAATTACAGGCCCGTTAAGCAAAAAGATTGCAGGTCGACTGTCGTTCTCGGGAACACAGCGAAACGGATTGTTGTACAACGAAAGAACCCAACAGCCTGTCAATGACCTCAACAATTCTGGCATCAGGGGACAGCTCCTTTATACCCCTTCTGAGAACGTAAAGATAACCCTTGCAGCAGATGCCACCGTTCAAAAACCGAATGGGTATGCTCAGGTTTACGCTGGTGTTGTGACGACATTGCGTCCAGCTTACAGGCAGTTTAACCAGATTATTGCCGATCTCAACTACAAGCTTCCAAGTACAAATCCATTCGACCGCATTATTGATCATGATACACCATGGAAATCAGGGAATGATTTGGGTGGCATCTCTTTAAACTTTGATGCAAAATTGGGATCAGGAACATTGACTTCAACTTCTGCCTGGCGATACTGGACCTGGGATCCTTCCAATGACCGCGATTTTACAGGTCTCCCAGTCCTGAACAAATCGGCTGGCACTTCAAAACATCAGCAATGGTCGCAGGAGATTCGGTATGCAGGAAAATTTAGCGATAAATTGAGCGGAGTAGTTGGCGTCTATGCCATCTGGCAAGACCTTCAAACGGATCCGGTACAGACAGAAGAATCAGGTTCTGCACAATGGCGGTTTGCACAAAGTTCAACAAGTGCTTTATGGCAGACTCCGGGGTTGTTTGATGGATTTGGTACAAAGACGACTTCAAGGTTGCAGACCTTTAGTGGTGCGGTTTTTGGTCAGCTCGATTGGTCAATCGGTACGAAATTCCATTTGTTGCCAGGTATCCGTTTTAATTACGATAAGAAAAAAGTGGATTACGACAGGCAGACCTACGGTGGATTGCAAACAACGGATGCTGCATTGCTCGCACTGAAAAATGGGCTTTACACCAATCAGGCTTTCAATGCCAATGTCGATGAGAACAACTTCTCTGGCCAGCTCACATTTGCCTATAAACCAAATTCAAAAATAAATACTTACTTCACTTACGCCAACAGTTACAAACCCATTGGGGTCAACCTGGGTGGATTACCAACGGATAAAGGAAGGGTGATGACGGAACTTTCAGAAATTAAACCTGAATATGTAACCCATTATGAAATAGGGATTAAGACCAGGCCAGCTGCCTCAACCGTGCTCAACTTTACGTTGTTCAATACCGATATCAAGGATTATCAGACTCAGGTCCAGACTGCCGAAGTGGGTGTAAACAGGGGTTACCTGGCCAATGCGGAAAAGGTACGGGTCAAGGGGGCCGAACTTGATGGAAGCATCAGGCCAATGAAACACATCTTTGTAAGCGGTGCAGTTTCCTATACGGATGGGAAATACATCACCTTCACAAATGCACCTGTCCCCTTGGAAGAAGTGGGGGGAACGTCTGCATTTAAGGATATTTCTGGTGGCGTTTTACCAGGAATCTCAAAATGGTCCGGATGGTTAAGCTGCGAATTTACAAATGACGGAACATTTGCAGGGTTAAAGGGCAATTACTTCTTTGCTTTGGACGGATTCTTCCGCTCAACATTTTCCTCAAGCCCTTCCCCTTCCAAATATTTAAACATCGATGGATATTACCTTGTCAATGGAAGGTTCGGCTTCAGGGCGACAAAAGGGATTTCGGTGTTCGTCTGGTCGAGAAACCTCCTGAACAAAGACTATTTTGAACAACTTTTACCTGCTGCAGGAAGTGCCGGTCAATATGCCGCAGTTTTGGGCGATCCTTGCACTTATGGTATTACGATGAAATTCAGCTATTAACCAGGTAAATGAAGGGTTGCATTTTCCCGATGTTGGAGATGTTCAACCCCATTCGGGGCTTCCACTTCTACTTCGCTCAGTGGCCGGTCCCTGAGCGAAGCCGAAGGGCAGGTTCCGTAAACTTCACCGGGGGTTATTCAAATTGAACCACTTCGTGGCTTTACTATAAATCAGGTAATGAGGATAATAAGTCAAGTTAACTTTAAAATTCGGAATCGTTTTTCAATCCACCTACGGTCAATTCCCCGAAGGGGATAAACCTGAATAACCCTGGGTAAGCGGTCCCGACAAAAACATTGAAAAGCGCAGATGATCCTTAGACCGTGCTACCCAGGGAAACAAAGCAGCGGCAAAACCGTCCGCGATTGAAAGTCAAAAAAAGAGGGAATGTACCTTTCGGACGGGGAGCACAACTTTCTTAATGACTTAATGATTCCACCCCCAATTAAGGGTTATCTATTTGTTATACAACAATATGATTCATTTTCGCATGGATAATCGACAAAGTGCTACTTCTTCTCTACGATCAGATGAACAACACCATATTTGGGGACCGATATTTTAATGTTGCCATTGATAACAGACGATTTTGCCTTTATGGAAAGGAAGTTCTCGGGACCACCTGCAATTGTGGAGGTGGTCACCCCATTCACATAAACTTTGGCAGAAAAGTTTCCATTGTCTGTTCCTCCCGTAAGGGTATAGGTGTAATAGCGGTTACCGGGATTGATATTTTTAAGCGTCAATTCTACAATCTGGTCAAAATTATTTTTGTTGACCAGCACTATTCCGGCTTCCCCCGATGTGAAAGTTGAGGCATAAGCCATTAGATTACTACTGTTTGAAGTAGATTCTACCATAATATCCCCAAAATATTTCTGGAAATAGTACAGGTAATAATAGGCAGGACGAGCAGCATATTTAACGACCCCGGGTTCGTCACCGGTTGAGAAAAGTCCATGGTCGTTCCCGTTTGAATAACCGTTGGCAAGATCCCATCTTACCGCTGCGTCATATTTATTTTTAATCAGTTCGCCGAGTATCAGCGTAGCATGCATTCCATTGATAAAGGAGACCGCCTGTTTTGAACCTTCCGCAAAAATATTCCATTCGGTAAGGAATACAGGTGCGGCAGGTTTTCCCTGATTGGCCAGCTCAAGTTGGACATATGATTTATAGGCAGCAACCTGAGAAGGCGAGTTAAGGATGACTTCAGGCGTTGAATTGGTCTGATAAGGGGTAAAATAGGAATGGACTATATAGAAATCTGCCTTGCCTCCTACCAATTTAAAAAGATCCCTGTTCCAGTTGGGCATGGCACTGTTGGTTTCCTGGTCGCAAACTACCCCAATATAGATCTCCTTCCCAATCTGACGGGCTGCAGCTTTCATCGAGTCGATATAAACGAGTGCATGTTTGCCATATAGATCGGCTGTAATTCTTTTGGGCTGACCATCCTTGTTCAACGTCTGATCAATTTCATATCCAGCCTCCCAGGAACCTGAAACTTCGTTGCCAACCTCCCAGAATTTACTTTTCCCATTGTCAAAACGCACCCAATCGGCAGCAAGATGGGCCGCCTGAGCCACAGGATTTGGACTTGTGCCATATCGCGCATACCCATAGTTTACAGTGACCATTCCCACTGCACCAGTCAGTTGCATCATCTGATAATACTGATCTACACCCATCGACCAGTTCTCAAAATCTTGGACCCTTTTCCCGATCCAGGGATCAATCGTTGAAGGGATATCCGTTAATGGCGGGTCACAGGCTCTCATCACATAATTTTCATAAACACCTTTTCTGTTCCAGAAATAAACATCCGAAAGGCTTCCACCCGGAATTCGCATAACGCCCATATTCAACTGATTCATTTTCTGCATCAGTGTCAGGTCGTTTTGCATCCAACCTGTAAAGCAGTTGGCGTTATTTCCATAAATGTATCTGGAGACCTTTGTGATCCTTTTAGAAAAATTCACGGTTACATCCACTGCTTTTGGACCTGTTACCTGAGTCACCTCTTCATATCCGGTAGGTAAGGTCAAACTCTTTGAAGCCCAACCCTGAAAGGGGAGGTCAGGAACCTCATTAAGCGTTTCAATAACAACATCGATGGGTGGCTGAACCGCTGGAATTTCAGTTTTCTTTTTACAGGAAAAGACTCCAAGCGTTATGGCCACAACCGTAATATAAATGGTCAAATTTCTCATCTCACTAAAATCAGATATATATTTCCCATTCTAATCTTTAAACAACTCCGCAAGTAACCAGATCACGCTTGCTGTAGTATGTGTCCAGATCTCCTTGTAGGTCGCATTGACCTGCATTGGCATATAGGGTTGGTCTTCATTTTCAAAAGTTTCTATTCCAACAGGGACAGCCCCGGTCACATCGCCGGCAAAAGCACCGTACAATGGGGGATAATCATACCCATCACCATAAATCGTACTCATGGCAAATGGATTATACCCCACAATGTATTCGAGTTGCCTTGTGGCGATACTTTTTAATTCTTTGTCATTCAGTAATTTAGACAACATAAATGCAGCTTTGGCTTTCCCCATCAGCACTGCATGAAAGCCACGGAACTGATAGGCAACCGGAAAACGGCGCAGGTAGAAATTTGAAGACAAGGGAATCCCATTTTTTACCTGTGCATTGTATTCCTCCATCGAAGGCATCCCCACCTTGTCGCCTTCGTGATAGATACCGGCAAATTCGGCATTGTTCAATTCATAAATGGCAGCAGGGAGAATGCCATAAGGGGTGATCATTTTTGAAATGTCGTGCAGGTAGTCGGCATAAGCCAGACAAGAGGCTTTCCATCTTGGGGCATCCGCATGTTTGGGAGCGTCATTGCACAACATGCTCAATCCCTGCACCATCAATTCTTCGTTGCTACGGTGAAAAAATTCAAGGATCCGTTTCTTTTCGCGCGATTCGTAAAAGAAGCCATGCAAGGGGATCGACCAATCGGTGCGCCTCTCCTTTTGCTGGCAGTCCATGACAATCCTGGCATAACGGGCCGCCAGATCAAGGTACCAGGAATCCTTGGTAAGCCGTGACAAATGCATCGCAGTAACCATCGCTTGTGAATACAATTCAACTTCGTTCCTGTTGGTCACAAACTGACCCAACAGTTCATTGGCAAATTTGAAATCTTCGATCGCACTGTTGCGGCACCAACCAGCAAAAACAGGATCATTAGCCTGGTAGAATGGGACTGCCATTGCACAGTACGACGAGGCAATCAGATTGTCGAACGGATTGTTGGTCGCTTTCGTCTCCATATCATCTTTTGTGCCAATAATGTTATCTGTCCAGATGCCAATGATCAAACCGCCATCGCGGTAGCCGTCACCAAACCGGGTCTGGAGAGTCCAGTTCAAGCCCCACCTTGCCTCTTCCAATAGCCTGTCATACAATTTCTTATCTTTTGATTGAACCGCTTTTGCAAGCTCCAGCATCGCCATGCCACCACGGGCGGTATTGCCAACACCTTGGGTAAGATCGGCTGCATCGTGCCAACCACCATTCACGGGAATTCGCCGGCCATCGGGATGGACACAAAACACATCCTGATGACAGGCCTGATGGATTCCAGGCTGATCGTAGCCACATCGTTCGGCATAGAAAAAGTTCAGGGTATGCCATGCCGTTGCGAGCCAGGCTTCGTTGCCGATTGGGAACGGCTTCGTTACCCGGTTGTCGATTTTAAGGGCATAATAACCCGGCGTATTATAGTGCGTAAAATCAAGCTGTACAAAACCGCTATCCATTTTGGTTCCAACTCCGGAATAGACTGTTTTGTTTTTTTCATCGAAGAGTTGAAACCTTGGGTCGGCTACATTTTGCACCAAAGCCTGCTTGGTTGCCCCCAACCGATAGCCACTATGACTGTAAGCGATAGCATCCCTCCTTAAGTTGAACCCTTTGTTGTTTTCAGCCTCGACCTGTTCAATCCGCATATCATCGATGTACAGTTTCATCCGGTCGCTGGCACCTTTGGGCGAGCCGCCTAGCATCACGTTCACCGAAAAACCGGTGACGGAATCGCGGTAAAGATCAGGGATTTCCCAGAGTATTTGTTGCCATTTGTTGGGATAAACCGTCACAAAATGCTGTCCTTCAAATCTTCCCGGAGTAGGCATGATGTGCTTGCCCCCATTGTACAAGATGCATCCCACAAAAACGGAATACAGGCCGGGTGTATCGGCATAGACCCAAACTGAGAAACGGTTGAACCCACTCAGGTCTTCTCCATTCAGTGGTCTGATTACTTCCGCGGCACCATAGCTCCGATTGGTCGGATTTTTTACACCAAGTGATGCGGGAGTATCGATCAGGATGCTTCCCTCTTTTGAACGTGCGATATGGTGATCGATTTGGATCGTGCCGGGGCCGGTTGTTTTTAGTCCATAAAAATCTGAAGCCAAAGGCAATATCCTTGTTTTTTCCACCCTCTTCTTTGCCCATCGAGTCTTTCCGGAATCGGCAGAATCGATTTTCATCACCTCCCTGAGGTAGTGGCTTTGTTCCAATTGTTTCAGAAGTGCCGGATTCTGGGAAAATAGGTCGCCTGTAAATAACGTAATGAATAACAGTAAGATGACCCTTGCTTTGCTTGGATAGTTGAAATGGTAGCTCATAATTGACTTTAAAAATCAAAGATAGGGTTTTCATGTTAAAATAGGAGGAGTAAACAGAATTTAATAATGATATCGGCAAAAAACCAAATACAAAACAAATGGATATTTTTGCATAAGAAATATTCAGGGTAATTATACTTTAAAATAACAAAGTAGTAATTTTACTACTATATTTGCACTGTCTAACAAAACGATAATTTCAATGAAGATCTGGAAAGCAAAAGAATTGATTGATTTAATTGAAAAGGACGGTTGGTTTTTGGTTAGGCAAAGAGGAAGCCATAAGCATTACCGCCATACCTCAAAAAAAGGTACGGTAACAATATCTTATTCTGGGAATGATGATATTCCTGCGGGCACTGGAAACAGTATTTTAAAACAGGCTGGATTAAAATAAGTCACGCCACAATAAAAAAGGACTATGGATCGAGTATTTGTAACAGTTGAAGTAACAGAGAATAATTACGCAGCATATATTGAGGATCTTCCAGGTTGTACAAGTACCGGAAAGACTTTTCGTGAACTTAAAACAAATATGGCTGAGGCTGTGACGGGACATCTGGAGGTTAGTAAAGAATTTGGCGACGAAATCCCGGATAAGTTTATTGGAGAATTTGAATTGGTTTTTCGTTTCGATACACAAAGCTTGCTTCAACATTATCGTGGTATATTTACCAACGCAGCACTTCAAAGGATAACCGGAATTAACCAGAGGCAACTGCAGCACTATGCGACCGGTACCAGTCGCCCTCGTCCCGAACAAGCCCGGCGTATTGAAACAGCATTACACCTGTTGGGTGAGGAACTTATGTCAGTAGAACTATAGTCTGTGAATGATCTTATTGGTCGGGTTTTTGCCTTTTTTGATGAGACAGGAAATTTTAGCCTTTACTGATCTGTCATATTCAAAATATGTTCCGATACCCTCAGTTCGGTGCTCCTGTTGAAAGATGCAGCCTACAATGAGTTCAAAACATCGAATCCGGTGGTGATCAGCTGTGTGATCGGGGAAATGAAACGGATTCGTGACGATAAAAAGGATCCGTGAGATCGATAGCCAAATTACTCTTTAAAGAAAGTGGAGCGAAAGAGCCTTTTTTTTGATCTTGAAGGGAGAAAATTCCAGCGATTTAAGGCAGAAACATATTTACTTAATTTTCACGAACTTTTAAGACACAACCGCAAATAACCATCATAAATCTCCACTCACCTTAAAGACAAAAGTTTACAGAAAATATATTCACGTTTTGATAATTTGTAAAAATAATGATTATTTTTACAAATTATATCCAATGACAGTCTGGACTATGGATAATTACATTACAGTAATACTAAAAACAAAAAAATAAAAATTGGAGAAAATATATTAATAGTGTTACTCCTATGGAAGAAAAAAATCCACATAAAGCATTTTTTGAACGGAAAGAAAAACTAGTCTTGAAGGAATTTGATTCTATTTTTTCAAATTATCAAAAGCTAGAAGGTAAAGTAGCAAGTCTTAGACAATGGACGATAACACTTAATGTGGCATTTGTACTATACACATTAGAAAAATCGAACAATATATTGCCTGTATTAATTGTTGTTTTTCTATTTATGATGATCATATTAATTCACGAATTAAGAGAGAGAGCATCAATGAAATTTGACAAAGAAAACATATTACTTCTCGAGCATATTTTCAATACTAAAGAGCAAGATTTATATGAAAATAAAATAATAGAATATAAATTCAGAGATGAAATTATTTCAGGTTTAGATGCTAAAACTAAACTTAAACATTATTGGATTTCCATATATAAAGGCGAAGTAATAGTTTGGTATGGGATGTGGGCAGTAGCATGGACTGTGTTGATTTTAATGAAGAGATGGACAACTATTATGTCACCTTCATATACTATTAAGCAAATAATATTTATTGCAATTGGATCATTCATTATTTTTATAGGAACAAGAATAATTATTAAGTATTTTAAAATTAGTTGGTTATTGTCATGGTTCTTAGATGAACTAAAACATTCAATTCAAAATTTGTGTAACCTTAGAAATAGAATAATACAAAGCAAACGAAAAAGAAAAGTTAATAAAACTAAACTAACCTAACCTAACCTAACCTAACCATGGTAATCATAATTGGATTTTGGGCAACTGCCCATCCAATTATGGATAATCAGGATCATGATGACCACAAGCAGACCAGTAAAAAAACAGGTTCTTCTGTAGTTTTTTAATGGTAGTTTAACATGACAGTCCGGCAGATGTTGACTCTACTAAAATTGAGAAAAGAGGCAAACACAAGTTTGATAGTAATCATCATTCAACTTTTGAAACTTTGTGGCGCAATCCTGAATTTCGGAAACGCTTCAAAATCCTTCAGCGGTCAATTCCCTGAAAGGGAAAAACGTGAATAACCCCGGGTAAGCAGTCCCGAATAAAAACCATGTCATTGAGCAGTTGTTTCTGGGACTGCGCCACCCGGGGTAAAAATGGCAACACGAAAACCGTCCGCGAACAAAAGTACAGAAAAGTGCAAATCTTCCCTCGGACGGGGTGGACAACTCTCTTAAAAGTCGGTGACGCAATCCAGAACATTGTTTTGATACGGTGCTTCTTAGTTTGGGATTGCTTTGGAGTGCAGGTGATTATCTTTCAAATTTGATTGTGCCGCACTCCGCGCAATGACAGGTATTGAGGATGAAAGTGCTGTTATGAGGATTGGGATCTTCACGCACCTATTAAACTTTGTGGTGCAATCCAAAAATTCGACCTTCCTTTTGTCTTTATTTTGCGGCGCATGGAACATTCACTCTTTTTACAACTTACTGATTGCGCCGCTGATGTGTTGGTTATTTCATTATTCTACAATACTTTAACTCCTACGGAGTATTTAAAAGTGCGAAAAGTTCATTTGGATTTCCAAAATGTGATCCACTTTGAAAACATTTCACCATCTTTCTACGATCGCTTCCCCGTAGGGGAACTCCTTAAATAACCCCGGGTAAGCAGTCCTGAATAAAAACCATGTCATTGAGCCGTTTTTTCTGGGACTGCGCCACCCGGGGTAAAAATGGCAACACGAAAACCGTCCGCGAACAAAAGTACAGAAAAGTGCAAATCTACCCTCGGACGGGGTGGACAACTCTCTTAAAAGTCGGTGACGCAATCCAGAACGTTGTTTTGGTGCGGTGCTTCTTAGGATGGGATTGCTTTGGAGTGCAGGTAATTATCTTTCAAATTTGATTGTGCCGCACTCTGCGCAATGACAGGTCAGAAAGGAGAGAGTGCTTTTAGGTGGTTTATCCCTAACCTTATTGGTTGAAAACAGCCAAACAATCTTTGTGACGAGGTGTCCTGGTGACTTCGAGCAACTGCCTGCACGAAGATTGTCTGCTTTCCAGTCACCCGGACACTACTTCCTTGAGAACGGTCCTATTTAACTTAGTGTCCAGGTGACCCGAAAACAAGTTATCAACATTCTGGCCTTCGCATTAAGTCACCTGGACACTTCAAACTAAATTAGTTTTGGTTTCAATTGTAAACGCCCGGATTAACTCAGTGAAATTAAAAACAGAAAATCAGGTTTGTCGGCAGAATAAACCTTATTTATCCTTTCCAATCCGAATTGTTAATCTAAATTTGCATACATTTACATAATACCGATTCAAATCATAAAGCGGTATAACATAAAACAATTGTTTCAGACATGGGCAGCCATAAAGTTAAACTTTCATAATTAACATCGTATGAAAACAAAAATGCTGGGACTACTTCCGGTCCTGACGGGGCTTCTATTGATCCTCTATTTTTGCTCAAACCGTTCAGCAAAAACCACAGAAACCGGTTATTATGCCGCCAATGCAGTGGCTGACACTTCCGGGACGATCAAAGGGGAATTCGACATTCCCGAATTGTCGGTTCAGCCTTCCCCCGAAACGGAACAGAGCATTTCATTCCCAATTGCCGAAAAAATTACCGATTACGATGTTTCACCTTTGGGGATTAATGTTGCCGCCCTTACGGAGAATGCAGCCAAAAAAAGTTGGATTAAATTCTGGCAAATTGGAAAAACAAGCCTATCAGATAGTTGCGAATTGCCATCAACACTGGTTGCCAAAGCCATTGCCTGGCACCCCACAGGCAAATCACTTTTTGTGATGGGGGAAAATAGTGGAAAATACCTGATATATAGGGTCGCAAACCAAAATGGAAAATGGAGTCCCAAAATGATCTTCTCAACACCCAATCCATTGCGCAGGTTGGTGGTTTGTCCGCGACCGTTTATCACCAACAACGATTACAAAAGTGGCATAGTTTATTACAACTACCGACTGTTTTTTGGGATGGACAATGGCGACAAGACCTACCGGATCGTTTCGATCACAGAAAACGGGAATCGCTTTTACCAGGTGGTTGGCCCTAAAAAAACAGTCGAAAAAGCCAATGACGAAGGAATTGCATCAAGTGAAATGGAAGCTGATTGGGCTTTACCGATTGCTTTCCATCCCTCCGGCTACCAGTTGATCTGGGAAGACAAGAGCGACCAATACATGGTAGCGACCTATGAATCAAAATATTGGGGAAAATCGAATCCGATGAATATCCCCCTGAAAAAAACCGGCACAATTACCCCAACTCCAAATGGTTTGGCACTGGTCCACTGGCAAAAAGAGAAACCTGGTATTGGGATTTATATGCTCTCCTCAAAAAAGGAAGATACCCAGGTCGCCAATTATAATTTTATCTCAACGCCCTCCTCAGTACCCGATGGAAAAGGTATTGTAGGGCTGACCAATGAAAATGGCAGGCATACCTTGCGTTACGTACCGATAAAAGTTCCACTGGCTGATGTGTTGAATGCCTGGATGTTCAATAATTCTGTCGAGGAAACCGACCTTTTCCAGAAGAATTATGGGGTGTTCCGCCCGAACCAGGACGACCAGCTTTACAAGCTCTACGAGACCGAGAATTACGCTTGTGGCGGTTACGACCGAAATTCACCTACCAGGCCTTACCTTGTCACCACCGACATTTTCTGGGAATTGTTTGGGGCAGCTTACCAGGGATTGTTTATTGTGAAAGAACGTGACGAAGCGATTCCCGAATTCTGGAAATTCGTTAAAGCAGCCGATAGTTATTTGAAGGGTTCGGTTCCCAAATCACCCTGGGTTCCGGTTTTTTCAGCCCTTCTGGACCTGAAATCTGGAAACGCCAAAAATCCGGAGATGGCCAGGATCAACAAGGGACAAAATTGTTTTACAGAGCTCATCAATAAAGAATATACCTATTCCGATCTCAAACCTCGCGGACATTATACTTCCTCGCCGGAGATGGGGATTTATTTTAAGGCATTCCGCTATTTCACAACGATTTACAAAACAAACCAGGACGCAGTCAAAGAGTTGAATTTACTTCCAGCTGAAATAAAAACAGGTGCCGAAAAATGGATAAAAAGCTATACTGGATTTATTTCACCTTCAAGATCGCCTTTGGTATGGGGAAATTTTAAAAACAGCCTTCCAAAATATTGTCAAAATCCGGTAAAGGATTTGTCGGTTTTCCCATTGTCGTGGGGGTTCGACAACGAGGTATTGTATTCAACTGTTTACCATCCTGATCTTCCAACCGAAATCAGGGTAACAGGACCCTCCGGTGAACGGTGGCTTCCATCAGGATTGGATTTGGCCACTGCTATGGGAAATGGTTTTGCAGAAAAACTATTGGAATCTGATTTTCAAAAATACCCTCCCTTGCGAAAGGTTATTGGCAACCTGAAGAAGAATTACCAGGAGAACGCTGCACAACCTGATACTAAGGATAACCTTTACAATCAATGGATCAATGCGATAGCCGTTCAATGGGCCGATACGGTCAACTCGACCAATGAATTGAAAGACAAGGGCATCTGGCAAGCCAAACGTTTGCAGACCGGATTGGCAACCTGGGCAACTTTGCGTCATGCCACGATCCTTGTCAACGAAAGGACTGCCGCAGAATGTGGGGAAGGTGGTTTTGAGGAGATCTTGTTACGGGCACCACGTGGTTATGTTGAACCCGATCCTTATACCTTTGCTTCAATAGCCAATCTGTTTGACACCGCCATCAACTACGTTTCCAAAACGATTGCGAACAAGTCGGATATGGACGAGTCGGATCATCCGGGAAAGAAAACACTTTACGATGGGATTGTCACGAGGTTAAAGGAAGCTGCAAGTGAGGCACGAAAATTTCAGGTTATGGCCGAAAAGGAGCGAAAAGGGTTGATGCTAAACAACGATGAGAATAAAGCTATCCTTTTTGTAGCAGGGACCGCTGAACATCTTTTCCTTGTATTTAACAGTCTGTCAAACAAGGATTATGCATTGTCAAATCCCGATCCGATCGCAAAAATCGCAGATGTTGCAGGCAACAGCGAATTGAGCTATTTAATGGCAGCTGTTGGAGATCCGATGGAATGGGACGCGGTTGTCCCTTTTTACGGAAGGCACCAGATTGTAAAAGGATCGGTATATTCCTATTACGAATTTAAGTCAAAACAGCTCATGACCGATATAGAGTGGGCAGGGAAAACAATGGACCAAGAATTACTACCATGGATCAAACCGTTTATTACACGTCAGTATGCAGAAGGAATGCCAGCAACCTCTTATTGAGTTTGTTGGCTTGTTGCTTGCTGATTTGCTGTAAGCAGGATGATAAGAGTGTCAGGATCATCTTCGTGGGCGATATATTGCTATCAAGGAATGTCAGGACAGAAATTGAGGCACACCACACGTTTCCGTGGGAGACCTTGAAATCTCAATTCAATTCTTATGATTTTGTGATTGGTAACCTGGAGGGCGCAGTTGGAGATCCTTCAGGCCATGTACAATCAGGCAACCAATCCCCGGTTTTTGGAATCGATAGCATTCATATTCCGTTTCTTCGTCAGGCGGGGTTTAATGTGATAACCCTCGAAAACAACCACAGCAACGATTTTGGGGAGGCTGGAAAATCGAAAACCATTGATTTACTGCAGTATAACAAGATTACTCCGGTATTTCTCGACAATTCACCTCAATTCTTTACGGTTAAAGATGTTGTAGTTGGCTTAATTACGATAAACATTGTGTTGTCAAGGGACAGTACAAAAAATCAGGTCCCTTCCATTGAAATCAGGCAGAAGTTGCGTCTGGCACGAAGTCTCGCCAAAATGGTGGTCGTTTCGATCCATTGGGGAAGCGAGTTATTGGATTGGCCCAATCAGGAGCAGCGCGATATTGCCAAATGGTTGGTCAAAAATGGGGCGGACCTGATCATCGGAGGTCACCCACATGTGGTCCAAAAACCTGAATTAATAGATGGAAAACCGGTATTTTTCTCGTTGGGCAACCATCTTTTCGACCAGAAATATCCACAAACCAAAGAAGGTTTGATGGTCGATATCCATATCAAAAACAATGCTTTTACTTGCGATGGAATTACAACCCATACCGCGTCCCATTCATTTTACCCACAGATCTCAGGCAAAATTACATATGATTTTAAATCTATCAATCTGAATAATAAGGATTTAATAAGCAATAAAGTAACCATCCGTCCAGTATCGGTTTCAAAGAATAAGGATCACAAAATCGTATTGGAAGGATATCAAGAAGGAAAAAGGATCTGGAATACCCCACCATTGTCGATCATCACACTTACTTCCGGAAAGCTTGATGGAAAAAATGACTACTTGTTCGCTCTTGAAAAACACTTTTCGACCCTCGATGGGGAAATCAATTTGCGCCCTTATGTTTATAGCGTGAACGACAATGGAATTTCTGCCCGATGGCGTGGTTCTGGCCTGGCCTGGCCTTTGCTCGATGCCCAACTTTCTAAAGATGACAATAAAATATTATGTGTGCTGCACCGGGGCGATTCGTTTATCAATCCTGGCAAAGCCCTAAATTCAAATCGTTTAGCTGCATATAAGTGGAACGGTTTTGGTTTTTCGGGGATCAATGACTCGTTGAAATGTGAAAGTTGTTTAAAAATGTTTGAGGAATAAATGCTTGTAACAATTAACCACTATATTTGCAAGTGAATTTCATTTAGATCTAAATACTTATGTTTGAGGCATTTACGCTATTGTGGTTAAAACATTGCATTGTCATATTTTTTATGACCTTCCTGCATGAGGATGCAGCAATTTTGGCCGCAGCCTTTTCGAGGGTTGAACATGGGCTTCCGCTTGTATATGCCTACTCCAGTGTTTATTTGGGAATTGTCGCCGGCGATCTGATTATTTATGGACTTGGTCATTTTGCACAGAAAAACAAATGGTTAAGGTCAAAAGTCATTGGCCCCAAAGTTGAAAAAACAAGGTTATGGCTCGAAAAACACTTGATCCGTGTACTTATCCTATGTAGAATAACTCCTGGTCTTTTATTCCCAACCTTTGTTGCCTGTGGTTGGTTCAGGATTCCATTTGGCAGATTTGCACTTGTTTCAATCATTTCCGGGGCTGTTTATTCTTCTGTCATGTTGACAGTTATCATTCTTTTTGGGGATCTTGTTTTAAAACATTTCGATTATTGGGCCTGGGGTTTAATGGTCGCAGTAATTGTTGCCCTCGCTTTACGCAATGCCTTCAAGCCCCGCAAGTGGGGAGAGGATGCCGAAAGGGCATTGGGTGATGTGACGCCTTCTTTTATAAAAATTTTGAAAGGATATATGCCTGCCCTTAAACACAAACACAACGGAATGCCCTCCATCGAAGGGATTAAACGGCTTGTCTCTTTTGCTGAAAATTTACCAAATGGGTTGTTTTATATCCCGGTCGGCCTGCGATGGTTATTGTTGTCAGCACGATATCGAAGCTTTACACTTCCCACCGTTTCAAATCCCAATATCGAAACGGGAGGTTTCTGGGGAGAATCCAAAAGTGAAATTATGAAACAAGTGGGCAAAGATCAACAAGCATGGATTGCAGAATTTGTAACCCTCCACAGAAATGGGCAGGGTGCCCGGGCTGATCTGGAATCTGCTATAACTATGATGGCAAATAAAAACCTGAACTTTCCCATCGTTGTTAAACCTGATATTGGCTGGCAGGGATATGGTGTGCGACTGGTAGAGGATCGTAACCATTTGGACCAATACATTTCAGCATTTCCGACAGGAGAAAAAATTGTCCTTCAGCGTCCGATTCCTCACGATGGCGAGGCAGGTATTTTTTATGTCAGGATGCCGGGTGAACCTCATGGCCGGATCTTATCCGTTACGCTGCGATATTTTCCTTTTGTGATTGGGAATGGTTATTCCACCTTGCGCGAACTGATCATAAATAGTCCCCGAACCAAATTAAGATCAGAGTACTTCCTTGGCAAGAAATCGGAACACACAGGTTTTGAAACGCAATATCTTGAAGTTGTTCCGTCGGAAGGTGAACTTGTAAGATTGTCATTTATTGGAAGTATCAGGATTGGAGGCCTTTACCGTGATGCAAGTCATTTGATAACCCCCGAATTGGTCAAACGGTTCGACGATATTGCATTGAGTATGCCTGAGTTCTATTTTGGCAGGTTTGATATCCGGTTCGAATCGACCGAACTGTTGATGACCGGTGAAGGATTTTCAATTATTGAAATCAACGGTGCCGGATCGGAAGCCATAAGTGCCTGGGACCCTGAAGTCCCGATCTTCAAGCTCTACAGCGAATTGTTTAAAGCACAAAGCTTATTGTTTAAGGTCTCAGCCATAAACCGTTCACGGGGATACCGTCCCATGGGTATTTGGGATTTCCTGAAAGCTGCAAAAAAACAAAACAAGCTGATAGACAGTTATCCGCCAGCTGGATAGTTCTGGTCTAACAATGGAGCTCAGGATACCATGTAATTATTCTTTTGAAGGAAGTGTTTCTGGCAACTGGCAGCTGGCTTACCCTGAACTTAGGTATGCTCCTTAATTTCAATACTTCGGTATATTTTTGTATCTGATTTATGATGAATAAGTTGAAATATATGGAAACAAATTGAAATATTTCTTTATTTCTATGTATTTCAATCTGTTACAATAATTAAAATTGAATAATATTAAAATTTACCGAACGATTGTAATTTGACAGGTAATAATTAACTGCCCAAGCGAAAAACAATTTTAAACGCTTGAGCCGCAAAGCACCTTGTCACTCGATGTCTGGCTATTTTTCGGTGGTGATGTGCTTGCTGCTTTTTTTCTCTTTCGTCATCCGCGCAACCGAGGCGATTTCAATAAAGGAGGTGCCTCCGCCTACGCCAAAATTTCCACCTACATAAACCACTGTATCCTTCTCAGTGATCTTGCCACGCTCCTGGAGGTCTAGCAATGAAGATTCGACCAGTTTGTGCTTGTTTTTCTTCGACACGATCTGGCTGGCCTGAACTCCGTATGACAAGGCTAGTTCACGCTTCACATTCCCATTGTGGCATTTGGCATATACTGGTATGGGGCTCCTGAAAGCGGAAATATAGCGTGCGATCTTTCCCGTGAGTGTGTCGGTTACAATTGCGGCAACCTTAAGTTCATTGGCCGCCAATACAGCAGCTTCAGCCAAAAATGCCGAAACCTCATTGTCGAGGCGTGGCACAGGAAGGTCATTACGGCGGTCTTTGCTCGATTCTATCTCCAAAGCAACACGAGTCATCAGTTTGACCGCTTCAACAGGATATTGGCCATATGCAGTCTCACCAGAAAGCATAATGGCATCGGTGCGGTCATAAATCGCTGTAGCAACGTCGCTTACCTCTGCCCTTGTAGGCCGGGGACTGTTGATCATCGTGTGCAACATTTGCGTCGCAATAATGACCGGTTTTTTCCGTTCGACACATTTTCGGATCAGCTTCCGCTGTATTGCCGGGATTTTTTCGGCGGCGATTTCGATGCCCAGGTCTCCCCTTGCAACCATGATCCCATATGAATAATCTAGTATCTCATCGATGTTGTTGACCCCGTCGGTGTTTTCAATTTTGCTGATAATCTTGATCCGGCTATGTTTTGTATCCAGGATGTCCTGTACCGCCAGCACATCCTCCTTGTTCCGGACAAACGAATGGGCAATAAAATCAATGTCATTATCGGCAGCCCATTCAATGAACATTTTGTCTTTTGCCGTAATTGGCGGTAGTTCAAGCGAGATCCCCGGAGTATTGATGCTTTTTTTATTTTTGATCTCGCCGTCATTGCAGACGAGTACTTCCAAGGCATCCCCAACTTTACCCGTGATTTTTAGCTCCAGTTCACCATCGTCGATCAGCATTGTACCACCAACAGGAATATCATTGGCAAAATTATCATAATCAACCATTAATGTACCTTCCCCAGATTGACCATCACCCCCTTTTACAAAAAGCCGGTCTCCTGTTTTAACTTTGATTGGGTCAACAATGTTTTTTGTCCTGATCTCAGGACCTTTGGTATCGATAAGGATAGCTAGACAATCGCAAACGCTCCTCACATTGTTCACTATTGTAATCGCAGTTTCAGGTGTCTGATGCGCAGTATTGATCCGAACGACATTAATACCAGCATCATACAGTGCCTGCAAAAATTCCGGTTCGCAATGTTTGTCAGAGATTGTTGCGACAATTTTCGTATGTTTCTGCTTGTTAAGGGTCATTTTTTATACTTTTTTAGATGAAGATAATGCAATCAATGTTCAAAAAAGAAGGTCAATCGAATTTAATTATTCATAATAATAATTACCATTTAAGAAAGGATCCATTTAACTAAACCTTAATTAAACATCATTACGGAAACTTTCTATCCCAAGACGATAAGAGTCGAGCCCAAATCCCATAATACTCCCTTTACATACCGGCCCGATCAGCGATTCGTGCCTGAAATGTTCCCTTGTCAGGATGTTGGAGATATGGACCTCAACAACCGGAGTGGAAATTGCGGCAATTGCATCTCGAAGTGCCACTGATGTATGTGTGTAAGCTCCTGCATTAAAAACGATCCCGTGTGCAGAAAAACCAACTTTTTGAAGATAATTTATGAGTTCACCTTCCACATTTGATTGGAAATATTCAAACTCAATATCCGGAAAGCGGGAAACAATGCTTTCATAATAATTTGCAAATGAACTACTTCCATAAATGCTTTTCTCCCTGACCCCCAACAAATTCAAATTTGGGCCATTTACAATAATAATTTTCATTAAGGTAAAATATTTTGTATATTTATGCAGTGCAATCTACAAAAAAATAATACAACTTTTTATATTTTCGTTTGTTCTATTCAATATAAAATAAAGGTTAACTAAACGTGTTTCATCATTAAAATTAAAATAAGTAATATGAATTGGTCAGAAAGCAAAAAAGGGTATGAAACATTTTTGAGGCTTGAGAAATCACTTTCTCCAAACTCAGTAAGTGCGTATGTGAATGACATCAACAAATTGATCACATTTGTTGAAGTTAATTTTCCAAACCTCACACCGGAAACGGTAAAATTAGCTCAATTAAGGAAGTTTGTAGAATGGATGAACCAAAAGGGAATTAGTCCACGCACACAGGCAAGGACAATTTCCGGGATTAAATCCTATTATAAATTCCTTTTGATTGAAGAAGCTGTGGAGAATGATCCAACGACCCTCCTTGAATCTCCAAGAATAGGTCGTAAACTTCCGGAAATTCTTACCGAGGATGAAATCAACGGCCTCATTGAAGCCATCGATGATACCAAAGCCGAAGGACTTCGGAACAAGGCAATCCTTGAGACACTTTATAGCTGTGGATTAAGGGTTTCAGAATTGGTTGACCTCAGACTCTCAAATCTCCATTTCGAGCAGGAGTTTCTTAAAATTGCTGGAAAAGGTGAGCGTGAAAGGCTGGTTCCGATCAGCAAACGGGCCATAGATGATATTAAAAAATATCTGAACAACTCCCGCAAGAAACTGACCATCGAAAAAGGGTATGAAAATATCGTATTCCTCAACCGAAGGGGAAAGAAATTAAGCAGGGTCATGATTTTCACGATTATCAAGAATCTGGCTGACAAGATCAAATTGGAAAAAAACATCAGCCCCCATACTTTCAGACATTCCTTTGCCTCAGCCCTTGTACAGGGCGGTGCAGATTTGCGGACTGTACAGGAAATGTTGGGTCATGAATCAATCCTGACGACTGAAATTTACACCCACCTCGATAAAGGCTACCTGAAAGATACGATCAATAAATTTCATCCAAGATCGTAATCTGCGATAATTAATTTTTAATTAGGACTATAAAACAAAAAGGACGGTGTAACACCAATGTTACCCGTCCTTTCGTATTTTGGTCAGGCGTGAAAGACATTCCCTTTTCCTGTTACCAAGACAGACCCACGCTCCAAGCCCCATGCCCCATGCTCCCTTTCATACCCTCCCAAAGTCTCCTCCCCACCCCTTCCCATTTGTTAAGTAATACTTAAATAATTAACCCGATTATAATTCGACAACAAAAGATATTATCTTTGACCCCATAAAACCAGATACATTACTTAATAATTAGATTTTAATAATGAACAGATTAGGAGAAAGGATCAAACGTAAAAGGGAGATGTTGAATTTGCCGCTTAGCGATCTTTCAAAAAAAGTCGGGATAAGTGCAAGTGCCCTTTCACAAATCGAAAACTCAAAAGCATTCCCTGCCATCGTTACCCTGAAAAGCATTGCCAATAGCCTATATACAACTGTAGGTGAGCTAATTGGAGAAAATGAATCACTTACAAAAAACCCTTTGATAAAATCAGGAGACATCAAATTTGTAAAGGTCAATTCTAGTGGAACAAGCCTTTTCCTGTTGTCGCACCACGAAAACAGCAAGCAAATGGAACCGTTTATCCTGAAATTTGTGGAAAACTCCGATTCATCAGAGATTATGCAGAGCCATCCCGGTCAGGAGTTCATTTATGTCCTCGAAGGTAAATTGATGATCACCCTCGATAACACACAATACATCCTCGAAAAAGGGGACAACTTCTATTTTAACTCAAATGTTGCACATACACTGAAAAATATCCACAACTCTTCAGCAAGGGTTTTATGGATTGTAACGCCTCCCAACATTTAAATTGATTTTATTCTATGTCAAATCATTGTTAAATTTTAATAATCCCTAACGAAAACTTTCAATTTATCAGATTTAATGAATATTTTTGCATTAAGTAACAATTAAATAAATTAAACAGCACTTAAAGTGGATCCACAAGCTATCAATCTGAATGAAACCATTGAAAAGTTGAATTCAAATGTTCTTGAAGTATTGTCAGAAAGAGGCAAAAGCATTTTTTTCCCTAAGCTGGGTATCCTATCCCAATCGGCTCAGGCCAAAGGTAAGAAAATCAATGCTACCATTGGCGAAGCCATTGAAGATGACGGGTTTTCGATGCACTTATCCGAATTCGATCATCTGATCAATCTTCCCCTGGGCTCTGTTTATCCTTATGCCCCAAGTTTTGGTAAAAAGGAGTTGCGCGATTCATGGAAAGAGTTTATATACCAAAAGAACCCTTCGCTTGGAACAACCATCCTTAGTTCCACTATCGTGACCAGTGGATTGACACATGGGATCAGCATGGCAGGTTATTTATTTGTTGACGAGGGCGATACAGTTGTGATACCCGACCTGTTCTGGGAAAACTACTCTTTGATCTTTGAAAATGCTTACAAGGGTCAGATCGTGACTTTCCCACTTTTCAAAAATGGGGGATTTAATGTTGAAGGTTTTTCTGAAACACTTGATGGGATAGACGGAAAAATCGTCATGTTGCTCAATTTCCCCAACAATCCAACTGGCTATACGCCACTTGTAAGCGAAATCGGATTGATTGTGGAGGTCATTCAAAAGCAAGCCGACCTGGGCAAAAAGGTGGTCGTATTTATAGATGATGCCTATTTTGGACTCGTTTATGAAAGCAACGTCTATACTGAATCGATATTTACCCAACTTTGCAACCTTAGCGAGAACGTTCTGGCTGTAAAACTCGATGGTGCGACCAAGGAAGACTATGTTTGGGGCTTCAGGGTTGGATTTATGACCTATGGTGTCAAAAACGGGACACCTGAGTTATACGAAGCCCTTGAAAATAAAACAGCAGGTGCTGTAAGGGGGAATATTTCAAACGTCAGCCATTTGTCACAATCTTTATTGCACAAGGCTTATTCTTCAGCTCAATACGAATCGGACAAGAAAGAAAAATTCGAAACCCTAAATTCAAGATATCAATCAATTATAGAGGGACTTAAAGACCCGAAGTACCTTGAATATTTTGTAGCCCTTCCTTTCAATTCAGGTTATTTTATGTGCATCGAATTGAAAGAGACATTGAATGCCGAAGCGATCAGGAAAATCCTTCTTGATAAATACAGCACAGGAGTCATCGTTTTTGGAAATCTGATCCGGATAGCATTTTCCGCAGTTCCAAAATCAAAAATCCCCGAACTGATCGAAAACATCTATTCGGCTTGTAAAGATTATAGTGATCAAAAATAGATTTATCACAGATTAAAGTAGCATTTTTAAAAGTATCCATTAACAAAATTATCAATTTTAATGACTAGTAATCAGAAGTTAATCAATTGGGTAAACGAATGGGCAGAAGTTTGTCAGCCTGAAAAAGTTTACTGGTGCGATGGTTCGGAAGAAGAAAATAGTCGCCTGTTGGGCGAAATGGTAGCCTCCGGAATGGCCGTAAAACTTGACGAAAAGAAACGACCCGGAAGTTATTATTTTCAGTCAGATCCAAGTGATGTGGCACGTGTAGAAAACAGGACTTATATCTGTTCAGCAAAAAAAGAGGACGCAGGTCCAACCAATAACTGGGCTGATCCGGTTGAGATGAAAGCCACATTGAATGGTTTCTTCAAAGGTTGTATGAAAGGCCGTACCATGTATGTGATCCCATTCAGCATGGGCCCACTCGGTTCCGAGATCGCCCATATTGGGATTGAATTGACAGACAGCCCCTATGTTGTGGTCAACATGAAGATCATGACCCGTATGGGAAAAGCTGTTCTCGACGTTCTTGGAAACGGTGAATTTGTACCTTGTATCCATTCTGTTGGGGCTCCGCTTGAGCCGGGACAGGAAGATGTAAAATGGCCATGTGCCCCAATCGAAGACAAGTATATCTGTCATTTTCCCGACACCAACGAGATTTTATCTTATGGTAGCGGATATGGTGGCAATGCTTTACTTGGAAAGAAATGCTTTGCGCTCCGCATCGCTTCCAATATGGCCAGGAGGCAGGGTTGGCTTGCTGAGCACATGCTGATCATGGGCATCACAAATCCTCAGGGGGTTAAAAAATACATTGCTGCGGCATTTCCAAGTGCTTGTGGTAAAACAAACCTCGCCATGCTTGTTCCTACCATCCCGGGATGGAAAGTGGAGACAGTTGGTGACGATATCGCATGGATGAAATTCGGTAAAGATGGTCAGCTTTATGCAATTAATCCAGAAGCCGGTTTCTTTGGTGTTGCCCCATTTACTTCTATGGATACCAACCCAAATGCAATGCTTTCTGCAAGGGCCAACACGATTTTCACCAACACGGGTCTTACTCCTGATGGCGATATCTGGTGGGAAGGTATCGGTTACGATGCACCAGAAGGAACAATTACCTGGACAAATGAGGTTTATGATAAAGCAAGCGGAAAACCTGCTGCCCATCCAAACGCACGTTTTTCAGCTCCCGCATACCAATGTCCTGTAATCGACAAAGACTGGGAAAATCCAGCTGGAGTTCCAATCGCTGCCATTCTTTTCGGTGGACGCCGTCCCGGAACTGTGCCTTTAGTTTATCAGTCGTTCGACTGGAACCATGGCGTTTTCATGGGTTCAATTGTTGGTTCTGAAGTTACAGCAGCAGCTATCGGATTGAAAGCCGGTGTTCGTCGTGACCCGTTTGCAATGTTGCCATTCTGTGGTTACAACATGGGCGATTATTTCGGACATTGGGTCACGATCGGCGAGAATGCCCCTGATAAAGCAAAACTTCCTAAGATATTCAATGTCAACTGGTTCCGTAAGAGTACCCAAGGCAAGTTCCTTTGGCCGGGTTATGGTGACAATATCCGAGTTTTACAGTGGATTTTCGAAAGAGCAATTGGGACAGCTGCTGCGGATGAAACTCCAATTGGTTATGTTCCTCAATTAGGTTCCATCAATACTGTAGGTATTGAAAGTGTCGATGCGAATATGCCTGAATTACTCGCTGTTAGCAAAGAACAATGGAAAGATGAATTGGATCTCGTACGTGAGCAGTATGCTGCTTTCGGATCGACCCTTCCAAAAGAGTTGGCCAACCAGGTTTTGGCCATTGAAGCACGTTTTGAAGCATAATTACCTGATAGTTTTATAATCAAAAAGGTCATCCCAGAAATGTGGTGACCTTTTTTTATGGTTCAAAATTTTTCCTTTTGCTGCTGAGGTCTGATAATAAACTTTGATAGCCCACAAAATAGAGGATCCCGGAACTTATACCTATTACAAAACCTGGGATACAATTCCTAATCAGGAAATCGGAACAATTAAGGTTGACCAATAAAAAGATAAGCGTAACCAATAAGGTTGACACCCCAATGATGAGGTAGATATTGATTATCAAAAACAAAACCCTGTTCTTTTTACTTTTAAGGAAGGGTAAGAATAATTTTCTATTGGTCATTTCTTTTTCAATTTAGCGGCGAGTTCTGTTCCTGGTTTAACTTCATCAGTCGCAACTACAATGAGCAAGTCACCTTCATTTAATGATCCGAATATTTCGACTTTATCATTTTGGCTAAAGCCACTCTTTACGTCCACCCATTCAGTTTTCCCCTCTTTAAGCCGGACAACAAATTTCTTCTCCAGTGTCGTGACAATGGCTGAAGACGGAACCAGGAAAGAGGATTCTTCGCGCCCCATTTTTAAGGTTGCATTTGCGAACATCCCCGATTTCAATTTGTTTTCATTGTTCTTATAAATATACTCCCAGGTTTCGGTACGGTTTGAGAGATTGATTGAACCCGATTTGCGGGATAGAGTAGCGATATATCTCTTGCCAGGCATTGCTTCGACTGAAAATTCCACAACAGATGTATCTGGAATTGCATCTGTATAACTTTCAGGGACAGGCAGGCGAAGGCGCAAAATACTCACATCCTCAATAACCAGCAACGGTTTCTGGGAGCCGGAATTCGTCAAAGTACCCAAATCTATATTTCGTTGGGTTACAATTCCATTAAAAGGGGCACAGATTGTCAGGTAGTCTTTGAACTGTGCAGAGAAATTCAATTTCGATTTTGCAACTTCTACCAGAGAACTATCGGCAACCTTCTGGTTTAAAGCCCTTTCAATTTCGCCGGATGCTACTGTACCGTCAACTTTTGCGGCATTTAAAATCCGTTTGCAAGCATCAGAGCTTGCCAGAGATTTTGCCCTGGCAGTTTGCAAATCTGAATTTGCCTGCGCCAGATTTGCCAAAACTTCAGGTGCATCCAAAACGATCATAACCTGCCCTTTTCTTACCCTGTCACCAATATCCACTTTTACCTCCTTTACATAACCGCTTATTTTGGCATAAATTTCAGCCCGCTCGATTGGGGTCAGTTCTGCGGGGAAGGTCATCTTTTTATTAACAGCAACCTTATTCAGTGTAAAAACAGCGACTGAGTCAATTTTTGCGTTTTTATTTTCCTTCTTTTTGTCAGAAGGGGAACAACTGAAAATCAGAATGCCTACTGTGATTAACAAGGGGAGTATTGTATCCGATCTTTTCATGATATATGTCGAATTAATTGAAATTTAAATAGTTGTAATATAGAATCTACTATTGGAATCATCCGGGTCCAGTGATGGATTTTGATAAGCCGTATGACCCATTGTGCGTAAATACATCAGAGGTAGAAAAATCAAGGTACTGAAGGCAGAAAATGTCAATCCTCCAATAACCGCGATTCCCAATGGGGCCGTCTGTTCCCCAACCTCTCCCAATCCCAAAGCCATTGGTACCATACCGGCAATCATGGCAAAACTGGTCATAAGAATTGGTCTCAAACGGTTCTTTGCCCCAAGCAGAAAAGCTTGCCCATCACCAAGTTTTGAGTATTTCTGTGCATTGGTAATGTACAATATGGCATTCGAAATGGCCACACCAACTGCCATAATGATACCCATATAGGACTCGATATTCAAAGTTTTGCCTGTCACCAGTAGAAACAGTAAAGATCCTGTGATTACTGTAGGAACGATACAAAGGATCGCACCAGCTAATCTGAATGACTGAAAGCTGATGGCCATAAGCAAAAAGATCACAACGACTGCAACAATTAGCCCCGACTGTAATTCGTCTATGGTCTGGCTGAGCAATTCAGCCTGTCCCCTGACATTAATTTTGGTCCCTTTAGGCAATTCACCCAAGGAGCCGATGGTTTTATTGACTCTCATTATCGCTGAGCCAAGGTCTTTATTTTGAATATTGGCCGTAATGGTGATGTACCGTTGCTGGTTGATCCGGTCGTATTCGCCGACAGAATTTGTTTTTTCCCACGTAGCGACATCTCGTAGATAGACCGGATTGCCCGTTCCTCCCAAAACAGGGATCAATTCCAACTGTTCCGGAGAATTCATTTTGTATTGAGGGTATTCAACCTGAACCTGATAAGCTGTTCCAGTCGATTTGTCCAACCAGTAATTGGGTTGTGTAAACCTGCTGGATGAGGTAGCTGTTACGCTTGATCTGGTGATTTGCTCAACAGTCAAACCCAACTGACCGGCTTTAATCCTATCGATTGTCAGTTTGAGCGTTGGATAGTCAAGTGGTGTGGCAATTTGAACATCCCGAAGAAAATCGACTTCGTGCAATTGATCCTTCAACTTTTCGGCAATCACTTTTGACTGGGCCAGATTTTTCCCCAGAACGGCTATTTCGATTGGGTTATTTGAACCCATATTCAGGACTTGTTCCGAAAGATTACCGGGTTCAAACGAAATCCTGGCCTCGGGGATGTTTTTAGCAATGGTTTTCCGCATCATTTCCTTAAACTCCTCGACGGAAAGGTCTGCCCCTTTTTTGAGATTGATTTTGATCACGGCTTCGTTTGGGCCACCCGTCCATAAATGAATTAAATTGACTGGATAACTGGGAGGTTGTGTCCCCACAAAAGCAGAACTAATTTCGACCTGCCCCTGTGTCAGGCTATCCGCCAGTTTCAAAATCTTTCGGGTTGCATCTTCTGTTCGTTCAACACGTGTACCTGTAGGCAACCTAAGACGCAATTGGCTCTGTCCAGCATCCACTTTCGGAAATATCTCTGTCCCTATTACTGAAAACAAGGCAAAAAGCAAAGCAATCGAGATTGCAATAAAAAGGGTGGTAAAAGTGACCGTTGTTTCTGAAATTCTCCGGATGAAATTTGTATATCTGATTTTAAACGAATTAAACTTTGTGTTCCCTGCAACATTGATGCCTTCCTTCAGTATCCAATTGGCAGCAACGGGTACAAAGGTCTGGGACAGGAGGAATGAGGATACCATTGCCAGGCCGACAGCCAACGACATTGGATAAAACATGGAAGCCGGTATTCCAGACATAAAAAACGAAGGGACAAAAACTGCCAGGATACAGAGAAGGATCAATAATTTGGGAAATGCAATTTCGAGAGAAGCATCAATAATGGCCCTGGGCTTGGATTTCCCCATTTCAGAATGGTGGTGGATATTTTCGATGGTTACCGTGGCCTCGTCAACAAGAATGCCGATGGCGAGTGCTAACCCTCCCAAAGTCATAATATTAATGGTTTGTCCAAAAGCATTCAGACAAATCACAGCCGATAAGATGGATAACGGAATTGTAAAAATCACGATCAGTGCGCTTCTGCGGTCACCTAAAAAGAAAAAGACCATCAACCCCGTAAGTAGCGCACCCAGCCCACCTTCAAAAATCAGGCTTTTCAACGAATTGATCACATATCCCGACTGGTCAAATTCATAGGAGACCTTAATATCGTCAGGGACTGCAGCCTGCATGTCAGGCAAAGCAGCTTTAACCCTTTTCACAACTTCCCAGGTCGCCGCATCAGACCGTTTGGTTACCGGAATATAAACTGAACGTTTTCCATTTATCAATGCATAACCAGTTGTGACATCTGCACCCAACTGTACATCTGCAACATCCCTTATATAGACCGATGGCCCGGCACCCAGTTTGACAGGGATGTTTTCCAATTCCTTAATGTTTTCGACCACTGCATTTTGTGTCGTAATCATTGTCTCATCACCAATCCGGATATTTCCGGCCGGTGAAATCAAATTTGATTTGGCCAGCGACTGGACAATATCGTCAGGCGTCAAATTATAATTCCTGATCTTATCGGGATTAACCTTAATAATGACAGTTTTTTGGTTACCTCCAAATGGTGGTGGGGCAGAAACGCCAGGTAAGGTGGAAAACATAGGCCTGACTTTGAACAAGGCAAGGTCCTGTATCTCGCCCAAAGATTTTGTCTCTGAAGTAAATACAAGTTGTCCAACTGCCACACTTCCTGCATCAAAACGGGTAATAAATGGAGGAACTGTGCCAGGAGGCATAAAAGCCCTTGATCTGTTAACATAACCGACCACTTCGCCCATAGCCTGACTCAGGTCTGTCCCATCGTGAAAAACAATTTTTATGATGGCCGCTCCCTGAACCGATTTCGATTCGACAAATTTCACACCTGTCACATACAACAAATGATATTCATAGTAGGAGGTGATAAATCCTTCCATCTGTTCAGGCGATAAACCGCCATAGGGTTGGGCTATGTAAATTGTGGGCTGACCCATCTTTGGGAAAATATCCACTTTCATGTTCCTGATTGCCATAGCAGAAAAAAACAATATAGCGATCACGGAAACTGTCACTGTTACCGGCTTTTGTAATGCCCCTTTTATAATGTTCATCTTAATTGACCTGATTTAGAAATAAATTTAAATCCCCCTTAACAGAAGCTTTTAAGAGCAAGGCTTTCCATGCGTTCACATAAGCAGTTTTGTTATCTGACTCGGCCTTTAGCAGCAAATATTGGCCTTGGATCAGATCGGAATAATTGACCAATCCCGACTGATATCTGGACAACACGGCTTTATACGAATATTCTGATGACTCGACCAGGAAGGGATTCTCTTTTGCGACCGCCAGCGCATTACCAAGATCTGTATCCGCCATTTCAAGCTGTTTTTTCAACTGAAGCGAAATGTCCTTGAGCTTTTCTTCATCAGATTTGACCAAAAACTCCTGTTGTTTTAATTGGGGTTGGATGCGTACCGATTGCAAAACCGGCAAACTTATCTGAACTCCAACACCATAATTGTAACGCTGAAAGGATAAACCGTCCGATGAATTCGAAACCCCGTCATAATGTATCCCTGAGCCACGCGCATAGGTCGTGCCCCAAAAACCAAGAGTTGGCAACAATGTCCTGTTCAGCATCTTAAGTTTTGCCCTAGTCACCTCAATATTTAAAGAATAAAGGTCCAGTAACGGATGCTCTTCAGAATCCATTGTCAACGGAACAGAAGGAAGCTTGGTGAAATAAGTACTGTCGCTTACGATGATGGGTTGATCTGTAACAACATATTGAGAGAGTGTGATCAGGGTTTGCTCCTTATAACTACGCAAATTCAACAGTTCAATCTTTGCCCTTGAAATTTCAGCCTTGTACATGGCAGTATCGACACCTGGTTTTATTCCACTGATAACCAATGATTTTATGATCTTTAGATTGGTCTCGGCCCGTGATAAATTCTTTTCACAAACTTTTACCAGCTCAATTGATGCCAAAGCATTGAGATAGGTGCCAATTACCTTTACTTTATGTTGAAAGATTTCGTTCCTGGCATCTGCCGATGTTCGTGCAAATCCGGCTTTTGAATAATCAACCTGTGCGCTCCTTTGACCAAAAGTTATTGGTTGCCAGTTAAGCAACAAACTTGCGCTACTTCCCAAAACACCGGAAGAATTGTTTCCTGAAGAAGGCGGCCCGCTTATTGGATAAATGGATGATGGAGGAGCCATCCCAATAATGTTGTTATAGGTTGCATAATCAGCCTGATATGAAGCATCCAAGGTGGGAACCAATGTCCTTTTTGTCGCATTTACCCCTTCTTCAGCGGCTTTTACTTCAAAACCTTTGGATTTTATCAAGGGATAACTGGCTACTGCCCGGTTGAGCAGTTCCTTTAATGTAAATGAGGATGATTGGTCCTGAGCACGCAGGTTGTATAATGGGAAAATAAAGAAAATCGACAACAGCAATCTTTTAATTAACCTTATCATATTCCAGTTTTATTATGAGATATCTCATGAAAACAAATATAAGGATATTAAGTTTCTGGCATTTTAAAGTTTCTTACTTGCCAGGATTACCTTAAATGCTAAAAGATGATTAATCTTCAAAATATTTTTGGATGATGGACATTAATACTTTTCCATTGATGGGTTTTGGAATATGGTCATTGCACCCGGATGCGAGAGCATCTTCGATATCTGCTGCCTGAACTTTGGCCGTCTGGGCGATAATAATCACTTCCTTATTAAACGTGCGGATCTGGCGTGTAACTTCGTATCCATCAATCTGGGGCATTGAAATATCCATCAGAATCAGGTCAATATCGGGATTGTTACGACAAATTTCAATTGCTTCACTACTTGAATTTGTAATTAAGATCTCTTTGCTTATCCTTCTAACCATGGTATTGATCAGTTTTCCGGATACGATGTCATCATCAGCAATCAGTATCTTAAGATTGCTCCCAGACCGTTTATTTGACTTTTCCGGCACGATAACTTCCACATCCAAATCTTTCATCCGATTTTCCAAATCTGATAATTTTTGCCTTTTAATTCCCATGTAAATGTAACCCTATTTTTTAATATTTTTGAGTATAAAAATCAATCAAAAATAGAACTATGGAATATGTAAAATTAGGCAATACAGGAATGAAGGTTTCTAAGATCTGTTTGGGCACTATGACCTATGGCAAACCAACAGAAAGGTGGCCCTGGGCATTGAACGAACAGGAAAGCCGTCCGTTTATCCAAAAAGCACTTGAATTGGGGATCAATTTCTTTGATACAGCAGATATGTATTCCTATGGTACAAGTGAAGAGGTTGTCGGAAATTTGTTAAAAGAATTTGTCAAACGCGATGATGTGGTGATCGCAACAAAGGTTTTTAACCCGATGGGGCCCCTACCAAATGACGGAGGACTTTCGCGAAAGCACATCATGAGTTCTATTGACAATAGTCTCAGAAGGTTAAAAACAGATTATGTAGATCTTTACCAGATCCACAGGTGGGATTACGATACGCCCATAGAAGAAACAATGGAGGCTTTGCACGATGTAATTAAAGCCGGAAAAGCCCGTTATATTGGTGCTTCTTCAATGTTTAGCTGGCAATTTGCTAAAGCACTTTATACTGCCGACCTCCATGGCTGGGCCCGGTTTGTTTCGATGCAGCCCCATTATAATCTGCTCTATCGGGAAGAAGAGAGGGAGATGATCCCATTGTGCATCGACCAGAAAATTGCAGTTATCCCATGGTCACCGTTGGCGCGGGGATTGCTGACCGGCAAAAGGTCAAAAGAGAGAAATGAAACCCTGCGTGCCCAAACCGACCAATTTGGTAAAATGCTTTATTGTGCAGATAATGATTTTGAAATCGTCAAGCGTTTAGCAGAGATTGCTAGCCAACGCGGATTGCCGGAAGCCCAGATTGCCCTCGCATGGATGTTGAGCAAACCCGCCATTACTGCTCCAATCATTGGTGCCAGCAAGCCCGGACACTTGGAGGACGCAGTTGCTGCATTATCCGTAAAGTTGACACACGAAGAAATCATGAAGCTCGAAGAACTTTACCAGCCACATCCGGTATTGGGACATTCATAAATCCAATATTGAAATACGTGGAAATATATTGAAATTAGGTTGTAATAAGGTTGAAATACATTGAAATACGGTTGAAATACATCGAAATATTTCTATTTACTTCAATATATTTCTACTCATTTCTACCTATTTCTATTTACTTCGATGTAAATATCATTATTTCAATAAGTTATCCCCAACCGATGCTGAAATCAGGTTCAGCAGAAACTGGACTGCAACTGGATCATAAGCGGGAAGTTCCGAATGGTTCCGCTGCGGTTTGACAGATTCGTCAAGCCTCCCGTCCGTAAGTAACTGACAAAGATAAACTTTCCCTTTCTCAGTGGCCGGGACCAACTCTACAACCGGGAACCTGAAGGGATTTGTACCAGTTGTAACAAGGGCATTTATTTTTACATTTTTCCCTTCAAACTTCATATCGGTTGCGGGAACCGACACGCCGTAATATCCGTTCAGTTTGTCTATTGTAGTGTTTGTCAAATTATGGATAAGCTCCTTATTGACAGGTTTTATTTCAAATTTTTGTTCAGGCGATGATGCTTTTGTAAGACTGACAGTTACATTAAATGGCAATCCATATTTTGGAAGGTTCCCCAGGCTATCAACAGCGTTGGATCCAAAATCGATGAAGATCACCGACATTTCGCGTTTGAGCGCACGGTCAATCAGTTGGGCCATTTCGCGGTCACCACCCGCATAGGAAGCCCAGCTTTTTTTGCCAAGAAGAAGTACTTGTCCCCAGGAAATCGTTGGTGCCTTGATACTCCATGTTTTGAGAAAAGTATTTAGGAAAACCTCTGAATCAGGTGTATGCACCATGATTTTTGACAGCCGGTCGGATTTGACAGGTTGAACGACCAGAAATTCAAAGGATAGGTTTGTTTCCCCTCGCCCAACAATATTTTGACCTGCTGTCAATTTAAACCTTCCCTGTGATTTGGGAACGGGAACCATCAAAGGAATGGTCACGCTTTGATTGAGTTCCAATTCCAGATTAATCACTGTTTTCCAGACCTTTGCGCCAATTGTATCCAACACCATCAGGTCCTGACTAATTGCGATTGTCCGTGAGGATAAATTTTTAAAGGTGATCCCCACCCGCAATGTACTGCCTGGCAAATAATTGGGCTCTGGAGTACTGAATGTAACACGGTAATCAGGTTTGTCATCAGTAAAAGTATGCCTGACAGCCACTGCATCATTATTTAGGATGGATACAAAAACGAGAATAGGAAAAATAATTTGAACCCTTAAATTTAATTTACTCATTATTAGATGAATATATATATTATAAATTGCCACGCCTTAAAAGGCGTGGCAATTCAGGCGTGGCAATTTATAAAATCAATAATTCGGATCACCATAGGTAAACGAAACAAAAGCGATTGTTTTGCCATCGGGACTCCAAGATGGGACATTCATTGTGCCCTGTCCGCCATAGATATAGGCCAATACTTTGGCATCCTGTGCATTGGTTGACTGGATCTGGAGCAGCACCCTTTTGTTGTTGGGATGTGAATTGGCTGGAACATCAGGAGGATAAGAAACATAAACCATTTGTTTTCCATTGGGGGAAATGTGGGCAAACCAATCGTTGAACGGACCTGAGCTTGCCATCTCCTGGTTGCTACCATCGGGCGACATGCGCCAGATTTTCATCAACCCTGAACGTACAGAATTGAAATAGACCTTTTTGCCATCCGGCGCAAATTCCGGTCCATCGTCCAACCCTTGTGATTTTGTCAGTTGTACCTCTTCCCCACCTTTTGAAGGGATACCATAAACATCATAATCGCCATTCCGCTCGGCACAATATACCAGCGTTTTACCATCCGGGGACCAGCCATGCCAATAGGATGGGACGTCTTTTGTAATTGCAGTTGGATTCCCTCCCTCTACCGGAACTGTGTAAACCATTGAACCAGATTTTCCATTCGGGAGTTTCGTCGAACTCGAAATGGCCAGCATTTTCCCATCGAAAGATAAACCATGGTCGTTGTTACAGCTTACGACTGTACCTGTATTGATTTTCTCGGGTGTTTTCGTATTCAATGGAAATTTGTAAAGAAGTCCACCCGAATTGTAAATCAGGTACTTCCCATTCTTCGACCAGTTGGGCGCTTCAATGTGGCCTTTTGTCGTGTAAATTACTTTACGTACCCCTGTGGCAATATCCATCAGTTCAAGACGGCTTGCTGCAGGTTGGCGGTAACCATCCACGTTTTCTGCTGCCGGGACATCGATGCGGAAGTTATGGAATTTTGCAGTCTCGATCACTGTTGCATCGTGTGAGCAAAGAAAAATCCCTGCATATACAGGTTGTGCAAAAGCTACGATCATTCTGCCGGTTTCGGTAAAAGGATCCCCTTTTTTAGCAGCACGCATGATAATTGTGTCGCCTTTGCGTTCAAGCTGGATCACATCGGGGGAAGTCAGGACAGCCCTAATTTCAAGGGTCTCCTCATTTTCTTTCGGACGATATTGCAAGGAAGTTAATCCATCGCCATGGACTGCCGCATCTGCATACCTTGACCCGGCTTCCAGGTTCTCCCTGATCATAAGTCCCATCTTCCGGTGGAGCACGACACCTTTCCCTTCGAATTTGCATGAAGTGGTCAGGATAAAATCGCCCGTCATTTTCACGGAAGCAAAGTGGAACTCATCAGTCTTGGCCCAAATGTTCAATCCACTGCCAGTCAGCGTATAGACCTGTGCAGCAGCATCATATTTCGTTGACCCTTTCAATTTGGGGTTTCCTACGTCAGTTGTCTGCGTAAATGAGCCAATGTTCTGTGCCACAGTTTCAGTGAAACCCAATAGCACCATCAATAAAAAACAGAGGGACGATAAAACTAATTGCTTCATTGGAATAAATTTTTGTTAATTATTTGTTGGTTTTTGTTTTTTTAATTATCGAATCATATCATTCATAATAAGCAACTTAAATAATGCAAATAGGCTATTCCCTATATGTAAAACCGGATGTTAAAAAGACAAAAAATAATTGACAAATCAACTGAAAAGAAGTTTTATTAACCCTTTTTATTTTAGGTTGCCAATTTGTTCAAAGACTTATCGCGTCAAAAAATTTCACCATCAATTTACAATAGTCCACGAATTCCGTAAGGGGCAACGTTTCCGGTTTATCGTAAATATCATGATAAGCCTTGATGCCCCCTTGTGTATAAATATAAAAACATGGGACACCCTTTTGGTAAAAATAGCAATGATCACTGTTACAGGCTGCTCCACGGATATCCACCTTTGGTAGCAGTTGGTTTTCGTTGTTCAATTTAACCAATAAATCAAATTTGTCTTTGTAAACACTGCCATTCACGACCCGGATCCCCTCTTCACCAGTTCCGGCCAGATCAAAATTGATCAGGAATTTGATCCGGTCCAATCCTATCAACGGATTATCGGTAAACTCCTTTGCTCCCAAAATCCCCAACTCTTCTCCCGAAAGGGCAATAAAAACCATTGAATACTTCGGTGGATTTTCAGCATAGTAACTTGCAAGGTTGAGGATCATCGCCACACCGCTTGCATTGTCGTTAGCGCCAGGGAAATAGGTTGCAGCCCCCATCTGGCCCAAATGATCGTAATGTGCGATCACAACGATAAACGAATCGGGAACAACGCTTCCCTTTATCGTCCCTATTATATTCTGGGTCTTATAATTCCTGATGAATTTGTTTTCAATGTCAAGATCAATGTCACTCAAGCGACTAAGATCCAACTCTTTGTTTATGATGATTACAGGTCGGACTGACTGTGTTGTGGAGCTGTCCCAGGTCAGCTTTTCCTTGGTATAAATGATAATCCCTTTGCAGGTTATCTGAGGACTCAGTTTTAGAAAGGTGATAAATTCATCGATCTTTTTGTTTAACTCCTTATCCTCCGTAAACTTCAATGTGTTGTCGATCAGGATAAAGGTTTCCCCTGCTTTGTTGATCAGATTGACCTGTTTTTCCTGCGTATCTATATCTTTTCTGTTGACTTTCGTGATCGTCAATTTTCCTTTAATCCCTGGTGACGATGCTTCGACAAGGTAATCAATTCCCGGACGCAGGGTTTCATTGTTTAACCTGACAGAGATTTCACCCGGAAATGTGTTGACCGAAATATTGAATTTCTGATCATACGATTTGCCGATGGGCTTCAAACCGATCCTTTTAAATTCGGAGGTTATGAAATCGGCAGCAAGCTGATTCCCGTTTCCTGTATATCCACGCCCTTTCAATTCCGGGGAAGCAAGGCGTGAAACGATAGATTTTGCATACCCTATATCCTGGGCACGGGAGTTTATTACAATCAGTATCAATAATGTCAATATCGTAATCCTTGCCATTTGCCTATTTATTTAAATTTGAGAGCATTAATTTTTGTGTCTTGTATTCAAATTTCAGTTCCTGGTACTTTGATTCCGAAATAATGTTGCTGTTCCGTAACCAGTTAAGTTGTTTCATCATACTTTCCTCCGGCAAATCGGGATCCATCGTAAAGTACTTGCTTAAAATAACTTCTTTGGACCGCCTGATCACAAGTTCCACAAATTCTTTCACTTCTTCCTCTGATGGGCTATCAAGGAAAAAAGTCAACGATTCGCGACCTCCCACAATCCTGATCTCACGGGTACTGGGTATTTGTGATATAATCCCTGAAATCAATAAATAAAATAAACCAATGGCAATTACAGCCCATAGTTCCAGAGTATGTTTTTTATCAGCCAGATTGACCGCAATAAAGAAAATGCCAAAAGCACCTGAGAGAATGGAGAAGACGATTGCCATTTTTCTTGTATTTCTTTCAATCGCTATCTGGTCTCCCAAATTTTCAAGCTTAACTGACCACTCTTTGGTTGCTGAGAAAGTTTTAAGTTTTACGTGAATGGAATCGCCCTGTAAATCAAATTCACACCTTTTGTACCCTTGTTTTTGTGATAATCCCATACTTTACAATAGCCTATTAATCATTCGTTTACGCTTGTATTCCTGTTTCAAATTCTCATAGGTCTCTTCAGAAATCAGGTTCCGGTTCTTCAGCCAACTGAACTGGCCCATCATAGTATCCTCGGGCAGGTCAGGGTCAACTTTCCCATATTTTTCGACAAGCAACTTTTTTGACCTCCTAATTACCTCATTTACAAAATAATCTGTTTCTTCCTTTGTAGGGCTATCCTGATAAAAAGTAACGTTTACAGTACCGCCAACAAGATGGATCTCCTTCTTTAAAGGTAAAAACCATCCCAATGCCATCAACCCGCCACAAATCACATAAGCACCAATCACGATGGGAAGGTTACCGTTAAAATCGTCGCTCATGAAAAGGGAAATGGTTAGAAATAAGAGAAATACAGATAGAAATAATGAAATAATCGCGACTTTTCTTCTTGTAGCCGATTGATAAACAATATTTTCGCCAATATTTTCAAGATTGACTGTCCATTCCTTGACTTCGCCCCAAGTCGCATATTTAAGTTTTAAAATATCCCCGGCAAGTTCAAATTCCCGCCGCTGGTCAGCCTGCTTCTGCTTTAATATCATATTGTAAAATATTTTATTTTGCCATTTGCAAAATTCATCATTTATAAAGTACCGTGCAAGGTAAAACCTGATTAAATAAACAACGATATGTCCAGGGAAACTAATTTCTGTGAGTTTGGAAACATTCAGGCATCACCTCCGTACTAAAGGTTATTGTTATTCTATCAATGTCCAATTGAAACAAGCAGTTTTGACAAATAATAAATAATCGCTAGACAATATGTCTTTGAAATTGTATATTTGTTCTTCAATTACCTTAAAATCTTAAAACTATGACTACTATTTGGATTATTTTAATTGTTGTTGTGTTGTTTATCTTATGGTTGATAGGCATTTACAACACACTTGTGAAGTTGCGCAACACGCGGCAAAATGCTTTTGCGGATATCGATGTGCAACTCAAGCAACGGCACGACCTTATCCCTCAGTTGGTTGAAACCGTGAAAGGTTATGCCAATTATGAAAAAGACCTGTTGATGAAAGTGACCCTTGCCAGGACGGCTGCGATGGGTGCCGTGACGATTGATGAAAAGATCAAAGCTGAAACACAGCTCTCGACAGCATTGCAAGGGCTAAAAGTATCTGTTGAAGCTTATCCGGATCTGAAAGCCAATCAAAATTTCCTTCAGCTTCAGGAAGAACTAAGCGATATTGAGAACAAATTGGCTGCAGTGCGCAGGTATTTCAATGCCGCTACCACTGAATTCAACAATGGGATCGAGACTTTCCCATCCAACCTGATTGCAGGTATTTTCGGGTTTACCCGCGAAACCTTGTTCGATCTTGGTCAGGATAGGGCAACCCTTGCAGAACCGCCCAAAATCAGTTTTTCTTAATGACTTACGTAGGCATACAAACTCAGATCAGGAGGAACAATTTCAGAAGCGTCCTCCTGATTTTCGCATTCCCCATTGTTTTGTTGGGAATGGTTTATGCTATCATCTTTTTTGATGCAGAATATAAACATTCTGAGGTTATTAATGGTCAGTTCTTTCATGTTGCCCCATTTGTTTTGATCGGGACGGCAATCTGGTTTGTGATCGCCTGGTTTTTCAACCTTTCGCTGATCAAAATGGCAACCGGTTCCAGACCGCTTAACCGGATCGATAACAAACGGGTTTACAACCTTGTAGAGAACCTGTGCATCTCAAAAGGGATGAGGGTCCCCCAAATTTTCATCATTGAAGATGATTCGTTGAACGCTTTTGCAAGCGGTATCAATGAACGGACTTTTTCGGTTTCACTTTCCCAAGGCATTATCGACAAATTGGATGATGATGAGCTGGAGGGGGTCATCGCACACGAACTTTCGCATATCCGTAACAGGGATGTCCGGTTGATGATCATCTCCATCATTTTTGTAGGGATTTTTGCGTTCATCGCAGAAATGGCCTTAAGGGGTTTGCGCTTTGGTTCACTTTCCAGAAGGGGTAAAAACGGTGGGGCCATCATTTTGGTCGTGTTGGTTGTCTCGGCTGTTTGCTATTTTATTGCCATATTGCTCCGTTTTGGTATTTCAAGGTCACGTGAATACATGGCCGATGCCGGTGCTGCAGAAATGACCCGAAAACCATATGCCCTGGCGAGTGCCTTGCGCAAAATAGACCAGGACCCACTGATCGAAGCAGTCCATAATCGCGATGTAGCGCAGCTCTTTATCGAAAATCCACAACCTGCAGAAAAAAAATTCTCAATGGGGAATCTTTTCTCCACCCATCCCCCCATCCAAAAAAGGATCGAACTGCTCGACCAGTTTGCGTAAAGTAGGAGGATCGTAAGTACAAAATTGAGATTGTGAGATAAAACTGAGTTGCAAACTCAAAACCACTAACCCCTCCCCGAAAACGGGGCAGGCTGTTACAAACGAGGGGGATCGGATTGCAAATGAGATAGTTAATAAATAAAAGTAAATAAAATATGCTTCTAAAGTCAAAATTTGGAAGTACAAATAAAAATGAAACGGAATCCCCCTAGTTTGCAACTAGGGGTTAATGGCTTGTCGTTTGTAACGACTTAATATTGTACATCTTAACATCATGATTAACACTAAAACCATTAACCAATGTCCTCCGAAAACTATTCCATCGAAGATCAAAATGCCATATATTTTCTGACATTTACAATCACAGATTGGGTTGACATCTTTACCCGAAGTTGTTATAAAATAGTTGTCGTTGATTCACTAAACTATTGCATTGATCATAAGGGGCTTACAGTTTATGCTTGGTGCCTGATGTCGAATCATATTCATTTGGTAGCAAGGGCAAATGAAGGATTCCAATTAAGCGACATCATCCGAGACATCAAGAAATTCACTGCAAAAAGGATCATCGAAACGATTAATGAAGTACCAGAAAGTCGCAAAGACTGGCTGCTTTACCGGTTTTCATTTGCAGGTAAATTTGACCACCGGATAAAAGAATACAAGATCTGGCAAGATACAAGTCATCCGATATTGTTGGACAGCAATTACTTAATCGACCAAAAGATCAACTATACACATCAAAATCCTGTAAGGGCTATGATAGTAGAAAATCCGGAAGATTATATTTTTAGCTCGGCGCGGGATTATGCAGGGATGAAGGGGTTGGTTAAGGTTGAAATTGCCAGATAATACTGAGTTGCAAACTCAAAACCATTATATCCAATCTGAGTTGCAAACTCAAAACCATTAACCCCTCGTTACAAACGAGGGGGATCGAGTTGCAATTGAAATAGTGAATAATTAAAGTAAATAAGAATTGCTACAAAAGACAGAATTTGGACATATAAATAAAATTGAACCGGAATCCCCCTAGTTTGCAACTAGGGGTTGATGGCCAGTCGTTTGTAACGACTTAATATATAAGCTCTCTGATTTTTCTATCCCAACCTCCTCACCTTCTTAAATATCTCCCACAGCACAATCCCGGCACTTACCGAAATATTGAACGAGTGTTTGGTGCCAAACTGCGGGATTTCAATGGTCGTGTCGCACAAATCGACAACCTCCTGCTGTACACCTTTCACTTCATTGCCAAAGATCAAGGCTAGTTTTTCATCAGGTGATGGGAGGTAATCCTGAAGCTCAATGCTTCCTTCGACCTGTTCGATCGCGATAATCGTATATCCCTTATTTCTAAGTATTTCTATTGTTTCCTGTGTAGTCCCGAAATACTCCCAGTCAACTGTATTCTCAGAACCAAGAGCTGTCTTGTGGATCTCCTTATCAGGAGGAGTTGCGGTAATCCCACACAGGTAGATCTTTTCAATAAGCAGCGCATCGGAGGTCCGGAATATGGAACCCACATTGTTACAGCTTCTTACATGATCGAGTACAACTACCACCGGAATTTTGTCGGCAACTTTAAATTCGTCAACCGAAAGCCGGGGAAGTTCTTCGTTATTTAGTTTTCTCATTGTCCTATTCTTTGATGGTACGACAACCGAAAATACGTCCTGCAGTCTGGTTATAATTCGCTTCAATCCTCACATTGACAGTTGTTTTACCCATAAGGATATTTGCCGGGATCGGATATTCGACATCGTAAAACCTGCCGGTCTCCCCTCCATTCCATTCGACAGTGGCAATTGTTTCGCCTTCAACCTTCACATCGAATTTCCGTCTTTTGTCATCGCCGATATAGGTCAGCAACAATTTATTGGCAAACTCTGATTGGACTTTCATATTGAACGCGAAGTAGTTGCCTGCCCTGGCTTCACGCCCCGACCTTCCGAGGGCAATGTCCACATACGAGCGTTCGCTTGCCTGAAGCTCATGGTCACGCTCGGGCTGCATCTCGCCTATCCTGAAATTATCGATCGTTTTCTCTTCGATCAGTTGCTGTTTCCGTTTTTCAGCTTCGTAATCGGCTTTCCGTGCATCCCATCCCTGTTTAGTAAAATAATCAAAATAGACACTATAATACTGTTTATAAGTCGAATAGAATGGTTTTAGGGTAACATCGAATGGTTGACCAACACCCTTGGTTTCAAAGGTAAGGGACTCGCCTCCAACTGGTTTAAGCCAATCGTTTAAATTCCGGTTGTCGGTCATCAAAACAGGTGTCCCAAAAACCGGGTCCGGCATTTTATCCCCCAATTGAGCTGCCAATACAATGGGGCCATAAAGAAAAGCAATCCGGTTTGCATTGTCGGGCATCGCTTCGGTATAAAGGTTCATCGGGAGTACAATTTCCACCTTGTCATTGTTTTTCCAACGCCGCTTGATTTCAAGGTAACCTGATGAGTTTGCCTTTGTCTCAAAATTCTTTCCATTCACATTGATCACAACACCATGATTTGCCCAACCTGGTTCGCGGACCAACATTACGAATTCGGCACTTTTTTTAAGCTGAATACCCATATTCACATGGTTATCAAAAGGAAAGGATGTTTCAAGTGTGACAGTGGCATTTCTGGATTTCCAGTTCAACTGTGACGGGATAAACAGGTTCACCATCAGATTACCATCTTTTGTTTCATTGTAAATGGCCTCCACATATTTGCTGTGGTTTTCGATCCCACTACCCACACAACAGGTAAAAGTGTGAAACTGGTCGCTGAATTGCTTGTGTGTTCCCATCCGCAAAGGGGTAAAATAACACATCATCCCATCTTCTGGATTCTGGGAAGAGAGAATGTGGTTATATAAGGTACGTTCATAAAAATCGGTGAACTTACGGTCCGGTTCCCAGGCAAAAAGGTGGCGCGTTAGCTTCAGCATATTGTACGAATTGCATGTCTCGCAGGTATTGTCGCTCAGACGGTCGTTCAGATGGTCCTGTTCGCCAAGGTATTCGTAGTTGCTGTTCCCACCGATCACATAAGCGTGGTGAAGTGCCAGTATCTCCCAAAAATTTCCTGCAATCTTGAGGTCCCTGTCCAAATTTGTCAATTCAAATCGGCGTGCGGCACCCACTGCCTTGGGAACATTTGTGTTTGAATGTTTACCTGTCATGGGATCTTTCCCTTCGGCAAGTTTTCCCATCACAAACTCATCATCAAATTTATAGGACAGGTCGAGGTGTTTTTTATTGCCAGTTATCGAATAAATGGCTGTCAGGACGTCCTGCATACCACCATATTCGCAATTCAACATAAAAATCCTTTGTTCTTCAGTAAGATGACCTACAGTTTTCTGGGTCCAGTCGGCCATACCCAACACAATTTTCAATGCCTTTTCGTTGTCGCAATAAAGGTAGGCATCCACCAAACCTGCCATTACCTTGTGGACAGTGTACCAGGGCGACCAGCCCCCATTCAGGTCGAAACCGCCACTTTTGATCACCCCCCTAGAAACCTGGGCAAAGATGGAATCTTCCTTGGGAATAGCTCCGATGTAACCTGATTTCCTGGCTATCTGGCAACGTTCCAATTCATCGACAATGTAATCCACTTTTTTCTTAAATTCCTGATTTCCGGTATTCGCATAAAAAAGGGCACATGCCGAAAGATAATGTCCAAGTGTGTGGCCGGACAATCCATCACTTTCCCAACCCCCATAGATCTCGCCCTTTATCGGCAATCCTGCATTCTTGTGAAAACGGTGAAGCAACCTGTCAGATTCCAATACAAGCAGATAAGCCCCATCCTTGTCCATCGCATTCTTGAATGGACTTCCATCCAATAACTTAACATCCCGGACATTAAAAGCAAAAGCCTTGATCGGAATTTCGGGCTTGACTTTAATTTTGGGATTGTTCAGTTCCGGAACATAGGACTGAGAAGATGCTGAAATATAGGCAATTACAAAACATGCAATTAATAAGGGTTTTAGAACTTTCATTTTTAATTTTTTAATTCCTTAATTTTTTAATTCTCACCAGTCAACCTTTTTCCTGCAGATTGGCATTGTCATGCACCGTGCACCACCTCCTCCACGTGCCAATTCACTTCCTGGTATGGTGATGACCGCTTTTTGATAATTATAAGGATTAACCTTGTTTGAAATGACATCGGAGGCACTGATGATCTCAAAGCCATGTTTGTTCATCTCGTTCAATGTAAATTCGTTGCGTTCATAACCGATCACTTTGCCCGGGGCGAAAGCAAAGAAATTGGCCCCACTGTGCCATTGTTCGCGTTCCATGGTCCAGGGGTCGTGCCTTCCCCCGCAAAAGACAGGTTTTAGGTCAAAACCCAAACTGTCGAGGGCTTTCAGGATACTTTTCCTCTTTCGGATCCCGGTAACTTTACCATTGTCGATTTCGATGTGGATGGTGTGGCACTTGTTGTTCTGGAGGATCAGCGGATCATAAATCATACAGGAATCTTTGTCAAGAAAGGTAAACGTCATATCGAGGTGGATAAACGACTCAGGACTATCCGGAAGTTCCTGAACGATAATGTGTTTCAAGCTTGTATTTTTGGCTTTGATCACTTCGATCAGATAGTCGATGCCCTGGGTCGATGTTCGCAAACCTGTTCCGACAACCAAAACATCCTCACGGGCAATCAGGACATCCCCACCTTCGATGGTGGCATTTGGTAATTTAAGCAAATGATCAGTTGGATCTGATAAGTTGATGGTTTTAACGCCAAATAAAGGATGGCTTTTAAAGATAGCTTCCATGATCAACGACTCCCGTTCACGCACTTTTCGGGCCATTTTGCCGATCAGGATATCGTCCCAAAGTGTTATGGAGGCATCGCGGGTAAAGAGGAAATTGTGCAATGGGCGCAAGGAAAACCGTTCCTTGCTAAGAAACCGCGTCAGGTTGTCGCGCTTCAATACAACCCCTTCAATCAATTGGCTGGCCAATATATCAGTAGGTAGGCCGAGCAAAAAATCAAGTTCTGCATTAGCATCTTCCCTATGACAGATATTTCGAATCAAACTTTCTTTAATTGCCTTATCTTCAATAGTTTCACGTAAAAGGTCGGTAACTTCGTAGGTCTTGGAAACTTTAATGAGAACTTCCTTCATGAACGAGTACTCTTTAATACTCACGGAGAGGTTCAGTATATCGCTATAAAGTGCCCTTTGGGCATTTTCAGGCGTCATGTTTTCAACTTCATGGCCGGGTGTGTGAAGGATAACCCCTTCCAAAACACCGATTTCGGATGAAACCCCAACTTTAATCTTGTCCATTTTGTAGTTTTAATCTAAGTTCAATTCAATTAGATTACAAAGATATGGAATTATAATGCCTGATTCTAAGGTATTGAATTAATAATACTGCGATTCATTTTCGTGGATTTTTTGTTGCTGATCGTTTGTTAACTTTGCAGGCAAATAATGGTGGCTTCGATGAGGTTGAATTGGTTTTACATCTTCTGGTTTTTTTTACCCTTGGCGGGAATGTCCCAGACAAAGGATCTCTCTCCTTATAAGCCTGATGGACAATTTTTTATCCTTCCCTATGATTCCATGCCTCAGGTTATGATCCCCGAAATTACAATCTTTCCACAACCCAAAGACAAGTCACCTCGTGCCATGCGGCAATATACCTTATTGGAGTACCGGGTTAAAAAGGTCTATCCCATTGCAAAACTTGCAGGAATTAAAATTGCAGAATACAACCGGGTTTACTTAAGCTTTAAGACTGAAAGGGAAAGGAAGGATTACGTCAAAAAGATTGAAAAAGAGCTATTTGCCACTTATGAAAAAGAGATCAGGTCGATGACAATTTCTCAGGGCCGGATCCTGATCAAACTGATCGACAGAGAAACCGGCAAATCTTCATTCGATATCATCAAAGAGTTTAAAGGAGGGTTCAGTGCATTTTTCTGGCAGGGAATTGCCCATCTGTTCGGGAACAACCTGAAATCGGAATACGATGCTGCCAAAGAGGACCAGATGATCGAATACATTATCTGGCAGATTGAGATGGGAATGATTTAGCATAGAGCTTGGGGCTTGGAGCACAGAAAACCGGAGAACGGGCACTTCGACTTCGCTCAGTGACCGGAGTAAGGAAAAGGGAGACCGGTGTTTCAACTTCACTCAGTGACCGGAGTAAGGAAAAGGGAGACCGGTGTTTCAACTTCGCTCAGTGACCGGAGTAAGGAAAAGGGAGACCGGTGTTTCAACTTCGCTCAGTGACCGGAGTAAGGAAAAGGGAGACCGGCACTTCGACTTCGCTCAGTGACCACCACCCAGAGCATGGAACGTATCTGTTAGAATAAAAAAAATACTTATCGCACAATCAATACACCGTAGGTGTTTAAGTATTGTAGAATTGACAATTATTTGAAACCTTTCGGCGCAATCAGAAAGTTATTGAAAAATTGAACCTTCGATGCGCCGCAAAACATAAACCCAAGGTTGCCGCTAGCCCTCCATCCATAATTTTGCCCTTTCCGTTCTCCCTTGTTCGGTCTCCGTTCTCCATTTTTCGGTTTCCCTACCTATTCCCAAACAATTTCAATTCCAAATCGGGCCGGTTGATTTTTCTAAGCTCGGCAATCAGTTCGTTGCGGTGTTCCTTTTGGTACCAGAAGAAGAATTTGCGCTGTGCCAGTTTTTGTGCCTGTGTTTTGGCAGCACCTATTTTTTCCAAAGTATATGGATGGTAACCAGAATAATAGATCACTGTTGCCAACGTCATCGGGGTTGGGGTGAAGTCCTGTACCTGTTCGAGCTTAAAATCAAGTCCCTTTGTTTCGGCAGCAAGTTCGGCCATCTCCGTCGTGCTGCTCCCGGGATGGCTTGAGATAAAATAGGGGATCAATTGTTGTTTGAGACCTTGCGATTCATTGACCGAATCAAAGAACCTTTTCAATTTAAAAAACAATCCAAACGGAGGTTTCCGCATGATTTTGAGCACCTTATCCGAAGTATGTTCAGGAGCGACCTTCAATCTGCCAGAGACATGGTTGAGGATTACCTCTTCGAGATATTTCATATTTCCTGTATTCACCTTTTCATCATCGGTGCGGTGAAAGACGATGTCATATCGGATTCCACTTCCGACAAAGGCTTTTTTCACACCCGGCATGGCAGCCGCTTTCCGGTAAAGGTTTGTCATGGGCCGATGGTCGGTGTTGAGATTGCTACAGACCGCCGGGAAAATACAGGAAGGACGCCGGCACAGGTTGCAGATTTTTAAATCCTTCCCAGCCATCTGGTACATATTTGCCGACGGTCCGCCGATATCCGAAATATATCCCTTAAAATCAGGCATTTGTGTGACCTGCTTAATTTCAGTAAGTACCGATTCTTCTGAACGCGAGACAATAAACTTCCCCTGATGGGCAGAGATGGTACAAAAAGCACAACCCCCAAAACAACCCCGATGGATATTTACGGAATGCCGGATCATTTCGTAGGCTGGAATAGTCCCCTTGTTGTTGTAACGTGGATGTGGCAACCGCGTAAACGGAAGGTTGTAAAAACTGTCCAACTCCGATGTAGTCAATACAGGCCAGGAAGGATTGACAACAATCTGCTGATTACCGATGGTCTGGGTAAGTTTCCTGGCCACCATTTTGTTCGATTCTTCCTCAATGTGTTTGAAGTTTTTGGCATAGTTCAATCTATCCTTGAGGCACTCTTCATGCGAATTTAAAGCCAGCTCTTCCCAATCTTTATTTGTGGAATAGTTTTCAGAGGCTTCGGTTACAAAAACTGTCTGGGGAATTGAGGTGATCTGCTTAAACGGGACACCTGTCCGTAACTGTCTGATCAATTCGATGGTCGATTTTTCGCCCATTCCATAAACAAGAAGGTCAGCTTTGCTACTGATCAAAATACCAGGTTTCAACTCGTCCGACCAATAGTCATAATGGGTCAACCTCCGCAAGGAAGCTTCGATACCGCCAATCAATACCGGGACTTCAGGATAAATGGATTTGAGGATATTTGAATAAACGATTGTTGTATAATCGGGACGCGCACCTGGCCTGTCACCCGGGGTATAGGCATCATTCGAGCGTTTCCGTTTGTTGGCGGTGTAGTGGTTGACCATCGAATCCATACAACCTGCTGATATGGCAAAGAATAGCTTGGGAATCCCCAGCTTCTTGAAATCCCGGAGGTCATCCTGCCAATTGGGCTGGGGGACAATTGCCACACGCAGTCCTTCCCGTTCCATGATCCGGCCAATCACCGCTGCACCAAAGGAGGGGTGGTCAACATAGGCATCGCCCGAAAACAAGATAACGTCGGGTTGGTCCCAACCCAATGCCGCAACCTCCTTTGCCGAGGTGGGCAACCATGAACTCATCGGATATCTTTCCAAAACCTAAAATATTTATGCGAAAATAACCCATTCTTGCGGGCTTTTGATAATGTTCCTGAACATTCTGAATTTGTTGGGTGTTTATTGTTTTCATTTTTCTATTTTTGAAATCTAAATCATTCATGAAAAAAATGAAACTTGTCAATCCAAAGGATCTATTGAAAGTTAGCCCCATGATGCAGTACCTGGGAGGGGAGTATTTTGCGAGGTTGTTGATGCACTTGTTGCGTTTCCACAAGATCAACGATTTGTACGACAGCATCAGCGATAAAAAAGGTATTGATTCAATTAACGGGATCATTGAATATCTTAATGTTACCCTTGACTTTGATGAAAAAGACCTTAAAAAACTTCCGGCTAACGGTCCTTTTATCACAGTTTCAAACCATCCCTATGGTGGGATTGACGGGATCTTGCTGATCAAACTCCTTTCGATGGCACGGTCGGACCATAAAGTGATCGCCAATTTTTTGTTAAAAAAAGTCGAGCCCATCTCCGAATATTTTCTGGCTGTCAACCCTTTTGAGAACATTCCTGGTGCGGCATCAAGCATCGGTGGTATCAAAACAGCATTGGACCACCTAAACAACGGAGGTGTCCTTAGCTTTTTCCCTGCAGGTGAAGTCTCCACAACTTACACATCCAAAACAATCACCGATCGCGAATGGTTGTTTTCGGCACTTCGATTTATAAAAAAAGCGCATGTTCCGGTTGTTCCAATCTATTTTCATGGCAGCAACAGCAAGCTGTTCCATCTTCTCGGACAAATCCACCCTTCGTTCCGCACAGCAAAACTTGCCTCCGAATTGTTGAACAAAAAAGATCAGACCATCAAAATCAGGATCGGCAACCCCATCTCGGTTAAAGATCAGGATAAATTCTCTGATGTTCACCAGCTCGGACGCTATCTCCGGTCGAAAACCTATTGCCTGGATTCGGGGATTGAGGTGAAGAAATTTTTCAATTATTCGCTAAAAAGCCAGCCCCTACCGGCACAAATCGCCGATCCACAACCAAAGGAATTGATCGTAAAAGAGATCGATGACTTACGTGCAGAAAATCATCTCTTTACAATCAAGGACTATTCGGTTTTCTGTACCCCTTCGAGCCAGATCCCTGTAATTATGAACGAGTTGGGACGCTTACGTGAAGTCACTTTCCGTGAAGTCGGCGAAGGGACGAATCAGGCTACCGATATCGATGAATTTGATCTTTATTACCAGCAATTGATCATTTGGGACAACGAAGTCCAGCAGATCGTTGGTGGATATCGCATTGGCTTCGGCGATGAAATTTTAACGCAGTTTGGGCTCAATGGATTTTATACCCATAGTCTTTTCAAAATGAAAAGTGGTTTTGAGGAAACCTTGAAACAATCCCTCGAATTGGGACGTTCTTTTATCGTGAAAGATTATCAGCGCAAACCGCTCCCTCTGTTTTTGTTGTGGAAAGGGTTTCTCTATTTGTTGCTTAAAAACCCCGAATATCGTTATCTACTTGGCCCGGTGAGCATCAGCAATACCTATTCAACCATTTCCAAGGAATTGATTATAAGGTATATAATGGCCAATTATTTCGATTATAAACGAGCTGCTTTCGTGAAGCCCCGCAACAAGTTCAAGGTGAGGACTAAAGACGAACATTTGAATACTGCACTTGAAAACATGACTCCCGACCTGCATTCGCTTGATAAGTTTATTGGGGATATCGATCAGTATAACAGCGGATTACCTGTACTTTTAAAGAAATACCTCGGCATGATGAATGCAAAGATAGCGGCGTTTAATGTTGATCCGAAATTTAACGATTGCATTGATGGCTTGCTGATCCTCGATATTTTCGACATTCCCCGATCAGTTATTGAATCACTTGGAAAAGAGGTGAACGATGCAAGTTTATTGAACCGGTTTTTTTAATCAAATTTTTGAAAAATGACAAAAGAAGAGGTTGTGGTAATGCGAAATAAAATACTCCAGGGTATTGAACTTGCCTATCAAAGGCTTTTGATTGAAAAACAAAAAGATGACTCTGATCTTGTTTTTTCACATAATGGTAAGATCGTTGCGATAAAAGCAAGCGATTTGATTAAAAAGAATCAGGAAAAAGAGGGTGTCCAAAAAACCTGAGAAATGGCTTTTTATCACTTATTATCTCTACAGCCTTCTTTGTTATGTTATACAATTAGTTACACAGAGAGCCACAGAGGATTCACAGAGAACCACAGAGTTTTTGGAAACCCTCTTTATCTTACCTATTGGCTTCCGCAAACTCACGGCCAGCATGTAACGCTTTAACGTTCAACTCAACAATTGCCTCACCTTTGCGTCCGAAAATCTCGCGGATGCCATTCTCCAAACTAGACAATGGGATATCGATAAATGGGGTAGCAGCACCCAACATCACCATGTTCGATGCTTTGGAATTGCCCAACTCTTTTGCAATCTTTTCGGCATCAAGCGAAATGGCCCTTGGAAGCATTTTAATTTGATCCGTAATTACCTCATATTCAGGATAATTCAATATATTTTTATAAGTTGTTGTATTCGTCACAACGTACCCTTCCGGGGAAAGATAGGGAAGGTACCTCAACGATTCCATCGGTTCAACAGAAAGGATCAGGTCGGCTTTCCCCAATGGGATCAGATCGGAATAAATTGGGTTGTCGGATAACCTCAGGTAGGATTGAACCGCTCCGCCACGCTGGCTCATCCCATGCGTTTCGGCCTGTTTCAGAAAAAGGTTGTTTTCGAGGGCTGCAAAACCCAAAACTGTGGCTATTGATAAGATTCCCTGTCCACCGACGCCGGCTAAAACGATGTCACACTTCATTTGCTAAGTACTTAATTGATTGATGATTGCTTCGGATTGTTTTTATTGTTTCGCTTTGCTAAGGGTTCTTGCGGTCTTTTGAATGCACTCCCTGCGTGGAATGATCACCGAAACGCCCTTGTATTCCAATTCATCTTTGATCAGTTGGACCAGTTTCCGGTGATTTTTGGGCAATGCCTCGATCACATGGATATGAAGCGGATCAACTCCAACTCCTTCACAAATGGCTTCAATACGTCCAAATGCAGACGAATCCTGTCCGCCGGTCATGGAGGTCGATTCGTTGTCGCCGATCATAATCAGGATATTCGATTTCTCATAAACAGCATCAAGCAGACCTGTGATTCCCGAATGGGTAAAGGTGGAGTCGCCGATAACTGCAACCGAGGGGAACAACCCTGCATCGGCAGCCCCTTTGGCCATGGTCACCGAAGCGCCCATATCGACACAGGCATTCCCAGAATTATAGGGTGGAAGCGCACCCAAAGTATAACAGCCAATATCTGAAAAGACATGGCCGTATCCATATTCCGACAACACCTCTTCAAGAGCCTTAAACATATCGTGGTGGCCGCAACCTTTGCAGAGTGCGGGTGGCCGGTTGACCATCATGGATGGAATCGGTGAACCCTCAAAAACCGGAAGGTTCAAAGCTTTCGCAACCACATCAGGGGTCAATTCGCCTGTTCGGGGAAGTGTGCCGTCGAGCCTGCCGGTAACAGGTTTTCCGTAACCAAAGAAACCTTTCAACTGCTCCTCAACAAGCGGATACCCCTCCTCAATCACAAGCAATCGATCAACCTGCTGTTCGAGCCGTTTGATCATCTTTGACGGCAAAGGATATTGGGTCACCTTCACAACAGGATAAGGACACCCATTGGAGTAGTTTTCAAGCAAATAGTTCAGTCCGATCCCGCAACACACAATCCCAAGCGAATTGTCAGTCCCTTCGGTATAACTGTTATAAGGCGATTCTTCAGAAGCCTCTTCAAATTTAACCTGTTTATCGAGCAACGATTGATAACGTTTTCTGGCAAATACAGGGAGCAAAATAAACTGGTGCGGGTCGTCGGGAATCGAAAGCCGTCTCTCAGGGGCAGCATTTTCTACCGGAATAACGCCTGCACGCGAGTGGGCCAGACGGGTGGTAATCCGCATCAAAACCGGTGTGCAAAGCTTTTCCGAAAGCTCAAAGCCGGTACGGGTCATGTCATAAGCCTCCTGCTGGTTCGATGGTTCAAGGATCGGGATCAAAGCAAATTTTCCGTAATAGCGTGTATCCTGCTCATTTTGTGAAGAATGCATGGATGGGTCGTCTGCTACTGTGATAATCAGTCCCCCATTGATGCCAGTCAATGCCGAGCTCATAAACGGATCGGCAGCAACATTTAACCCGACATGTTTCATGCAAACCATTGCCCGTTTCCCGGCATACGACATTCCAAGGGCCGATTCCATGGCAGTTTTTTCATTTGCCGACCATTCCCTATGAAGGTTCCGTTCGATGGCCACCTTGTTTTCCTGGATGTATTCTGTGATTTCGGTTGATGGTGTGCCTGGGTAGGCATAAACACCCGACATTCCACCGTCTATCGCCCCTTGTCCGATGGCCTCAACGCCAAGTAAAAGCTTCTTTGTCATACGAACTTTATCTTATTTCGATGTGATTTCAAAAATTCCGTGAAAATAGCTCCTTTTTGCCAAACAGAACCAAACAAAAATCAATCGTCCGTCTATTTTTAAGATATTCTTAATCTCATAAATCAGCTGAAAAAAACATATTTTTTTCAGCTGATTTATTTGGTGCGAATAAAAAAAGGTCTATCTTTGCAGCACTTTTGAATGAAACGGTTAAAGGTTCAGACAAAATTAAGGGAGCTTAGCTCAGTTGGTTCAGAGCATCTGCCTTACAAGCAGAGGGTCGATGGTTCGAACCCATCAGTTCCCACAGAAAATCAGAGAGTTACAACACATAAAGTTGTGACTCTTTTTTATTTGCTAAATGAAAGATTTTTCTTCAACCTTTTCTTTTACCGATTCAATAATCTTTTCACCCAAAATGGATTCTATTTTGGACAACGTTTTAATGGTGAAGTTGTGAGTACCTGTCATCCATTTACTTATCTCGCTTTCGCTTTTGTCTAATAATACAGCCAGGTCTTTTTGCTCTATACCTTGAGCAACAAGGATTTCGTGGATACGGTCCACTATATCAAACGATTGCTTTACAAAACCATCAATCTCTGTTGATATTTTATTTCTTCTCTCTTCAAGTCTTTTATTCTTCATTTCTTTTTTGTCTTGTTGATCTTATTTCCTATCAACAATACACCCAAGTCTCGGCTGAAGATAGGATGTTATGAGTCAGAAAGTTATTGCCCCAAACTAATTTTAAAATGCGGTAGTTCAACCTGTAGTTTCACTTTTGCTTGTAACGCATTGAAAACGCGCATCAAGGTGTCGATGGTTACGTTACTAGCATTGCTTTCGATTCTTGAAATTTGAGATTTTTGAACACCAATTAATTTGCCCAATTCTTCCTGTGTCAGGTTTCTTTCTTGTCTTGTCTGTTTGATTGCCTGACCGATCAGGTCCATTTGCAATTCATACTCAAATTTATCCCGATCTGGAGTCCCAATTTCACCAATCAGTTTATCTGTAACCTCATCTAAAGTATATGTTTTCATACCATGCCTGTTTTAACGTTTTTTTTGTCTTCCAAATACTTGACCATTATATCGTTTTTTGTAAATGCAAAGGTAATATTTGTTTCGTTATATGTAAACTGTCGCAAATGTTAATATCTTTCTTTGTCTTGAAATAAGCAAAATGTTATTCTCAGCCCATAATTTCCCCTGCCTCATCACCAGCTTGCGGTTCTTCCAATACTTCCGGCTCGAAAACTTCCGCAATTTTTTACATCCCGAATATCTTACTTTCTTTTCGGAGCATGGCAAGGTTGAGGAATGAACGGAAATTAAACAAGCCAAGTTGAGGTGTTTTGTTCGCCTCATTAATAAGGTGAACAAACTGTAACTTAAATTCTTTCAGTAGTTTACCCTTGGTTAAAATTCGGCGACCATTTTTTTGTGAAACGATATTCGCCATCAAAAAACATTCCAGTAAAACCGATATATTCCTGAATTCGCTGGAGTGCATACTTGTTGTTGAGGATGTTTTGCCGCTCTATACCTGAATTTGTAAGATCTTTGCTCATTGTTCAAATTCATTTAAAAATGATAACAAAGTTAAACTTAATTGCTTGTATTAAAGGCTCATGCTGAAACAACAGAAGATTTTTGAACGCTTACCACCCTTTTTGTAAATGTCGGCAATGGACTGTCAAGGATTAGTGTAATGCTGTAATCCTCTGGTTTGGACTATGCGATCCTTCTTCTTGACTACATCTATTTTTGTGAGCGGTTGGTTTACAGATCCTTCATTAATATTGCCTTATAATCAGGGAGTCGTAGGGTCATGTCCTACTGGGCCCACAGAAAGACCAAAGAGTTGCAACACCAAAAGTTGTGACTCTTTTTTATTTGCATACAATTGTTATGGCGCACAATAAAAACCGAGACAGAGTATCCTAAATTTGGAGAATTGTAACTTTTAAGTTACCTTCGCGTATTATTGATTGAAACATGGAGAAAATCCGAGAGATAATTGCATATAAAAACTATTTTTGGAGACTTCTTGATAAAGCAACCCATTAGGGTTCAGGATAAAATCTTCAAAATATTAGAAGCTATTGAGACCTTAGAGAGGATTCCAACGACTTACCTGAAACTCATATCAGGGACAAATGGACTTTGCGAAGCAAGAATCCAATTAGGTACAGATATTTGGCGAGTTTTCTGCTTCTTCGACAAAGGGAAACTTGTAATCCTATTAAACGGATTTCAAAAAAACACACAGAAAACGCCTAACAACGAAATTGAAAGGGCAATATTTTTAATGAAAGAGTATTATGAAAGCAGAAAGTAACGACAAAGACATTTCGACCTGGTCTCAAATTAAGGATCAGGTTTACGGAGAAAAAGGGACAGAAAGACGTGACAATCTTGAGAGAGAAGCTGAATCTTTTAAAATAGGACTTTTATTAAAAAAGGCAAGGGAATCAAAACACATGACTCAAGAAGAATTAGGACTAATCATTGACAAGAAAAGAACTTATATTTCTCGCGTTGAGAATGATGGCAGTAATATCACACTGAGTACGCTTTTTGACATTGTGGAAAAAGGATTAGGAGGGAAAGTTAGTATTTCTATAGACGTCTAGTGTTTGACAAATTACGCGCCATAACAGCACCTACCCGTAAGCGGGGTTTCGGTGCTCGCAGGATAGGAAAGAAGAAAAAGTAAAATATTGATACGTAAATAGTTTAGTGATAAAAATCCCCGCCTGCGTGTAGCTGTAGACGATATAGCCAATGTCAGAAAAATCTTCCAATGTTAATCATCCTGAAAAATAAATTTGGAAGTAGTTGTCTGGATAGTTAACTTTGAAATAGGACAAAGCATTAAAAATAAGAGCAATATCAAGATGAATACAAAAAGTAATATCACAACATTAGATCAAATTCTCGACAAAAAGTATGGCAAAAAGGGCCAACCTAAACGAGAAGAATGGGAACAACAGTTTGAATCCTTTAGGCTTGGCGTCCTGCTCGAAGAAGCCAGGTTGAAACTTGGTATGACACAGGAAGAACTTGCTGAAAAATGTGGAACTAACAAATCCTACATTTCAAGAATTGAAAACAATGCATCAGACATCCGCCTGTCAACATTAATGAAGATTATTCAACAGGGACTTGGCGGACAGTTGAAATTAACGCTACAACTGTAAGCCGTGAAAGGCACTTGGCCTAATCGAGTAGACGATGGTGTCCAAAAAGTACCCTTTACCGCAAAGTACGCCAAGGTTTCGCTAAGATCGCAAAGTTAATCATCTATAATTTATGCCTTTGAGATCCTTGCGATTTTACCTTTGCGAACTTTGCGGTAATTATTTCAGACTTTTTGGACTCCCTGTTTTTTTTGATTGTGAGGGGAGAAAAACATGTTGTATAACAGGTAATTAAAAATTCTGTTTCCATCTTAAACAACGTTGAAAACTTTATATTTGCCTATTATTCATTTATTTGGCGGTGCACACGAAAATCATAAAATTGAAAAATGTTAAATTCATAATTTCAAGTGTGCTTGACATTATGGAAGGAATAAGAAATACAATACAAAAAATAAACAATGGAGGGCTACCGTGGTTAGCGATCCAAATGGGTCAATCTTTTGTGGATTTTCCGTTGGGATAAACGAGTTATGGGCAATTATGAGTGCAAAACAACTAACAATAAAATATATAAACCATGAGTGTAGCGACAATTTATTGCAAAGAAGTTAGAAATAATTTTAATAAATATTTTGGTAATTGGGAACCAACAGACATTATTAAACTTGGAGATATTGGTATTATCGAAAATGACATGTTTATTCATAAAGGTAATATAGAGAACTTTGGAATTAAAAATTTGGCAGTACAAATAGAAAATGGAATCGGGAATAAAACATTTTCAACAAAAGATAGTGTTACAGTTCAATTGAAAGCAAAAGCAACAATAGGACAAGTTAATACAAATGCAGGCATTGAAATAAGTTTCTCAAAAGGAAATTCACTTTTCATTAATGCTTTAGACTGTAGTATTGAGAGAATTTCTGATAAAATATCACTTGGGGAGAAAATTCTTGATTTATATAAAATTGAAAAGAAATGGAAAAAAAATTGGGTTGTAATTACCGACGTAATAATTTCAAAGAATACAACCGTTGCAATTAGTGAAACAGCTAATTCAAATATTTCTTTGGAAGCTAAAAGTAACGCAATTCAACAAATTGATATTTTGGATGCAAGTATTTCCTTAAGTGTTGTTCGCAATAATCAAGTTGGATATTGTGCGGAATCACGAGTAAATATTACTCCTTTTTTCAGTATCTGTGGTATTAAAGATTCTTGGTTTGAAGAAGCAAAATTTGAGACATTAACAACGAAACAGTATTTGCCACGATTTAGAAGTGGAGGAAAATTAGGTTTTATTCAAGCTGAGACTGAAGAATTTGGAGAAATAGAATAACTGCCCATAATAAATAGGACTTCATGTGGTTTGCAAGTCCCAGCATGAAGTCCCGATTGCACTACATCCATAGCACCGCTTCAATTTCTGTATGTTCTTATCAACAGTTTTAATATTTTATAGATGGGTCTGGTTAGCTGTTTAGTGTTTGGTTCATAATGTCAAGCTTTACCCCACCATCGGCCAATCCTTGTATTGACCTTCGGCTTGCTCAAGCACATCTTTCAATAGGTTATCCAGTTCAGAGAATGCGACCTTGCCCCTTAGCTCTTTTTTAACGGCTAGACGGATGGCTGCTCGGGCATCTTCTTTTTTGGACCAGTCGAGCTGGAGGTTTTTCTTTACAGAGGCGACAACCTTGTGTACCAGGTCCTGAATTGGCCCGGCTTCGTTCAATAGCTTTTCATTGGCCGACAATAAATCGTAAAATGCCAGTTCGTCTTCGGTTAAGCCCAACTGTTTGGTACGGATATCGTCGTTTTTAAATTCGTTGGCAATGTCGAGCAGGTGTTTAATTGCTGCAATTGAATCGAGGCTGTTCTGGTGGTACCGGCTTAAAACCTTCTCAAGTTCATCTTTGAGGCTGGTCATGCGCCTGATGTTCTTCACCATTCTCACCTTTAGTTCATCGTTGATAATCCGCCGGAGTAATTCAACTTTAATGTTTTCGCTACCCTTTTCTTTTACGATGGCCTGAAAACGGTCGTCGATAATTGAGATATCTATTTTGTCCAAATCGTACATGGTGGCCAGATCAATGATCTCGTGCGACTCGATCGATTTGCTGATCAGATCTTTGATTCGCTCATTCTTCAGGCGTTGCGGACCGGGAGGAGTTTTAATCTTCCTGATCACATCACGTATCCTTTGGATGATCCCCACTTCTTCCTGTATGACCCAAATGCGCTGATCGGAATTGGTCATTGCCACCAATTCCGTGAGCTTTCTTTCTTCGCGCAGAAAGGCATCGGTAACACTGTCTGATTGTAACAGATTGTTGACCAAGCCGTTTGACCATTTCAGCTTATTGATGGCGGTCATCTGATTGATGACTTCGAGATCAAAATTGCCCATCAGACCTTTTACGGTAACAAATTGCAACAGGCACAACTCAACGGCAGCATCTAAATCGATGGTTGGTTTTCCTTCCCCGCCGCCACCTGTGTATTTTTTGGTTGCTGCAGCAAGGAAACCGGCAATACCAATAAAATCGACCACGAGGCCATTGGGTTTGTCATCAAAAACCCTGTTCACACGAGCGATGGCCTGCATCAGGTTGTGTCCCTTCATGATCTTATCGACATACATCGTATGGGCACATGGGGCATCGTAGCCTGTTAGCCACATGTCGCGGACAATCACCATTTTCAATGGGTCGTCGGGCGTACGGAAACGCTTTTTAATGGCATCCATGCTGTCTCTTGTGCGGATGTGCGGATTCCAGGCTTCGGGATCCTTCCCAATGTTACTCGTCATGATCACGGCGATTTCGGGGCAGTCCTCCAATGCCGAAAGGGCATCGTACATTTTCACACAATTGCGACGGCTCATGCACACGATGATCGCCTTGCCATCGAGGGAGGCTGTCCGCGCCCTGTAATGGTTCAGTATATCAGTGGCTACCAGCCTGACGCGATCTTCCGCACCTGCTGCATCATCGATGGCTGCCCAGACCGCGTTGGTGCCATCTTCCTCCGCATCTGCAGCTTCATCGAGTTGGGTCAGGTATTTTGCCTTAATGTTTAGCGGAACCATCTTCGGTTCGTAATAGATAGGGACTGTCGCCCCATCTTCGACAGCCTGTTTAATATCGTAGGTATGAATCGTTTTCCCAAACACAAGCTCCGTATCGGCATCTTTCCCATCGACAGGCGTACCTGTAAAGCCGATAAATGAAGCATTGGGAAGTGCCCTGCGGATGTTTTGCGCAAAACCGCCATCATTAAAGCCATACTGCGTGCGGTGAGCTTCATCGGCCATCACAATTAAATTGAAACGTTCCGAAAGGACCGGATGCATTACCTCTTTGCCATCTTCAAACTCTTTCAACCTGAATTTCTCGATGGTTGTAAAGATGACGCCACCACCATCGGCACTCAGCATTTCGCGCAATTCGTCGGTTGTATCGGCATGTTGTACATCGCCCACAAGATCCTTGCACAAAACAAAGTTTTCGTAGAGTTGCTGATCAAGATCCGACCGATCGACCTGCATCAATATGGTCGGATTTTTCATTTCGGGCAATTGCCGCAAAATGCCTGTTAAAATCGCCATCGAAATGCTTTTGCCGGAACCTTGTGTATGCCAGATCACGCCCAGACGTCCATCGCCTTTCGGTTTAATATTTTGGATGGCACTTTGCACCGCTTTCGTGATACCCCAGTATTGGTGATATTTGGCCCCCTTCTTGATGATCTTCCCATTGTGATCTTCGTGAAAGATAAAGTGTTGGATGTAATTCAGCAGGGTTTCTTTGGGAAACAAGCCATGCAGCAGGGTTTCGAGTTGCAGCTCTTTATCCTGTTCGATGTCGCCGCCATCGAGGCTCTTCCATGGGGCAAACCACTCTTGTGAAGCGTTGTACATCCCATGCAACGCTTCCATTCCATCGGAAATAACTGTAATTGCATTATAGTCAAATAGTTGAGGAATATCGAGCAGGTAATGTCTGATTTGGTTGTGGGCATTATCGGCACCAACCTCGGCATCGAACATGTTTTTGAATTCGAAAACCACAACTGGCAAACCGTTGATGTAAATGAGCAGATCGGTCCGGCGTGTGTTCTTGCCTACAATGGTCATTTCATCGGCACAAATAAATGTATTTTGATCGGGTTCAGCGTAATTGATCGGGTAAATATGGCGTGCCTGTTCCTTGCCATGAGGGTCTTTCCAGGTGATTGAAACACCTTGGGTAAGTTTACGGTGAAAATCGCGGTTACGATGGTCGAGATCCATCCCTTCGTGCTGCGTGAACAGGGCCATGGCCTCGTTGATGGCTGTCTCAGGAACGCCAGGATAGTTGTTTTTTAAAAAGGTCTGTAAGTCGGCTTCTAGCACCACTTTTTTCAGGTCGCGATGTAATGAATTTCCCTCTTTGTGGATATATCCGAGTTCCTGAAGGCTTTCGATGGCGGCTTTTTGTACCGTTAGTTCGATCATTTCGGTCATGGCAGTTACTTTTTAGGTTGATTTATAGTTTCATTCGATTTTTATAAGGTTTCTTCCAATTTTTTTTCAGCCTCTTTTACCCGAACTTCTCCGCTGATTAGTTTTGGTAAAAGGGTGTCGCGGAGGGTTGTGAGGGTTTGATTTTCTGCAACGTTTGTTAAAAGTTGAGCAGTAAAAGACTCTATAATCAAATTGAATTCCTTTGACATTTGGTTAGATTTTTGAACCACAATTTTATAATCTTCAATGTCACTCCAATTTACTCTTGGCATTCTTGTGCCTCCAGAAACTGTTGTAGCGTAATCAATAAACCTATCATTAAAAATTGTAAATAACACGTAACCGTAATCGACATGGTACTTGGGAACTATAACTAGAATATCGGTTGAACATATTCCATCGAATGGTGCAATTCCAACTTTTTTAAAATATGGCCTCAATTTACCAAATAGAATATCCCCTTTTAAAAATGCAAACTTATTACTTGAAACATCATTTCCATTTCCGTTTTTCATAATAGACAGTGAACCTTTATCAATATGCTCTAAACCAATATATATATCACCATCAACTATACTTCTTGCGGTTATATTCGCCCTCTTATTTGAAATTAAATAACCTAATTTTTTCACTTCCCACCCTTTCGGGATCCTCCCCAATTCAGAATCAACAAACTCACTGTCTTTGAAAGGCCCAAAATCGACAAACCAATGTTTGTAAAGGGTCATGGCCATTTCTTCGAGGGTCTTATTCATTTGGAGGTTAAGCTCAATTTTGTCGTCGATAGCGGTGAGGATGGAGGCGACGGAGCGTTGTTCAGGAAGAGCGGGGATTCTAATTTCATAGGCTCCTAAACTACTCCAATCAGCTCGGGGCATTTTCGTTCCGGTACTTGTTTCTGTCGCCTTATCTGTGAACTCCTGCGTTTTTACAATTTGGTATAAATATTCTTGAATGATCAGATCTTCATTTTTCGATCTAATCACCAATATATCAGTGGAACAAATTCCATCAAATTTTGGTCGATAAGCTTTTTTGAAGTAGGGTCTTATTTTGCCATATAAAATATCACCACTAAGAAAAATAGATTTATTACTTGTTGCGTCTGTAGCTATTCCAATACTTTCGAGTAAGAAATTCCCTTGTCCGATATGTTCGAGCCCAATATAATTTTGGTTGTCAAATTTATTAGGAGCAATATTCTGTTTTCGTAACCTAGCGATCTCCGATAGTTTGTATGTTTTCCAGATTTCTGACATTCTGTTTTCGTTGTGGTTGTTGTTGTAATTGTAATCTGTAGAGAAAATTCATGCGTAGAGAAAATTCATGAATTTTCTCTACAAATATACAATTATAACAACGTTATTTATAATCAATTATAATAATATCGGTTGGTTGTGATAGCGTCGGCGTACGCATTAACAACCACCGTCCGCGTTGATTGGGACGTTCGACCAACGTTGGCAACAACGTCCGCGTTGATCGGGACGTTCGACCAACGTTGACGTTATAGAGAAAATTCATGAATTTTCTCTACCATCCCAACCACCGCCGTCGTTTTCATTATGGTCCACGCGCCCATCACCGTGACCACCGCCGTCATTTCCATTATGGTCTACACGCCCATCACCGTAACCACGTCCACCATTTCCATTTTATTCCACGCGCCCATCACCGTAACCACCGCCGTCGTTTTCATTATGGTCCACGCGCCCATCACCGTGACCACCGCCGTCATTTCCATTATGGTCCACGCGCCCATCACCCTAACCACCGCCGTCATTTCCATTATGGTCCGTGTGCCCATCACCGTGACCACCGCCGTCATTTCCATTATGGTCCACACGCCCATCACCAATATCGTAATCAAAACCATCATCATTGCAACGTCCATCATTTTCGTCATTAAATGTATCATCCTGCCATTTTGCAGGGTTGTTGATAATGTATTGTTTTATCCTGTGATATTCGGCATCATCGCGAATAACATGATCGTAATAATCCGGTTGCCATGTTTTTCGCCCTTCGGTATTCCGCAACAGGTTGATCTGTTTTGATGTCAACGTTTTGAATTTGCCCTCCAACAGGGGGATTAACATTTTACGACGCAAACGACGGTATTGTTTTATATCGTTTTCGGTGGGTGGCGATAATATTGGTGGTGGCGATTGTAGAGAAAATTCATGTAGAGAAAATTCATGAATTTTCTCTACCGCGTCCGCGCGGTGGTCACCGCCGGTATCATCCCAATTTTTCAACGTAATGATACAATGAACGTGGTTGGGCATTATCACCCATTCATCCAAAATGGCACGTTCGTTATAATTACCCATTTGGATGAATTCATTTTTTACAATTTCACCGTATGCCGATAATTGCATTTTACCATCTGCGATTTTGCCTAAAATCTCCTCGCGGTCCTCTATGCAAATGGTAATAAAATAACTACCTGGTGCAGAATAATCCCAATTCTGCCAGCGATTGGGTTCTATACGGTATTTATTTTGAAATTTTTTGGACATTGGATCGGTTGTTGGTGTAGAGAAAATTCATGAATTTTCTCTACAATCGTTCAAAATTATCGATTATCTGTTTTTTCAATATTTCGCCCCTTTCAAATTGGGCCAACAATTGTTCTTTCAATGCGGACATTTTATCTTCAAAAAGGATTCCATCGTCCTCTTCGGCTTCGGTACCGACATAAATGCCAGGTGTCAATTTGTAATCCTGCTTTTGTACTTCGGCAATGGTGGCGGCTTTGCTAAAGCCGTCGATATCTTTATAGACCACCCCACCCTTCGGGCTAGTTCTCCAGGCATGGTAAGTATCTGCAATTTTGCTGATGTCTTCATCGGTAAGCACACGCAATTTACGACTGACCATCGTGCCCATTTTGGAGGCATCGATAAACAGTATTTCGTTGTTGCGCTCACGGTGGGTGCCATCTTTGCCATCGCGGTTCTTGCTCAGGATAAACAAGCAGGCAGGTATCCCTGTCGTTAAAAACAACTTATCGGGCAGGCGCACAATCGCATCAACCATACTGTTATCCACCATATGCTGCCGTACGTTTTTCTCCCCTTTGGTATTCGAGGTCATCGCCCCGTTGGCCATCACAATACCCGCGGTTCCGGTATCGCTCAAATGACTCCAAAAGGTTTGCATCCACATGTAATTGGCGCTGCCATCGGTCGTAAATTCCTCTTTGGGACCGAACAAACGCGGGTCACCATCGGGTAAATCTTCGGGATGCCAGTTGCTCACATTGAACGGAGGATTGGCAATCACAAAATCGGCTTTTAATTTGGGGAATTTATCGTCCAATAAGGAGTTCCCCAATTTGATATCGAACGATAAATCGCGCAACATCAGGTTCATCAGGCATAAACGAAGTGTTTGTGCCGTCATTTCCTGACCATAAATAGAGATATCGTTCTTGTTTCCACCATGTTCACTGATAAACTTTAGGCTCTGCACAAACATTCCGCCACTTCCACAGGCAAGATCGAGGATGCGTCCTTTGTAGGGTTCGAGTATTTGTACCAGTAGCCGCACAATACTTCCCGGTGTAAAGAATTGCCCTGCGCCGGAACCTTCGGCCATCGCAAACCGGCCAATGTAGAATTCATAAATGCGGCCTAAGATGTCACTCTCAGGATTTTCCTTCTCGGAGAACTTCGGGTGCGAGAGCAGGTTGATAATACCGCCGGTTTGCCTTGCAGACAACTCGCTGCGGACAAAAATGCGGGGTAGCAGGTTGTTGAGCTGAGGATTGTGTTCTGTGAGCAAATCCTGTATCACGTCGAAAGCATCGTCAACCTTCACTTTGATATCGTCCTGCTCGGCATTGTCTTTCAGGTATTGCCACGAAGCCGTTTTTGGGATCACCAATGTATTTCGTGAACGGTATTCGTCGGGATCATCCAGGATATATTTTACCTCAGCTTGATTGGTGGTATAATAGTCGGAGGTTTCGTCTTTTACCAATCCTGTCAGATGCTCATTTACAAGGTCGTACCGCTCGCTCAGGTGCTTTAGGAACACCAATGGTAAGATGTAGTTTTTATAATTGTTCTCCGAAACTGCGCCCCTCAATTCGTTCGCCGCGTCCCAGAGTTCTTTTTCAAAATCGATATCAGCTTTTGCCATTCAATCAGGTTCATTAATTTTTCATAAAAATAGTAAACTTCTTTAGAGTTATGGTTCATCGACAGGAAAAAGCTGCTTTGATGTAAAAATTGGCTTAAGTGGAATTTTGATTTTGCAATAAATGATGTTCTTTATGGGAATATGCGGCTGGATCTGCCGGAGGGCGCAAAACAACAATAAGGAGATGGGTTTAGATTTTGGAAGATCTCTCTCTATGAATTGTCATTGCGAACGAGCGTATTGATATTCAATGATTTGCAAAATCGAAATGCGAGTGAAGCAATCCCATGATTGAAGCACTTTCAAAACAATGTTTTTGGGATGGTGCTTCTTAGTTTGGGATTGCTTTTCCGATGGATCCCCGAAAATCGGGGCAGGCAGGAACAAGTCGTCGTGCAGGTGATTATCTTTCAAACTGAGATTGTGCCGCACTCCGCGCAATGACAAGTCCAAAGGGTGAGAGTGCCCATTAGGAAATCTCACTTGACAATAAGTTTCATTCTTAATTTAGAGAAATCCAATTTTTTTATGCCCAATCGGCCTCCTTTGTCTTCGATCAACCTAATTCAGTATAAACCTGTAACCAATGCTAATCCCAACAGGTGAAAAATCATTCTTAAAAACAACGGAGTGGTTCGTCTTAAGGTCATCCAGATAAGCCTTGTAATCGGGATTGCGTATCGGCAACAAGAGGGCCAATGACCAGTAACCGCGGCTTGATGGTCTTGATTTATAATCGATTCCAAATCCAAAAGTGGGTCCGTAGAAAAATTTGTTGTATTCCTTCATATTTGTTATGGCAATTCCAACATTGTACCCATACATGGCAAGCAGATAAGGGGCAATCCTTGAAATCGGCTTATCGGTGGCAAACCTTAACTTTGCACCGGCATTGAACCCCATACCGGCAATCGCATAACCGGCACCTGCAAAAAACCCGATATTTCTTTGGGGATAGACCAAAATACTCCCACCAAAACCGCCATAATCGAGTCCGGCACCAAGTCCGATAGACGTTTTATCATTTACACCCGTCTGTTTTACCGGAGCAAACTCCTGAGAATAAGCTGTAAAAACAGCGCAAAAAACAACACTTAAGAGAAGCCAATACTTTTTCATAACGAAAGATTAAGGAAGCAAACATAGCTATAATATTTTTATTGAAAACTAATAAAAATCAGGGTTTAAAGTAGAATAGTTTTGATCATTGCTATAAACCTATCAATCTGTTAATTGTATGGATAATATTAATGACATCGTGTTGAATAAATACGGCTTGAGAACAAAAAATGATCGGAAAGTCGAAGCTTGGTTTGGGACTGTCTTTAAGAAATAGGCAGTGGATACAGGGTTTGGGGGTATATCCAATGGTGAATTCAAGGCTGAGGAAACAAGAATAGGATGGAGAATAAGAAAACAGGGAAATAACTGATTCATAAATGCATATGGAATATTATAGATTTTCTGACCTAAAGCTATTGGAAACCTCTAAAAAACTTGTCCTGTTCCCATTTGTTTTGATTATTTTCGATATAATCCCTTATCCTTTGATAATCAGGATTATCCCGAATAACATGATCATGAAACCGTTCCTGCCAACCAAACCGGCCATTAATTTTATGTGCGTTTGCCGTTACAACCGATTTAAAGCCAGCAACAAATGAGGATATTGATTTTGGCGGTCGATAAGCCACCCCAAAATTGGTTGGTCGTAGAGACGGACGGCCGTCCGTCTCAGATTCTAATTGCGATACCGATTTTATTTTGGAAACCAAATCAGGTTGTAGAGACGGACGGCCGTCCGTCTCAGATTCAAATTGCGATACCGATTTTATTTTGGAAACCACATCTGATTGCAGAGATGGTCGGCCGTCCGTCTGCAAATTCAATTGGGATTCAAATTCTATTTCGGAAACCACATCTGATTGCAGAGACGGACGGCCGTCTGTCTCTACGTCATCCAAAATACGAATCCCATTTTCAATCCGCAAAATGGCATGGATATGATTTGGCATGACCACATAACAATCACAAAACAATTCGGCACGTATTTCGAACGATTTGCGCCATTCAAGCTCTACAAATAGCCCAATTTTGGATAAGACCATTTTCCCGTTGTCAATTTTCCCAAAATAATAATGGTGTTTGGCTGTGCATATCGTGATAAAATAAACGGCATCCGAACTGTAATCCAAATTCCTTAAACGTGCAGAGGGTATCCTGTATTTGTTTTGGAATTTATCTGACATAGCATTTAGTATTGGTTATCAATTCTTTAATAATGATTACCAATGCAATTTACGAAAATTTATTTGAATATGGGAATTTTTTTGAATGTTTTTTGGGAACCGCGTAGAGACGGACGGCCGTCAGTCTAAAACATATTATGAAATCAAATTTATATTGGTAATACGGTCAAAATCAATGCCGGACGGCCGTCCGTCTCTACAACATATTACGTTATCCAAATTAAAATGATATCACGATAAATTCTGAGACGGACGGCTGTCCGTCTCTACGACATATTACGTTATCCGAATGATAATGGGGATTTGAATCAAATTTTGTACAACTCGCTCGCCTTCACCAGCTCCATCTTGTGTTCCTGCAAAACTTTGATGCAGGTGTCCAACTGGTCGGGTTTCAGGACCACATTGGCCGAATCACCCATTGAATAGGCATAAAGGTATTCAATCTCAACACTGTTTTCGGATAAAATCAGAAGTGCCTTGGCCAATGCACCTGGTTCGTTCGGACAATTGAGGCAAACCACATCGGTCAGGTTGACCGAAAAATGATTTTCGCGCAAGACCTTGCAGGCAAGTTCCGGGTCGGAAACAATCAACCTCAGGATCCCAAATTCGGAGGTATCGGCTACCGAAAAGGCCGACATGTTGATCCCATTGTCGCCCAATAATTTTGTTACTTCACTCAAACGTCCCGACTTATTTTCGAGAAATATAGACAATTGCTTGATTAACATATGGTTATATTTAATTTTTGGTTATTTCAATATTTCAACTTATTTCAATCTATTTCTACTTTATTTCCAAAATCAATTCTGAAAGATCAATTTTATTCTTTGACTATATCTTCCTCTTATCAATTACCCTTTGTGCTTTGCCGGCAGTCCTTTCAATCGTCCGTGGTTCCACAAGTTTCACATTGACCGATATGCCAAGGACACTTTCGAGGTTGCGGGTAATTTTCAGGCGCAATTCCTGAAGTTTCCTGATCTCGTCGGAGAAAAATTGCTCCTGGACTTCTACCATCACCGAGATGTTATCGAGCGTTCCTTCACGGTCAACCATGATCACGTAATGTGGCTCAACTTCGCTCATTTGCAACAAGACAGTTTCGATCTGCGATGGGAATACATTTACACCCCTGATAATCAACATATCGTCGCTACGGCCTTTGCATTTTTCCATCCTGACAAGGGTACGGCCACAGACACATTTATCGTAAATCAAACGGGTAAGGTCACGCGTACGATACCTGATCAAAGGGATACCTTCTTTCGTGATTGTCGTAAAAACAAGTTCCCCAACTTCGCCGGGAGCCATGGGCTGCAATGTTTCAGGATCGATGATCTCGGGAAGGAAATGGTCTTCGTTGATGTGCATCCCACATTGGTGTTCGCACTCGCAGGAAACTCCCGGCCCGACAATTTCGCTAAGACCATAAATATCGATGGCTTTTATCCCTAGTTTGGCTTCGATCTCTTTGCGCATCGCTTCCGACCACGGTTCTGCACCGAATACACCTACCCTCAGTTTCAGGTTTTTGGGATCGACCTTCATCTCTTTCATCACCTCGGCAATGTTGAGTGCGTAGGATGGCGTACAGCAAATAACTGAACTGCCGAAATCCTCCATCAACTGGACCTGTTTGCTCGTATTTCCTCCCGAAATCGGGATGACGGAAGCACCCAGGTTTTCGGTCCCGTAATGCAACCCCAAACCACCTGTGAAAAGTCCGTATCCATAAGCAATCTGCACAATGTCATTACGATGGACACCAGCCATGCAAAGCGAACGGGTCACGACTTCGGACCACATCTGAATATCTTTTCTCGTATAGCCCACAACAGTTGGTTTTCCCGTTGTACCGGAAGAGGCATGTAAACGCACAATCTCGCTCATTGGAACAGTAAACAATCCAAACGGGTAGTTGTCGCGCAAATCAATTTTTGTTGTAAACGGGAGCTTGTGAAGATCGTCCACACTTTGGATATCGTTCGCAGTCAATCCCAAATCCTGCATTTTTTTGCGGAAATAGGGTACATTGTGATAAATGCGCCTTACCGTTTCACTTAGCCTTTCTGACTGGATAATCCGCATCTCCTCGCGGCTCGCACACTCAATTCTTTCGTTCCAGATCATATCCTTATAATTATTATTAACCTTTCTTAGACATCAAAACACCAATTGACAGGATCACTCCCAGCGCAATACCTAAAAGTGCAGCAAAGAGCACCTGAAATTCGACCGGCAACAGGAATGTAATAGTATGTGCCGGAATCCAGAAAAATGGGATGGTCTTCTTAAAAATGAAATTGTATTGCACCTTCCAATCCAGGTTTGTGATGATTTCCCCAAATTTGATGGGTTGAAACAATCCCCCGATTGTACCTCCATTCCGAATAATATGGGTATCCGTGATTTTATGCAATGTCATCATCACTGGTGCATAAATGAGATTGAGGGTAATGCTTATTGTAAAGGCTGTCAAAAGACGCAATCCCGACATTGGTCCACCCAAAGATGCAGCTGCACCTTCGATTCCCAGGGTTTTTAAAAAGACTGGTGCACCTGCCCCAAAAATCTTAAAAGCCATCACAATGGTCAAGCCAAGAAAGCCCCAGACAATTGAACGGGGAACCAATCCAAAACCTGGCTTGTTGTAAATCCCTTCGCGCAAACGCAAACCGATCGACTCGCCCATTGTTGCAAGGATTGCAAATTTCAGAAAACCGATAAAATAAGGATGTGCACCATTCATCGACTTGTAACCTGTATAGAGCTCACCACTTAAAAAAAATGGCAGGAATAAAACCAGTACCAATACCAAAAAATAAAGATCAATTTTTTTCATGAAAAGTTAAATTTCTAAGTTAATTACCATAAACGAGCCGATCTTCAACAATCTGTAAACCAACAGATTCCAAATTTGGAGCGGCGTCCTCGAAATCCTGGACATCAATTACAAAGAAAGCACTTTCGCCTTCATTTACAACCCTGCCATAAGCATTTGTAAAATTGACACCCGCCTTCACAATGGCCTTGAGCAAAGCATCAAGGGAGCCTGGTTCATCGGTCATTTTGATCACAACAATCTTGCGCAATGCAGCCGACATGCCATTGTCGTTGAGAAGCTGGTGGGCCAATACCGGATCCGAAACCACGAGGTTTAAGATACCCCAGCCATTTGCAGTATGGTTCAGGTGCAGTGATCGGATATTAATTGCAGCAGCTTTCAAAATTGAGGTTACCCGTTCAAGGTGCCCGAGTTTATTTTCAAGGAAAATAGAAACCTGAAAAGTCATAGTCTGTGATGGTTAATTTGTAGTATTCAAAAATAGTTATTTTATCCGTTGATCAAAAACCCGGACAGCTTTTCCTTCCGATTTTGGGATTGATCCCGGTTCCACGAGTTTGATCAAAGGGCGCACAAGCACCTCGTCGCGGATGAGGCGTGTGATGTGCCTTTGGAGCTTGTCAAGAAATGCAAGGTCTCCCCTGAACCACTCTTTTTTCACCTCCACTTCGATGATCATCTCATCCTGGTCTTCTATTGTCGCAAGGATAATCCTGTAATCTGCACCAACTTCCGGCAATTTCAGGAGGACTCCTTCGACCTGCATCGGGAAAACATTGCATCCCTTGATAATGAACATATCATCCGAACGCCCCGCAATACGGTCCAAACGGCGATGGGTACGGCCACATTTGCAAGTACCTGGAAGAAACCTTGTTAAATCGCGCGTCCTGTAACGGATCAAGGGCATCGCCTGACGGTCAAGCGTGGTCATGACCAACTCCCCTATTTCACCCTCCTGAACCGGAAGCAATGTGATGGGATTTATAATCTCTACTAGGAAAGCGTCCTCCCAGATATGCAAACCATTCTGCTCCAAACATTCAAATGCAACACCGGGACCATTCATTTCAGACAATCCAAAAGAATTATAAGCCTTTACACCAAACATCTCCTCGATGCGTTGCCGATGCTCTTCCGTATGAGGCTCTGCTCCAATGACCAAAGTGTGAAGGTTTGTATCTTTATGAGGATCAAGTCCTTCCTCTTTAAAGACTTCATAAAGCCGTCCAAGATAACTTGGAATGGCATGGGCAGCCGTCGTTCCATAATCGCGCATCAGCTTGATCTGACGAAGACTGTTGCCTGCCCCTGCCGGAATACTCAGGCAACCAAGCCGTTCGACTCCGTATTGAAATCCAAGCCCTCCGGTAAATAAACCGTAACCGCAAATATTCTGAAAGACATCGGTATCACGGATCCCCGCTGCATAGAGCGATCTTGCCATCAGGTTCGCCCAACTTCCAAGATCATGCCGATTGTGATAGACCACTGTCGGATTGCCGGTTGTTCCACTGGAACTGTGCAGACGAACGACATCTTTTTTATCGACAGATAGAAATCCCCATGGAAAATCGTTCCTCAATTGCTCCTTTGTTGTAAAGGGAAGTTCATGAACCTGTTCAACCGAATTTAATCCCGATTTGACAATGCGCTGAATTTCAGGATCTCTTCCATAAAAGGGCGAATTAACCGCCTGAACAAGCGATTTCATTAACCATTCGACCTGAAATTTCTCCAGGCCTTTCCGCTCAAGGGTCTCGATCTCCTTTTCCCAATACATAATCAGGTTATTAGAAATAGTAAGTCATGATCACGCGCACTCCATGATTGGTGGCAGCATGTTTATCGGCATACAAACCATTTTCAAAATTAAACTTTCCAACCCCATAATCAGCCTTCGTCATTTCGTACTCTGCCTGCAGGAGAAACTTTGGAACACTATAAGAAATGGATGGGCTAAATCGGTACATATCCATAATGTTTATTCCAAGACCCCAGGCATTCGCTTTGCCAGTTGCGTCAACAGCGAGTGGATCGAGCGGATCTGTAGTACCCAGATTTTCGATGTATCCAAGTAATACTCCCGGTCTCCATTTCGTTCCATAAGTCATATTGAACAGGGTTGAATAGCTGTTGTAATTGGTGTAGGATTCTTTCCCTGTAACCGTGTTGTATTTGGAAACCCCAAATCCGCCAACCATTGTCAATTGGGCCATATCCTGTCCCAAATAACCCTTGAGGAGCATCATCAGCTTTCCTTTTGAATATTTCCCATAAGCCATCCAGGAAACGCTGTTCAGACAGTCCTCGGAGATATAGACCTTCTTGTCTGTACCTGTTGTCGTTACGCGTGGTTTGATCTTATCTATATCGACCCCTGCACCCAAAGTGAGCGCTTTTTTTGTGTATTCAAAACTAAAGACAGTTTCAGGAGTTACAGCATCTCTTTTATACAGGTTAGAAGACCCAATCGGCCCAACAGAAACATACTGTTGTTGGTATAAACCTGTTAATGAAAGTGTTAACCCACCTATTTTATAATCAAACCTTACCTGAGGGCTGCGGTTGAACGGTTGAAAAGGGGATCCCGTATTTAATGCGCCAATCCGTGGGAAAGCATCATTGCTGAAGAAAGGATGCCAGGTTTGACCAACCAAAAGTTTTGTTTTAGACCAGGTGAAAAGGGTATAGGCTTTACGGAGCCTTACCAGAAAAATCTCCGGTTTACCGGCAAAATCGACTTCGATACAACCTGTTGTTTTCGCGCCAAATACATCGGGGCCTACAATATTCACGCCACCTCTTGTGACTACCGATACCATGTTCGCAGTGGTCTGGTTATTGATATCTTTTCCATTGGCATCCATACCAGCATAAAGAGGATAAAGGTAAAAAACGTCCTGGAACGCATTAAGTCCTTTGTAAGTGTCGAGATAGAAATCACTTCGCACAAAACCATAAAAACTTACCGGATTTTCTTTTTTTGCCTCCTGGGAAAAAGCAACCCATGGTAACATGAGGAGGATAAAACCTAATGATTTAAGCATAAAATTTTGTTTGTCAACTAGTTAAGTTGAAAATTATAATTAATTGGATTACAATCGATTACGAATAAAACAAAACACTTTTACCGTAATTGCAGCAAAAATATATAATTTAAAATGACGAGTTACTGAACAAGTATATATTTATGAATTAATTAACTTTGCATGGTTACTTCCTAATTAAATACACATGAAACAAATCCCTTTTCTTTTGGTCCTTGCATTTGTAGTATGTTTAGTAAAAGCCAAAGCTATCGAAAGCATCTCATTGAATGGCAGTTGGAAGCTTTCATATGGTCAATTTGATAAGAATTCACCACAGAATCCTGATGAACTGAAAAAAGCCAACTGGCCTGTCCTACAGGCAACTGTACCTGGAAATGTGGAACTTGATTTGCTAACCGCGGGTTCCATCAAAAATCCGGAAACGGGCAACCATATTTACGATTTGAGGAAGTACGAAGCATACCAGTGGTGGTACTGCAGAATATTTGAAACCCCAAAACTAAAATCGGGAGAACGGACCATTTTGGTATTTGACGGCCTGGATTGCTATGGAAAAATCTGGATCAACAATCAACTTGCTGGAACAACCGATAACATGCTGATCGACCACCGGTTCGACATTACCGATTTTTTAAAAACGGAAGGAAGCAACACGATTGATATTTGCATTGATCCGGCAATTATCCAGAGTCAGAAATACATCAATGGGGTTATCAGCACCCGGACCTTCCAGAGTGCAGAGAATCTATATACCCGGAAGGCAGCTCATATGTATGGTTGGGACATTATGCCCCGATTGATCACTGCCGGTTTATGGAGAGGGGTAAGTCTGGAAGTCAAAAAAACAACAAGAATCGAGCAGGTTTACTGGATGACAAACGATGTGAACCTGGAACAGAAAAAGGCGCAATTGATCCTCGACTGGCAGGTTTCGTCCGATTACCCCACAATTGATGGGCTGACCATGGAAGTTTCACTCAAAAAAGGGGACAAAACGATTTATCAAAATTTAGTCCCGATGTATTCGTTTTGCAGCCGGCAACGAATTTCATTGGAGAATGTAGAATATTGGTGGCCAAGAGGATATGGGGATGCTTTCTTGTATGATGCGACAATCCGGGTTATCGACAACAATAAAAAGGTTCTTGACGAAAAAAAACAAAAGTTGGGGATCCGTACTGCAGAACTTGTTTATACTGACATCACAACCCCTGAGAACCCGGGTGAATTTGTATTTAAAATTAACGGGGAAAAGATATTTGTCAAAGGGACCAATTGGGTGCCGTTAGATGCCTTCCATAGCCGGGACAAAAATCATCTGACGGAAGCCATGAAAATGATCAAAGACCTGAATTGCAATCTGATCCGTTGTTGGGGAGGAAATGTTTATGAGGACCATGATTTCTTCGACCTTTGTGATGAAAACGGGGTTATGGTGTGGCAGGATTTCGCAATGGCCTGTACAGCGTATCCTCAGGACAATGAATTTGCGGAGAGGATCCGTAAAGAAGCGATCAATGTTGTTCTAAAACTTCGCACCCATTCTTCTTTGGTGTTGTGGTCGGGGAACAACGAAAATGACCAATCACTCGAATGGATCTTTAAGAAACACATCAATCCTGAAATGGAAATCATCAGCAGGAAGGTTTTGCCTGGTGTGATTTGGGAATACGATCCAATAAGGACCTATCTTCCAAGCTCTCCTTATTGCAGCGAGAAATATTTCAGTATGGGCCGCGATGGGAATTTGTTGCCTGAGGTCCATCTCTGGGGACCCAGGGGCTATTACAAGGCGCCCTTTTATACAACATCCAAAGCCCATTTTGTAAGCGAGATTGGTTACCATGGATGCCCGAACCGTTCGAGCCTTGAAAAGATGTTCGATCCCGAATTTGTTTATCCCTGGACAAAAGAGGGAATGTGGAACGATGAATGGCAAACCAAGGCAGTCCGTTCGCATCCTGATTCCAAGGATATGAACAACAGGAACAACCTGATGATCAATCAGGTGAAAGCTTTGTTCGGGGAATGTCCTAAAGATCTGGATCAGTTTATCTTTGCTTCACAGGTTGTTCAGGCGGAAGCCATGAAATTTTTTATCGAGCTGTGGCGCATGGAGAAATTCCGGAAAACAGGGATCATCTGGTGGAACCTGCGCGACGGTTGGCCGATTATCTCGGATGCCGTG